>Ga0181858_1001488_pt1 | contig 11336 bp, 10 predicted proteins | sample NewIslPassag4_SG_FD_130749 | JGI IMG/M metagenome (GOLD analysis project Ga0181858, IMG submission 130749) | Feedstock adapted compost microbial communities from Newby Island compost facility, Milpitas, CA, USA - Passage 4_SG | ecosystem: Engineered > Solid waste > Feedstock > Composting ...
ACTGGCAGGTAGCCCGGCGTCTCGATCACCATTTTCGGTAGCGGCGTAGCATTCAGACCGGTATCCAGCGACCCCATCGAGAGCGGCCCGGCCGTCTCTCCGATCTCATAGGCGCGGCGGCCAATCCAGAGGCGCAGCAGACGCCCCCGCACCCCGGCATAAAGCTCAGGGAAAAAGAGCGTGCGGCGCGGTGAAAGTCGCCCGACTACTTGGGCGCCGGCCTCCCAGCGCCAGCTTCCATGCAGCCGTCCCTCGATTGTCCCTGCAAGCTGCAGATACCCTCCACTTCCAGTCGGGTCTACCATCCCCAGGCGGTTGGCATGGAGCCAGAACGGCAACGAATCGGCCATCGTGGCGATCAGCCCACTCTCTACCGCCAGGGTCCATGCAACCGGCTGCCCCTGAGCCGGCAATAAAGCCAACCAACCTGCCAAAAACAACCAGCGCCCGCTCTTTTCAATACGCGCCATGTCCTTTGATCACGACCCGAAAGGTTCGTACTAAAATGACCAGATCCAGCCAGATCGACCAGTTGCGTACGTAAAACTCATCCCACTGACTCATTCCCTCCGTCCCCACATCACTACGTCCCTGGATCTGCCAGAGTCCGGTCATTCCTGGCCGCCCTCGCCCCCGCAACTGACGCACCAGCCGGGGCAACTTGTCGTGATGATAGGCTGGCAGCGGTCGAGGTCCTACCAGCGACATGTCGCCCTTCAACACATTAAAAAGCTGGGGAAGCTCGTCCAGCGAATACTTTCGCAGCCATCGTCCCACACGTGTCACCCGCGGATCATGCTTCAGCTTGTGATTGGCTTCCCATTCAGCCCGCAGCTCCGGATGGGCCTCCAGGTAACGCGCCAAGACCGCCTCAGCGTCGGGCACCATCGTGCGGAACTTGATCATCCGAAAGCGCCGGCCGTTTTGGCCAATGCGTTCCTGCACAAAGAAAGGCGCCCGGCGATCCTCGAGCCAGACAACCAGGGCCAGCAGACCGATTAGCCCCAGCCATAGCGGCATACTGCCGATCACCAGCACCAGTTCGAAGAGGCGCTTAAAGGACCGGGCTACTGGATCGGAAAGACTGGACGAAATCTCCAGCGCTAACCTGCCGGAAAGATGGCAGGGTCGCACCCCGAGCGAGGCGACCTCGGTCAGATCGGACACCAGAATGATGTGGCGGTAAATAGCCAGCGGTTCATCCAGCAGCGCCGCCAATTGCGCCTGGGACAACCCTGGGATGGCCACCACGGCGACAAAAGCTTCGGGCGTGTTCTGCTGCACATCGCCCAGTACCGGCAGCCCTGCCAGTTGTTGGCCCCGACGTGTCGGATCGGCGTAAAAAATACCTATAGGCTGATAGCCCAACCCGGCCTCGCGCTGCAGCGCACGCACCACCTCTATAACGGCTCCATTTGCGCCGTACACCGCGGCGGGTACCCCCCACCGATTCAAACGCATCAGCGTACGCTTTGCCAGCGAGCGGGCCGAGGGCACCAGCAGCAACGCGAGTCCGCAGCCGGCAACCAGGAGGAAACGTCCGTCCCCCGGGGCCCGCTTCATCAGGAAAAGCAACGCGGCCAGGCCGCCAAAGAGCAGCACCAGTCCGATCACGATGCGACGAAGCTCCTCCGTTGCACCAAGGCCCCAACCCGGATACAACCGCGTAAACCATCCCACCCCCCACCAGAGCATAGGGAGTGCCCAGGTCCACATCGGCCAGATAGCCGTTCCCGTCAGCCAGAAGTCCAGCCAATAACTCAGGAGGAGCGCCCCCAACAGTGCGCCCCCTTCGGCCAGCGCCAGTCCCAGGGCATTGCTCAGTCGGCGCCGGTAGTATGGGAAAACCTTGCGGCGTCCGACGTAAATGAACTGCTGAAACGTTCTCGGATCTATGCTGGCGTTTATGCCTGAGGGGGGAGGCAGCGCTTCGGCGACTGTCTCTTCTACTGAAGATAGGCGATCTGGCATGTCTGGCCCGCTACCCTCCATATCTGTTGAAGCTTTTGGATGTAATTTAAGGGATTGCGCAAAAACTTACCAAGGCAGTTCTTCTTTTTCTACCCTAAAGACACCGTTTTCCCCTACACATAACCTGCGCCGCAGTATTCAAGCGTTTTTGATAAACAGACAATTCACCCACTTCAGCAAAAAGGGGGCCAACGAGTTAGAAAGCGCAACGTTTTTAAACCCTCACTAAAAATTGCGGGACGTGCCTTCCTGTCAACACGTCCCGCTCTAAGTCAACAAACCCTTCCCCAAAGCCTCCGATCCACCTGCCGGAGTCTGGCTCCTATCTATCGGCGACCATCTCTGCTTCTTGAGCCTTCCAGCGCTTCACCTGTTCCTCAATCCAGGCATATGTGCGTTTCAGTCCTTCTTTGAGCGGCATGGAGGGTGCCCAACCAAGCTTCTCCCGAATCAATCGGTTATCCGAGTTGCGTCCCCGCACGCCCTGCGGTTTGCTCAGATCGTATCGCTTTTTCAGGCGCTTCCCGGCGATCTCGCAGACCATATCCACCAGCTGGTTAATAGTCACCATCTCCTCCGACCCAATATTCACGGGACCAGGAAAATCTGACTCCATCAATCGCCGCACGCCTTCTATGCATTCGTCTATATACAGAAAAGAGCGGGTCTGCTGCCCATCGCCCCAGATCTCAATTTCTCCCCCATCTTCGGCCATAGCCACCTTTCGACAAATAGCGGCCGGCGCTTTTTCGCGACCGCCCCGCCAGGTTCCCTGGGGACCAAAAATGTTGTGGAAGCGCGCTATCCGTACATTGAGCCCGTAGTTGCGCATAAATGCCAGATACAGGCGCTCACTAAAAAGCTTTTCCCATCCATATTCGCTGTCCGGCATAGCTGGATAGGCCGAATCTTCCGAGCACTTGGGATTATTCGGATCCTCCTGGTTGTAGGCCGGATAGATACAGGCGGAGGAGGAATAGAAAACCTTTCCGACCTTATGCTCTACACACAGCTTAGCTATATTCAGGTTGATCAATGCCGAATTATGCATCACATCGGCATCGTGCTCGCCGGTAAAGATATAGCCGGCCCCGCCCATGTCGGCAGCTAACTGATACACCTCGTCAATCTTACGATCAAAGAGACGTGCGCAGACCTGCGGGTCTCGTAGATCCCCCAGCACAAAGTCATCAGCGTTCATGTTACCGAACTCATTCTCCTTCAGGTCAACGCCGCGGACCCAATATCCTTCATCTTTCAGCCGATTTACCAGATGACCGCCAATAAATCCGCCTGCACCACAGACAATTGCTGTTTTCTGAGCCATAGTTCCTTGCTGGTTTAGTTTATTGAGCAGCTTGTTTCCTCCAGAGATGAGGGTGCAATAAGTATTCCTTCAGGTTATAATATATGAAACTCGGAACGATATCAATGTATCGTCTCCATAGACGGCGTGGGTCTACCAGTAGCCGAAACAACCACTCCAACCCCGCTTCCTGCATCCACCTAGGAGCCTGACGAACCATTCCTGTGTGAAAATCGAAAGCAGCACCCACAGTGATAATGTACTTGGCCCTTTTGGTATATCGGGCCAGAGTAGCGGCAAAACGCTCCTGCTTGGGCGTACTGATCCCGATCCACACGATGTCAGCTTCCCGGGCATCGATATCGGCCGCCAGGGCCTGATATTCTTCATCAGTTAGCGGTCGGAAAGGCGGCGAGTGCACACCAACCACCTGTCTATTACCGAACTTCTCGGCCACAGCTGTTTGCAATCGTTCGGGTACGCCCGGTTTCCCTCCGCAGAAATAATGCCGGATCGGCAAATTGGCTGAAGCCTGCATTAAGGCCGCAAAAAAATCCGGTCCATAGCAGCGTTGCATCTCTTTCGCGCCCTTCATGCGACCGACCCACACGGCCGGCTTTCCATCTGGAAGATTGATATAAAATCCCTGTAGCAACCGGCGAAACGCCGGATCTCGCTGGGCCGTGACCAGCCCATGAGCCCCGGTAGCACTGATGCAACGTGGCGTAGAAACAGTACCTTCCAGACAGGACCGGATGACCAGAGCTACTGCCCGATCAATATCCTGCGCAAACAACGGGATTCCCAGCACTGATACTTCAGGCACCTTTTTTTCTATGGGCCCAGGCTCGTGCATAGCTTTTCAACCATTAACGTCCGAAAGACATTGGCTTCTATGCCCGATTGCTAGTAGCAGATATTGCCCCACGCCTTATTCGTCATAAGTTCTCAATAAACGCCTGTTTTTTTCAAAAGAGTGTTCCGAGATACTATCAAAGACGCAGGGGCCCTATCTACTGTATAGGTTTATAGGTCTAAGCCCACTCGGGCGGCCAAATCAAAAAACGATCACTCGGCCAGTAAATCTGACAACCTATCCATCAGCACCGTAACGCTCTGGCATAGATATCCATCAGCATCTCATAATTCCGCTCGGCCGTATACTTCCGCTCATACTCCCGCCGCGCCTCCTTTCCCATCTCCGCCATCGCTTTGGGATGCGCCCAGGCCCAGGCCACCTTCTCTGCCAGGTCCTCGGCGTTCCCGGGCTCGAAGAGGAGCCCCGTGCGGCCATCTTCCACGATCTCCGCCATGGCTCCTAGCCGCGAGGCGATCACCAATTGCTCTAAACTTAAAGATCCACAGAGCATGCTAAGCAAAAGGAGTATGAATACACAAATCGATGGGGATCTATCTCCGATTGTGTTTTACAGCCCATTCATAAGCCTCAGCATGAATCATTGCGCAGCGTCGCACATCAAGATGCTTTCTGGCAAATGCAAGGGCATTCTCTGACATTTTTTTCCTCATTGCTTCATCCTCAATAAGTCTCCGGAGAGCAGCAGCTAATAGCTCCGGTTTTCGAGGGGGCACGCAAATGCCAGCTTTCGCCTCCTGCAATACCTCTTCCACGCTTCCTACAGCGGTTGCAACCACTGGCATACCAAGTGCCATGGCCTCGAGCATAGCAGTAGGGATGCCCTCTGCAATAGAAGATAATACAAAGATATCTCCAGCGGCTAGAAGCTCATGCGCACGTGTACTGGCATCGACGAAACGCAGAAACCCGTTTTCCAAAAGACCATTGCGCTGAGCCAGACCAACAACCCGCCTAGAATAATAATCTTTATGCCCATAGACTTCTGAACCCAAAATTCGGAAATATAATGAGGATAGAGCATGATCCCGCAGTAAAGTAGCTGCTTGAACCAAAGTTTCATGAGATTTTACAGGAACGAATTGTCCTAAAGTTACTATCGCAACCCCATCTACCGGAATACCGAGTCTTTCTCGTGCAATATCTCTTCCTCGTGCATGAACTGTAAAAGCCTCCACATCAACTGGCGGGTAGAAAAACAACAAAGGTTGGTTGCGCCGGGTAATATTTGGGTGCTTTCTAACCACAGTCATTCCAACAGACATTACAACGTCTACAACTTGGGAGGCTAAAGGTGATATTGTTCTCCGCATCCAGGACGGGGCGAAAGTGCCAAGTAACTGAATTACAACAGGGAGGCCTGCCCGTCGAGCTGACAATGCTACATGTAGGTTCTGGATCCCTGCAAACTGGACAACATCAATATTTTCGCCGCGAAAAAGCTGCGTTAGTGCAGGGATATCCTGTAGAATATGGACCAGGCTAGCAGCTCGATTCCAATAAGTTGGTCCCTTGCGAAGTCGGTGCAGCGGAATTCGTCGCACAGGTACTCCTGCCTTTTCCAATCTTGATGCACCATTACCAGGTTCGTTCGTCGTAATAATCAGCTGCTCCCACCCCAATTCCAAAAGAAAATTATGTAGACGCAAGGCCTGATTATGAGGTCCACCAAACGTAGGCGTAGTTATAACAAAAGCTACTCGTTTCATTTTTTCTCATCTTTCAGCTGAAGAAATTCAAAATTTCTCTTTGCAGCCTCCACTGCATCAGTAATAGGCCTCACCGCAACATACTTCGTCGCGTTCTCCAAAAGATCCGCGAGCTGGCCTTTGATCTTCGAATGCCAACCCTCTCTTTCAATATCTACAAGAGCTTGTGGATTAAGCTGAATGTCATGTGCCAAGTCTATCAATTTTCTATGATAAGGGATAATCAACATGGGTAGTTCGGCTAGGTATGCTAACAAAGCGGAATGAAATCGCGATGCAATAAACCATTTACATTCTTTAATCTTCAGAAGGGTATCTGTAGGATTCTTCATGTAAGGAATGTACTCAACTTCAATACCTGCGTTTTTTAACGTATTGATGAATATGCGCACCAAATCGCGATCGCTTTCCCGATCCCCGCCCCGAAATTCAAAGACTCGCACGGATATCTCCCGCCTGGTTACTTCTTCAGCTACTAACTGTGCAACAAGCCTCCAGAACACATGACTAGACATGCCAACTCGTTGCTCTGCTCCATGTAAAAGTGTTGGGCTTATGCCCAAAATAAGCTTCTGTTTTACCTCCTTGTTAGAAATCTCATTTAGCAGACCTGCAGCAAGATCAAACGCCAGAACACACTGTGCACGATATCTGAACTTATTTAATTCTGTAAGTGAATTACAATCTCTTACTGAAATGAAATCGGCAAACAATAAAGATGTTCGAAATATCAACCGTCCTAAAAATGTACGAAAGGGACCGAATCCCATCGAAATATACGCAACTTTCTTACCTAAAGCTTTACCAAGACCACTTACTATAGAAAGCCTCGCCATATACCGATAATGTCTCAAAAGCCTGCGCAGAGGATAATCATCATGGAAATGCGTTCCTCCTCCCAGTACAATCCAGTCTGATTCATATACTGCCCGTATAACATCGGCAATCTTTGGCACCACTGCCGATACACCGATCATTTCGGATGAAAATGGATGATCTTCGATATTACGCGATATATAAGTGACGTAGTGTCCCTTCTTTGCAAGCTCACAAACTAAAACTTTTAGCATTGCTTGATCACCCGTATTCTGACCACCATAGTGGCCTATCACGAAGATATTCATATTTTGCACATCCACCGTTAAAAGCAAATATAATCGTTAATTGCCCTTTTCGCAAAAAGCATTGGCTCTCTGACTAAAAGCGAGGCTATCGCATCCTGTGGTTTGCGAATCAGAATCAGGGTCGGGATTCCCCATCGGACGGCCTGGATAACCTGCGCTGGCACATGCAGATGTCGGGCTATCCTGACCGGATGCTGCTGGGCGAACAGAAAGGCACACACCGCATAGGTGTTCGCCGACCGCGGATATCCTTCAATTACAATCTCCGTATCCCGCGCTACAACCAGATCCCGCCGCCGTGGTCGCAGGCGTTGGATCGGGAAATACAACCACGGGTAACGGCTTATCGTTGCCCTCGCTTGAAACCGAAGATTGGTTAAGCACTTTTTTATCCATTCATTCATCGTTTTTCAGTATACTTTAGGTTCGCCACTGCATGGATGAATCCACTTTCTTAAAGCGCCCGAAAACCCAATTCCCACTGGAGCACCATCCGAGTATATTTGGTAGTACGCCCCTTTCTATACTAAGCGTTATGTTATTTCATTCCAAAGGCTGTGCCAATTTCCCGCTATCGCTGACAGCAGGCCTTGTACGATCTGGCCTATATTCGGTTTACTTACCTGAATGCTTTGCGGCTCTGCAACTGATGATCGCCTCAGTACAGTCCGCAAATTCTGGAGCGTTACAGATGGCGATTCTCGCAAGTAAGGGCAGCGAGATATTGTCATATCTATTAATCCTACTAATTATTAATCCTACTAATTTTAAGGAAGTGTTATAGCTCTATAAACAGACACATACTTCATTATAATCTTCTCCCATGTGTGATCCTTCGCACATAGCAAAGCATTTTGACTATAGTACTCATATTCGTCCATAATGTGTTGCATGGCTTCTAGCAAAGTGGAAGGATCTTCGAAATCAACGACTTGTCCTGCTTGATAATTTTGCACTAATGGTGCAATGCCTACACCATTTGATACAACAACAGGTACACCTCGCGCCATAGCTTCTAATGCCACCTGGGAAAAAGACTCAGTGAGTGAAGGTACAGTAACGAGAAGACACTCATCTAATAGACGAGGTACTTCTTCAGGTGGAACAGGTGGCTCTACTGACAAAAATGGATTAGTAAATTGAGGATATGAATTAGCTCCTATCCATCGAATCTTCAATCCCAACTTTTGAGCTACGTAAAGAAGAGTAGGGACTCTCTTTATTCCTTTAATTTCTGACCATTTAGCAAATATTCCTATTTGATTACTCATAAGCTTTCGCCGAGGTTCAGAGACAATCAATTCTTGATCTACTCCATTGGGAATAATGTAAATCTTGTTTTGCTCAAGTTTCACTTCTTCTATCACTTGTAGCTTAAGAACCTCAGAAGGAAAAATAATCGCATCAGCACGCTTCATTATAGCATTATACGTGTACATTCTTCTACGAAACTTCCAAGGAAATCGAAAGCCAGCTTTTTCTTGAGCTAAATGACCGTGCACTGATAATATTAATTTTGCGTGAGACAATCTAGAGCAAAAAAAAGCGAGTTCTACATCTTTCCCTAAGGTCAGGCAGTGTATAATAGAAGCATGCATACTTAACCTAATCAGATCTAAAGCACGGTTAATAGTATGTGTTTTTCTATTGCCAGCAAAATTTACTATTAAATTCTCTTTCTCTGCAGCTTTACTTAATGCTTTTTCAAACCTTCGAACAAACACACGAGTACCTGAAACAACTCGTGAATCTGCTTTTTTATCCCCTGTGAGCACAATTCTAAGAAGTTCTACCATTTTAGCTAACGCGATTATTGATTAATCCTCGACTTATGAGTAGTCTTATTGCAATAAAACAAGGAATAAAAAAGGTTTCCCACAAAAGGAAATTAGATGAAAATAAAGAAAAAATCATAATCAAACCTATTACAGCTGCAGATCCATATGGTAGTGAATTTTGCAATCTACTTGCTCTGTATAAAGTCAAAAGTGCCCGAATCCACACGGCAAAGTAAATAAATGTTCCAACTACTCCGTAGGTTATCATAAACTGAACAAAACCAACATCATTTGTCTCCGAAGAAAATCCTAATATATTCACTGCACGAGAATCCTTATGCACAAATCCATATCCAAAAAGAATATGGATAATCTGATCTCCTAATTGATAATTAATTCGACTTATATCTCGCTCTAGTCTATATAAAAATGTGCCTTGCTGTGATACAATATCATTTACTCCAGAAGACAACCAGTTAATAACGTAAGAATATATACTTGTTTGCATAAAGATGATTATTGAAATAATAAATATTAGAAACAGAATAACAAATGTTTTTAGCTTGTTTATAACAGATCTCTTGTTGAGCCAAGCAATCAAAATAACCAATCCAAATCCCACAAACATAATAATAAACCAATAACGAAACCTAATAATGTATAAAGCTATGAACAAAATATATATAATGCCAAGTATTGTACCAAGAACCAGATGTCTTTTCAACTTAAAAGAACTTAAAATTATTGGCAACAAATATGCAGCTACAGATCCTTTTATGAAAACTTTTTCTACAGGCAAATTCTGAAATACAACTGCGCGCTCACTATATAAAGGAGTCACAACCCCAAAGCTTGCCAGTATAGTATTAATGGTTAAAAACAAAAGGAGACTCCAGAAGAGCCAATCATTCTTAGGTGAATGTAGAGAGGTATTTATGAATCGAAAAATTATGATTAAATAAACTGCAGAAAGAAGTGGCTGACGTGCTAATCTGATAATATAGATAAGCTCTCCCCAAAGCACAAAAGAATAAGCAATATAAGCTAAATTTATAATTAGAAAGATCCATCCAGCTTGAATTAATCCTTTAGTGGTATACGTGTGTTTCTTGTTTAATCCTAAAGAAGCCAAGAGAAGAAGCATCATTAAAGCATCTCCAATATAACGAAACTGTGGAGATAACCAGTCACCAGCTTGAAGATGCAAAACAGCAGCAAAGAGTATTGCAGCATCAACAATAAAATATGATTTATGTTGACACGATTTAACCTGATAATTTATAATACTTTGCATCTTCCTTTTCTTTTACTTAGCCACACAAATTTCAGTGATTCAGCTTTTAATTAATCTATATCTGTAGACATATCTCGTTGTTTCAAAAGGCTTAAAAATGATTTCTGTCCTAAACTATTAAGATAACTCTATCTGTTTGTATTTAGATATTCCTGGATTAAAAGAAAAAGATAGAAACTTTTGACTAAGCGTTGTATTCTGTCTTAAGTCTAGTTTTTTATAAATACGTTTTAACCTTGAATTTCCCCACCATAATTCAAGTATCTTTTGAGCTATTCTTACTGGTAAATAACACAAAACTACCCAAAGAACTTTTCGTGTCCCATGAGGTAATTTCTTCAAAATATCTCTTATGAAATATTTCTTGGACTCGCCTTTGAGAATATATAGTACTATTAAATGCTCCCAGTATCCTGGGAAATCCTCTATATTTAAAACGTTCGCAACTTCAAACCCATAGAAACTTCTAAGAAAATCTCGTGTTGCATCAGCAATGAGCGTGTAATCTTCGATTACCTTTTCAATGCTCACGGTCGACACTTTTAAAACGCCGGTGATGTTATCGCCATGAAGCCTGTAAAGCGCTAAAACGTTAGGAAGAGCTACTACCTGCGTAACCATTGGTACACAGGAACGAACGTAACCATCAGCTACACGCCTGAATATAAGGGGGATAGGAAAAATTAATTCAGCTACCTCACGTCTCAAGGAGATGCCTGAGGTAGGCGGCAAATTACATCTACCACCATTGCGCAAAGCGATAGGACCCAGCCACCCATGGTCAATAGTCTTGGGTAACGGACCGGTAATCGGTCTTGTGCAAGAATCGACAGGTAAAACTTTGTGTACGCACATACCCGCGGTTTTATCCTGTAAGAAGGCGGATATTATTTTTTCTATTTTATCGGGAAGAAAAACATCATCTGAATCAAGAAGACAAATAATATCCCCTTTGCATTCTCTATAGGCAGCGTTCAGTGCCGATGCCATTCCACCATTTTCCTTTTGAATTAACTTTATCCGCGAATCTTTATCTTGATACCTTTTAACTACTTCGCAAGAGTTGTCGGTAGAGCCATCGTCACAAATAATCAGCTCCCAGTGCGGATAGGTCTGCCGAAGAACACTTTCAATCGCCTCCCCAATGTATCGTCCATAGTTGTAATTCGGCATAAGAATAGAAACTAATGGGCTATCTGGAAGCGGCTCAAGAGGTATCGGCTTCAATTTCTCAAGTTCACTTGCTATAGGAAACTGTCCAATCATAGACGACCTCC
>Ga0181858_1001493_pt1 | contig 11329 bp, 7 predicted proteins | sample NewIslPassag4_SG_FD_130749 | JGI IMG/M metagenome (GOLD analysis project Ga0181858, IMG submission 130749) | Feedstock adapted compost microbial communities from Newby Island compost facility, Milpitas, CA, USA - Passage 4_SG | ecosystem: Engineered > Solid waste > Feedstock > Composting ...
GAGACCGGCGTTCTGGTCGGCAAATGGCCCCAGTTCGAATTCCTCCAGGGCCTGCTCGATGGCACGCCGAAGCCGTTCGCCACGCAGGCCGTACACCCCGCCGAAAAATTCCAGATTCTGTTTCACCGTCAGATTGCCGTAAAGGCTGAATTTTTGGGCCATGTAACCGATGTGCCGCCTGGCCTCGGCGCGGGCCGTCCGGAGGTCCCTCCCTGCGACGGCGGCATGACCGGCGGTGGGTGCCAGCAGTCCACACAGCATGCGAAAGGTCGTGCTTTTTCCTGCCCCGTTCGGCCCGAGAAGCCCAAACACTTCCCCCCGCCGGACGCGGAAAGAGACGTGGTCCACCGCTGTAAACGTTCCAAAACGTTTGACGAGATCCTCCGCCACGATCACCTCTTCCTGGTGGCTCCGAGCGGCATTCGCCCCATTTTCGCCAAAAACGATGCGTTCCTTGGGGATTCCCCCCAGCGCGTCAATGAATGCGTCTTCAAATCGCGGTTCGGTAGGCAGAAGGGCGACATCCGGAAACCGGTGTGCGAGGGCCTCTGTCCCATTCCGCGTTACCACCCGTACCCGCTGCCCCTGAATCCGCGTGTCCACGATGTCGGGATCCACCAGCCATTCCCGGGTGACGCGTCGCCGCTGTTCCGGGGAAACCTCCGCCAGAAACGTCCGACCCTTGACCCGTTCGGTGAAGTCGGCCGCCCGACCAAAGAACAGGACCCGTCCTTCGTAGAGCACCAGCACGTAATCGCAGCGTTCGGCCTCGTCGAGATAGGGTGTGCTCCACACGATCCCTACGCCCCGATCGCGCTCATCACAAACGATCTTCCACAATTCCCGGCGAGAAATAGGGTCCACGCCCACGCCAGGTTCATCGAGGAGCATGATCTTCGGCCGAAGCAGCATTGAGCAGGCCAGGCCCAGCTTCTGCTTCATGCCGCCGGAAAGATGTCCGGCCAGCCGTCGGGTGAACGGAGCCAGCCCGGTGAAGGCGAGAAGTCGGTCGATGCTCGCCTTTTCCTCTTCGCGAGGGATGCCTCGCAGCCGGGCATAAAGATGAAGATTTTCGATGACAGTCAGATCCTCGTACAACCCGAACTTCTGCGGCATGTACGACAGATGGTCGCGAAAACCCAGATCTTTTTGTGTATCCTGCCCCAGTACCAGAATCCGGCCACTGGTGGGAACGAGCAGTCCTGCCGCAAGGCGGAGAAACGTGGTCTTGCCGGCGCCATCCGGTCCGACCAAACCCGTGATGGCCCCGGCAGGGATGTCCACCGTGACCTCATGGAGGGCCGGGCGCTGGCTTCGCGGAAACGTCTTGGTCACCTGCTCGAAGCGAATCACGGCTGTGTCCCCGGTTGGCCACCTGCGGGGGGGTTTTCGGCAGAAATCCGCACGCGGCCCGGCACTCCCTGCCGCAGCTTGCCCTCCGGATCGTTGACCAGTCCCCTCACGCGATACACGAGATTCGTTCGCACTTCGCGGGTTTCCACGGTTTTGGGCGTGAATTCCGCCACCGAAGAAATGAATCCCACCTGCCCCGGAAACTGGTTCCCGCCATCGGTGAGCACGACCACGGGCATGCCCGGCCGGATGCGATCGAGGTCTTCTTCCGCCACATACGTCCGCACCCAAACTTCTTCCTGCCTTGCGATGGAGAAGACCGGCTCGCCGGTGTTGACGAAATCACCCACTTCGTGCACCCGGACCTGCACCACTCCCGAAACGGGCGAGAGCAGTTTCGTGTCGCCCAGCCGTCGCTGGGCATCTTTCAGGACGGCCTCCGCCTGCCGGACAAGGCCCCGGGCGCGGTCGATCTCTTCCTGACGTGGTCCCACCTCCACCAGCCGCTGTGCAGCCACCGCCGCCTGGTAGTTGGCCACGGCCTGATCGTAGGCCGCCTGGGCATTATCCAGCATTTCCTGGGAAACCGCCCCTTTGGGCGCCAGCTCCTTTGCGCGGCGGAGCGCAATTTCCGCGTTGCGGACGGCCACCCGGGCAGCCTCCGTCAATGCCCGGGCTTTCTCGATCTCTTCAGGACGGGAACCATTTTCGAGGGCCGCCAGCTCAGCCCGCCGCGCTTCCAGGGCTGCCTCGGCCTGACGCACCGCGTCCAGGAATTCCGCCTGATCCAGTTCCGCCAAGAGCTGTCCCGGCTTTACTGTGTCTCCCTCGTCCACATGGAGGCGGACAATCCGCCCGGGCACCTTGAAACCCAGACGCACCTCGCGAATTTCCACATTCCCGTGGAGTTCCCACACTTCGCCCGAGACTTCCTCCAGCCAGATCTTCCACCAGGGCTGGGCCGACGACACCCGCGCCACCCGCGAAACCCGGTAACGCTGCAAGCTCCATAAAGAGAGCCCGACAACTACCGCGATGACGACCAGCAAAATAATGCGTTTTTTCATGGGAGTGATGCCCTCCTGCGATTGCGTTTTGTCCCCCCCGGAGTATCCGAAGAGAAGAGCCGTGCCACCATGGCCTCCACGGTGTCAGCAATGCGGTCCACCCACTCCTGCGACAACCGACGCCCACGCCACTTCAACCGGCGGCGCAGGACGTGAAAGCCAAGCCGAAAGATGGCTGCCTGTCCCCACAGACTATGGGCCAGCAGAACGGCCTGCGGATCATCAGGGTCCGTACCCATGGCCGCTGCTGTCAACTCGGTGATCAACTCGTGGACTGGGCGAATCATCTGATCATAGACAATGGGAAACCCGCTGGACGGTCGTAAAAGCTCGCGCCAGATGATGGCGGCCGCAGCCTCTGCATAGGGTTTGGTGAGCACGACCGTCACCACCGTCCGCATAAACCGGCGAAGGAGCTGCCGAGCCGTGGTGGAATCGGGCTGGCGACGAAACGACTGTGCCGCCGCTTCCGCAGCCTCGCGAATCGATCGGCCCACTGTATCAATAAGAAAGCGGAGAACCGCCCGGTAGTATCCCTCTTTTCCGCCAAAGTAGTACGACAGTGCCGAGCTGTTGACCCCGGCGGCAGCGGCCAGACGGCGAATCCCCACTTCTTCCGGTCCAAACTGCGCAAAGGCCTCGATCCCGGCTTCCAGAAGCCGCTGACGGGTTTGATCCCCCCGGGGAGGCGACTTGCCCTGGCGTTTTGCTCTGCGGGTCTTCACGACTGTCTCCTGCGGCAAATACGTTTCAGGTCCTCTTTGAGCCATCCTATGTTCGGTTTTCAGAAAAGTCAATCAAATGATTAAATCAATCGATTGATTTATCAGGATGAGTGTCTCGCTTCCGCAGATCCGTTTGACCCATCCACATTCGGAGGGACCTCTTTCGGAGGGACCTGCTTGTCAGGTCCGATGAACAACGATCGATGCCCCATTCCTTTTCCACCGGGCACGACAAGCGTGCCCCTCCGAAGCGTCTCTCGGAGGGACGTGCTTGTCACGTCCGTCATTCGACCTTGGATCATCCATTGCCTTTGGCGGGGACTAAAGTCCCGCGCGGAAAGCGGGGCTAAAGCCCCGCACTCCATATGGAGTGCGGCGATTTATCGCCGCTTTTCGGTGAAGGCTTTAGCCTTCACCACCTTGGCGCTGCCCGCGTTTGCCGCAACCACCAAAGCGGCGCCCTGGTAGGGGCCGTTCATGAATTGCCCCTACAGGGACCTCGAACCTTGATTCTTACGAAACTGGGGATAACCGGGAGCCAGGAGAATTGACAGTGCGGGGCCGATCGTCTAGCTTGGCGGTGGCCCGACGGAAGGTCGCTGCCGGATTGTTCAGCGCTCCGGGAATTGGGTGTCTTTTTTCGAAAGGGAGGTGACCTATGAAACGTAGCTCATCCCAGGTTGGACGCAGGTTTCTTCTGGTCTGTTTGGCAGCCGTTATGGGCGGTGCACTCACGGCGTTTTTCCCGCGTCCCTCTCTCGCGCAGCAAGCACAGCACCAGGGCGAGCTGTCGGAAATCCCGTCTTCGGCCGTGGGTGTGATGGTGGTCCATCCGCGGCGGATCCTCACCGCACCCGAGTCAGAACTCATGCCGATCGAAGTCATCTCGGCCGTGTGCGAGAAGGAATGGGGCTTTGACCCGGTGCAACTGTCGCAGATGACAGCTTCGATCGTTCTTCCGCAGCAGGCAGGAGCGGGCCCTGCCGCCCAGCCTCCACGTCTGCTTCTCGCCCTGCGCTTTTCTGTGCCGCAGGACCCGGAAAAAATCTTCGCCCAGGCACGAATGGACATGAAAAAGGAGGACCTGGCCGGCAAACCGTTTTACGTTGAACAGTACACGCAGGAATGGGGGATTTACACGGCTGACCCCCAGACCGTTTTACTGGGCCATCCGGCGTTGATTCGCGAAGTGGTGAAGAGAACCGGTGACGTCTCTTCCGGACCAGTCATCCAAATGCTTCAGGAGATGCAGCCGCTCTCCGATTTCGTCGTGGTCGTCCATCTGGAACCGCTGGCCCAGATGGCTCCGGAGCCCATGCTCCAGATGATGCTGCCGCCGCCTTTGAGCGCGGCTTCTGAAATTCCCCCACTTGTCTCGTCACTTCGAGTGCAGGCGAACTTCACGGGGGATTCCAGGTGTCGCGTGATGATTTTCGCGAAAGATGCCAGCGCGGCAGAGAAGCTGGAGCGCATTCTGGAACAGCTCTTGCGGAACGCCAAACAGATGATGATCGAACGCCTGGAAAACGAGGCCGCCATGGACCAGGAGGACGTGGTGTCCCCAGCCATGGCCAGGTACATCGCGCGGGTGGGAAATCGGATCATTGCCGAGATCATGCCGCAAAGGAAGGACAACGTGCTGGGGTGGGAGTTTTCCACGGAAGGTCGTCCGGGCCTTGCTCTTGCAGGAACAATGGTGGGTTTGCTCCTGCCCGCCGTGCAATCCGCGCGGGAAGCCGCCCGCCGAACCCAATCAATGAATAACCTCAAACAACTGGCTTTGGCTCTGCACAATTACCACGATGTGCACGGGCACTTTCCTCCGCAGGCCATCACAGACAAAAATGGCAAGCCACTTTTGAGCTGGCGGGTGGCGCTGCTGCCGTATCTGGAGTGGAACACCCTCTATGAGCAGTTCCACCTCGACGAGCCGTGGGACAGTCCCCATAATTCGGCGCTCATCGAGCAGATGCCGGAGGTCTTCCGCAATCCGTCGGCCCCACGCATCCCCGGAATCGCCCACTATTTGGGCGTCGTGGGGAAAGGTGCCTTCTTCGAAGAGGGTAAAACCCGGAGCATTCGCGACATTCGGGACGGGACGTCCAACACGATTATGTTGGTGGAAGTCGATCCCGACCGCGGCGTCATCTGGACCAAGCCGGAGGATTTCCCCTTCCATCCCGAGAATCCGCTCGATGGCCTGGGCCACGCTCATCCCGGTGGGTTCAACGTGGTCTTTGCTGATGGGTCGGTCCGATTCATTTCGAGCACGATCGATCCCGAGGTGTTTCGAGCCCTGATTACCATCGCCGGGGGTGAGGTGGTGGATCCCTATCGGTATTAAATCGGAGGGGCACGCTTGTCGTGCCCGGTCAGGAGGGATGGGGCATCCATCGGTGTTCATCGGACCCGACAAGCGGGTCCCTCCGGAAAAGTCGGAGGGGCACGCCCGTTGTGCCCGGGCAAAGGGAATTGATCATCGAACGTTGCACAGCGGACGTGACAAGCACGTCCCTCCGGAGGTAGGGGCAATTCATGAATGGCCCCTACCGATTAACCAGCCGAATGTGGACGCCACATATGGAGTGCGGTGCTTTAGCACCGCTTTTTGCGCGGGACTTTAGTCCCCGGGTGAAAGGAAATCGATGGTCGAACGTCGAACGGCGGACCCGACACGCGGGTCCCTCCGGGAAATCGTTCGGAGGGGCACGCTCGTCGTGCCCGGGCAAAGGGAACTGATCATCGAACATTGCACGGCGGACGTGACAAGCACGTCCCTCCGAAAAAATGGACCCGACAAGCGGGTCCCTCCGAAACTCCCTCCGGAGGCACGCTTAACGTGGGGTAGGGGCAATTCATGAATGGCCCCCACCGGTTTTCGGACCTGCCACCAAGAACGGACCAACCGCCCGGGATCGGCCCGGACATAACGTCACCTTGGCCTGCGTCGGAAGTCGGGCCTGCGCGTGCGGCATGGTTGAGCAAGGCAAAAAACCCGGCGAAGGCGGCTACACGTCCAGATGCTGGACTTCCAGGGCGTGCTTTTCGATGAATTCACGCCGCGGGAGGACTTTTTCGCCCATGAGAACGCGGAACATCTCGTCGGCGGCTCCCGCATCGTCCATCGTCACCTGAATGAGCGTGCGGTGGGCCGGGTCGAGCGTCGTCTCCCGCAGCTCTTCAGCATTCATCTCGCCGAGACCTTTGAAGCGGGTGATCTGGAGACCTCGCTCACCGGCGGAGCGGAGCGCCGTCAGCAGCCCGCGAAGATCCTCCAGGCCCTGCACCGACTCACCCCGCCGCAGAATGTATCGCGGTTTCTCCTCTCCCGTTCTTTCAATCGGGAAGAGTGCATCGATCTCGAATCCCATCTCGCGGAGGGTCTGCAGATGGGCGTTGATGGTGCGTACCTCGTGAAGCTCAATGATATGAAGCCGTCGCTGGGGCTGGGATGTCGGTTCTTCCTCGGACGCTTCCTGATCTTCTGCCTCGCCGTTATGGTCACCCTCCACGACGAGCGTTTCTCCGGTCTCAGCCTCCTCTTTTTCCAGAAACTCATCCAGCTCCTGACGGGTTGTGAACCAGTATTCATTCTGATCGAGGAACACATGGTAAACGGGCAGGCGTCCGGTGGCTGGATCCCGCCGGGCGGCATGCTCGCGGAGACTGATCCCGCGGCGCTCCAGGGCGATGACCGCCGCTTCAATCGCCGCCAGCGTTCGGCACAGACGCTGGAGTTCTTCCCCGGAAATGGTCCGGCCGTCGCCCGGCTCGAAGACCGCATCGGCCAGCCCGGCTTCCAGAAGCTGGTTCTTCATCTCTTCTTCCGTCTGGACGTAATAGACCTCCTTTTTGCGGCGCACCCGGTACAGCGGCGGCTGGGCGATATACACCATCCCCGCTTTGATGAGGTCGTACATCTGCCGGTAAAAGAAGGTCAGAAGCAGCGTGCGGATGTGCGAGCCGTCCACATCGGCGTCGGTCATGATGATGATCTTTCCATACCGCCGCTTGGAAAGATCGATTTCATCCCCCACACCCACGCCAATGGCCGAAATGATGCTGCGAATTTCCTCATTGGCGAGTACTTTGTCCTCGCGGGCCTTGTAGGCGTTGATGATCTTTCCGCGAAGGGGCAGAATCGCCTGAAATTCGCGGATTCGCCCTCCCTCCGCACTGCCACCGGCGGAATCCCCCTCTACCAGGTAGAGCTCGCACTTATCCACTTCGCGGCTGGTGCAATCACGCAGCTTGCCGGGAAGCCCCGCACCGCTGAGGGCCCCTTTCCGCTCGCGGACCAATTGTCGGGCTTTGCGGGCACTTTCCCGGGCTTCCGCTGCGAGGAGGGCCTTCTGGATGATTGCCCGGGCGGTCTTGGGATTTTCCTCTAGATATCGCGATAAAAAGTCTCCCACCGCAGAACTGACAATGCCCTCTACCTCGCTGTTGCCCAGCTTTGTCTTGGTTTGACCTTCAAACTGGGGATGCGGGACGCGCACCGCCAGCACGCCCGTCAGGCCTTCCCGAAAGTCATCTCCTGTGGGAATGAGATCCTTGAAAAGCCCCTCCTGACGGCCGTATTGATTGAACGTCCTGGTGAGGGCCGTACGAAAGCCGGAGACGTGCGTCCCGCCCTCCGTGGTGCAGATGTTGTTCACATAGGAGTGAAAGTTCTCGGTGTACTCGGAAGAATACTGCATGGCCAGCTCGATGGTCACTCCTTCCACTTCGGTGGACATGTAGATGACCTCGGGATGGATTGGCTCGCTGGCCCGATTGAGATATTCCACAAACTCGATGATGCCCCGCTGATAGCAGAAGGTCTCGCCTTCGTTGGTCCTCAGATCCTTGAAATGGATCTTGACGCCCTTGTTGAGGAATGCGAGTTCCTGAAGGCGACGGTAGATGATGTTGTAGTTGAACTCCGTGTTGGGAAAGATAAGCGGATCAGGCTTGAACGTGGTTTTTGTCCCCGTGCGGTGGGTCGTGCCGATGCGTCGCACCGGACCTGTGGGTTTTCCTCGCTCATATTCCTGGCGGTACACCGCACCGCCGCGGTACACTTCGACCACGCACCACTCCGAAAGGAAATTGACGACCGTCCCCCCCACGCCGTGGAGCCCACCCGACGTGTAATATGCCCCCTTGCTAAACTTGCCACCGAATTTAAGGAGCGTCATGACGCCTTCCAGGGTGGACACCCCAACGACGGGGTGGATTTCCACGGGGATGCCGCGCCCGTTATCTTCAACGGTTACCGATCCGTCGCCGTTGATGGTGACCCAGATCTGCGTGGCGTAACCCGCCATCGCTTCGTCGATGGAGTTGTCCACGACTTCGAACACCAGGTGGTGCAGCCCACGTGTACCGGTGTCGCCGATGTACATGCTCGGCCGCTTCCGCACATGTTCCTGGTCGCTGAGGTGTTCGAGCTTGTCGGCGGTGTATTCCTGCTGCCCCTGCAGAGCGCGAAGGTTCGCTTCTTCCTCCCCGGTGCCGGAGCCGGAAACGGTTGTCCCTTCTGGAACCGGCAGACCGGGCTCCTGCGGAGAAGGTTGATTGTTGAGATTCTCTTCGTTCATAGCCAGCTTTGACTACCTTTACAGTGAAAGACTCCGTTTTGTTTTTTCGGAACGTCGCTCCTCCGTGACGCTGTCTTGTGTGTTCACTCCACCGGTCCGACCCGAAAGCGGATGTCGCGGATGATCTTCTGCGGCCAGCGTTCCCGAAGCTGGCGGAGGATCTCGTGCTTGCGGAAGGTCAGTTCCTGGACAGCCGCTGAATGACTGACGACGACTTCCAGCTTTCCCCGCGAGAGCTTGACCGCCCGACTCAACTCATTCAGCGGAGGCCCCACAATCTCGCGCCAGGCAGCCTGAAGCTCGCGGGCCGACTGCGTCTCCCCAACCCCGGACCGTGCCAGGATCTCGGCCACCACCTCGGAAATATGCCGCGGCTCCTGCGACCGAGTCGAGCGTTGCCGCTGTTTTCGCGCCACTCCTTGAACTCTCCCGTTGGAAGCCCGTTCAATTGTTGCCAAGCACGAGCGGCATCATCAGGTAGGCGTAGCCGTCGGAGGTCTCAGCAAGCACGGGACTCTCCTCGGACCAGATCTTCAGGGTGAATGTTCCCTCATCACCAAGAACTTTCAGGAAGTCCAGGATGAACCGCTGGTTCAGGCGGACCATTGCCTCTTCCCCGTCGTAACCGATGGGAAGTTCCACACGGGATTCGCCATGGGAAGCACCCCGGCCGGAAAGAACCAACTTCCCCGATGAAAACGTGTACACAATCCCAGGGATCTTCTCATCCACCACAATCGACGCCTGCCGCGTGGCCGAGGCGAATTCTCTGACCGGCAGATCCACGCGGACCTTCTCCGGGGCCTTTGGAAATACCTCCCGCCACTTGGGAAACCGCGCGTCCACAAGCCGACCGGAAACAACCGCCAAAGGCGTGATGACGAAGATCTTGCCGTCCTCCACCGCGAGCTTCACTTCCTGATCGTCGGACTCGCGGGAAAGGATCCGCTGGATGATTTCCACCACCCGTCGGGGAATGATCACGTCTTCACTGGGACGATGCCCGCCAACCCGCCGCGCTTGTCCTTCCTGGCAGGCGAGTCGGCGTCCGTCCGTCCCCACAGCCATCACCTTCTCGTCGCCCAGCTCGAGATAGACCCCTCCCAGATTGAATCGGGTGCCTTCCGTTTCAACCGCATATTCGGTGCGGCGCAGCATTTCCGAAAGATTCCGCGCTGTAAAAGCGTGGTAGGACTCGGCCTGGTAATCGGGGACCTCAGGAAACTCCATCGCGTCCGGCGTGGGAAACTGAAATTCACTTTTTTCCCCCAACACGAGGAGCCGATCGCCCTGGCTCTCCAGGCGGATCTCTTCGTCGGTGAGTTCCCGCAGCAAAGCGAGCATAGTGCGGGCGGGGAGCAGTGTTGTGCCAGGCACTTCCACTTCCAACTCCGGCACATGGAGGCGCAGCCCCACTTCGAGATCGGTAGCCATCAAGACGCCAGTCCCGTCTCGGCACTCCAGCAGCAGGTTCTCCAGGATGGGTCTGGCCGATCGGCCCGGACAAACGGCCTGGGCCAACTGCACCATTTCCGCCAAACTCTCTCGCTGTGCCACTACCTTCATTGCAAATTCCCTGACAGCCTCATCACGGTTGACACCTGACGCATGGCAGACGACGGATCTCAGCAGCGTCCCAACGCCCCCTCTTCCTCGGATTCCATCCTCTCACCGACGCCACTTCTTCTTTCTGGGGGCGACCGAGTTTCAATCCTTCCATTATCCCATAAATCTGGTCGTTCTGGGAGTATTGCGGCCGCTGAGCTATCCCGACTTTTGGAAACCCCAACGTCATCCCAATGGCATGATGGGTTGTTCGGGCAATTCATGAATTGCCCCTACCGTTCAACCAGCAAATCAACCGAACCACCAGGGCCGGATCGGGGAAACGTCCAACCGCTGGAATGGGGATCCCACTAGCCGGCTCTTCCACGAGGTCCCCCGGAGCGGGATCCTTGTGGTGCCCGCCAAAAGGCAATGCCAAGTCCGACATGGCAAAAGCGAATCCGTTTGCCCGTTCTACCGGTTCGAAAAGAGTCTACGCATTCTGCTCTACTACTTCATATTATTCTCTCTTCCTATTTGAGATATTTTTCTCATCTTTTGTAATCACGCTGGCGATAAAACGGATAAGACACGCGGTTTCTCGGAGCTAGCGTGGCCGATTGGTGGGTTGGCCGCTCGACGGTTGACGCACCACTTCATCGTTCAAGAAGCTTGTAAACCGCTACTACTATAGCTACCAGCAGTGTGCGCTGTTGGATGGCTGCGGTCGTGGCCGTAATCTTTTTACAGACAATGACTTACGGTGTATATCGTGCTGAGGAAAATGTGTTGAATCGGTGTTGAGGAGGTGTTGATCCCGCGTCGTGTTTGTTGACAAATAGGGTCACGAAACCGGGGTTCTGTCAATAGCTTTGATCCAAGGCGGTGCTTGTTGACATCAGGCGAACGGGTGCGACCTGATGGATGGAGTGAACTCGGGCGGAGCTGGAGCGGCCGCCCCTCATGCCACGCCCAGCATTTCCTCGATTACTAGCAGGGCTTCGCGGACCGTCAGATCCGTTGCAACGAGTTCTTCGATTTTACGGCACCCGTGGCC
>Ga0181858_1001507_pt1 | contig 11286 bp, 25 predicted proteins | sample NewIslPassag4_SG_FD_130749 | JGI IMG/M metagenome (GOLD analysis project Ga0181858, IMG submission 130749) | Feedstock adapted compost microbial communities from Newby Island compost facility, Milpitas, CA, USA - Passage 4_SG | ecosystem: Engineered > Solid waste > Feedstock > Composting ...
GCGACCATCACGAAAACCATCGAAGATGGCCGCAAAATCAAGCCCAAAAATTTCTTTGCCTGCAATCATTGCACCAATAAAATTATATACAACTCCGTCTAGTATAACAGCCACAGGCGAACTTCGGGGCGGAGACCGCGCCGACCCTCCGTCCCTCTAACATAACACATTTGGAGGGATTGACAATGAAAGTCAAATTCCTGTACAACGGAATCAAGGTTGACGGCAAGCTGTACCGTGCGTGGTACTGGAAAACCGGTTCCCGCAATATGCCCGAAGGAACGATCACCATTCGCGCAAAGGATTATATCAGCTTTCCGGAAATCCCCGGTCTGCGGGCGATCAACAACACCGATCTGATGACGGACTATTTCGATAAAGACCGCATCCACGTTACGCCTGAGAATCCTTGGTATCCTCAGGTGCTGGAAGCCTACCAAAAGGCGCAAGAACGGCGCGAACGCCGAAGGAACCACGCCTGACGATGGACCGCTCGGCTCCGGTCCTAGCGCCGAAAGGCGCGATGGTTTCGGACCGGAGCCGCAAAAAAACAAATGGAGGGGAGCAAATATGCCCAGGGGCGGAATCAGGTCACGCGCATTCCAATGCGCTGCAAGGCTGGGAAAAAACGAAATTAACGAACTTAAAACTATGCCGATTGGCGTCCTGAAAAGCACGTACAATCTTATCGAGCACCTTTATAAGCGCGGTTATATGCACTGGAAGGAATCCATGGTCGTCCTTGAATTCATCATAAATGAGAAGGAAAGACAGCAGGGTTAGCCCAGTGGGAAGCCGCACATGACAGGCCGACAGCCGACGAAAGGGCGGCGGGCGGAAAGGATGGTCAAAATGAAGAAAGTCAGGGTGCACTACTACTCCGGGGAATCGAATTACCTTGGTCACGGTCAGCCCATCGCGGTTGACTACCTGATCTCCGATCCCCTCGATTGGGACGATCTTCCGGATGACAAATTTGGCGGCCCGGTATTTGGAGACGACACCGCCGCCGATCTGATCCGGATTAACGGCAAATACCACCTGTACGTGGAAGCGGACACCCGGAGCGACGAAGACGAAACCGCAGCTTATGACAAGTTGAGGCTTGAAATCATCGAGCTGGCCCAAAAAATTGGCATTGACACGGACAGACTGGTTTTTCCGTATGACGAATAAGACGAATGAGGCGTTTTCAAAATAATATTAAGGAGTGTGTAACATGGAAATCAAAATCTATATCGCAAACCTTGGTAAATACAACGAAGGCTTTTTGGTCGGCGACTGGTTTACTTTGCCCATAACAAATTGGGCAGAAGTGGCCGAAAAAATCGGCTTGAATGAACAGTATGAAGAATGGGCTATCCATGATTACGAGGCGCCGTTCAAAATTTCGGAATACGATTCAATCCAGCGCCTAAACGAAATTGCTGGGGCGCTGGCTGAAATCAACGAAGACGAAGATGTTATCCGTGCGCTTTTCTCCCATTTGAAACCTGACGAAGCGTTGGAGAAGTTGCGGAGCGGTGAATATCGCGTATATCGTGACTGCGACGATATGGGCGATGTCGCCTATCAAATTTATGAAGAATCTGGACAGCTTGCCGAAATCGAGAAGATCATTTCTTCCAGTTACATTAACTGGGATGCTGTCGGAAGAGATATGGAAATCGAAGGAACTTTTATCTACCTTGGTGATCGCCGATACTTGGAAATCATTGGCTAACCTTTGTGAGCTTTTAGGACACATCAGCGCCGTTTCTGGTGTGTCCAAAAGCCCAAAGACACATTGACACGATTAGAAAATAAGAGGGAGGATGAAAGACATGAAAAAGTGGTTCAAAAAGTGGTTCGTTGATGACGTATTTGTGCGTGACGGGAGGCTGTACGACCGCGGCTATCACATCGTGGTGGATGGTGACAGCGCCCATATCGAATGGACGGAGCCAATCCCCGGCGGCGATACGCACGCATTCCCGCTGTCGGAATGCTCCCACGAGGACGGAACGCCAATCATGGTCAAGGACGGCGAATTGCTCGGTGAGTTGGTGGAAGTCTCCGCGGAGCGAATCGACATCCGCGAAGACTTTCCGAACCGGGACGAAGCCTATGCCATCCTGCGCGGCGCGGATGGGCGCTTCGCCTTCGCGTGGGGACCGAAATATCCTTATGCGGAGCAGGTGCCCGCGCAGGATATGAAGGACGGCACATCCGGCATCGAATGGCACGACACCGAATCCGACGCCCGCGCAGCGATGGAGGATGCTGTCGCGGCATGGAACGCATGAACCAGCCGGTCTGGACCACAGGCAAGCTTCGGGGAGAGCAACCACGACCGCCGCTCTCCCCTCCAGTATATTACATTTGGACGGCGGACTAGGAAAGGAGGACAATCACATGGACGTTTTCGAGCTGTATCAAAAGGCGCGGGAGGTTTACGAGGCGGTCAAGGACGATTACGACCGCGTCGGTATCCGCTTTGAGAACAAGGACCGGTCCGTGGGCGAAACGTGCGAATGGAGCCGTCACAACCCAGACCGCGAGGATGAGCGCGACTTCCCGGAATTTGACAGCGCGGAATACGCCTCCTTGCCTGTGCTCGACGGCACGAGCGCGTGGGATTTGCGCCTACTGGATGACGATTATTTTCCCGGTTTCGGCGAAACGCGCCGCCTGACGTGGATTAAACCCGGAAATGATGTCCGCAACTACACGGTGGCTCAACACTGCTACATCATCGCCGGAAATGATCCGGGACGCCATGACGACCCGGACGAAGGCGAAATCCTCATCCGTGACGCCGTGGTTATTGCAAAACTGTTTTGATCTGATAAAAGGAGGTTTTCCCATGACGAAGACTAATTCCCCCGTTTCTGCGTTGTATGTGGACGAGCAATGGTCCCTGTCCGCCTTTGGTGGCGACACTCTGAAACCTTACCAAGAAAAGGAGGGTGATGTTTTTGAGGAATTCCCTGAAAGCTCCATCCCCCGCGTACGCGTTATGACGTATGACTACAGGGTTCCGCGCCTTCTGCTTCTTTGTGGGGAGGATAAGAAGTTTCGCGTCTACTCTCTGGCTGGGAAAGTCCGGAGGGTGACGCCCATGAACTATGTCAGTGAATACCCGCTCTACCGTCTGGAGGAAGTTTGTGAAGGTGAAACGGAGGTTGGCGTTGGATATGACCGCCTTCGTGATGAATATTTCGTTTCGCTGAGCGGGTGGCATGGACCGGATGGATACACGGCCACGCTTGATGAGGCGTGGAGGATGGCGAAAAAAGAAGGAGTCTCCTTCCGCGTTGTGCAGGGCTAGGGAAAGCGCCGAGAATCCCGGCGCGGCCGCCTTCGGCGGCTTCCGCTCAACCTGCGAAAGCAGGGAAAAATTAATCAGGGAGGAATAATCATGCGTGTCCTTGTCAACGGAAAAATCGAAGTTTTGGAGCTGATCGCTCCTAGCGGCGTCAACTGCGCCGCTGACATAATCGGCAATTACGGCGGATTGTCTGACGGTCAATTCCGCTACAACGAAGACGCCGGCGCCTACGAATGCTCCCCGGAAACGTTCGAGTGGTGGCGCCGGGTGCTGGCCGATCATCAGGCGCTGGAAAACCGGATCGCGGAGCTGGTCGAGGAGCATGGCTCCGACGCGGTTTACGAAGTTGTAGGCAGTGTCGGCGGCTACGATCTCGAAGACCAGCCGGCAGCCATTAACGCCGCACTTGACGCGGCTTTCGGCAAATGATCCAAAGTAGGCGTGGGTTGAAACTGAACAAAGTGGGCGACACCATCATCCGGTCCACGTCGCCCACCGTTTAAATTATGATATTGGAAATGAGATTTATATATTATCATTTGTTGGTAAGGAGGATGATCCCATGAACGCGATTGATCGCAAGAAGTTTCTGGCTTGGTTGGAAGACGAGTTCTCCCGTGAGCAACATGTTGGAAAAGCTCATGCCATTATGCGAATCATGGCGAAAGTTCGTTCTGGAGCTTTCGACATCAAACCGCATGATAAGCGAATAACAGCTTATAAAAATTATTTCCGATAAATTCCATATTTAATGTCCCGAAAGGATGATAACAAAATGACGGATCAAGAAGCATATAAACTGGCTTAAAATTGATTGGCGATCCTCAAAACAAAGTGAAGACATTCAATGGAATAAACTAAATGAATTTATTTTGAAGTATCCTGAAAGCAAAATAACAGTGTATAACAGAACTTCAGGAGTGGAGAGAAATAAAATAATAAAATAAAAAATATTGCAATAATGGACAAGCCATGATATTATATAAATAAACAAATACAAAACAGGAGGTTTTCAATGGTTGCGATTGGTATTATTCTTTTTCTTCTTGTCTTGTTTTATCCGCTCATTATTCGTTTGCCAATATTGTCTAATTACTTCTTTGATTTTGAAGAGAATGAAACTTTCAAATAGAATCATTTTTATTTAAGGAGGATAATTATGGAAAACAAAAATATCAATTCAGTCAACCTTTCCTATCTTGAAGCATTCCAGCAATCCAAATACCCTAATATTGACAATGACAAAAATCAACGTATGTCATGGTATCAATATAAATGTACACTTACCAAATTCCTTGCAACGCTTGACAAAGATGCTGCTATGACACGCAGAGAGGATATCGATGCATTCCTTAGCGGTACAAAGAATGCCATTAACAAAGCGCGGCATATCAAAAGTTTCTTTATGTTTCTTATTATGACAAATATCAAAAACTGTCGCGCAAAAGTTGGTAGGGATTTGCTCATCAAAATTATAGAAATGTGAGAAAAGGGGGGATATTATTTTACTCAAGCGGATCGGTTAGCAGGGTTATTTATCCAACAGCAAAGGAGGAATAAAAAATATGAAGGAAGAAATTATTAAGTATATCAATAGAAGAATTGAAGAATTGCATTCGCAAGCAGTAAAAGATGCAGACCATATTTCATCAGAAATTGCTATGCATCGTAAAAACGAGTTGGAATATCTCCTTTTTTTGATTCAAAAAAATTTCGGTAAATAACAGTTTGAATAAAATCTATATTTTAAGGAGAGTGTGAATATGAAAAGCAGTAGCATTACTTATGATAGGGATGGTGATTTTTGGGATCACTACAAAATGGATGAAGGAATGATGGTCCCAAAATAAAAAATAAACAAATAAAAGTATTGAAAAACGTTGGACAAGCTATTATAATAAAATCAGATAACACACAAGGAGGAATAATAAATGAAAGTAGTGGAATTGTGGAATCAAGCAGTTTATGGAGCATATGAAATCGCCGCATATGGCGATTATGAGAAAGTGGTTCAAGCACTTGAGGGATTGAAAGTAAAAATTCGAAAGTCCCGAAAATACAAGGGATGGGTAATTATTAAGTTTTCTGGAGACGCTAGATCATACGCTGGACAATCAGAAGCAATAAGAACACTAGAAGAAGCTAAAAAACGTTTAGAAAAGGAATGATAACAATGCAACAAGAACCGCTTTATACTGTTCTTTATTGGGATGGCGGTTATGCTGTTGGGAAATGGAAGAAAACTATTTCTGCTAATTACCAAAAAGCAAAAGAAATATTTAATCAAATAACACGAATGGGATATGTAACACGCATTATGACCGAACAGGAATTAGATCAAAACGGCTTTCCGAATCCCCCAGAAAGAACCGAATTTGAAAAGTTTAATTTTCACAAAGAGAGGGTTTGAATCATATGAAAAAATCAATTTTAGACCAATGTGAAAATTTGTTCGGCTCTTTGCAAAACAGACCAGACATTAAAAAACGGATATATAATTATCTTAAAAATCCAACATATGACAATTGGGATAATATACACTGCATTATCATTAAAAACTTTCAAACGATATGGAATGCTATGATTGCATATGATCCATCTTTTCCAAAACAGGGAAGAACAACAGACGAAAAAGGTAACGTCATTAAGGAGTGGGAACGCATTCCTACACCGTTTGAATTAATGAAAGCCATTCAGCAATTTGTTCGATAATTGTCAATAAAAACAGTATTTCATGAACATAAAAAATAGATAGGAGGATACGAAAATGTACGAAGAAGTGGTTAATGGTATTAAACAAATATTCACCGAAGAGGAACTCCAAGAAATTGAAAGTATCCTTTGTTTTGAACTGAAAAAAGCCGATGATTTTTTAAAAAAATATAGCGAAATTGTTACCAAATATATAACAATCCCTGATTATCAAAATGAAAAAGTTACCTTGCAACAAGCGGAAAATTGCGTAAAACTCTATGTAAAAAAGGTAAATCTTCTTCAATCGATTTACTCAAAATATCATTCCTTGATGCAGAAAGAATAGCAATTATTCAAGTAATGCGAAATGAAGGAGTCAATGTTGAAGAAATACCAATAGACTTTTTCAGAAAAAAATCATTAAAATAAAAAATTGAAAAAAGGAGGTTTAACAATGAAGCGCCAACGTCGAACCAAAGAAGATATGGCATATGCATGGGATACGGCATATTTATATCTCATGTCAAATGATCTGGACGTGGACAAAGCATATAAAGCAATGGAAAGAGATTATTTTTTGCGTGGTAAACCTGTGCCGTATTACATAAAAGGGAAACAAGATTTTATCCGGGTCCTCAATAATATTAAAACGGCACAGGAAGTTAAACGACAACAAGAAGAAGAACGACAAAACGTTATTAACAAATTGAAGGAAATCACCATCGAAAGATGGAATCAGTTTTATGAACGCTACAAAGGAAAAGAAAAAGTGAACGATATTCAAATGACGTTGACGAATGTAAGAATGGCTATGCATCTAAATGACTACACTATTTTGTCTCAAGAAGACATTTATATAATCAAATCTATCGGACTTGTTTAAAAGGAGAATGAGACAATGAACAAAGTTTAATAAGGATACAAAACGCATTGAAACACTAGTCCAAGAAGGAAAAGACACCAACAAAAAAGACGAGCGCGGGAGAACATCGCTTATGATCGTCACGCAAATGGAGGAATAAAAAAATGCAATACAAAGTTACTATTGATGTTAGTCCGTATGTTTCCGCACTCTATAATCGTTATGAAGGTGATTTGACCAAAAAGCAATGGTTGAAAAAAGAGAAAATCAATCAAAAGGCAATAGAATATGTTAAAAATAAATTATGCGAACATGATTTTTCCCATATTGAAAATGCTGCATTTTACTTTAAGCAACATGATATACTTACTTATGATGTAGAAATCATTTTTACATGGCAAGAAAAAGAAAACATCTATGTTTGGAGGAGCGAAGTCAAACAAGACATAAGGACAATATATAATGTATTTGCTGGTCAATTTATTGTTGCGTCGAATGTTGTAGTATAACAGCCGATTATGGGCAATAACAGTCAAGCAAACGCATAATAGCAGAGTGTAACCAATGCACTCAAAATTAAAAAATGAAAATAAATTGATTAACAGCCAATGAAATGCTCATTTTATGGAGGGATATAAAGTGAAAAAGAGCGATGTTATTAAACAAAATGTAAAATATATTCTTTTTAATTGGATTAAAGATTACTGTTGGCACAATAAACCGATTAACCAATCATATGAAAACTATGTAAAATATGTTACTGAAATGGAAGATGTAGAAAAGGATATGACTGTAGAAGAAGCAAAAAGATATTTGATTGATTATGTACAACAAACACAATCAGAAAAGGGAATCGACACATTCATTAAGGAATTGCTATGGACACACAGAAAAACTTCATTTGGAGATTTGATGAAAGAAGCAGAATTGGACTTCAAAAACAAAAGAGGACTTCAGCGTTTTATTGCTAATCACATATTGTCGGAAATTGCATAAGGAGTGATAGCTATAATGTTGATTGAAAAAGAAATTTTTCAACATGGCTACAATGTAGCGCAGGGAATCGAACAACCTAATTTGTCACTAGTTGATCATCCAGCATTTCAAGGAGGGATGCAACAATATGAAAAAGATAAAAAGAAAACGTATCGAGACATTGAATTGCTTCTCGGCTCTCTTCATCGCGTATTTGGCGCATACAATGAAGATGGAGAGAAAGTAAGCGATCCGATCAAGTTTGTTTATGGTAAAATCATTGAACATTACAAAACAGGTGGAGAACTGCCAAAAGGCGTTTACAGGTTGTCAGGGAAAACGCAGGCATTGCAATTGGCAAATAAAACTGGTCATGCCATTGCACAAATTGAATTGTACGATGAAGCTAGAATCCCAATAACAGGATACTACATAGAATTGCCGTGGCATTTTAACAGCAATGATAAACGCGAAGCATATGTTTTTACATTGGCATCGGTTTTACTTGACTGGAAATATGTCCGAATCTTTGTTCCTAGTCCTCGAAAATGGGGAGCGGGCGTTGTAAAAGTTGACATTGACAACAGAACGTCATATGAAAGATGGAAAGAAAGCGTTCAACAACAGGAGGTTTTAATTCACGATTGAACAAGCACATTTGAAAGCAAAAAATGACTTGTATAATATTGTTTCTAATTTGGCATATCAAGATTATTATAATGGAGTCGCCGTAAAACCCCTGCGTTTACGCACGGGGAGTGTCAATTGAGAAAAATAAGTATAGAACAAAAAACAAAGGAGAGGATAACATGAACAACAACGTCAACAAGAAATTGATTATTCAAGTAGCTAAGGAGTACCTGAAAGCAAAACAAAAAGACAAAGCTGCATACTACATAGCACTTGGTAAGTTGGTGGGAGTGTGCGAAGCATTCGATTTGGTTTTTTACGATAACAACGATACGATAATTTTGTACAGAAAGAAAGATAGAAGGACGGTGATGCAAGTAGCAGGATGATTTAAAATAAAAAAATATTTCAATGGGGCTAACAAGATGATATTATTTTCCCTATTGGGAAGCACCATATTTCTTTCTAACATTAAAAAGGGAGGAATAAAAAATGTATTGTGCAGTATTAGTATTTGGTGGCGTAATTCAAAACATAAAAATTGCAAAAAATTATGACTGGCTTGTTGAATATGTAGTAAAGTCAGTTGAGGATTTTGATCCCAGTGTGGACGACATTAAAATTTTTGACGATGAAGGGAATTGTTTGTTCAGTTATGATGAATACATTAGAACGAAAGTAGAATAAAATTTTCATTTTATTACAACACTGCGGGAGGAAACTAACTATATGGTGAAATTGATTTACAAACGACTAGACGGAACAGAACGAATCGAAGAAATAGAAAAACCCACTTTACAACGCGCACTTTTTGAAGCAAAGAAAATTCAATATTCGATAACTGGACAAGTAATCAAGATTGTAGATGGAGAAAAAGAATATAAATTCGATGAAGTTGCAAAAATATGGTGATAAGCGTTTCGTGGGTTAATATTGATTTGGTACGAGACTATGCAAAATGGCGATATGAAAATCATATAATTACTAAGGAATAGTACGAAAAATACATGGCGTTTCTTAACAATTTGAAGGAGCAAAAAAACACTTGCAAAAATAAATGCAAAAGAATATAATATATACGTAACAAAAAACACTTTTTCTTTTGGAACCGTAGCGTAACGGTTAGCGCAGGCGGCTCATAACCGCAAGTGTGGGGGTTCGAATCCTCCCGGTTCCATTACTGCACTAGTATCCAATATGCGCAGGTTCGAATCCTGCCTAGTGCTTGCGCTGGCGTAGCTCAATTGGTAGAGCAACTGACTTGTAATCAGTGGGTTGGGGGTTCAAGTCCCTCCGCCAGCATAGGGGATGGAAAGAATCTCCGGAACCAGTGACTTTTTACCATGCGCCCATGGCGGAATTAGGCAGACGCAACGGACTTAAAATCCGTCGGCTATTTGCCGTGCAGGTTCGAATCCTGCTGGGCGCATTATTTTAAAATAAAAATACATAAGGAGGATTAAATAATGGTTTGGACGGTGAAAGTTCATTTTTGGGATGGTAGGACGAAAGAATATCAGGAAAAAGGAGGAACAGGAAAAATTGTTCAAGAAAAAGTTTTCAAAAAATATGGTCTGGATTGGAATGTTGTTCGTTCTGTTGTTTCAATTCCGCTTGTAGAAAATAAATAAATTAAATAGTTGCGAATTATTGGACAAGCTGTTATAATGATATTAAAAATAAAACAATGCATAGCATGGAGGTAATACTATGGCTAAAGAAAGTTGGGCCGAACAATTCGAACGAATTCTGAAAGAACTTGAAGAACTTGAAGAGAAAAAGAAAGATGTTATTAAGCGCCCGCGAGACATTATTGTTTCCGATGACGGTTTGCGCATTGATGGACTCGGAAATGTTCGATTTACAAAAACAGGATTGCAAACATTTTGTTCAAAATTGGACTTGCCTTCTAGTTACATGGGAAAGCTGTTGGATACGGAAGGAAAGACGGATTATGAAATTAGGAGAGACAGGGAAGTTTTTAAAACCAATATCCAACGCGGTTTGGAAATGTTAAAAGAAGATACAGAAATTCTTTTCCGCACATATGACAAAGATGGCTACCATCTTGTCCGTGGCGTATTTTCTGATCGTTATAAAGTAATTGACAATCTTCCGATTTTGCAAGAAATTTGTCGCAATGATTTTTCGGAATTGAAGATTGAACGATTCGCTGTTGATAGTGATTATATGGATATTCGGTTTACGATGCCCAATTTGAAACGAAGCATTGGCAAATTGCCGGTTCATGAAGCAAGATATGACATTAAAGAAGACTTGGTATTTCCGGCAATTCATCTTCGCAATAGTGAAGTCGGCAAGAGCAGAATTTCGGTTCAATTCATTGTATATCGTCAAATTTGCACAAATGGTCTTATTAATCGACGTGATCAGTATCGCGTTATTGATCGCAAACATGTAGGTGAATATGATCTAGCACAAGTAAGTGAACGCATGGGCGGAATCATTGGAAAAGCGCAGGACATGTTTGAGAAATATGTTGATGCCATGATTACATCTAAAGAAATTGTGGTTGATGATGCAGAAGATATTTTAAAGTCCATTGGTAGAAGAGAAGGGATTACTAATCGGATGGTCGAAACTGTAATAAATAACTGGCAGATCGAACAACGAAGCGAGAAGACCAAACATGGCATTATTGGTGCAATAACAGCCGGAGCGCGAGATTGGGAGCGGAGCACGAAAGATTTTACTGGACGACTGAAACTAGAAGAAGTGGCTGGCGACATGCTATTCGCTAACATGTGGTGAGGGGGCACATCCCCCCCCCCCCCCCCCCTTTTCTTTTTTTTTA
>Ga0181858_1001512_pt1 | contig 11278 bp, 12 predicted proteins | sample NewIslPassag4_SG_FD_130749 | JGI IMG/M metagenome (GOLD analysis project Ga0181858, IMG submission 130749) | Feedstock adapted compost microbial communities from Newby Island compost facility, Milpitas, CA, USA - Passage 4_SG | ecosystem: Engineered > Solid waste > Feedstock > Composting ...
CCAGCGTTGGCGCAAGCAACGTGATGCGATAAACAATGACCCTCATAATACCTCTCCCTGCGAAGGATTCACAAGTTTCCGGAAGTGCTCAAAGCACTCATCGGTGATGTCGTTGCCCCGGTCGTCGTACAATCGTGCCGCGAGCCGACCTCGTCCACGACTGCGGCCTGTGCCAGCGCGACGCAGAGACAGAATGCACGCGGCGAGAAGGGCCTTCGCCGTCTGATCTGGTTCTTCATCGAAATTCAATACTGCAATGAAAGGCGTATTGCGCAGCACGACCCGCATAGAGCGGAGACTGCGTTCCTCAGGGGCACCTGTTTTTTCGTCCACTGCTGTCTGGCGGCGGATCGCGGTCAGTGCTTCCAGAACATCCGCCGCTTTCAGGTCGCCACGGCGGAGATCTGCTTCGATAGCGGCGCGTACTGCCTCAGGCAGCATCGCCGCACCGACATGCATCCGTGCTTCGTCGTGTACACTGCTGCCTGGTTGGCCGAACAGGAACCTCGCCGCACGCTCGAGCTGGGAGGACGCGGGCGAATCCTGTCGGCGAAGAGCGAACAGGATATTAGCACACTCCTCAGCCAGCAGACCCTTTAACGTACGCCCTCGGAGAAAGGGCAACCCGGTGGAGGCATCGTGTTCCACCTCTTCATCCACGAGCCCGACCACACCATCGCCTCGCCCAAAGGTTGTATCGCTTTTGAGTGTAATGCGGATTTGCAATTTCATCGCCGACCTTCCCCTACAGTGGAATAAACCAATCTGCCAGTTCAATCGCATCAAAGTAACCGCAATATCCACCATGCCAGCCAGTCGTCTGCCACCCAGTTAGCGACAGCTCCACGTCGGGAAGCGGTTTGTTTTCATTGAACTTCCTCAGGAAGTGCTGCACAGCATCGGGGCCTTCTCGTAACGCATCACGGAGGGCTTTGACTTTGTTACGACGCCCTGCCCAGTTTTCACCTTGAAACTCCATGATGCCTTTTTCTATGACTGTCCAAGTTCGGCACGAGTCTTTTGGATTATCCCCAAGCGTTACAGGACGAAGCGCCAGAGAACCAGAGGGCACCTTGTATTCCCGCGCTCGAATCTCCTCAATGCCTCCTGACAATCCACTCAGTGCAAAATGCCAGTCCAGACATGATCCATCCCAATCACCCTGAAAATCACGAATGATCCGGCGATAGTTTTTGGCTTTTCGACACAGTTCATCCGCTAAGGCATACGCTCGTGCGAAGGGATAATGGGCTTTCACGATGGCGACGCCCGCGCATGCCGTTAAACGCCCTTTCCCATCGGGCAGGTTTTTAGTGTGCTCTTCAAGCCGTCGCATATATTCAATAGCCAGAGAGAGCCCCAGCCTTCCGTCACAGACAAAAGTCACATCATCCCCGCCAAAGACAATGGGACGGAAGGGAAGAAGACACTTTCCATCTTCCCTGCGTAATTGAACTTCGGCAATGATTTTTCCCAGGGCGTTTTTGTAAACGATCCGGCCGCCACCATCGTTTTGAATGCACGGCACCAGTTTATTCAAGACATCTCGCAAAGCCTGCTGTGCTGCCTTGTCAACTTTCTCAGAGAAGGCGCGCAGGGCCTTAATGTAGTCACGGTTCTGTGATGGATGAGGGTATTTCTCCCCGATTGCCATGATTCGCTGTCCGAGCCCGTTTCCATCGGCGTGGACCACAGCAATGTAATTGTGCTCTCCGCGGGTGCCTCCAAGGTGATCAAGCTGGCTGGGGTAATCATAGCCGTCTGGCGGTGGGAGGATCGCTCTCAATCGCTGGTCGGCTTCACTCGGGCTCCCATCTTTCCTCTCGACAGCGCGCAACTTGGACAGGATCTCGGCTGATGCGGGGCGAGCCGGATCATCCCCGATACCTGGAGCCACAGCAACCGCCGGCAATCCGGTCGACCGACACATCACCGTCACACCCAGTCCGAGCAGGGGTGCAGATAGCGTACGGGCGCGTTTCTCCTCTGTAAGCTTCTTGAAGGTGGCCTTGATTTTCTGAACGAGCGATTCGCCCCAATCGAAGGGGTTATGAACGATGACCAGTTGGAGGTTGGGCGCATCGGTTAATATTTTTCGCGAGAGCACCCGGGTGAAGGCCTTTGCCAAGGACTCCTCACGAAACAGAACGAAAAAGTTTCCCCCGCCGGCATAGAGTACCTCAGCATCGAGCGGGTCGGATGGGTTTTCGATGCCCTTTGTGTCATCCAGGGTTCCTTTCAATTGAATGTTGTGTCGCGCGGCCACCTGTCGCACCGCTTCTTGAGCCCATACCGTGGTGGCCTGGGCAACCAGATGCGAGGCGCCGACGTTCTCGCGCAGGCGGTTACTGCCAAAGATGTAGGGCTGGATCTGCGCTGTGTCCACAACAACAAGATTCATGAATGGCTCACTCCTTTCCTTCAGGATCAGGCCCAGTTCAGGATGGGATCCACTCCCTCAGGTATTCGGCCAAATTGGCCAGATGTTTCCGCCCAAAGACACGTATGCGGCCTTCGGGATCAACGTCGCGTCGCATCTCGTGTTCGAGGCCATGCCGATCGTTGCTGCAACAGACTAATGCGACGCGCGCCTCATCACCGCCCAACTGTCGAGCGCGAACGTAGGCTTCGAAAAGTTTTAATTTGAGCAAACCCTTTCGTGTATCCGTTGAACGAAAGATGGCACAGAATTGGTAGCCCCGCATTGCAATCACGTCCACGTCGAACTTCACGTCGTTAGGTACGATATTCTGCCCGTTCGTCCAAGTAGAGCGATGTTGCCAAACGATTCAGCACGTCAATAACATAATGCTCCGCCCACTTGCCGTAAAGCCAGCCACCGAAATCCTTTGGCTCGTTACGAAAGGCAGAGTGGCTGAGGCCGAGATCCATTTCTTGACGCAGTTTACGCTCAGATCGCATTGACTCGATAACTTCACGGAGAGACTCACGTTCAGGCAAAGTCAAACTAGCTGATTGAAGTTGCGTCTTGCTTTTCCAGTCGTCTTTGTTCGACCGTCAGCATTTGACACGGAGTACATCATTAATCCGACGCTTCCAGTCTGTGAAGCCGTGTATGTAAGGTAAACACTCGGCAGAAGAACGCTTTCATTCTTCGGTGATCGCTTCGCAGGAGTCATACTCAAAATACTCGTGGCGAAGCATCGGATTCAAGAGGGCTTCGCTAGAGACTCGCTCTCCATGCAAAGCAGCTTTCGAGTCGAAGACCCCAATCGCCATGCCCCATCGGGTGAGAAAAACGAACACACGCCAGGTCAATTTCCCGCGATCAACTCTGATATGTCTTCTCCGCACTGATTGGTGTCGGCTGGGAAACGCAGCATTTCTCTGAAAGGCGGATCGCCCCGTGGTTTCCGCGCCAGACCAACTCCTCGTTTGGCCATCAGCCCTTTATCCTACCACCATTCATCGGCATCTTCGCCGGCAGCGGGGGCACAGGTTGAGCCTATCAGGTACATCCCAGTCATCGACATCACTGAGATCGCGACGAGTATTTCCTATGCATGCGTCATCCTTCAGAGAATTGCTATATCCTTACAACCCCATGGCCCTTCTGCAATAATTCCCATTCTCTCGTCATACTTGTAGTTTGCAAAATAGATACCCTGACACCAACGCATCAAAGCCTTCTTAAGTGCCTCCTGTACACATGACAAATCCCTCACCCACCGCTCAACCGGTTTAAATTCGCGCTGCTGTATTTGCTTCGCATAGAAAGGCACTTGCACAACGAATTTGGAAAGCACCTCCTTCTTAAATAGAGTAAAAGACGTTCTTTTGTTTTCGCAGCTATTGAAAAAATTTTCAATAGCGGTGATAAAATCTTCCCTTCTGTGATCTGGGACTACAGATAGAGTGTGTATGTCCCGAAAGATCTTTTGTGCGTCTTCCTTGCGATCTGACATATAACCAGCATCAAGGATGTCTTTAGTCTGCCGAAACGTCCTCAAATAATCTGTCTCTTCAGATAGCGACTCGAAGAGCTTGTTTACCAGGTTATACTTGTCATATTCAGAGCAGACAAACTCAAATTCGCGCGGGCGGGAAAAAGGTGTCTGCTCATCGGTTGGCCGTTTTCTCTTTCCTTTACGAGACCTTTCTCTCCCTTCTCTCCGTGATCCCTCCTCGCAACCAAAGACCTCTTCGAGAACCGATTGTGCCCGATCATCAGGTTTGGGATGTTTTGTTAGGTTTTCAGATAGCCAATCTTTACAATGTTTATCGGGTCGATCTTTGAGCAGCTTGATCGTAAGCAAAACAAGATCTGGATCATAGACATAATGCTGCCCGGATTGCAGGCCACGCTGGAAAACCCAAATATAAATGTTTGGATTTTCAGGGCAGGATACATCCCGTAGGTCGCTTGCAGGACCATATCGCCTCAGGATTCGGCCCATCCGCTGCACGAGCGCATCAAGTGGTGCGACCTCGGTGAACAAGACATCGGCGTCGATATCGAGTGAAGCCTCCACTACCTGCGTCGCCACCAGGATTTTACCCTGTTGCTCAGAATCTGGCTTCGGGTTCTGAAACTCGCCGTTAATCTTCCTGTTCCTATCACCGCAAATTTCCATCTCTAGCTTATTGCGGTCAGCCTGGGTGAACCGTGAATGCAGGAGCCAAATTTTATCCTTAAGCGCTTTATACTGGTCGTCTTTCTCGATCAAACCCTTCAGTCTCTCGAAAATGTCCTGGGCCTGTTTGACAGTGTTTGCGATGACAAGCACCCGCTTACGCTCACAAGCTTGTTTCAGCACCTCTTCCAGCGTCTTCTCAGGAATGGCGAAGTCTATCTTCTCTCCATCGGCATGGTTATCGAGCAATTCCACCTTGATCCGGTGCTTCTGGAGCTGTTTAAATCGTTGTTCTTCACAGTAAAGGTTAAGAAGTGTACAGTGATCGTGAGAAATAATCGCATCAATTTCTTTTTCGATAAAGGTCGGGAGGGTGGCCGTCATGAGGAGAAACTTGCCACCCATGCGAACGACGTTCTCAATGAACTTGACCACGATCGCGGCGGCCCGCGGATCGTAAGCCTGCACCTCATCAATCACGAGGCGCGAATAAGAGAATGTGGCGTAGATTTTCTCGTATCCCGGCGGACGCAAGGCGTAAGGAAAGAACTGGTCGCCTGTGGAGATGAGGGCCGGGTAAGCCAGTTGGCGGGCAAGATCATATGCCTTTAGGTTAGCCTGGCCTTCCCCGCCATCTCCTAGCAAGTACACATCGGCATCGGAATGGAGGAGGCCAACCTTTTGCTCACCGAAGATGGCCTTCGCCCGCTCAAATATCTGGTTGACGGCCGCCCGTAGAGGTAACGTATAAAAGAATTTCTCACCGCTGCCCCAAAGGAAAGCAAACTCCGTCTTGCCATAGCCGGTAGGGGCAACCAAAATAGCATGTTTATCCCTATAGTCATTAATCTTATCAAGTTGCCATATCTTGGCGGCATCCTGTGAATTTACCGGAGAGTTTTGTGTGCTCTTTTGTATTCTTTTCTGCACTTCTTTAACGACGTCATTGAAGCTCATCGGGCAGATTTCCGCCTCTGCCATGCTTGGATCTTCGCCTTCTTCTTCACAAAACGAAGCAAAGTGGTCTGCACGCTGGAGAAATCCGGCGATGAGAATCCAGTCCCGCATTTTTTCGTCGTTTAATCCCGCTCGTTTTGGCAGGAAATAAAGCTGGTACGGTGGCCGGGCGTATTCCGAAAAGGGAACTCCATTGCGCAAGCCGCTCGCCATCGTCTCATTGAATCCCACAAGCTCATGCCACCCATCCCCTAGCTTCCGAATCTCCGTTTGCAAGTTTGCTTTTAGCCTGTCTATCACGGTGCTTAACGCAACCATCAATCGGGTAACGTCTGCATTTGGGGCGCTAATCAATTCAAAGAAGCTCTCCCGCCAGTGATGGTAGGCGATGGCGGAGAGAAGAAATTCCCGATAAGTCCTAGTATCCTGCTCCGGCAAGCGTTGGTTGAGCTTATCTTCATCTATCCACAGAAGGGAAAAGAACGAGTGAGGAATATCGATGAGGGGAGAACACGGGGTGTAACACTTATTTTTCAGCCGCTGAATTTGAAAGGCGGGTAGCACTTTTCCCCAGTCGTGACAGACGATAGCAAGGCGAATGAGTTCGCACACAGGGCCATCGACGCGGTCCTTGATTTTGTCAAAGATTTTGTCAAAGATTTTGTCAAAAACCGCTAGTGCATCCTGGATGTGTTCATGGAGGCGTACCCCGCGGCCGCCGTCTCTTCCGCTGCTCTTGGCCCAGATATCCGCAGCTGTGGTCATACTTAACCTCTGAAATTCGCAAGGAAAACAGGCAGTTGGCTTTCTTTGTCGAAAAGAAATTTCTTGCCGACCAATAAACCGTCGCTCAACTTGACGGTCATATAATCGAAGATTCGCCTCCCATGGCGATTCCCAGTCTGCACATAGTCCTCCACCGTCCAAAAGGTCGGGAGCCGATAGAAAAGTCCCTCGTAGTCTTGAAAACCCGAGTGCTGATCATTGGCTTCGGGAATCGTTTTCTCTGGAATCCAGAAGAAATGCTTAAAGTCAGCATCTACTCTTGAAGAGGTATAGTCGGAGAAATCGTAGATGCGTGATAGTTCCTCTATAACAATCCAGTCCTCGGCTCGACCAAGATGGAGAACCTCCAGCCGGCGAACGGGATTCTCCAATGAAACGCGGACCCGTTCCAGGAATGATTTGTCCTCATGCGCCAGGTGAAGTACGAGGCGGACATCGTTGAGGACATCAATCGAGACGGGAGATTGGCCGCCGATGTGCTCCACATGACCACCGATACTGCGGTTCTCGATACTGCCGAAACGATCCACATGAGCCGATTGAGATAGGTTACGAAACCAGGTATATTCCGTGGTTTTGCTCTCAAAGCGACCGGCGATGGAGATTTTGATCGCTCTCAGCTTCCTGTATTCCTCTTTTTCCTGGTCGTCAATTCCCAGCACGTTGCAGAGAAATCCAATCACGGTAGAGTAGGGCGGAATAGGATAGGTATGCCGCCGCTGATAGGTGAAGGGTACCCGATAGTGCGCCTGCGGCTGATAAATCCTGATCCGTAAGATGTAACCCAAGCTTGCGGACATTGTACACTGCCTATTCAAGTTATGTTTTACTGCGCTTTGTTTTCTTCTACTTGTGCATGTTCCAGACCAAGTTTCTTCAGAAATTCATCCCAATCTTTTATAGCTTGATCCTTCCAAACTGTGTCCACTCTCAAGCGCTCACAGTCCTGGATGTACACAATTGACTGGTTTCCCTCCTTTTCCAGCCAGGAGTTTTTCAGCGCGTCGCCAACACCGATGACCTTCCACTGGCCGTCTTCTTTGCGCACGTCGATGTAGGTATGGAAAATGGGCGAGGGTACGCTTACCGCCCCGGCGATGAGAAAGAGCGGGACGATCGTGTTGGCTTCGCCGCTGGACTGGGCGTAAAGCCCGTTTTTGATGGTTTCGAGGACATCGCGAATTCGCTCTACTTTTGCCTTATGCGATACTGTGAAGGTTACCTGAAATTTGTCGTTCAAATGAGTCCATTCAATCATTCCCTCTTCATTGACTTTCCACTTATTTGGGCTAGCTGCCTCTCCAGGCAACTCTTTTCTATCGCTGTTCGAGATTGCGAGAATCAGCTTATCGGCTTCCTGTTGCGGCTGTGTCCCGAGAATCCAGGTATCCTTTCCCAGTACTTTGGCATCGATTGTAAAGGTCAACTTGTAGTAGGAAACATGTTCCTCTTTGTTGTAGAGGCCGGGCATGGTGTCCGAGTATCCCTCAGTTCTTCTTCGCGTGACAAGATCATGGTTTGCATAGAAAGCAAGATCGGCCTCATACGAGACCAAAGATATCGCTTTGGTTATGCCCAGAGGGGCTTTTCGAGTAAGCGAGCGCTCACCCTCGATCGTAAACATATAACCGAATACATCCAATTCCGGACTATTGATAATGTCCGCCCGCGTGAGATCAAATTGTAACGTCTTTTTGTCTCCTGAACCTCTTTCAGCGACCGGCGCTGGTTCCCACCTTTGAGGTTCTTTCTTGCATAGAGTTTGAAACAGGTAGTGCCGTATGGCGGGCTTGCCGATGAAGGAGCGGATCTCACCGTTGACATTGAGCTTCTTGATCGAAAGGATGTTGCCCCCGATCCTCTCGTCGCGGTTGAGAGCCGCACCGTCGAAGATGATCGTGACAGTGACATTCTTGATCGCGCTACTCATAGTTTCCTCCTTTGGTTATAGGCTTTCCTATTCCATTTCTTCCTGACCCAGGATGCCGCTCAGGAACGAAAACAGAAAAACCTTAAAAAGCTGATCTGAGTAAACCGGCTTGAAGGCTTCCACAAGCTGGGAAGGGAATTCCTTCTTCGCCGAGACGAAGATACGCAAAATCGCATGAAACGTTTCATCCCGCTTGCCGGCTCGGACAAGCTCCAAAATGCGATAGCCTTGCCGGTCAAAGGCATCCTTGAGGTCGCTATTCTTCTTTAAGGCAAACCCGGTGCGTTTTAGGCTCTCCATGAGATCGGAGGCATTCCAGCCGGCGACCTGCCGATAGAGCCCCAGGAACTTCTTCTCATTTTCCGTTCCTCGCCGATCTTCGGCGGCCCATTGGAGGAGGCTCTGAAGCCTCCGACTCAGCGCCGTCAGCGCGTCATAGGCTTTATAAAACTCCTTGACATCGGGTGTCCCCTCCTTGAGTTGCTCTTCAAGCTGTTGCAGCTCCTGTTCCAAGCTCGCTTGAGAAGATACGGGCGTGCTCATAAGTCTCCCTCTTTTTGCGTTTTTCCTCTATAAGTGCGGAAAGCTGAAAGATTTGATCGGCCACCTGGGCAAGATGTTGCTTGTTCTTGTCCAGTCGCAACGTCTGATTCACAAAGTCTCTCTCTGATTTTCCCCACTCTCCATAAGGCTTAAGTCCGATGCGCAGGAGTCGATAGCCAAGCTCCAGGAGACGGGAGAAATCCTGAGCGAGCACAAGATTGAGAACGCTGAACTCTCCGATCTGACTGAGGAGCGAAGCCATTCGACGGTCCGCCAGGAGTTGAATAACCTCATAGGGTAAACTGAAGAACTCGATCTGTCCGCCACGCTTCGAGACGACCTCGATGTTCATCCCTGTCCAGACACCGAGAGTGGTTTGGATCTTCGTAGCATACTCGATCACGGACATGGCCAGGATGTTTCTTTTGCTTCGCATCTCCTCGGACGAAGCCGGGCCAAAGAGTTCCCGGGCAAACTTGTTGAGATACCACATCACCCGAAAGGACGGCGCATTGATGAAGATTTCCGAGCCGTCGGAAAGGCGCGTCAGGGCAAGGTGGTGATTGAGCAACACAAAACTGCAGAAATCGCAAATTCGAAGACTCTGTTCAGGGTTGAGATTCCAAAATGAATTCGGAACACCTTTCCCGCCAGCAGAAGCCCCGAGCTGTTTAGAATGTTCTGAGGTGAAGATATTTTTGTAGGAGAACCCAGAATTTCTGAAGCAGAAGGAACATGTATCGCCATTTCCGGAAGCCTGCCCAAGAGACCTTACAAATTGGCCAAATTTAAGGATTAGTGATTCGGATTTTCTTGACTGTTTAAATAGATAAGTTGTATTAGCATTAAAGAATCCTCTATATAAAGTGTTAAAAAGTTTTCCCCAAACCTCCTTGATCTTCTCGCTTTCGGCGCTTTCTTTTTTCTCTGTCAGTCTTTCCCAACTTTCCAGCAGCCACTCTCTGGCAAGTAAAGGTATTTTGAATTTTTCGCCACCTCGTTCTACGTCGACATCTCTTGAGAGTAACATTGAAAGTGGTATGTGAATTTCTGCTCCTGAACATGAACAAAGGAGTCTTACAGGGTCTACTCCAGTCCTTTCTACCACCCTCAGCAGTCCGATTACGCCTGCATTATAGAGCCAGTTAGAGGGATACAGCGTAAGGCTACTCATGGATGTCACCCTCTCCCTTGTAAAGTTTCTCGCGGCTGGGCGTTGGGACGAGCTCCAGCATGCCGAAGCCTTGGCTGCGGCGGACGCCCAAGCCGACCTGGTAAATGAGGTTGAGCACCTCGGGCTGCCCTTGTAATTCGAAAACACCGACAAAACCCTGCATGTGCATATTGTAGTGGCGAATGACCTTGCGATGAATGTCCAGAGGACGGAAATCGATTGGGGCATCGGGCATATTCAGAAAAGTGCGGGCAATTTCTCGAACTGAAAACCTAAGCCCCTCTTCAAACCCTTTATCGTCAGGAAGTAAGTAATGGTTTGGATCCCCTTTTGTGTTCACCAATACTGGTGCCATAGTCTTAAACCGTGCGTGGCTGATCGTCATTGCGCGAAACGGTGTGAGAAATATGCTTTGCAGGGTCGCTGTATTATGAAAAAGGGAAAATTGTGGAAGGCTGCGCAGTCCATTATAAAGACAGGAGATCAATTCGCGGGAATTGCTAGAGATGTGGAGAATCGCCTTAGTACCAACTCGGAAATCCCCATCGCCAACTGGTATCAATCCTGGGAAAAACAGTGAGAACGTAAAGGGCTTGAGCACGTGGAGGCGGGAATAATAACGCTGGAAGCAGAGCGGATCACTTCGCTTGATCGCTTCTTTGAGCAGCGAGGCAAAGCCACGGCGATATTCCACCGGCAAGCGATCGCTATGCAGGGAATAAACAACGCGGAGACGCATGGGCGAATGCCTCCTATGCCGAGATTTCTACAACAACCACTGGCTGAATAGCACGTTCAGACGGGATGATCGCAGGGGTGGTTGCCGGTAGGCCGTCTCCGAAGGCCCGTGGCACGTGATAGGCACCATCAACTCTCGTGGCCGAAAAGACGCTCGGGTATTACTCCCGGAATTGGAGATTTTAGCAAGCGCGAAAAAGTGAGTTCTGCCCATTACGTCTTCCTTCGCGAGCCACGGGTGTGCAACAATGTACATTCAGTGTAGCATCCTGCCCCAGCGCGTCAAGCTCTGAACGCTCTGACTCATCCCCGCTTTGGCTCCGCCGATGGGGACGGGAATCTTCACAGGAGGTTCGCGCGAGAGGAAGATTCAACCCCGAGGAGCCTTCTCGCCACGTCCGTTTTGCAACACGAAGCTATGCATCACGTTTCGGCGGGCACGACAAGCGTGCCCCTCCGAATTCTCCGGAGGGACCTGCTTGTCAGGTCCGTTTTTCCCGGAGGGACGTGCCTGTCACGTCCGTCATTCACCGTTGGATGATCCCTTGCCTTCGG
>Ga0181858_1001516_pt1 | contig 11268 bp, 9 predicted proteins | sample NewIslPassag4_SG_FD_130749 | JGI IMG/M metagenome (GOLD analysis project Ga0181858, IMG submission 130749) | Feedstock adapted compost microbial communities from Newby Island compost facility, Milpitas, CA, USA - Passage 4_SG | ecosystem: Engineered > Solid waste > Feedstock > Composting ...
TCCGCGATCTCAAGGCGATCAAGGACAACTACGGCTTCAAGACCGAAATCATCGTCGCCAGCGTCCGCAACATCGCGCATGTGCAGCAGGCGGCGGTGCTCGGAGCGGATATCGCCACCATTCCCGGTTCCCTGTTCCCGTCGCTGTGGAAACATCCTTTGACGGACGTCGGAATCGCAAGATTTCTGGAAGATTGGAAAAAGGTTCCGCAATAACGGGATGGCCGGTACCAACCGGCAGCCTTCATGCAGCCGCAAACGCGGCTGCATTTTTTTGCCGAACGGGACTTCCGAACTAACCGGTCGTAGTCATATAGGATAAATAGACTATGTGGATCAATTTCTTCCTATAGTAAAATAATTTTCAATAGTGTTGAATAGCCGTGAAAAAAGGAGTTTTTTCGGAAAAATCGGATAAAGGGGGTCGACGTTGGCGGCGGAACCCGGAGGCATGCCGGCCGTTTCCGTGGTTGGCGGTTCGTATCCGGCGGACACGGAAATCACCGTCACCGTCTATTCAAAACGGGGCAGCGTTCTCGCGCAGGCTTCCATCCTGGTGCAAAAGGATCCCGAAATTCCGCCGCCGGCGGCATATGCGCGCCTGAATCCGACGGTGTCCTCCGTGTCCATCGATCCGAATTCCATCGTCACGGTGTTCGACGCAGTGTATTCCACCTACGTCACAGTGACGACGACTTCACAAGTGACCGATCTGTATTATGCCCTGGTGGACAAGGGAGATCCCAACGTGCCGACCGCACAGGCATTGATCCGGCAAGATCCCGGCGGCCTTCCCAGCATGACGGTGAGTTTCGGACATGCGACCGTCACCGGCGGCAAGACCACACTGCAAATCAATTCTTTTGGTGCGGACCGTCATTACTGGCTGTACGTCGTCGGAACGCTGCCGGGCGGCCAGACCGCGACCGGCGTGGCGAAGGCGGAAATCGACACACTCCAGCAAAATGTGTTCCAACTCCTTGAGGTCATAGATATGTCCGGAGGGACCGGCCGATGGAAGTTTGGATTGTCCCACGCGCCGACCAACGCCCAGGGAACGGTATATTACCTCATCACGGACAACCCGTTTGCGTCCATGGTCGCCGATCCCGTCAATGATCTTGTGGATTTCGCCACAGGCCAACGGGATGCATCGACCGCTCCGGTCACCATCTTGGCCAAAGGGTACGGACCCTGGAACGGGACCCATGATTCCGTGGACGCCGGGCAGGGCGTGCCGGGTGACAATGTCTCAGTGGTGCTCGAATACCGTGGCGTTCGCCTGTTGGTGGAAGGCATGTTTAAGTGACGCATCTGCCGAACTCTTTATAAAGGCCATTGCGGGTAGTCCCCGGGCGGGTTTGCGCCCGGGGACGTTTTTTGTTATGCCCGGCATGGGCGTCATGCGAGACGGAACCGCATGGTGGAGGCCCGCATGCCAGGTGGTGTTGGCATTGTTCCCTGCTGTATCGCAATCATAGGAAAAAAAGCCCATAGGTATCTTTTTTGGGCTAATGTAAAATAGATTCAATAGATTCAATCATTTAACATCACCGGACAAGATGTTGGTCATGTTACCCTTGGCGCAGGATTGAACCGGAAGGGAGGCTTTTGGATTTGTCGAAAAGGATCATCCGCTTGATGGCAAGCGCGGCTGTTTTATCCGGTTCCCTCCTGCGCTGTTTTATAGGGCATTGTTCCCCGTTGTACCTCATTCCTAGGAAAAAGAGCCTATGGGTATAATTCCCGGACTAATGTAAAATGGATTCAATAATTCAATTCAACATCATTTGATAAGCCGCTGGTGACATTGCTTCTGGCGCAGGCTTGAACCAAGAGGGAGGTTCCTGGATTTGGGGAAAAGGATGATCCGATTGCTGCTGGCGTTTTCGTTGCTTGCCGCGGTGGTGCAGCCGGCGGCGGTGCACGGCGAGGAACTGACCCCCGAAGAAAAATTCAATAGATTGGTGGAACAAGGCATTTTCGATGGTTTTCCGGACGGACAGTCCCATCTGGATTGGAACATGTCGCGGGCGCAGGCCGCCAAGATCATCGTCCTGATACTGGGTTTGGAACCGAATGACTCCGACGCGGGATCCTACCTGGATCTGGCCGAAGCGGAATGGGCGGCGGGATATATCAGCGTGGCGACCTCGGCGGGCATCCTGGAGGGCTACGGCAACGGCATCTTCGATCCTACCTCCGATGTCACCGTCGAGCAGCTGGCCAAGATCATGGTGGAGGCGCTGGATCTCGAGGTGGATGACGATGCCACGGTGGAGGGCGCCAGCGATTGGGCCGGCAAGTACGTGAAGGCCGCCCTGGATGCCGGACTGATTCCGCCGCAATCCGACTACACCAAGCCCGCGAGCCGGGAGTTGCTGGTGATCGCTTCGTATGCGGCGCATGAGCAGCTTCAGGAAAACGCCGAGGAGACAGCGTGGATCATATCCGCAAAACAGACCGGCGCGCGAAAGGTGGAATTGACTTTCAAGGGAACACTCGATCCGGACACGGCGACCATCATCGTCGAGCGGATCGAAATGGGCGGCGGGCAGCGGATGGCCGTTGGCATCGAACGCCTGGAATGGAGCGCCGACGAAGGCGCGGTGACGGTCGTCCTGGATGAAAAGATCGAGACGGGCCGGTATGAAGCCATCCTCACCGTTCAAGGCGATGAGAAGACCGTCACATCCCAAATGCAGTTCAACACGACAGCGGAAAGTTTGGAACGGATCGAGCTGGGCGGAGCCGATACGCTTCCCAAGGCGGACGGCGTCGAAGTGCCGATTCACCTGTACAACCAATTCGGGGAAGAGATGGACGAAAGGCCCGACGGCCTGTTGGTATCGGGTTCAATTGATACCAGGCTTCATCCCGAACGCAATGTCGTCCTGCTGAATTTGTCCCGGCTGGCCGTTGGATCGTCGGTTACCGTCGCCGTGCTCACCGACGACCGATTTGCCAACCGCACCTATACGGTCGGAGGCGAACCCGAACTAAAATCCGTGGAAACGGCAGGCTTCGTGGACGCGTCGGGGGCGCCCGTATCGAGCCTGAAAAAAGGCGAAACCGCCTATCTCCTGCTGCGCCCGCTTGATCAATTCGGCAATCTGATTACGGATCTGGACTGGCTGAACGGCAACCTGCGGGCGGAAGCGGTGATCCATGATCTCCCGCTCCTCCAGTTGCCGAAAACGCTGGTGGCGGGACCGGGCGGCACTCCGGCCGTCTCCGTGACAGGCGGTGCGTATTTGCGGGATACGGTCATCTCCGTCACCGTCTATTCAAACCTGGGTGAAGTGCTCGCGCAGGCTTCCATCACGGTGCCGTTCGATTTGTCGAATCTCATACCCGCTATCGTCCCGCCGGCCCGGACCGTTACGGTCAATCTTCCGGGCCTGTCGGCGGATTCCGTCGTCACGGTCACCGACGCCGTGTATTCGGATATCACCACTTATGTGACGGTGACATCCACCTTCGTAACCGATGTATATTACAAGCTGGTTCCCGCGGGCGATCCCGCTCCGGACAAGAATGAGCTGCTCGGATATTCCGGTACCGGATCTGACTGGGGCCAAGTCAAAACCAACGGCAAAGTTAAGCTGGCCATCCGTCACAACAGCCGGGATATTCAATACAAGCTATATTTCATGGGAGCGTCGGCCGGCGGTTCGCTCACAACGGACATAAAGTCGGTGGACGTCGATACGGACACGGAAAAACTTTTCAATTTGATTCAGTTCAAGGACGTGTCCACCGTCACTGATTTCTTGTTCCGTGTGGATTATACACCGGCGGGCGAACCCGTCAAGGTCTATTTCCTCCTGACCGATTTGCCGCTTCCGGACAATCCTTCGCCTGACGAAATCGTGAACTACGTGCTGGATCCGAGCCAGCGTCCGGTTTCCGTCGAAGCCGTGGGCCTCTTGACGTGGAGCAGCGGCTCGTCGCCGATCTATGCGGGACCCAACGATTCTCAGTCCCACTGCGTCTATGTCGTCGTTGAATACAAAGAGGCGCGGCTCAAAATCGACGGCAACCTGTAAAGTCTGTGATTCCGGCACCGTTGTCAGAGATGGATGCGGGCGTCCCCGGGCGGATTCACGCCGGGGGACGCCTTTTGTATGCGAAAAACCGCAGTCCCGTTCTTCCAATGGGATTTCATCGGGGGGCTTATGACAGGGGCGGTCGGCGGATGAATCCGACACCGGGGAGCTTTTCGTGTTTGCGTTTTCATTGCGCATCCGCCGGCGGCTGTGGTACTTTCGGAGTGTAACGGAGAAAGCATGACACCCCGTCCACAACGAAAGGATGACACAGATGCATGTATCGGAGACGCTGCAACGACGGAACCGGCTCCTGGTGAAGATCGTCTGGGGCATGCTGGCCCTCGGGCTCGCCGTCAACATCCTCACGGACGCCACCATGCTGTCGAGCCTGGTGATAGGGGGCGTCGGGGTCGTATCCTGCACGCTGGTCACCGTGATGACTTACCGGAACTGGTATTCCGGCTACGTCATGTATCTCATCCCCGTCTTTTTTCTTGCGCTGATGATGATCTTGATCGCATCCTCGGAAACCGACCCGCTTATCACCACCTATTTTCTCGTGTTCGTGACGCTGTCGGTCATGACGCTGTACAGCAATTTTCGGGCCATCACCTTCGCGGCGGTTCTGGCGTTCGGCGTCACCGTCTTCCTTTTCCTGAGCGAATACAAGGTCATATTCGCCAACCACATGCCCGTCACGATCTATATGTTTCTGGTGTTGATCGCGGCGCCCCTCATGGCCTCGTCGAAATTTGGCGAACGGCTGCAAGCCGAGGCGGAGCACCAGCGCGAGCAGGCGGTCGCCGAGAAGAACCGGGTGCAGGACATGGTCGGCCGACTCGCCGCTTCCCTCACCGTGCTGAACGATTTCAGCGCCAGGCTGAAGGAGAATATCTCGACCACCCGGACCATTTCCCAGGAAATCACCACCGCCTTCGAACAAATCACGTCCAGCATCGAGACGCAGACGAGAAGCATCACCGATCTGAACGGTGCGATCCAGGGCATCGAGCGGGCCGTCGAAACCCTCGCCGCCGGTTCGACGGACATGAAAGCGTTGTCGGAAAAAGCCGAACGGCTGACGAAGAATGGCCGGGAGCAGGCGCTCAGCCTTTCGGAAAAAATGAGCCGGGTCCACGAAACGATGGATCAGTCCGCCGGCATCATGCACGAGCTGGATGCCCTCAACGAGCGGATTCACGAAATCGTGGCGACCATCAACCACATTTCGCAACAGACGAACCTTCTGGCCCTGAACGCCGCCATCGAGGCCGCCCAGGCGGGAGAACACGGCAGAGGGTTCGCCGTGGTGGCCAACGAAATCCGGAAACTCGCCAATACGTCCCAGGAATCCACCAGACAAATCCGCGACATCCTGGAGCAGATCCGCGTCAAGACGGCCCAGGCGGTGGAGCAGGTGATGCAGATCCAGCAGGTGACCGCCGAAAGCCACGAGGCCGCCCGGTCCATGGCAGACGTGATGAACGGACTTTCCGCGGATGCCGAAAGGGTCAAGGAGCAGGCGGGACAGGTGGAATCGGCCGCCTCCAGTGTGCTTCGCGAGTACCGGAAATCCGCGGCGGAAATCAGCGTGATCGCCGAAACGACGGAAAGCAACATGGCGGCCTTCGAGGAGATGCTGTCCAGCATCTCCACCCAGGACGCCCGCGTCAGCGAGATCAGCGAGAGCTACAACCAGCTCGACGAGCTCGCCGCAGAGCTGAAGCGAATGATCGCCGGGTGACCCTGGGGAAGACCACCCTGGGGCAAACCCACCTGGGGCAGACCGGACCGGCGGACGGACCGGTGGGGCCGCCTGCGGGTTTGCCGGGGTACAGATCGGCCGGCCTGCCGGTCATCGGTGCCCGCGTGTTGCCGCGTTTCCCGGCATTCTCCAACGCAACGGACATACAGTCCGCAAGAACGGCCGGGAAAGGACTTCATAAAAAAATAACGGGCATCTGGTCATGTCCGTTGGATTTGGGGCAAGCGCAGGGAGTGCTTGTACATTGCGCCATCGCCGTATCCGTCCTTTCCGTCAGGTTTTTGACCCACACGAGGATGAGCGAGACGACCAGGATCCAGACCGGCATCACATGCTGTAACCGTTGAAATCATCCTTGCTGAAAAACGGCAATTCCCGGAGGCCGTCGACGTAGATTCGGATCGGCAGCCGGGAGAACAGCCAGTCGACGGTAGAAGGCCGGCAGCATTTCCGGCGCGAGCTGCACCGCGGGCATGCTGAAGAACATGAGCATGACATGGATCGCAATGCTCGGCAGTTTCAGCCTGAAATGCGGCTATTCGTCCTTTCAGGCCAAGCTTCGAAGCAAACTGATGCGCGCGGGGATCGAGCATCTATTTCCGCAGCTGGAGAAGCTCAAGGTGGGATTGCCGCTTACCGCGGATCTGTTTGTCGTCGTGTTCACGTCCCTGTCGCGCAGCCTCGCGGAGTATGCGTACCAGTCGCAGGAACCTCTTCATGTTGGGCAGGCCGCGAAGTTCCTGTTTAATATTTTCTTGCAGGGGCCTGCGAGAACGCTGGGACTTCTGCAGGATGGGAATGATCCATGAACATTTTGACGATCCTGTTGGGATTTGCGGTTGTGCTGCTCGTTTATGGAGGGGCCAACTATTATATCGGGCGCCGTCTGTATCAGGGGCTGAAAGCCGTTTTCCCGGCGGCCAAAGGCTGGCTGTTCGCCGTTGTGTACGGCTTGGTTGCGCTTTCGCTCGTGCTGTCGTTTTTCCCGCTGCCGGGGGCCTTAAAGTACGCGGCGTCGTGGTTCGGCGCCTATTGGATGGGGATTTTCGTCTATCTCTTTCTGACGGTGCTGGCGGCGGACATCGTGCTGCTCATCGGCAGGCTGGCGCGCCTTGTGCCTTCGCCGGTTCCCGGGGCGGTGCGGCTGTGGTCGGCGCTGCTCGCGGTGCTGTGCACGGCGGGGGTGGTCGGGTACGGGATCCACCACGCGATGCAAATTTACGAAGTGCGGTATAGGGTGACGCTGGACGATCCCGCCTTGTCCCGGCCGCTCAAAATCGTCCTGATCAGCGACCTGCATCTGGGCGCGGTGCGGTCGGAAAGCCGGCTGGAGGAGATCGTGGCGCGGATCAACCGCATGGAGCCGGATCTTGTCCTGATACCGGGGGACATTTTCGACGACGATTTTCATGAGATTCGCGATCCGGAGCGGGCAGCCGGGCTTCTGAGACAGATCAAAACCACCCACGGCGTATACGCGTCCCTGGGCAACCATGACGGCGGCGAAACGTTTCCGCTAATGCTTCGGTTTCTGGAGGACAGCAACATCAAAGCGCTTCTGGACGAACACGTCACCGTGGGGGACCTCGTCACCGTGATCGGGCGCCTGGATTCGGGGCCCATCGGCGAATACGGGGGGCTTCAGCGGAAGCCCTTTGCCGACCTCTTGCCCGGGCTGGAACCGGACCTGCCGAGGATCGTCCTGGACCATCGGCCGAGCCATATCGAAGAATACGGCAACGACGCGGACCTCATCGTGTCCGGACACACCCACAAGGGACAGATTTTCCCCGCCAACCTGATCACGAATCTGCTGTTTGTGGTCGATTACGGCCATTATCGGAAAGATCCCGGCGGCCCGCACGTCATCGTGACCTCGGGCGTCGGGACCTGGGGCATGCCGATGCGCGTCGCGACGAACTGCGAGATTGTGGAAATTTTGCTGGAGCAGGCGCCGCGTCTTCCCGGATGATCGGATTTGTAAAACGTTCTTGACACTTTCCATGGGCACGGGTACGATGAAAGTGTCAAGAACATTTGACACTTCCGGGAGGAATCGGGATGACTCGTTTGTGGTGGGCCGTAATCCTGATGATAGCCCTGCTGGCCGTCTTTGTCGCGCTGATCGGATCCATACTGTGGACGCTGGCCAGACGGGGAGACGAACGAAGCGTGTTGATCCGCACCAAGGCCATGTCCGCCTCGTTCATCGGGACGGTAATTTTGCTTGTTCTGGAGACGATTCGCCGGGCGGCCGGGGACACCGACACGAACCCGCTTTTGTTGCTGGTGCTGGTGGCGTTCATCTACCTGGCGTCCCTGGTGTTTTACAAGAGGAAATATGGTGATCTGGGGTGAAAAACCGGATCCGTATGCTGCGGAAGGCGCTGGACATGTCCCAGGAGGAACTGGCCCGGCTGTGCGGGGTTTCCCGGCAGACGATCAACGCCATTGAAAATGACAAGTACGACCCTTCGCTTCCGCTGGCGTTCAAGCTGGCCAGGCATTTGCGCACCCGCGTGGACGAGCTGTTCATGCCTTGCGGGGATCCCCGCGATGACCGGGAATAGCCAAGTTCCGGACCGGGGCCTTGACGCTGTTTGGACGGAGGTTCCGGGGCTGCCGCAAGCGCGCGGTTCGGCCGGATGATGTCCTTGGGCATCGTTTTTCTTTTTCATTGCGGAGCCCGTTGCCGATGTGGTATTTTCGGATTGTCCGATTTCCACTTGTTTCCTGAAAGGATGGAATCCATGAACGCATCCGATACGCTGCAGAGAAGGAACAGGCTGCTGGTGAACATCATCTGGGGCATGCTCGTGCTCGGCATCGCCGTCGATTTTCTCACGGGCGCACCCATGGTATCGATCATCACCCTGGCCGTCGCCGGGGTCATCGCCTGCGGCACCGCCACCGTGATGACCTACAGGAACTGGCTGTCCCGGTATGTCATGTTCTTTATTTCCATCATTCTGTCCGGGCTGACGGTTCTGCTCATGGTGACGGATCCCGTGATCACCACCTGGTTTCTCGTGTTTGTGACGCTCGCGATCATGACGCTGTACAACAATTTCCGGGCGATCGCGTTCACGACGGTTTTGGTCCTCGGGGTGACCGTTTTCTTCCTGGCGAGCGAATTCAGGGCGGTTTTTGGAGACAACCATCCGATGACGATCGTTTTGTATCTGATTCTGGTCGCGTCCCCGCTTCTGGCCTCCTCGAAATTCGCCGAACGGCTGCAAGCCGAGGCGGAACGCCAGCGCGAACAGGCGCTGGCCGAAAAGAACCGGGTGCAGGAGATGATGGAACGCGTTGCGGCGAGCCTCCGCGAGCTGAACGAGTTCAGCGCGAAACTGAAGCAGAACATTTCCACCACCCGGGTGATTTCGCAGGAAATCACCACCGCCTTCCGACAGCTTTCATCGAGCATCGAAACGCAGACGAGGAGCATCGCCGATCTGAACGAAGCGATCCAGGGCATCGAGACGTCCGTGGAATCGCTGGCCGCAAGATCGGCGGACCTGAAGGGGTTGTCGGCCAACACCGAACGCCTCACCAAAAGCGGCAGGGAAGAGACGCTCGTGCTTTCGGAGATCATGAGCCAGGTTCATGAAGCGATGGCCCAGTCGGCCGACATCATGCAGGAGCTGAGCGAATACAACCAGAAAATCCACGAAATCGTCGCGGCCATCAACCACATTTCCCAGCAGACGAACCTGCTGGCCCTGAACGCCGCCATCGAAGCCGCCCAGGCCGGCGAACACGGCAGGGGCTTCGCCGGCGTGGCCAACGAGATTCGCAAGCTGGCGAACACATCACAGGAGTCGACCAAAGAGATTCGTGACATTTTGGAGCGGATTCACGAAAAAACGACCCAGGCGGCGGAACGGGTGGCGCTGGGCCGGGAAATGACCGACCGAAGCCATGAGGCCGTGCGCCGTGTGACCGATGTGATGAACGAGCTTTCCGCCGACGCGGAACGGGTGAGGGAGCAGGCCGACCAGGTCGAAGCTTCCGCCGGGGAAGTGCTTGGCCGGTACCGGAAGTCCGCGGCGGAAACCGCCGTCATCGCCGAAACGACGGAAAGCAACATGGCGGCCGTCACCGAGATGGCGGCCAGCATTTCCGACCAGGATGCCCGCCTGAGCGAGATCACCGACAGCTATCTGCAACTGGACGGACTGGCCGCTGATTTGAAAAATATGGCCGCGGGTTAAAGTGGATCTTCTGCCGTTCCCGCCGGCGTTCAAGCCGGCCGGGTGCTTGCGCGCCCGTATGGACGGGCTGTTGATGCCCGGGTGAAAAAAGGAGCAAGCCGTAAGCAGGCTTTGCTCCTTTTTCGCATGGGACGGAAGCGGAAGATCAGATCTCAATGAGCAGTTCCATAACGGCGCGAAGGCGCCGAAGATCGCCCGGTGCCGCTATTTCCGCAGAATCACCGTGGTTGTTTCGCCGTGCCAGTCGACGTGGAATCCGGCCAGCTCCGCAAGGAACCGGACGGGGACGCAGGTGACGCCGCCGCGCAAGTACGGCGCCGCGTCCAGCGGCATCACCGTCGTCCGGCCGTCGGCCTGGACGGAGGCTTCCGGCCGGCCAGGGGTCAGCGTGACCCGGATGCCTTCCCCCGCCAGCACCACTTCGCCGTTTTCGTATTCCACCGCGTACCCGGCCGCTTCCGCCACCGCCCGGAGCGGTGCCATCGTGCGTCCCGAGCGGATTTCGGGCGGCTGTTCGGCGGCGATCTCCCGGTTGTTGAGCAGAACGCGGATTTTGCCGTTCGCCGCCCAGCCTTCGGGCAGGGCGTAAAACGCAATTTTGCGAATCCGGTTGTTCAGCATGTCCGCCACGATGAGGCCGCCGTCCGCGTCCATGGCCACATCCGCGGGATAGTCGAACAGCGCGGTTTCGTCGAATCCGTTCCGGTAGCCGTAATCGGCGCCGGGAGTGCCCGCGACGGTGTACACGCGGCCGTCCTTGAGATAACGGATGGCGTGGTTCAGGCTGTCCGCGATGAACAGGCCGCCGTCCGGGGCCGCGGCGAGGCCTTTCGGGCTGTTGAAGCGCGCGTCCGCCGCCGGCCCGTCCGCATAGGCTCCTTCCACGTACAGCGCGTTGTCCGCCAGGTCGCCGCCGCCCGCCACGGTGGTGACGGTGCCCGCGGCGAAGTCGATATAGCGGATCCGCTGGTTGCCGGTGTCGCTCACGTACAGGTTGCCTTTGGCGTCGATCGCCAGCCCGGAAGGCTCATTGAACAGCGCCTCGGCCAGCGGGCCGTCGGCATAGCCGCCGGCCGGCACGATCACGCCTTCGTATACTTCCACCGCCCGCGTGTACAGCGCGTTCAGCGTCGTCACTTCGCCCCCGGGGGTGATTTTGCGGATGGCGTGATTGAGGGTGTCGGCCACGTACACGTTGCCTTCGTCATCGACGGCCACGTCCATCGGATAGTGGAACA
>Ga0181858_1001520_pt1 | contig 11258 bp, 7 predicted proteins | sample NewIslPassag4_SG_FD_130749 | JGI IMG/M metagenome (GOLD analysis project Ga0181858, IMG submission 130749) | Feedstock adapted compost microbial communities from Newby Island compost facility, Milpitas, CA, USA - Passage 4_SG | ecosystem: Engineered > Solid waste > Feedstock > Composting ...
CTGTCGATCCCATTCGGCAAGTTCTTCCACATCGTCCAGCGGCCGAGGAGTATCTCAGGATGGCTGAAGACCTGGGTGCGGAGATTGTGCGGGTTTGGGACCGGGATGTGGCTCGAGCGTTGGTGCGTGTGGCTCACGACAAGAACGTGGATAGTCTAGTGTTGGGGCACTCCCGACACGGTTGGCTGCACAGGCTACTGCGTGGGTCCGTTACGGAGCGGTTGTTGCGCATTGCCCGGGACATCGACCTACACATAGTCGCCGACAGGCGTGGGCGGTAACTAGGTGAGCACGCTACCGCCCAGACGCCCAGACGATTTCTAGCAGAGACATTAGAGGATATACTAACTACCTGTCAGTAAGCCCGACGATGGTGCTGGCATCAGATGTGCCCGAGCGGTATAGAATCGACCTGGGCACCGCGACGGCTGAACAGCTCCGCGGCTATCTCCTGCTGCTTGGTCTCCGTCAGGTCGAACCACAGCACCGACAGCTGCAATAGGGTACAGATTGCCGGTACCAACCCTATCGCCACGAGTAGGCCCGCAAGCGTTCCGCTGCTCTGCTCCACATTGGGCACGTAGCCGATGATGGACAGGCTCGTGGCCGCGATCGCGCTGGCGAGCGCGTTGGCCAGCGTTTGGAAGAAGCCAGAGAAGGACCCTATAAAGGCCTGCATCTGCTTACCGGTCTGCCACTCCACGTAGTCCATCGCTGCCGGGAGCATCGTGCCTTGTGCGGGGATAGACAGTCCCTGGAAGAAGCTCCCGAGAGCGGACATCCCTACATAGATCCAGGCGCCAGTGGCCGAGGCCGGCATGAGCAGCACGGCGGCGTTGGTCAACGCGCCCACTACGGTGGCCACAAGCAGGTTGCCCCTGAGTCCTATCGCCGTGGTAATGCGCCGGCTGAGTGCTACACCGAGGAGCATCGGGAGGAAGCCTGCCAGCCCTGCTGTGGCCATGAGGTCGGTGTTGTGGAAGTAGTACCTGAACAGGTAGATCGTCAGCGCCGACCTGATGCCGCCCGATAGGTTGATGGCGAAGGTGAACAGGTACGGAATGAACACGTATTTGTTAGTGCACACTACTCTGACCATCTCGCGTACCGGCAGTTGCGTGCCCGCAGAGTTGATGTGCGAGTACCTCTCCTTTATGGTCACGGCTTGAAAGATAGCCACCACCACCCCCAGAAGGGCGGCAAACCCCATGATGATGGAGAAGCCTGTGGCTGGGGACCCTCCCAGCCTAGGATACAGCACCGGTACCGCTACCTGGGCGACTATCGAGCAGACTATTATCAGCACGAAGCCGATCTGTCCTAGCGTCAGCCTCTCCTGCAGGCTCTTGGTAGTAGTACTCATCAAGGCGCCGGCTGGGGCTTGCTCCATGGGCTTGAGCCCGCTGTACAGGAAGTAAGTCAGCGCCACGTAGGCCAGCAGCAACATCCCTCCTATGGGTGGGCGCGTGAAGCTCAGCCATCCGCACACCCCTATCAGCGCTCCGGTCAGTATATACCAGGGCTTGTACTTGCCCCACCGCGTGCGCGTGCGGTCGACGAATATCCCAAACGCTGGACCAAGGAAAGCGTCCACCACCCGTGCTACCAAGAATAGGGGGGCGATGAACTTGGCGCTCAGCTGCAGCACGTCGGTGTAGAAGAACATTAGGTAGAGCTGGATCATCTGGTTGTGGAAGCTGCCCGTGCCTCCATTGATCACCACTGCCACTCTCTCAGCTAGGCTCAGGCGGTCACCGGTCCTGGACGTGGTTTGCTCCGTGGTTGCCATTGTAATCCTCCTGCACTATAGCTACTCCTTTGGGCTCGAATATACCGGTCAGGGGACGGCCTTACTAGCAATATATTGGAAATAATAGTACAATATTGCTTAAGGTCATGACGGTCGAGCTGGATAGGATAGCTAGCTTCATAACTCGCCTGCTGGGAATGAACCTATGGGTCATTGATCCTCGGGGAAACGTGAGCCTCCGTCAGCTAGTCCTCTGGCCTCCTGAGCCTCTGTTCGACAACCTGCCCCAGCCACCAGCCGGCCTGGCACTTGAGGATCCAGCGGTTGCCCAGGCGGTCCTCGTGCACGTTAGCCCCCTCGATCTAAGGTATCTATCTGCGCCGATGCCTTCGGCTGAGCTGCTGGTGGTTGGACCCTACCTGCAGAATCCACCCCCCCAGCAGTGGGTGGATCGCATGCTCCGACGGCATGGTCTACCCCTGTCGCTGCGGCACGCGCTGCGGCAATATTATCTATCGCTGCCCGTGATGAGCTTGGGCAGGGAGAGGTTGGTGATGGACCTGCTAGCCCTGCTAGTGAGCGCCCAGGAGGTTGACCGCCCCGCTCTAGAGTATTCCCCGCGCATGACCACGCTGCTCCCGCGCCGCAATCTTGGGGCCCAGCTGCTTAGCCAAGAGGAGGCTGCCGAGAGAGTGGAGGCCAACTACCGACTTGAGGAGAAGATGCTGCGCGCCGTAGCGGAAGGCGACCTGGAGGGGCTCAAGCGCATCATTACCGAGCAACGGTCGGTGGATGTCCTGCCGCTCCTCTCGAGGGCCCCGGGCGATCCCTTGCGCGCGATGAAGAACGCCTGCCTGGTGTTGAACACACTGCTGAGGAGAGCGGCCGCTAGCGGTGGGGTGCATCCCGTGTACCTGGATAGTATCTCCGGGCGCTACTCGGTGCTGATCGAGAGGTGTACCACTTTAGCACAGCTTGGGGACCTGACTGAGGAGATGCAGCTAGAGTATTGCCGGCTAGTGTTGCAGATGTCCATCAAGGGCTACAGCGATCTGGTGAGGCGGGCGATCGAGTACCTGCGCGTGCACTTCGTACGCGACGTGCGCCTGGAGGAGGTGGCACGTGCACTGGGAGTGAGCCCTTTCACGCTATCTCGCAGGTTCAAGCGTGAGACGGGAAGGAGCTTGGTGGACTATATACACTACGTAAGGATCCAGCATGCACGCGAGCTGCTGCGGGATCCCACGCTCAGCATCACAGAGGTGGCACTGAGCGTGGGTTACAACGACCCCAACTACTTCTCCAGAGTGTTCAGAAAGCTCGTGGGGACCCCTCCCTCAGAGTACAGGAAGGGTTTGATTCCTAAGTGATGAGACCTCTACTCCTCCAGCGCCTCGATGTGTAGCGTCCTATCACCGTAAGTTGCGTACCCATAGCTCTTGGGGAGGCCGTCGCTGCCTCTCTCGAACAGCAGCCTCACCGGCTCTTGACTTAGCATAGGGGAGAATGTCGCGCGGAGCTGCATCTCTCCGGGGATAGGCCCCCATAGCTGTAGCTCCGCTTGGTAGTAGCTCTCTTGGGCGAAGCCGTAGCTGCTGCGCTCGTAGCCGCTGTAGTAGTTGATCCCATCGGTGCTGAACGAGTGGTAACGTATCTCCGTGCGCCCTGAGTGACCGTGCACCTCCATGGCCACCTCTACGTACCCTGAGATACTCTCTATCCTGCCGCTCAGGCTATGTTGCCCCAGCTGCGAGAGCACCTCGAGGTCGTGGACGGCGTAGGGCAGGTCGATGGGTGTGGTCGTGGGGCGCACCGAGGGCCCTGGCTCGTAATCTAGCAGCCTAGCCACCTGTAGCCGCATATGTGCGCCACGACTGCCCCTGCGCATCTCTGGCCACATGGCGCGCTTGCCGTCGGGGTGCCAAGACATGGGAGAGCAGTACACCCAGTCCTCATCGGTGGTGAGCTGCACCCCTAGGTAGTTCCTATCACGCATGGAGCGCTCTATTTCGACCAGCGCGGGCCCGATGTTGCCCCGCCTGTGGTTGCGCACTCCCGTCACGGCGTAGGTGTACAGATACCAGATCATGCCCGCTATGGCTATGGTACCGTAAGGCCTGGGCACCAAACCGAAGATCGCTGGATCCGTGCGCGTTGAGAACCGCGTGCTCATCACCATACCGAGCCGCTCGTCCGGTGAGAAGATAGTCGTCTCGTTGTAGCCCGGCGTACACGTGACCTGTGTAAGGCTGCCAGATGGTAGGTCCAGCACCACTGAGTCGGGTGTGGCGTTGTCCAGTGCACCCACGAGCGATATGGCTTTACCTCCACGGACGAACTGCTTCACCTCACCGCCCCTCACCGGCTGCGACAGGAGATGACCGGGCCTAGAGGGGTCGGGCTGGAGGCCGGAGAGCGTGCTGATGATCCGCACGTCGTCAACTTCATAGGCGTCAGACTCACGCCTCAGCGTTCCCAGGGCTACTGCAGAGTAGCCCTGGGTCAGGATGGTCCAGCTGATGTGGCGGTTGTCTGGGGAGATGATCACTTCCGACCAACGGTGGGTGATGTTGGGATCCTTGTACAGCAGCGCTGGGTACCGGATCGGTACCAGCTCAGCCTGCCTACAGGTGTCGATGTCCGGGCTGCATTCCAGCACGTAGTCTCCGAGCAGCACCCGGTGGTTGTCCTCGAATGGTAGGTAGCGCACGCCGTTGGCCCGGGGTAGCTGTGGGATCTTGCCGGCGAAGATCGGCCTAAAGCCGTTCCCGTCGTCCTCCACCACCGCCAACCTATGGTGGTCTTCAGCCGTGTCCTCTGTGGTCCTGTAGGCTACTAGCACCTTCCCGGAGTAGGTATAAGTTCCGCTCTCCACGTGCACGTCACTGGGCAGCTGTAGGGTGTGTACATCCACATCGCCTATGCCCTCGATCAGATGGTTTGCAGCCTGCTTCGACATCTCGTCCTCCAGCACTCAATAAGACTCCTGAGTTTGTTGCGCTCAGGATAAACGTCGACGGCACATCACTGCTAGCAAAATATTGTTATAGATAGTATATATTTGCCCAACTAGATGGTTACCTCATACTCCCCGCTGCCCACTTCGAACACTACCCTGCCCTCCTCGTAGCGGGCATCTGGGTGATGAGTGGCTACATAGTCCAGTGCTTTGGGGGGAGCTGGAAGCCTCACCTCAGCCCGTGTGTTGGCGGGTACGGAGAAGCGGTAGGTCACGTGCTCGCTGCCTCTCTCCCAGCTGGAGCGGATCGTGCCGTAGGGCGATTCAAAGGTTGCCCTGGCCCACTCCAAGCTGCCTCCCGGCAGCGGGCTGAGGATGAATCGCCGGTAGCCTGGAGCCTCCCAGCGGGGACGGATGCCCACCACGTAGGAGAAGAGGAAGTCACACACCGCTCCGTAGGCGTAGTGGTTGAGGGAACCCGACACCTCTCCCTCTGGAGATACCGCATCCCACTGCTCCCAGATAGTGGTTGCTCCCTTCGTAATAGCGTACAGCCATGAGGGACACGTCTCCTGCTCAAGTAGCCGAAAGGCTGTGTCGGCGTACCCATAGTCCACCAGCACCGGCAGCAGGAAGGGCGTGGATAGGAATCCTGTGTTGAGATGGTATCCTTTCTCCCTTACCAGCTCGTCGAGCCTGGCGGCCACCGCCGCACGCTTGCTCTCGCTAGCCAGGTCGAACGCCAGCGTCCGCACGTTGGGGGCCTGCCTGTCCAACAGTATCCTGCCGTCTGGAGGCACGAAGTGCTTGTCGTATACCTTCTTCACCCTCTCCGACAGCGCCGCGTACCGCTCGGCGTCGTCGACTTTCCCTAGCACCTCAGCGATGCGCCCTAGCAACCCTGCCGAGTGCGCCAGGTAGGCTGTGGCCACCAGTGGGTCTCCTTCCCGGAAGCGTCTCTCCAGCTCCTCGCGCAGCTCATCATCCTGCGCGCCCGCCAGGTCGGCCTCCAGCCACTCTCCCCAGTGGTAGCCAGTGTCCCACACGTAGTTAGCGTCCAGCTCGCCATCGGTGTACGAGCTGTACCAGGACTTGTCTCTATGCAGCTCGTTGGACTCTCTGGCCCTCTGGGCCATGTAGTCCACCCAGGCCTTGGCGGAGGCGTACTGCCTCTCGAGGATCTCCCGATCGCCGTAGCACAGGTACAGCGTCCAAGGTATTATCACGGCCGCGTCGCCCCAGCCAGCTGAGCCGTCTATTGGGGAGGGCTCGCCAGGACGATGAAGCATCATCAACATGAAAGGGTCCTGCACGGTGCTTCGCAGCCGCTCCCACTCCTCGACGTTGTGCAGGCCGTTGACGTTGGGCACCGTGTTGCCCACGCAGCCGTTGGGGTATTGTTCCACCGAGAGATCTGTTAGCCACTTCTCGAAGAAGGCGTAGACATCCATGAAGAGCGTAGCGGTCTTACAGTACAGCTGGGCATCTCCGGTCCAGCCCGCGCGCTCCCTAGTGGGGCAATCTGTCGGGATATCCAGGAAGTTGCCCTTCTGGCTCCAACGGGCATTGGAGACCAGCTGGTTGATCAGGGGATGGGAGCACTCGAACGTCCCCACATCCTCCAGGTCGGAGTATATGGCGATGGCGGTGAAGTCCTCCGGGCGCACATCTCCAGGGTAGCCCCGCAGGAGCACGTAGTGAAACCCGAAGAACGCAAAGTGCGGCTCGTAGCGCTCCCTGCCCTCGCCGCGAAGGATGTAGTGCACCTCCTGAAAGTCGCGCACCTCCTGGTCGAACATCGCTAGGTTGCGTAGCGTGAAGTTGCCGTCGCGGTCCAGCGCCTCACCGTGCACTAACACCACCTCTGTCCCGGTTGGCCCCTCGACCTCCATCTCCACCCAGCCGGCGACGTTCTGTCCGAAGTCCAGCACCGTCTCTCCGTTAGGTGTACGTAATACCTGTGGATGGAAGCGCTCGTGCCTACATACCCTAGGGCCTGCAGATGCCACCAGGTTATTCAACCCCAGCGACACCTCCTGCACCGGCCGCCAGGATGAGTCGTCGTATCCTGGTTCGCTCCATCCATCCAGGACAATGCGGTTGTCGTACACCTCGCCTGCCTTCAAGTCGGACTTCTGCAGGGGGCCGATGGAGGTCTTGAAGCTGGCATCCGTGCCGACCACCTGCGTGCTGCCGTCGGCATATTCCAACACCAGCTGACCTAGCAACGCTAGCTTGTAGCCGAAGTTGTTGCGCACGCTGCCCGCTCCGGTGGAGCCTCGCCACCAGCCATCGCCCAGGATGATTCCCCAGGCGTTGGTGCCTTCGCGCAATAGAGCAGTGATGTCGTAGGTGCGCACCTGCAGCCTGTGATAGTAGGATGTAAAGCCGGGAGCAAACAGCTCATCTGTGGCCTCTATGCCGTTTAGGTAGAACCTGTAGAGGCCCCTCGCGGTGAGATAGGCGCGAGCCCTCACAAGCCCTGGTCCCACCTCAAACTCCTTGCGTATGTAAGGCGCCGGCTTGTAGGCGTCCGGAACTACCTCCTCCTCAGGCTCTACCCAAGATGCCTGCCAGTCGCCGGCCTCTAGGAGACCCAGCTCGAACCATGCGGGCTCGCTGAATTCCGATACCTGTCCATGGTTGTCCCACACCCTCACTCTCCAGTACACGCGCTGTCCGGATCTTAGCTCGGGACCATCGTAGCGCAGGCCGTGGGATCTCGAGGACTCCACCCTACCGGTGTCCCATAAGGGGCTGCTTGCGGCCTCTGAGGGGAAGGCCTGCACCTGGTACGCCACCTGCATGACATCTTGGCGATCGCTACGGAGCTTCCAGGAGAGCCGCGGCCTTCTCTCCCCGATCCCTAGAGGGTTCTCCAGATGCTCGGTGCGTAGGGCATAGACTGCCAGCATGTGTTTCCTCCTGTCATGCTTCCCACACCACTTGGTGTGCATTATAGTGTTGTTTTGTGTAATATTTCCGCAAATTGTAATATCTATGCACACAATATTGCAAGTATCAGCTATAGCTCCTTCACGGTGATCTCCAGCGACCTGGGTTCACAGCCCTCCGCGCCGGCTGTGACTGTGATGGTGCCTGGGCTCGTGGGACGTATCACTGCCAGAGCTCGGCCGTCGAAGGTGGAGTGCTCTGGATCCAGGAAGCTCTCCTCGGTGATGGGGTTGGCGCTTCCCAGGCCCTGCAGGACGCCCGCGCCCTCGACCCTCACCCACACCCTGCGGTCCGCTGAGCTGTACAGGTTGCCCTCCTCGTCCACGAGCTCGATGGTGACGAAAGCCAGATCACCATCCAGTGCCGATATCTCGCGGCGGTCGGCCTCGACGTGAAGCCTCACTGGCCCGTGCGCTGACCTCAACGCCGCTCTTCCGATCTCCTGTCCTTGAGAGTACGCTACTGCTACCAGCTCTCCGGGCTCGTAGACCGTGTCGAACTCCGCGCGATAGCGGTGAGTCTCCCCTGCAGGGACCCTGCCAAGGCTCCTGCCGTTTTGGAGGAGCTCGACCTCCTCGGCATCTGCGTACACCTCCACCCGGATCGGCCTCCCTTCCCATCCTGGCCACGTCCACGATGGCACAACGTCTGGCCAGCCCCAGCCCATGTGTAAGGGACGTCTACCGTGGTGTTCGGGCCGCTCCACTGCGATGTACGGTTCGCGGCGCAGCCCAAACACGATCTCCCGGTAGTAGGATGCTGGTCGCCTATAACCGGTGATGTCGATGTCGCCGCACCAGGCGGTCAGCCAGGGATATCCTGCTTGGAAGCCTGAGGCTAGCTCTGAGGGATCATAGATCACCCTGCCGATGCCGACCTCCCCCAGGTAGTCCCATCCCGTCCAAGTGAAGTCACCGATCACGTGCGAGTGCTCTTGTACTAACTGCCAGATGCGGTCTATCTCACCAGGAAAGCTCTCTGTGCCCACGATGATCCGGTTCGGGAAGAGCTCCAAGTCCATCTTATATCGTACCCAGGCATAGTTGTATCCCGCTACGTCGACACAGGCGAACGCCTCGGCAGTGCGCCGAGTGGCCGACTCACTCACAGCTATGCCGGCCATCATCTCGGCCGCGTCAAAAGTCATGCTCCCTGACCCTTCCTCTCCTGAGGACATGGCTCGCCGTTGCTCGATCAGCTCATCCATGATGGAAACCAGCGGGTTGATCGCTATAGTCACGAAGCGGGTGTCATCGAGAGCACGAATATGCTCGGCGATTCTTCTGCCCCAAATGGTGCCTATTGGGCTCCCTGTCTCCGGTATCTCGTTCCCAATTGAGTACATGATGACGCATGGGTGGTTGTAATCCTTGGCCACCATGGCCTCCACGTCTCGTTGCCACCACTCGGGGAAGTCCAATGAGTAGTCATAAGGGTTCTTCGCGATCGTCCACATGTCGAAGCACTCGTCCATCACAAGCATGCCTAAGCGATCGCAGGCAGCAAGCAACGCCTTGCTCATGGGATGGTGGGCGCTGCGTAGGGCGTTGAAGCCAGCCGCTTTGAGCGTCTCTACACGCCTTTCCTCAGCGCGGTCAAATGTGGCCGCTCCCAAGATGCCGTTGTCGTGGTGGATGCATGCTCCCCGAAGCTTGACGACCTCTCCGTTGATCCGTAGGCCATCCTCTGGATCTAAAGACAGCGTCCGTATACCGAAGGTGGTGAACTCCTCGTCTATCTGCTCGTCTCCCACATACAGAGTGGTGCGGCAGGTGTAGAGGTAGGGTGCATCCACACTCCACAGGCTAGGTGACCGCACGTATAGCTTTTGATGGAGCGTTGCGTCCTCCCCGGCTACGGTGGTCAGAGGTGCCTCGTCTCTCGCCACGATACGGCCGTTCGCGTCGATGATCTCGGTGCGGACGCTGACCGTCGCAATGCCGGTCCCATCGTGCTGGACCGTGGTCGCCACGCAGACTACTGCTCGCCTTGCGTCGACGTCGGGGGTGGAAACTCTAATCCCATCTGGAGCTACGTGCACGGGATGGGCGACGATCAGCCATATGGGACGGTAGAGGCCAGCGCCGGAGTACCAGCGCGAGTCCTTGTAGTTGCGGACGCTGACCTTCACCTCGTTGGTGCTCCCGTAATTAAGGTAGCGATCTACCTTTACGTAGAAATGGCTGTAGCCGTATGGACGCTCTGCGGCCAGCTCACCGTTGATGAATACCTCCGCTCTGCTATAGGCCCCTTCAAACTCCAGGAACACACTCTTCCCTCTGTGCTCTTCTGGTACGAAGAAGCTCTTGGTGTAGTCGTATTCAGCTTCTGGGAAGAAGGCTATGGCCGGGTTGCCTTCGGGTGATCGCTGCTGTGTGTCCCACATTGCATCGTGTGGTAGCCTCACCTCCTTGGCCGACTCCTTGGGACCCATGAGCTCCGCAAACAGATGTCTTGCTGGCCTCACCTTCCAGCCGCTGTTGAACGTAGTACGTTGCATAGAACCTCTCCTCTCTATGGTGTAGTGAGTTCCTCTGATGGTAGTGATTGTAACTCAGTATCCCTGCCTACCAGAGTTTGCCTCCTGCTCCTCATCTCTTGCACTAGCTGTTGATGTCTATCGTCTGTAAGGTCCCACCATAGCATTGTTACTCCAAGAATGAGCACCGCTGCCGGTATCACCGACATCAGGGCCTTGATTCCAAGGAGTGCTGTGGATGTCTGTGGTACGTCGGGTATGTAACCAGATAACATTAGCGTACCTCCAACTATTCCCCCGGACAGGGCTGTGGCCAGCGTCTGGGTGAAGCTGGCAGCTGCCCCAAGTAGTGCTCCAGTGTTGGCCTTGAATCTCCACTCTCCGTAGTCGATGGCCGTGGGCATCATAATACCCTGGGCAGGCTGTGCTAGGCCCAAGAAGATGTTGGCCACCAGACTAAGGAAGATCAGCCCCACCAGTCCATATCTTGTCGCTGGCAAGAAGAAGGTTAGGACAGAGGTCATGAAGTTGATGACCAGCATCAGCAGTAGGTTGTGCCTAAGTCCGATGCGACGCGTGAGCCAAGAACTAAGCAGCACACCTATCAAAGTGGCAAGGAGGCTCAGCGCATTGATCATCGATAGCATAGCTGTATCTTTGAAGTAGTATCGCAGGTAGTAGATAGTGACTGCGGTCTTTATGCCGCTAGTCAGGTTGATCACCAGGATGTAGATTAACGTTATGAGGGCGTACTTGTTGCCCACCACAAAGGGTATCATCTCGCGCCAGCTACGTACAGATTGCTGCTCGGATAGCAGGAACCTCTCCTTGACTATGCCGGCGATGAGCCCTATCAGCACCAGGTTAATACAAGTGCAAACTAGCGCATAGCGCATGAACCCCTGCCCTTGATCCCCTCTGCCGAGCAGGTTGATGAGTGGCCATCCCGCGATGGCCACTAGAGAGGAGAATACCATCACCCATACGAACCCCATCATGGCTATCTGCATCCTATCATCCTGCCGTTTGCTGATGGCGGCTGCCAAGCCCATGCCTGGCCCGCCACCTAGTGATAGGCATAGACTGAATGCGACGTACGTGCATGTGGCATAGAA
>Ga0181858_1001530_pt1 | contig 11213 bp, 11 predicted proteins | sample NewIslPassag4_SG_FD_130749 | JGI IMG/M metagenome (GOLD analysis project Ga0181858, IMG submission 130749) | Feedstock adapted compost microbial communities from Newby Island compost facility, Milpitas, CA, USA - Passage 4_SG | ecosystem: Engineered > Solid waste > Feedstock > Composting ...
GCACCGCGGGGGAGCCCGGACCGTCGAGGTGGCCGCTCGCCTGGGCCCAGGAACCCTCCGGAGGTGAGCGATGCGTGCCCTGCTCGGCGTGTACGACAAGCGCGGGGTCGTCGACCTCGCACGTGGGTTGTTCGAACTCGGCTGGGAAGTGGTCTCCACCGGCGGCACGTGGCGCACCCTCCATGAGGCGGGCATCCCGGCCCTGAAGGTGGAGAGCGTCACCGGGTTTCCGGAGATGCTCGACGGCCGGGTGAAGACCCTCCACCCGCGCATCCACGCCGGCATCCTCGCCAGACGCGACAAGCGGGAGCACCTCGAGGCGCTCGACCGCCACGCCATCGCCACGATCGACCTCGTCGCCTGCAACCTCTACCCCTTCGCGGAGACGGTCCGCCGCCCGGGCGTCTCCCTCGAGGAAGCGCTCGAGCAGATCGACATCGGGGGCCCCACCCTCCTGCGGGCGGCGGCGAAGAACTACCGCGACGTGCTCGTGCTCTGCGACCCGGACGACTACGGACCGGTACTCGAAGCGCTCCGCCGCGGCGGGGTGGACGAAGGCACGCGCCGTCGGCTCGCGTGGAAGGCCTTCGCCCACGTGGCCGCCTACGACAGCGTCGTGAGCGAGTGGCTCTGGGACGGCGAGGGGTTCCCGCCCTCCTTCACCGTCCCGCTCGAGCTCGTCCACCCGCTCCGCTACGGCGAGAACCCGCACCAGCGGGCGGCGTTCTATCGCGAGCGCTCGCTCGCGAGCGCTGCCGCCGGGGGGATCGCGACGGCGCGCCAGCATCACGGCAAGGAGATGTCCTTCAACAACTACCTCGACGCGGATGCCGCCTGGAACGCGGTGAACGAATTCCCCGATCCGACGTGCGTGATCGTGAAGCACACGAACCCGTGCGGGGTCGCCTCCCGGCCCGACCTCGTCGAGGCGTACCGCCTCGCCGTACAGGCGGACCCGGTGAGCGCCTTCGGCGGCATCGTGGCCTTCAACCGCGTCGTCGACGAGGCGCTGGCCCGGGAGATCCGCGAGTTCCGCAGTCCCGTCGACGGCACGACACGGATGTTCTACGAGATCGTGGTCGCTCCCGGGTACACGTCGGCGGGACTGGACGTGCTGAAGGGGAAGTCCCGCGACCTCCGCATCCTCGAAGCGGCGCCGCTCGCCCGCGGCACGCGCGCGCTGCGCCAAGTCGGCGGCGGCTGGCTCGTGCAGGAGGCGGACGACCTCGGCCCCGAAGACGGCGAGTGGCGGGTGGTGACCGAGCGCCAACCCACCGAGGCGGAGCTCCGCGATCTCCGGTTCGCGTGGCGCTGCGTCAAGCACGTGAAGAGCAACGCCATCACGGTGGCGAAGGAGAGCCGTCTGCTCGGGATGGGCGCCGGTCAGCCGAACCGCGTGAAGAGCGTGGAGCTCGCGCTCGAGAAGGCGGGCGAGGAGGCGCGGGGCGCCGTGCTGGCGAGTGACGCGTTCTTCCCCTTCGCCTGGAACGATGCCGTGGAGCGAGCCTGCCAGGCGGGCATCACCGCCATCGTCCAGCCAGGCGGGAGCGTGCGGGACCAGGATGCGATCGACTGCTGCAACAAGTTCGGCGTGGCGATGATCTTCACCGGCGTCCGCCACTTCCGGCACTGATCCCGGCCGATCGGGGAACGGTCTGCGGGCCGAGTGGCCGAAGCCGGGAACTCGTCCCTCGGCGATCCTGAGGGCGATGCGGCAGCGGGGGCAGGAGCCTGGCCATCGCACGGGTCCGGGAGGAGAGGACCGCGGCTACCTCCCCTTCATGGCCGCGGCCATCGGCCTGGCGGTCGCGGGAGGCTTCCTCCTCGCCGTCTACGTGCCGCTGGCGGGCGCGGGGCGCTTCGGCGCGCCGGGCGACGTCCCGTTCCTCATCCAGGCCCACGGAGCGCTCCAGCTGCAGGGGGGGGCCGGCCTCTTCGTCGTCGGCATCGGATTCCGGCTCGCGCCTCGTCTCACGGGGCGTCCGCCGGTGCCCTCTGGCGTCTCCTGGGCTGTCGTGTCGCTCCTCGTCGCCGGCACGGTGCTCCGTGCTGCCGGTCAGAGCCTCCAGCCGCTGGCGGCGCTGATGCGGGTCGGCTTCGCGCTCTGGGCGCTCGGGTCCGCGGGGGCGGCAGCCACCTGGTTCACGTACCTGGTCCGCAGCCGGCACTTCGGCGCGTGGTGGCTCGGCATCGCGGCCGGCGCGCTCTGGGGGATGTGGTGGGCGGCCTGGATGGCGCTCCTCGCCGTCGAGGTCGAGGACCGCTTCCTCCCGTACGCACGGAACGAACCGCTGCTCTGGGGCGGGATGTTCGGCGCCATCGGCAACTTCATCTGGGCGGTGCAGTCCCGCGCCGTTCCGAACTTCTTCGGCCGACAGCCCGTACCGTGGCCGCACTTCCTCCCCTTCTGGGCCGCGTACAACGCGGGCTTGGCGCTCGTCGTCCTGCAGGCCACGGCGCCGCTCGAGCACCCGTGGCTGCAGGGGGTGGGCCTCACCTCGCTCGGCCTCGGCCTCGGGGGCCTCGTCTTCCTCGTGGCAGCGCTGCGTCCCGACGCTCACCGGCTGCGGCCGCGGGCGCGGCCGAGCGCCCGGTACATCGCCGCGGCGAACTGGCTCGCGCTCCTCGCGGCGGCGCTCCTCGCCGCCTCAGGCGTCGACGCGCTTCTCTCCGGCGAGGTCGTCCCCCTGTGGCTGCGGGACGCGGCGAGGCACAGTTTCGCGCTCGGGCCGATCACGATGCTCATCATCGGCATGGCCCAGCTCATCACGCCGATCTTCGCCCTCGGGCGGGCGGAGGTGCGACGGCCCGGGATCCTCGATCGCGCCTCGCCCTGGGTGCTCCTCGTCGCGGCGCTCTTGCGCGTCGGCGCCTCGCTGTCCGAGCCGCTCCTCTCCTACGCGGTCCGGATGGACATGGCGGCTGGGTCCGGCGTCCTCGCGTGGCTGGGGGTGGCCTCGTTCGGATGGCGGGCGCTGCAAGCTCGGCTGAACGAAGGCCGGATGCTCGAGCTCCTCGCGCAGGGGGCTCGCTGAGCGCGGGGCTCGCCCGATGGAGCTGGCGGAGAGGGTGGGATTCGAACCCACGAGGGGCTTTCGCCCCTACACGCTTTCCAGGCGTGCCTGTTCAGCCACTCCAGCACCTCTCCGCGCTGGGCCGACTCCGATCGTACCAAGGAGGGCGGCGGAACTCAGCGACGGCGACGGGGCCGCTTCGTCTTCTCCTCGAACCGCTTCCACGCCTCGTCCTGAGCTTCGGACATCCCCTGCTTCGTCTCGTCGATGAATGCACGGGCGGTGTCGCGGACGGCGCCCGCGAGCGCGCGGCCCCAATCGAGGAGCGACGAGAGGTTCCGCAGGCGCTCTGCCGCAGGCATCGGCTACCTCCTGCGTCGCCGCACACGCTGGGGGAACCCGCGCACCGCGCGCACGCCTCGCCGGACGCCGCGCACGAAGGAGTAGACGCGGATGACCGGGGACACGACGGTCTCGCCGGTGAACTCTACCGTGCCCCGAACCTCGTCGAGGGTGCCCTTCAGCGAGTCCAGCGCCGGCACGAGGTGGTCGCGGATGACGCGGCGGAGCAGGAGCAGGAGGAGGAGCGTGGCGAGGAGGACGGCGAAGAGGGCGAGCATCGAGAGGAGCGCCGCCAGGCCGAGGAACACGAGCACGATGTCCCGCCACTCGCTCCAGCTATCGGGCGCTGCCCAGCTGTCGGGCGCCCACCGGTCGGGGTAGATGTCCGCGCCGAAGTAGCCGTCCGCGATCCCTGCCACGACCAGGTAGGTCGCGACGATCAGCAGCGCGGCGAAGATCACCGTCAGGATGAATCGCATTGTGCTTTCCCCTGTAGTACGGGGATAATAGGCCGAAATCGCTGTTCGGGGCAAAGCGTACCGCTTCGCGTCGTACGCTGTGCACTCCTGCAGGTGCCGAGGTTCGGGGAAACCCGAATACCGCCCTCCGGGACTGCACTGCATGATAGGGAGACACCGCCGCGCGGGTGGCGAGGTTCGCTCAGAGGTCTGGACAACGCCCCGACGGGAGCCGAGAAAGGAACGTGGTTGCGCTCATCCTCGTCGTGGACGATGACGAGCCGGTGCGCGTGATGCTCGCGCGGCTGCTCACTACGGCCGGCTACCAGGTGCACGCCTGCGCCAACGCCGCCGAGGCCCGCGCTTGGCTGGAGTCGAACGAACCGGACCTCCTCGTGACCGACATCGTGATGCCCGGGGACTCCGGCATCGAGCTCCGCCGCTTCGTCTCCCAGCGCTATCCGCACGTGCCGGCCATCCTCATCAGCGGGTACAGCGCGGAGGAGCCGGCCGAGTTCGCCGCCCGCCAGCCGGACACCGTCTTCATCCCGAAGCCCTTCACCGCCGACGAGCTCCTGGAGCTGGTCGAGCGGATGCTTCCCGAGGAGAAGCTGCCCCGCCGAACGCGCTCGTAGGTCAGTCGGCCGGCCCCAGCCGGAGCGCGGCGATGACCCGCAGCATCGTCCCGCTGTCCATCGCGAGCCCCAGCAGGCGGTCGAGGTACACCGGCTCGAAGGGATCGCCCGTGGCCTGCCCGGTGAGTTCCGCGATCCGGTCGGCATACGCTTGCGCGAGCGGCTCCGTGGGCGAGAAGTCGAAGTCGATGCTGGGGTAGGCCGCGGCGACGTGCTCGAGGAAGGAGCTGGCGACGGCGTTGCTCTCCGGCAGCACCTGGTCGACCCGCGGCGAGCGGAGGACTCCCACCGACTCCGGAAGCCAGGTGCCGCTGTTGATGAGCGCGAGTGCGTCGGTGTTCAGGGTTCGCGCCAGGGGAGTCCCTTCCAAGGCGAGCGAGGGATCGGCGGCCACCAGCTGGAGGTACAAGAACGTGTCGAACGCGGTAGCGGCCAGCTCCTCGAACCGCCCATCAATCTGGTCGCAGTGAATCGCCTCGTGGGCGAGCAGCGGCATGAGCAGCTCGAACCGCTCACCTTCGAGCGAGGGGTGGAGCCAGAGGATCCGGCGGCCGGTCTCCTCGTCCCGCGTCATGCGCGCGAGGAGCGTCGGGAAGTGCGGCGGCGGCGCGAACTGCACCGCCGCGACCGGAGCTCCGTCGCAGTGCGCTCCGGCGAGGATGGAGGCGACCGCCGGCTCGGCGAACGTCCCGACGAGGGCCGCGAGGGCCGCCCGCGCCTTCGGCGCCGGGACGAGCTCCACCGGGATCGCCTCGAAGGCCGCGAGGACGGCGTCCCGCAGCGCCGTCGAGGCGCCGCGGACCTCCAGATGGCGGGCGAGGGCCGCGCGTACCGCACCCGCATCGCGGTCCGCGGGCGTCACTTCCGGCACCCTCATGACCTCGACCAGGCGGGCATCGGTGAAGCGGAGCGGGCCGTTCGCGAGCTCGGCCTGGAGGAGCGGGAGGCCTCCTTCGACCCGAGCCTCGACCCATCCCGGCGCCCCTGCAACGAAGGCGCGCTCCGCCAGGCGGACGACGGTGCCCTCCGGGAGCACGTAGCCGACCCGCAGCCGCACGACGTCCCGACGCTCCCCGTCGAGCTCCGCCCGCTCCACGAGCACCGTCGTCGTGCTCCCGTCGCTGCGGGGGAGGAGGAGCTCGAAATAGGAGGCGATGGGCACGGTCGGATCGAGGGTGCGGAGCGGGCGGTCGAGCTGCACCCTCACCTCACTCGCCACGAGTGCTGCGCCCAAGGCGGACGTGAGGCGTTCGGCGGAGGCGGAAACGATGCGCGGCGTCTCGAGCTCCGAGGGCCGGCCTCCGCACGCCGGCAGCACGAAAGCGGCGAGCATCGCTGCCGCGAGGATTGCCGTTCGCGCTGCACCGCCTGTTACCCTCGCTCGCAGCACGGTGCTGTGAGCATACGCCGAGCCTCGGGAGGCGGGGGACGCTTTGCCGGCAGTAGTGGAAAGGAAGGTGAAAGTCGACGGCACCGTCGCCGAGTACCCCTGCGAGCTGGTGCTCCGCGACTCGCGCGTCGTCGTCATCCGGTACCGGTTCTCCGGGCCTGACGAGTTCCGTACCCCGGTGCCGATCCCGAGGGGCTCGAACTCCCTCGGGGTCTACTGGTGGCGGCGCCCGTACGGCGTCTACCGCATGCGGGCGCCTGACGGGACCTGGCTCGCCGACCGCCTGGAGGCCGTGGGCGGCATCGAGTTCGACGGCTCCGTCCTCGTAGTTCGCGACCTCATCCTCGACTGGTGGCTGCTTCCCGACGGCCGGCGCATCGAGGAGGATCGCGACGAGTTCGAGGAGGCCGTCCGTCGCGGCCTGCTCACGCCGCAGATGATCTCGATGGCGATGAGGGCGGAGCGAGCCGCACGCCGCCCACGCCGTCTTCGGGCCGAGCTGGCCCGTCTGGAACGCGCGGTGGCCGCGATCTGAACAGGTTGCTCGCGCGCGAGAGACCTTTACACGCCGATCGAGAGCCCGAATAATGTCGCCACCATGTGGCGGTTCCTCCGTCGGCAGGCGCTGATCGTGGCGGCCGGGTTCGTCGTCACGTTCCTGGTGTACCTCTTCGTGCGCTTCGATGCCGACAAGATCCTGCTCGGGCTCGTCATCGGCCTGGCCGGCGGGCTCGGGCTGGACGTCCTCATCCTGCTCCTCGAACGCTGGTTCCCCGAGCGGCCCAGGCAAGCGAACTGAGCCGTCGGTGAAACGGGGGAAGGGCGCCGAAGCCGCATTGCTCGAACAGGCGCGCCGGGCCTTGGGACGCCCGCTCGAGGCTGGGGCGAGCGTTCGTCCGATCGCGGTCTCTCTCACGCTCGAGGCGCTCGAAGTCACCGAATCCGGAACGACGACCGTGGTCGTCTTCTTCCCTCGGGCGCAGGCGGAGGAGAGCCGCCGAGAGGAGCGCGTGCGTGAGGGCCTGCGTGCCGCCGGATGTGCGCTGCCGCTCGTAGGGACGTTCCGGGGAGGTGCGGGAGGGCGGATGCTCGTCGCGGAGTCGGCCCGCTCGGCTCCCCCGTCCGACCCGCGCAGCGGCGGCGCGCTGCTGGCCGGACTCCACGCCGCTTTGGGTGCGTGCGCCCGGCTCGATCTCGCTGGACGTGGGCTCGACCCCTCCGGAGCAGCGGAGGTTCTCTCCCGCATCGACGACTTGATCCGGTACTACCCGGCTCCGGCCGAGGCGCAAGCGCTCCTCCACGCGCCGCTCCGCCGTCAGCTGGAGCTGGTGGAGAGCTTCGGCGGGCTCGCGGCGGATGGCGGCGACGCGGCAATCCTGGCTGGGTACTTCCCCGAGCAGACGGTCGAGGCCCAGGGACGGAGGGCGCCGTTGCTCTGGGGTTCCCTCCGGCGCGGGTGGGAGGCCGAGGACCTCATGCTGACGGCCGCGTGGTCGGGCTGTCTGGAACCGAGCGCGTTCGCTGCGTTCCTGGCCGGGTACTCCGAGGGCGGCGGCAGTCTCGAGCCCTCCGCTGCCCAGCCGGGGGTCGAGGCCGCTTGGGCCGTCCTCCTCTGCGACGTCCGCGCCTGGTACGGGCGCTTCATCCGCGGGCGGCACGAGCTCCTCCCGCTCCTCCGCCGGCAAGCGGCCGCGATCGCCCTGCTCGAGGACCCTGCCGCGCGACGGACGTTCGCGGAGCTGCTCGCTCGAGCATCTCTGGGCGGCTAGCGAGGTCGCCCGCGCGCCGACCCGTGGGTACCCTGAGCTCGTGCGCCTCGGCATCATCGGACTCTCACAGAGCGGGAAGACGACGTTCTTCAACGCCGTCACCCGGAGCCGTGCCGCGGTCGGCCTAGGGACGGGCCAGCAGCCGAACGTCGGTGTGGTCACGGTCCCCGACGAACGGGTCGATCGTCTGGCCGAGCTGTACCGGCCGAAGAAGAAGACGTACGCGACGATCGAGTACGTGGACTTCCCGGCAAGCGGTGAGGCCTTCGGCCGGGGACGCGGGATCAGCGGGCGGTTCCTGAACGAGCTGGCGCGGATGGATGGTCTGATCGCCGTCGTCCGCGCGTTCCGCGACGAAACGGTGCCGCATCCCGAGGGTTCGGTGGACCCGGTTCGCGACGTCGGCCTGGTGGAGTTGGAGCTCGCCTTCGCCGACCTTGCCCTCCTCGAGCGCCGGATCCAGCGTCTCGAGACCGAGGTCCGCTCCCTCCGAGCCGGCGAGCGGGAGCGCCCGCAGCGGCTGCTCGAGCTCCTCCGCCGCATGAAGGGAGAGCTCGAACAGGAGGTACCGATTCGGGCCCAGCAGATCGACGCGGACGAGTGGCGGCTACTGGAGGGCTCGCAGTTCCTCAGCGCGAAACCGCTCCTCGTCGTCATCAACATCGGCGAAGAGGACCTGCCGCGCCGCAAAGAGCTGGAGGCGTCGTTCGCGCAGCAGCTGCGCGCTCCGCACCGCGAGGTCGCCGTGACCTGTGCGAAGTTCGAGATGGAGCTGAACGAACTCTCGCCCGAGGAGGCGGAGGCGTTCCGCCAGGAGGTCGGCGTTCGCGAGAGCGGGGCTGCGCAGGCGATCCGGGCTAGCTACCACCTGCTCGGCATGATCAGCTTCCTCACCGCAGGGCCGGAAGAGGTGCGTGCGTGGACGATCCCTGCCGGCGCGACCGCGCCCGAGGCTGCAGGGAAGATCCACTCCGACCTCCAGCGCGGCTTCATCCGAGCCGAAGTCGTCCGCTTCGAAGATCTCGTGACGGCGGGGGGCGAGGCGGAGGCGCGGAAGCGGGGGCTGATGCGAACGGAGGGGAAGGGGTACGTCGTGCAGGACGGCGACGTCCTCCACATCCTCTTCAACGTCTAGGGCGCCGGTCAGGTCAGGGGATGGCGCCTTCGAGCCGGAGGAGCCGCGCCTTCAGCTCGAGCCCGCCTCCGTAGCCGTGGAGGGAGCCGTCGCTCGCAACGACCCGGTGGCACGGCAGGATGAGCGGGATCGGGTTCCTGCCGACCGCGGCTCCCGCTGCGCGGGCTGCACGCGGCCGACCGCAGCGGGCGGCGAGCCACCGGTAGGAGCGGGTCTCGCCCCTGGGGATCTCGCGCAGCGCAAGCCACACCGCTCGCTGCCACGGTGTGCCCTCGGGCAGGTCGAGCGGCACCGTCTCCAACGGGACCGCCTCCCCGCTTCCGTACCGTTCGAGCAGCTCGCACACCTGCGCCGCGAGCGGGTGGGGACGCTCTTCAGCGCCGAGCGCGGCGAGCTCGTGGTCCGCTTCCGCTCGGGTCGGACGCGGGAGGGTCGCGTACCTCACGCCGCGATCGGTCAGTGCGATGCCGATGAACCCGAAGTTCGTCTCCACCACGGCGGCCGCGAGCGGTTCAGCGTGTCGGGGTGCCATCGTCGCTATCCTCCTCGGTACGTTCCTTCACGCGGAGGATACGCTTCACGAGGGCGGAACGCACCGCCGCATAGGCTCGCCGCGCGGCACTCGGCTCGGCCCGTTCGAGGTCGGGCGGGCCGTACCTCGCTTCCTCATATGCGGCGGCGAGCGTCTCCGCCGCCGTCGGGCGGCGGATCGTGCCGCCGAGCCGCCGGGCGAACTCGCGCGGGGTCTCCCACGTCGCAGGCCGGATCCCTGCCCAGCGGGCCAGCCGCTCCGTCTTCGCCCAGAGCTGGACCGTCGGATGCAGCCCGCCCAGGCCCCAGTTCCAGGCGAGGCGCCCGAAGACGACCGCTGCCGTCAGCGCGAGGGCCAGGGCCGCGAGCGACCAGATGAGCGGCCACGGCGGACCTTGGGGCGCGTCGACGGGAGCCTCCTGGAGCGCCTCACCGACGCCGCCCGGAGCGCCGAACTCACCGGTGAGGTTCGGGTCGATCGGGAAGAGCTCCTCGAGGGTGATCAGGTCCTCGTAGCTCGGGGTGACGAGACCGTCGATGCCGGCGAAGCCCGCCCCGCTCGGGCGGTCGGCGGTCGGGTTGAAGGGCACCCAGCCGTAGTTCGGGAAGAACACCTCCACCCAGCTGTAGGCGTCGTCCTTCCGCACGATGAAGTTCGGTCCGTTCCGGTCGGCCGGGTCTAAGGCGTAGCCGACCGCGACGCGGGCCGGGATGCCGAGCGAGCGCAGCATCACCGCCATCGCGCTCGCCTGGTAGTCGAAGTATCCGCGCCGCAGCTCGAAGAGGAAGAAGTCGACTGCGTCGCTCCCGGGAGGCGGTGCGGGGACGGAGGGATCGAACGGGAAGGAGCGCAGGTACTCTTCGATGCGCACGGCCGCGTCGTACGGCGTGGCAGCGTCGCCCGCCACTCGCCGGGCCTCGGCGGCTACCCGCTCGGGGAGCTCGTCCGGCAGCTGGAGGTATCGCTCACGCACCCATTCCGGATACTCGGTACCGGCGCGACGGAGGTCGTCGGGGCTTGCAACGCTGACCGCCCCGACGGCGTTGTACGTGTCGCCGGGCCGCAGCACGCGGCGGGACCGTACCTGCACGATGTCGCCAGGATGCTCTTCGGCGAATTCGACGACCGCGTCCCGGTTCGTTCCGAGCGGAGAGCCGGGGAAGAGGAGGGTGCTCTCCTCGCTCTCGAGGGTGACGGAGACGGTGACGACGGCCCGCAGGTCGTACAGGTCCTCCTCCGCGAGCTCGGGCAGCTGGCCTCCCTCGATGCGTGTCGTGTCCCGGTCCGTCGCCCGCCAGCCGCTGCCGGTGTACGTGTCGTAGCTCGTCGCGTAGAGGACCCCCGCCTGGCTCGCCGCGACCTCGTACAGCACCCGCTCCCCGAGGTCCACGTTCCCTCGGATGGGAAGTACGGACTGGAACTTGTGGAAGTTGCTTCCCCGGGCGAACTGGAGGTTGACGTTGCTGAAGAGCCGCACGACGTCGTCGGTAAAGGTCTCGAACGGCTGGAGCAGCGCGAGCCCGACGCTCTTCGCGGCGCTCGCCTGCTTCCCGAGCGGGAGGGACCACGCGACGGCCACGAAGAGAACGGAGAGGAGCACGGCGGACTGCGCCACGTTCAGGCTGACGAAGTCCGGGTAGGGAACCCCGCTCCTGCGCCACTGGGCCTGGAGCCCCTGGAGATAGAGGCGGGACACGAGGAGGAGTCCGCCGACGAGGAAGAAGAAGAACGGGGTACTCGGTTCGCCGCGGACGAGGGAAATGTTCAGGAGGAGGACGACGCCGGCGGGGATCAGCGCCGGCCACGGGTTGTGCCAGCGGAACGTCACCCACGTCCCGACGTAGACCGCGGCGTACGTGGCCGCATGCACGAGGATGACGAAGGGGAGGTTGTCGGTGCTGATGTCGCCGGCGATGACGACGTGGTACCACTCCTCCA
>Ga0181858_1001538_pt1 | contig 11188 bp, 11 predicted proteins | sample NewIslPassag4_SG_FD_130749 | JGI IMG/M metagenome (GOLD analysis project Ga0181858, IMG submission 130749) | Feedstock adapted compost microbial communities from Newby Island compost facility, Milpitas, CA, USA - Passage 4_SG | ecosystem: Engineered > Solid waste > Feedstock > Composting ...
GTGGCGTTCATGTCGATCATCGTTCCCGGACCGATGGAGCAGCCGACGTTGATGACGGCTCCCATCATGATCACCGCATTGTCGCCGATCGTCACCCTGTCGCGGATGATCGCACCCGGCTCGATTCTCGCGTTGACCGATTTGAGGTCCAAAAGCGGCAGGGCCGAATGGCGGCGGTCGTTCTCCACCTCATAGGACCGGATGGAGCCGCTGTTGGCCTGAAGAAGCCCCCGCACCTCGCTCCAGTCTCCGAAGATGACGCCGCCCTCCCCGAAGTGGTACACCCTCGGGCCCGGAACGGGCTGGTCGATGCGCCCGGAGTAATACACCTTCACGGGCGTCACCTTCTTGCTTGTCCGGATCGCCTCGATCACTTCCATCGTCTGTTCCATGTTTTCCAATGCCAATCGCCCCTCTCCTCGTCTGGCCGCCTCCATGGACCTCCGGCCGCGGGCCTACGCCTGCCTCATTCGCTCGATCAGCCGCCGCATGTCTTCCGGCAGCGGAGCTTCAAACAGCATTTGCTCGCCGGTGCGCGGATGCCGGAATCCGAGCACGCCGGCGTGAAGCGCCTGCCCCCGGATCCATCGCGTCCGGTGCTTGGCCGGTCCGTACAGCGGATCCCCCACCAGGGGGTGGCCGATGAATTTCATGTGCACCCGGATCTGATGGGTTCTGCCCGTCTCCAGCGAGAGCTCGAGCAGCGTGAACTGCCTGAACCGCTCCAGCACGGTGAAATGGGTGACCGCCGGCTTGCCGTTTTTGTCCGTCACGGCGAACAGCTTCCGATCCTTCGGGTCCCTGCCGATCGGCGCATCCACGGTGCCCCTCTCATGCGCGACCTCGCCGTGGACGACGGCCGTGTACCGGCGGATGACCGAATGTTCCTGCAGCTGGCCGGGGAGCGGCGGGTGGGCCTGGTCGTTCTTCGCCGCCATGAGGAGCCCGGAGGTGTCCTTGTCGATGCGGTGCACGATGCCGGGCCGCCGCACGCCGTTGATTCCCGACAGATCCCGGCAGTGGTTTAGAAGCGCATTGACCAGGGTGCCGGACGAATGTCCCGGCGCCGGATGCACGACCATGCCGCGCGGCTTGTTGACGACGATGACGTCGCCGTCCTCATAGACGATGTCGAGCGGAATCGGCTCCGGTTTCACGTCGGGCGCTTCCGGCTCCGCCAGTTCCGCGGCGATGAGATCGTTCGCGGCGAGCCGGTGGTTCGGCTTCACCGTTCCGCCGTTCACGGTCACGAGCCCGTCGCGGATCCACTGCTGGATCTGCGAGCGGGACGCTTCGCCCTCCAGCAACTCCGCCAGTAACCGGTCGATCCGGCTGCCCGCCTGGTCCTCCGGCACGATCCAGACGGCCGGCTCCTCCGGTTCGCGGTCTTCCGGTTCGCTTTTTTCCGTTTGGCTTCCCGCCGGCTCGCGCTCCTCCGCCCGCCCGCGTTCCGGCAGCCTGTCCCGGTCATCCGCCATGGCGGATCATTTCCTTCCTTTCCCTTCTCCAGGCGAGCAGGGAGTCCAGCAGAATGAGCGCCACCGACGAGGTGATCGCGATGTCGGCCACGTTGAAGATGGCGAAGGTGTAATCGACGGGAATGCCAAACCAGTTGAACCGGAAGCGGAACTTGAAAAAGTCCACCACTTCACCGAACAGCAGGCGGTCGATGAAGTTGCCGGCCGCGCCGCCGATGAGCAGCGCCAAAGCGACCGCGAGCAGCCGTTCCGAGCGCCGGATGGCCCGGCGCAGGTACCAGAACGCCGCCACGAGCACGATGACGGTGACGATGAGGAAGAAGACCCTCTGGTCCTGCAGCACGCCGAAGGCGGCCCCGCGGTTGCGGTGGGAGTAGATCTGGAAAAATTCCCCGATGACGGGTATGGTCTCATGGAGCGCCATGTTGGTCCTGACAGCCCATTTCGTGAGCTGGTCCAATGCCAGCACAACGGCGGCCAGCACGTAGTACTGCAACGGATTTCCTCCTTGCTTTCATTCTATCACACGGAAGCGTTCAAGTCCATGACATCCGGCGGAAGAAAACCTAACCTGTAAGGTGCTCCATCCGATGCAAGGAATTACCGCTCCTAAAAAAGCCTCCCGCCGCCAAACTAATCGGGAAAGCGGCGGCAGGCCGCAAGTCCGGCTGCCCGGTTCGGCAGCCCTGACAGGAAAAGGGAGTGAGAGGCAGATGGATGAACGGCAGACGGGCCACCTGACCGATGAACAGCTCGGGAGTCTGAAAGCCCAGCTCGAGGCGGAAAAGGAACTGCTGATCCGGAAACTGGAAGACAGCGGTCGGTTCGGACTCGACCGTCCCCTCCGGGAAGTGCTCGCCGACTCGACCGCGGACAATCACCCCGCCGATGATGGAACGGAAACCTTCGAGCGGTCCAAGGACCTCGCCCTGGCCGATCATTTCGGACGCATGCTGGACAGGATCGACCAGGCGCTCAGCGCCATCGGGAACGGCAGCTACGGCGTTTGCGCCGCATGCGGCCGCCCGATTCCGTTCGAACGGCTGGAGGCGGTTCCCTATACCCGGTATTGTGTCGGACACGCCCGGGAGCAATTCGTCTCCGCAAGCAGGCCGGTGGAGGAAGAGGGATTGGCCTTGAGCCTCCTGCGCGCCGGTTCCGGCGGACGGTACGGCGCCCGGGAGGAGGAATACGGAATGGAGGCGGGGGAAGACGCCTGGCGGATCGTGGAATCGTGGGGAACCGCCAGTTCCCCGGCTCTCGCGGAAGACGCTGAAGAAGGCCCCCTCTCCGCCGAGGCGGACGAGTCCGAAGGCTTCGTGGAGCCGATCGAGCAGTTCGTCGCCACCGACCTGTACGGCCGGAGGGCCAGCGTGGTGCGCTCCCGGGAATACCGCAATTACCTGAAGTCGATGGAAGGCGAGCCCCTGCTCGAACCCGACCCCGTCTGGACGCCCGATTGGGCGGACGACGCCGCGCAGGACGGGGACGACCGGGAATCCTGGTGAACGGGCGACCCGAAACGGGGTGAGCCGGGGCCTGAAGGCCATCCGGCTCATCCTGGGGAATCCGGTTCATGCTTCCCGCCTATTCCCGGAACGCTTCGACGCCTCCCAGGCTTTCCAGAACGTCCGCGCATCTCGGACAGACGTCGGGATACGCCTCGCGGGTGCCCACGTCCGGCGTGACGATCCAGCAGCGCTCGCACTTGACGCCCTCCGCCGGAACGACGTGCACGGCGAGGCCGTCCAGCTTCATCGCCTCCTCGGGCGCCTTCTCCAGCGCGTGCAGCTCCACGTGGGAGACGATGAGCAGTTCCGGCAGGCTCGCCATGGAGCGGAGCACCTTCTCCGCCTCCTCGTCCGCATAGATGCGGACGGAGGCTGCGAGGGAGCTGCCGATGACCTTGTCCTTGCGGGCGGCTTCCAGCGCCTTGTAGATCTCGTCGCGCAGCCGCACGAACTCCGCCCACTTCCGCTCCAGCTCGGGATCGTAGACTGAGGGATCCGGCTTCGGCATGTCGCAAAGCTGCACCGTGATTTCCTTCACGCCCGGGATGTACCGCCACACCTCGTCGGCCGTATGCGGCAGGATCGGAGCGATCAGCTTCGCGATCGCCAGGAGGGCGTCGTAAATGACCGTCTGCGCCGCCCTGCGTGCCGGGTCATGCGGAGCGCGCGCATACAGGCGGTCCTTGACGATGTCGAGGTAGAACGCGCTCATCTCCACGGCGCAGAAGTGGTGGATCGCCTGGTAGACGATATGGAAATCGTAGGCCTCGTAGGCGCGGATCACGCGGTCGATCATGCGGTTGAGCCGGATGACCGCGTAGCGGTCCAGCTCCTTCATGTCGCGGCAGGCGACCCGGTCCTTCTCCGGATCGAAGCCCTGCAGGTTCCCGAGGAAAAACCGCAGGGTGTTGCGGATCTTGCGGTACACCTCGGTGATCTGCTTCAGGATCGCGTCGGAGATCCGGTGGTCCTCCTTGTAGTCGACCGAGCTGACCCAAAGGCGCAGGATGTCCGCCCCCAGCGTGCTGCATACCTGGAGCGGATCGATCGTGTTGCCGAGCGACTTGGACATTTTCCTTCCTTCGCCGTCCAGCGTGAACCCGTGGCTCAGGATGCCCCGGTAGGGCGCCACGCCGTTCACCGCCACCGACGTGATGAGGGACGAGTTGAACCAGCCGCGGTACTGGTCGGAGCCTTCCAGATACAGATCGGCCGGGAAGGCCAGATCGCCGCGCGTTTTGAGCACGCCGGCGTGCGTCGATCCGGAGTCGAACCAGACGTCCATGATGTCGGTTTCCTTGCGGAACTCGCCGTGGCCGCAGGACGGGCACGCGGTGCCCGGGGGAAGAAGATCCTTTGCCTCCCGTTCAAACCAGGCGTTGGAGCCTTCCGTCTCGAAGATGGACGCCACGTGTTCGATCGTCCGGTCGTTGTACAGCGGTTCGTTGCAGTTCCGGCAGTAGAAGATCGGAATCGGCACGCCCCAGGAGCGCTGCCGGGAAATGCACCAGTCCCCCCGCTCGGCGATCATGTTGTGCAGCCGGATTTCGCCCCACTTCGGCGTCCAGTTCAGGCGCTTGATCTCGTCGAGCATCGCCTGGCGGAACCCGTCCACGGAAGCGAACCACTGCTCCGTGGCCCGGAAGATGACCGGCTGCTTCGTGCGCCAGTCGTGCGGGTACTGGTGCCGGATCTGGGACTGCTTCAGCAGGTGTCCGGACTGCTCCAGCATGTCGATGATCATCCGGTTCGCCTTTTCGTAAAACACTCCCTCGAAGCCGGGCGCTTCCTTCGTGAACCGGCCCTGCTCGTCCACGGGGCTGAGCGGCTCAAGGCCGTATTTCCGCCCGATCTCGAAGTCTTCCTCCCCGTGGCCAGGCGCCGTGTGCACGCAGCCGGTGCCCGCGTCCAGCGTCACATGCTCGCCGAGAATGACGACGGAATCCCGGTCATAGAACGGATGGCGGCAGCGGACGAATTCCAGCTCCCTTCCCCGGAACCGCTCCAGGACGCGGACGTCGGCCCAGCCGATCTCCCGTTTCACGCTGTCCTTAAGCTCCGAGGCGATGACAAACTTGCGGCCGTCCGCCTCCACGAGGACATACTCGTAATCCGGATGGACGCAGATCGCCATGTTGGCGGGAAGCGTCCACGGAGTCGTCGTCCAGATGACGAACGCGGCGTCCTCCGGCACGACCCCGCTGTCGTCGCGCACGTCGAAGGCGACGTAAATGGAAGGGGACGTTTTCTCCTTGTATTCGATTTCCGCCTCCGCCAGCGCGCTTTCCGAGGACGGCGACCAGTAGATCGATTTCAGCCCCTTGTAGATGTAGCCCTTCTTCACCATTTCGCCGAACAGGCGGATCTGCTGCGCCTCGAACTGCGGCGTCAGCGTCAGGTACGGATTGTTCCAGTCGCCCCGCACGCCGAGCCGGCGGAACTGGCTTTTCTGCTTCTCCACCCACTGGAGCGCATAGTTCCGGCAGGCCTCACGGAACTCCGCGACGCTCATCTTCTTCCGGTCGACGTTGGCATTGTTGGCGATCGCCTGCTCGATCGGCAGGCCGTGGGTGTCCCACCCCGGCACATAGGGGGCGTCGAATCCCTGCATGCTCTTGTAGCGGACGATGATGTCCTTGATGATCTTGTTCAGCGCGTGGCCGATGTGAATGTCGCCGTTGGCGTAGGGAGGACCGTCGTGCAGGACGAATTTGGGCCCCCCCGCCCGGTGCTTCTGCACCAGGGCATACACGTCAATTTCATCCCACCACTCCTGGATCTTCGGCTCCGCCTGCGGCAGGTTCGCGCGCATCGGGAACTCCGTCGCCGGCAGATTCAGCGTTTTTCCGTAATCCATCGGTTCCATTCGGCTCCCTTCCTCATCCGTTGCTGTGCGTCTCCATCGGTTTTGGGCCCGTCTGTTTGCGGAAACGGGCGCAAACAAAAAAGCTTCCTGCCCCTAAGGGACGGGAAGCTGAACCCGCGGTACCACCCTCATGGTCTGATCCTCTCCGCGCGCCGCGGCCCGGGCAAGGCAGGGACCGCAGACGGCGGCGCCGCCAGGCACGGACCAGCCGCTCTTCGATCGATAACGGAATCATCCGGTGCTTTCTACCTCCGGCGGCGCGGCGCCAGCCTCCCGGGCGATGCAACCCAGCGGGAAGCGGACGTCCGCCGGACTCAAAAGCCGCTCCTGGGGGATCTTCAACCGCACTCCGGCGCCGGGCTCGCACCGTCCCCGGCTCGCTGGGCCGGACGTGGCCGGTCTACTCGTCCCAGTCATCGCTTTGTCCGCTCTATGCTGTTGGCTGAACGTCCCCGCCCGGAAGGAACACCCTGGGCGGATGACGGCTTGTTAATAAGGCAGTATAGCGCATCCGGCTTGCGTTTGTCAAACGACGCGGTTGGCGGGCGAATCCGTGTTCGGTTCCAGCGCTTCCCAGGATTCATCCTTGAGCATTTCGAGCTGCGCTTCGAGCAGAGCACGGAAGCGGGTGCGGTAGATCGCCGCCTGCTTCTTCATTTCCTCGATTTCGAGGGCGATCTTGCGGGATTTGGCCAGCGACTCGTTGATGATCCGGTCGGCGTTCTTCTCCGCTTCCTTGAGGATGAGCTGGGCTTCCTTCTTCGAGTTGTTCCTCAGCTCGTCGGCGGCCTCCTGGGCGACGATGATCGTCTTGCTCAGCGTTTCCTCGATGCTGGCGAAATGGTCCAGCTTCTCCTTGAGCGTGGCCACCTGTTCCTTCAGCTCTTTATTTTCACGGATCAGCGCCTCGTAATCCTTGATGATCTGGTCCAGGAACTCGTTGACCTCGTCCTCGTCGTACCCGCGAAGCCTCCGGGAAAATTCCTTGTTGTGGATATCCATTGGAGTTAACGGCATGGCGCATCTCCACCTTCTTGTTCAAATTTGTTTTCGGATGCTTTTCGACAGCAGCCGGAAAAATTCCTGCAATTCCGCAAGCCGGTTCCCGACGGGCCGCCGCTTACTGCCAGATCCCGACCGTAAGCCGGATCCTGCCGCTTCGGGTCGTTCCTTCGGACTGCAGGATCTTGAAACGGCCGAACCCTTTGAGCGATACGACATCCCCCACCTTGAGCTGGTGGGACGGATCCTCCACGATGCGCCAGTTCACCCGGCATCGTCCGGCCCGAATCGGCTCGACGACCTTCGCCCGGCTCATCCGGACCACATCGCTCACGATCCCGTCCAGCCTCATGGACGCCACCGACAGATGCAGGGGAGCAAGCCGGGGTTCGGACACCTGAAGCCGTTCCAGAGGAACAATTTCCGCCGTTACGTTCACCCGGTGCACCTGCCTCAGGTGGAGGGCGATGTATTCGGCCAAGTCCCCGGCTGCCATCACGTGGCAGAAACCCGGATGGGGATGGATGTCGCCGATCCGGTCCCGGCGAAGCCCCAGGCCGAGCAGCGCTCCCAGAAAGTCGCCGTGCTTCAGTTCGGAAAACCGGGCGTCTTCGGACGTGACGGACACGAGGCGGATGCCGGCGTCCTCCGGGGCGGGCGGCATATAGGCCGGGGCGATGACGGCGACCCGGCGTTCCGCCCCCTCATAGCCGCCTTCCATCAGCAGGGCGGCCTCCGGCTCTCGGGCGGCGAGGGAACTCACGATGTCGGCCTGCCGCGGGTCCAGGAATCCGGTCACCCGCTTCTCGTGGCGCCTAACCGCCCGGTCGATCCACTCCAGAGCCCGGTCGACGAACTCGCGTTCCTCCGGGTGAAAGTGCTCGTACAGCGGCTCAAACGATCGCTTCATGGCAGCACAAATCCGATGATCGCCTTGATCCCCTCCGCCACGAACTGCAGGGCGAAGATGGCAATGATCGGGGAAATGTCCAGCATGCCTCCGATGGGCGGAATGATGCGGCGAAACGGGCTCAGGTACGGCTCCACCAGTCGGCCGATGAATTCTCCGACAAAGCTTTCGCGGAGATTGGGAACCCAGGACATCAGCACGTACGCGATGATGAGGAACGTGTAGATTTGGGCCAGCCAGTTGATGAGAGTCTCAATCTGATACAAGTCGGCAACACCTCGGGTTACGGGTTGGTCTCATCCTGCTGCAGCATCTCGGTTATGACCCCTTCGATTTCCACGGTATCCGGCGTGCACATGAAAATGTTGGAGCCGAGCTTGGCGATGTTGCCGTTCAGCGCGTACACGGTTCCGCTCAGAAAATCGATGATCCTCAGCGCATGATCCTTGCGCATCCGCTGCAGGTTGATCACCACGGGGCGGCGGGAACGCAGGTGATCGGCGATTTCCTGCGCTTCCTCGTAGGAGCGCGGTTCGCTCAGCACGACGCGGACCTGCTTCTGTGCGTGGATGCTCACCACGTTGCCCCTGTGCTTGCGGAATTCCTGCACGACGGGTTCCGACTCCCCGTCACCGGCTGCCCCAAGACGTCCTGGCTGAGCCGAGTCTTCCTCGTCCTGCAGACCGAGGAAATGCATCACCTTGCTCATCAAACCCAAAGCTCTTCGCCTCCTTATTCATTTCCAACCAGCGCGGTCCCGAGCCGGATCCAGGTCGCCCCTTCCTCGATGGCGACCTCGAAGTCGCCGGACATGCCCATCGAAAGCTCCCGCATCGGCCTGGCCAGGATGCCGCTCGAGTTCAGTTCATCCCGAAGCTGGCGCAATCCGGCAAACACCGGGCGAACCGTTTCCGGTTCGTCGGCGGCGGGCGCCATCGTCATGAGTCCGACGAGGTGCAGATGCGGGAATTGCGACACCTCCCGGATGAACGGAACGAGCTCCTCCGGCCTGAGCCCGTGCTTGCTCTCCTCTCCGGAGACGTTGACCTGGACGAAACAGCGGGCCGTGATTCCCCGCTTCGCCCCCTGTTTCTCCAGCTCGAGGGCGAGCGACATGCGGTCCAGGGAATGGATGTAGGAAAACCGTCCCAGCACATCCCGGACCTTGTTCGTCTGCAGATGCCCGATGAAATGCCAGGTTCCCCGGTCGCCGAGCAGTTTCCACTTCGGGGCGGCGTCCTGCCAGCGGTTCTCCCCTACATGCTCGATCCCGAGCTCGAACAGCTCCCGCACGCGATCCGCTCCGACCGTTTTCGTCACGGCGATGAGCCGGACTTCGTCCCGGCGCCTCCCGCTGCGCGCGCATGCCCGGGCGATTCGCTCCTCCACGGCTTCCAGGCGCCGCCGCAATCCGGCTTGTCCCTGCGTCACGACCCTCACTCCCCGAGGCCGATCCACGCGGCCATCCGGCCGGTTCTTCCCCGTTCTTTCCGATGGGAAAAAAACAGATCCGTCCGGCAGCCCGTACACCATTGGGAAACTTCGATACGGATCGGCAAAATTCCTGCTTCCATCATAATGTGTCGGTTGATCCGTTTCAAGTCGAGCAGGTACTTCCCTCCGGGCCGGGCAAAGAGGGTCACGCCCTCCTCCGCCGCGTCCGCGAAGGCTTTCGCCGTCTCCTCGCCCACCTCGTAGCAGCAGGGACCGATGGACGGACCGATCGCCGCGTACAGATCCTCGCTTCTCGTGCCGAACCGCTCGGCCATCTCCTTCACGACGGCTTCGGCGATGCGCGCCGCCGTTCCTCTCCAGCCCGCGTGGGCCAATCCGACCGCCTCATGGACCGGATCGTAGAAATAGAGGGGCACGCAGTCGGCGAACAGGCCCGCAAGCAAGATTCCCTTCTCACGGGTGATCAGGGCATCCGCCGCCGGCACCGCCGGATGCAGGCGGTCGCGGCCCCGCCCCCGGTCGGCGGCCGTCACCACGGCCACGCCGTTTCCGTGCACCTGTTCGGCCGAGGTCCACGCTTCAAAGGGCATGCCGGCCGCCCGCGCGGCCATCTTCCGGTTCTCTTCCACCCGGTCCGGATCGTCCCCGACGTGCAGGCCGCAGTTCAGGGAAGCGAATTCGCTTTCGCTCACCCCGCCCCGCCGGGAGGTGAATCCGGCGGTCAGGCGCGGAAACCGGCCGTCCCAGGGGCGCAGGCGGAGCGCCGCAGTTCCGCCGGCATCGCTTTCGACAAAGGGTTCCATCCCGACCACCTCCCCACGGTCCCTGTCCGGTTCGGCCCGATCTCGTCCGCTACACAAGTATACGACAAAAAGGCGCAGTTCGTTGCGGAATTGCGCCGGATTTGTCCGTTTTTTTCCGCTGTCCGTCCGTCAGTACTGCGCCTGATAGACGTCATATCCGTCATCGTCCCGGGAGGAGCGGGACGGCCTCGCGTCGTCGAGCTTGACGAGCACGACGTCAAGCCCGATCTTGACGATGTTCCGCCAGGGGATGACCATGTCGGGCCCTCCCCCGAACAGTCCGAAAAACCGTCCGGGACCGGGAACGACAATCGACTCGATCCTCCCCTGGCGCAAATCGAGCTCCAGGTCGCTGATCTGGCCGAGCTTTTTGCCGTCCACGATATTGATGACGTCCTTCGTCTGGAAATCGGAAATTTTCAAGCGGATCACCACAACCCGTGCGGTTTGTTCCAGGCGAATCCATTGCCGCTAATAAAAATATATGTGGGCAACGCCCAAAATGTCCTGAAAACGAAACCGCCGGTGCGGACCGCTTGGTCCTCCGGCGGCTGCTAACGGGTGGTGGAGGCTTGTCCCCGTTCAGCTTTTGACGTGCTTCTGCATCTGGGAGATCGCCGCCTTTTCCAGCCTGGACACCTGGGCCTGGGAGATGCCGATTTCGTCCGCGACCTCCATCTGCGTCTTGCCTTCGAAAAACCGCTTGGAAAGGATCAGCTTCTCCCGTCCGCCCAGCTTGTGCATCGCTTCCCGCAGGGCGATTTCCTCGATCCAGTGCGCTTCCCGGCTGCGGTCGTCGCTGATCTGGTCCAGCACGTAGATCGGATCCCCTCCGTCGTGGTAGATCGGCTCAAACAGGGACACCGGATCCTGGATCGCGTCCAGGGCGAACACCACGTCTTCCTTGGGCACGTTCAGCGCCTCGGAAATTTCGTTGATCGTCGGTTCCCGAGAGTTCCGGTTCGTCAGAGCGTCGCGGATCTGCAGCGCCTTGTAGGCTATGTCCCTGAGCGACCGGGAAACGCGGATCGGATTGTTGTCCCTCAGGTACCTCCGGATTTCGCCGATGATCATCGGCACCGCGTAGGTGGAAAACCGCACGTTCTGGCTCAGATCGAAGTTGTCGATCGCCTTCATCAGTCCGATGCATCCGACCTGAAACA
>Ga0181858_1001540_pt1 | contig 11181 bp, 9 predicted proteins | sample NewIslPassag4_SG_FD_130749 | JGI IMG/M metagenome (GOLD analysis project Ga0181858, IMG submission 130749) | Feedstock adapted compost microbial communities from Newby Island compost facility, Milpitas, CA, USA - Passage 4_SG | ecosystem: Engineered > Solid waste > Feedstock > Composting ...
GAAGGCGGTCGTGAACAGCCGGCGCCCATCGGCGCCCCTGCGAAATTCCCCCATTCTCCTCCTCCTCGAAGAGGTTCAACATAACCTCTCCCAGGTGTCCACTCCAATTGGGGGACGGCGTATTGCTCAAACGCGCCCTCTTCTCACGGCTCTTCGGAGCCGAGTACGTCGTCGAGCTCGCTGCGCGGGCGGAGGTGGCCTCATGAGCGTTGCAGCGACGCTGGACCTCGAGGGCATGCTGCGCCGCCTGCACCTGCCCACCGTGCGCCGGCTCTACGCCGAGCTCGCCCGGCGAGCCGAGGAGGAGGGCATGAGCTACCGTGACTATCTGGCCACGCTCGTGGCCGAGGAGATCGCCCACCGGGCCCAGACCCGCATCACGAGATCGGTGAGGAAGGCCCGCTTCCCCTTTCTGCGCACGATCGAGGAATTCGACTTCACCTTCCAGACCTCCGTGCGGCTCCAGATGCTCGGCAGCCTGCTCGGTCCCGAGCTGGTGAGCGAGGGCCGCTGCGCCATCTTCAGTGGCCCGCCCGGCCGAGGAAAGACCCACCTGGCGGTGGCCGTGGCCTACCGGGCGATCCAGAACGGCTTCGAGGCGCGCTTCACCACGGCCGACGAGCTGATCGGCGAGCTGTCCGCGGCCGCCGCCCAGGGGCGGCTCGAGGCCGCACTCGAGCCCTACGTGCACCCGCACGTGCTCGTGATCGACGAGCTCGGCTATCAGAGCTACGCCGCCGATGCGGCCAACGTGCTCTACCGCGTGGTGGGCGAGCGCTACCTGAAGAAGCGGCCCATGATCGTGACCACCAACAAACCCCTGGCGGCGCTCGGGCAGCTGCTGCATGATGGGGACCTGGCCGAGGCGATCCTGGACCGGCTCCCGGAGCGAGGCACCCACTTCGTGCTCCGCGGCCGCTCCTATCGCACCCGCCACCACAAGGACGAGGAGGTGAGAGGCACCGAAACCGGGGCCGCATAGCCCCGCACGCCCACCCCCGGAGGCGACAGAATTTAGAGAGAAACCGCGACAGAATTTAGAGAACGCACATGAGGCGGGAGCAGCGTCGAATAGGTGGCGCCGCGTGCGAGCTTAGGTATCAGGCAAGGCCGGCCGCGAAGTATGCCGCTACTTTGTCCGCGAGGGTCTCGGCGCTGTGTGACCCGTCTACCGAGAGCCACGTCACTCCATGCCGGATGGCATCCCTCCGAATCCAACGGCTCAGGCCGATATCCCGGGCTAGCCAGCGCTTAAGGGCCATCTCCCGGTCGCTACAGTTCCGCAGTGCCATATGGACTGCAGGCCGCCGCGCATGCTCACGTTGCTGGAATTCCTCAGTCGCGATGAGCCAGAGTGCGCGGCCGGCGGCGGGGCGCAATGGTGCAAGAAGGCACGGGAGGGCGCCAATCCCTTCGAAGAGGAGTGGGCGATCACTTTCCAGCTGGAGGTGTTGGAGATCGTCTAAGACTAGCGGGAATTCCTCAATGCACAGGCGAAGTGCTGTTTCGATCTGTTCGCGAACGGGGCGTAGCCAAAGTTCATCTCCCGTGAGCCTGGCGATCCGGTAAAGGTTCGGCTGGGCGTGGGGGGATGCACGACGCCCGTGCTCGAAGAGGCGCGTATCGCAGGGGTAAACGCGCCAGCCGAAACGCGCTGCCAGTAGTCCTGCTATCGTGCTCTTTCCTGCGCACGGCGACCCGGCAAGCCAATAAATGTGCGGCAGTTGCATGGCGCTTCGATGTTCGCCGCCACCGAGCCCCTCGTCTCAAGGTGAAGCATCAGGAACCCGGCGCCGGGATCTCGGTGAACAGCTCCACGGCGTAGTTGTCTCTTCCGTTGAACGCGAGCGTTCCATGGAGGGCCGGGTAGACCTCTTCAACAGTTAGCTGGCGCATTGCTTGCCCTGCCAAGCGGCGCAGCCGCGGGAGAAAGAGCGGCGAGGTCAGATCGATGAAGTGCGGCTTGCGGCCGAGATTCTCCGCGCGCCGCGACATGCGGTTACTGCCGCCCTCCGCAGATGGCTGGCGGCGCGGGACCGGTGCCTGGCGTTCCATTCGGTCCACGGTAACAAAGCCCCGCCGCGGCATGCCACGGGCGCGACGAAGGGCGCCAACGGCCGCGAAGGCATCCAGCGCGGTTCCGTGTACGATGGGCTCCAGCTCGTCGGGGAAGAGATTCCAGCGCTCGCGGTAGAGAAGCAGATGCCCCCAGAAGAGCCGGGGCACATGGGGCATCCGAGCAGCGCCAGGGAAAATGTCCTCGTGCCATGGGAGTGCTTTGGGACCTATGGGGCCGAAAGAAGCGAGGAAGCGGGCGAGCATCGGCAACCAAGGAGAGACGAGGAAGCCGAAGTGCACCGGCATGACGTCCGGCCCACCATCACGAGGAGTTAGCCGCGGGATTCCTGCGGCGTCGAGCCGAACGACCAATTCCGAAAGGCGCACACTCGCCCAGTCATCGCGGTGAGTATGGCCGGGATAGTCCAGCGCGCGTCGCGTGAGAGGGACGTGGAGATTAACGTTGAAGGCGAAGACACCTCCCAAGTCCACGATCTCTGCATCCGGTTGAGCGCCGTCGCCCCTAGTGGCTGCGACGTTCTGCAGTTCCGGAAACAGATGGAGAAAGCGAGAATAGAAGCGCCCCGTCCCGTCCACTGGTAGGTTCACAATCCAGGGGGCGCCGGGGGCTCGTCCGCGCTGAAGGAAGAACCCCATGCTGGGTGGCGAATCGATCCATGCCGGGAGTGGGCTGAGGATAGAAAGAACCCGTCGCCAATCAACGACTCGGCCCGCTTCCGTCTCCAAGACGGCGCTGCGGACGGCCGCCCGGATACGGCTCCGTAGATCGTCCAACTCCTTTTCCATCTGGCCAGGCGGAGCGCCGGAGCGCCGCGCGTCCTCGTAGCTCTTGAAAACCTCGAGCAGCGGTGCCTCACCACCGTGGACATCGTAAAGCAGCTGGGCGATGCGGGCTCGGACACGGTAAATGGGCTGGAAAACGGCGCTGAGGGTGCCCAGGCTCCAGAGGTCTTCGCGCACCTCGTCTAGCAACGAGCGGTCGAGCCCAACTTCGGCACCGGTCCGTCCAACGTCTTCAAAGAAGCATACCTGCTCGGTGGGCTTCAGCCCTAGTGCTCGCTCAATCCCCCTCCAGCGCTGCTCCACGTCGCGTTGGATTTCGTGGCGAGTCCGGCTGTCAGCGTCGGCGAACGGCTCCAGCGCCCGGACCACGTTCTCCAGCTCGGTACCGACACGCCTCGCTTGGTGCTCGGGGTTGCGGGCTAGCCACTCGGCGACGGCTCGATCGTATTCAAGGTCATGCTCCGGCGCGGGTAGTCGAATCTCCAGCAGCTGCATATCGACAAGGTGCGCGATGTACCGCTCCAAGTCGCTTCGACCAGTGCTACTTTGCCGCACGAGTTCGTCTAGTAATTCGCCAATGGTGCACTCGCCGCCGGCCTTAGCAAAGTGTTGGAGGACTGCCTCAATAGCGGGCTGGCGCGGCAAGCGGACTAGCTCCTCGTCAAGCGGCATGTACCGTAGCTCCCCCTGCTCCACGCGTGGTTCCGCGCGGTAGAAAACAATCTCGTCCTGGATTATCAGTGTCGGATTCGGACGGAGGCGGAGGCTCGAAAACAGTGGGCGCGCGTCGATGATCCTAAAGAGAACTCGGTGCAGCGCGGCCCGGTGGAGGCGCACGCTTGCGCGGCGCTCCGGCGGCGGCGGGGGCAGTACGCCCGAAGCGCGCCCCGACTCCGCACACCAGCGGCCCCACGTTGTAATTGTGAAGGTGGAGAAGGGGCTCGTCTTGGCAACTGCGCGGCCGACGTAGGTGATCAACGTCTCCTCTAGCTTCCGCAAGCGACCGGGCTTCCAAGTCGCCGCACCAGCCACGTAACGGTCAAGCTGAGTGGCAAGACCATCGCTGGAGTAGAGAATCCCTTTTCGAATCTCCTCGTACTGCAGCGCGGCACGGAGCGCCTCCCGCTCCGATTCGAGCTGGCGGGCCTGGGCCGTCTCGAACCGCATCGCGGCATCGATCGCCGCGTCTGCGGCGGCACAGGCGCGCTGGAGGGCTTCGTCGATTCGCGAGTAGCCCTCGGCCCCCTCAAGCTCTGCAGCGCGGGCCCGGAAGGAGGCCGGATCCGCCGAAGCGCGGCGCAGCCGGGTGATGGCTCTCCGCAAGCGTCGTTGGCCACCCCGGGGCGTTGCTGCGGCTAGCGCCGCGGTGAGCCGCTCCGCGTCGGCCTCAAATCCACGCCGCAGGTCAAGCGCCTGTAGGGCGAGATCCGGGAGCGCCGGGTCACCAAACGCGTCTAGCAGCGACGTCGGTGCACAGGCGATGCGGGCGAGGAACACATCGCGGAAGTCGAAGAGTGCACCGGCGGACACTTTCACGGCTCCGCGGGCTGCGTCTCCTCGATGCATAATGCGCCGAGGATCCATAGACGTTGTAGCACCGCGATCAGCTCGGGAGTCGCGCCGTTAGGGGTGTTCCCCGTGGCGGCAAGTTGCTCGTGAAGTCTGTCGATGGTGGCCGGAACCGCCAGGAGTCGCAGCAGGGTGCGGCCCCAACCCCTGAGCTCAGCCATCGTTCCGAACCCGAGGCGCCGTCCCACGACAAGGGTCCGCGTGCCGTCCTCACAAACCCCCGCACCGGGCGCCAGCGCATACCGGATCCCCGGGCCGGTGGGGAGTGGGCGCCCCTGGAGGCAAGCGAGGTCATCAGCGGTGGTAACAACTGCTTGCGGCTCTCGCTCTAGCCGTAGCCGATGATGCACCGCCGCTAGTGAGCTCTCCACACCGGGCATTAGCGAAGACCGCTCGCTGAGCGTATCCGGGAAGCCGGTCAGGTCCTCCACCACCGACGCGGCCGGGTGTGTAATCAAGTAGCGGGCGACCGCGGTGTCGAGCACTTCGCACTTGAGGGGGCTCCAGTAACTTCTGAGTAGCCGTTGTCGGTACTCGCAGAGGCGCGGCGAATCATCGGGACAGTCCCCGGCGACTGATTCTGCACCGAACAGGAGCGGGGATGGCACCGCCTCCGGGTCCGCCACTCGGAGGAGGAGGTAGCCGACGCCAGCGCGGCCTTTTAGAAAGCCGTTGGAGGCGTACCGCGGGGCGCGCCGCCAGGTCGCCACCCAATCGCCTGTAGCCTCCCGGAGCTCGTAGAGCTCTTCCAGGCACCGGCCCACATAGCGCTCAAAGCGCGGGTGGCGTAGAAAGCGCCACGCTAACAGGTGCAGTTCCACTGCGCCGCCCCAACCGCAACAAAGGGTATGGTCATGCGGGCCCCGTCCCGACCAGCGCCAGATCGGGTCGCGCATCTTGTCGACACCGAGTCCTGCGGCGGTTTCCATGAGGCGCCACCGGCACACAGCTACGAGGCGCGGGGCCAGCAGTCCGCTCTTGCCATTGCACCATGCCACGGGGTGGGCGCAACGGATGCTGCAGCCGGCGGTGCCGTCGCCTCTCTGACGTGCTGCCGTCAAGGCCAGCGCCTCTTCCGGGCTCATCCGGCCATCGGGCCAGTTCAGCCAATCGGGTCGGTACCACGAGTCTTCGTAGGCGAAGAGAGATCGGGCGACATAGAGATAGAGCGGCTCGCGGGTGGCGTAGCCTAGCGCGGCCAAGGCAAGGGCGCCGCCCGCAGCACCGTGCCCGAAGCCGAGCAACGGGAACCAAGTCGGGCGGTCCGCGAGTAGGGCCGCGCCCGTTGCCCGCGGTCGAATCATTGTCTTTATCAAGCGCTCGGCCCACACCTCGGCATCGTTAACCCATGAGCGGTCATCGAGGAGATCCGACGCGGCAAGGGCGGCCAGAATCGACCCGCTAAGGCCGGCGTACACGTCCCCGCGGGTCAGCCCGGGGCCCGCCTCCCTCAACCCTCGTACGCCCGCCGCCTGCAAATCCTCCCGCTCCAAGAGGTGTCCCGCCCGGAGCAGAGATAGGGCAGCGCCCAGACGCCCCTCCACCCAGCCGCCCAGCACGGGGATAGCATCCATCTTAGCGCGGATCTCTTCCGCCAAACGTTCCGCCCTCTTGCGAAAACGCTGCTCCCTGGTGCCGCGGAACAGGTCGGCGTAGAAGAAGAGCAGGCCCGCACGGCCGTGACCGAGCCCCCACCCGCGGATCCCAGCCCCCGGGTCGTGATCCATTGCCCGTCCGATCGCCACGCCGATCGCTTCCGCCTCCGCAAGCGCCCGCTCCCGCAATCGCAGGTTCATAGTCAACTGAGCGCTACCCGCTGCCACGCGTCGCGCGCGAGTCTGTAGATCCGCTCTTCCTGACGCCCCATGAAGCCCAAACGATTCAAGAACATGTGCAGATAGCTGTGCACGATCCGCACATACTTCGCCTTCGCATTGCCCAGAGCCCGAACGGGCTTCCGCCACGGTGCCGGTGCCAGCTCAAGCCGCTCCGCTAGCGCCGCCAACAGTTCGGTATTGGATCGGCCCCAGAACGCGAGAACCTGGTCACCCCCAAGCGCCCAATCAACCTCGAGCGTGCCAAGGTGCTTGAAGCATGATACGAGCGGGTCCCGCAGGCGGCGGAAAACCGACTGGTAATCGTCGTCTTCGTATTCGTCCACGTAAACATGGCGCAGGCAATCCTCTAGGAAACGATAAGTAAGGGGCCCGCGAAAACCAGCCGCCAGGACCAGCACGGACATGAGCTGGAGCGCGTAGGCAAGCTTAGCTCCTGTTGGATCCGCCATACCGACCGATCGGTTCAGAACTTCAAACGCTGTACGCGTGGACACCTCAAAGTGCGCTTCAGCCAGCTCAATCCCGGCTTCGCCGCCATACCTCTCCACTTCAGGATCGTACGCAACATACCGCCACGTGTTGTCCGGCTCCGGCTCGACACCGCGGTGACCCCATCGCAGCGAATCGGCTTCCGGCTGCGAGGGTCGATCCCGGAGGTAACTTGACAGCTCCCGCTCGATCAACGCCCTGCAATCGTCCTCGGCTCCCGGCTCAGGCAGGACACGCAACCGGATGTGAGGACCACCGCTCAGGTAACGGATGTAGAAGAAGCGGCGAAGCATCGCCTCCTTTTCCAGCGCTGCGACTATCGGACGGATACACCCGAGAATGAATTCGTCTTGGCGCGCCAGGTCGTGATACCAGGCATGAACGCTAATCCATTTGGCCATCGTGACGCTCTCCTAACGCTACGCCAGGGCAGAAGGGCGATCAGGTCAGGAGTCACGGTAACAACAACGTCGCTAATCGCCCGTTTCAGGCTTTACGGGCTCGTCACAGCATTCGGCCCAAGTGCAGGTTGTCGTGTTGTCCGAGCACCAACTTGCAACGGGCCCCTGTGTAAAGGTCTTATAGCTCACGATGTTCGGGGCCGGCAGGTCCGTGAGCCGTATCACCTCCGCAGCTGCGAGTGCATCCAAATCGAACGTCAGCACGTCCGGTTCGGAAGCTGGTTGCAGAACTCTGGGCGTCATCGGTCCTCCTGTGCTCTGGTTGATGGAACCCATCTAGCTTGATCGCCCCTCCTGCCCTGTATCGAAGAAGAACAACTGCGTCAGCCGCGCGGTTTCCGGTGTGTCGCCAAACACACGCCAGTCCCGGATGGTGTGGAACTGCCGGGCATTGTAGAATACGGCCCGGTTATATACGTTGGGCACATGCATGATCTCCTCCCAGCGGTCGCGATTCCGCCCCTCCTCGGCGAAGAACTCGTCGAGCGCTCGCTCGTCGTGGACCACCTCCCGCGGGAGAAGTCCGCGGGCTGCAAGGGTCTCCACTTCCTCGGGCGATGGCCACCGGGTGAGCCCCGTTCGACGATGAAGGAAAAAGCTGGTACCCCCGAGGGTTGGTGGGTTCGGGTTGAGGTAGACCACGCCGGCCCATCCGGTGGGATCGACGTGGATGTCCGCTGTACCTTCGTCCGAACCGCAAGTTAACCGAAAAAAGACAATGTCGCGTCGCTGTGGATTGACTTGGACCGGCAACCGCAGGGCGAGCACAACACGCCGGAAAGCGCTGTCGAGGTCTAGGTTCTGTGAATTCCTTCCGGGGAACCGTCCAGTGATGGGATACTCCATCTCGAGGGCCGACTGGCGAACCCAGTCTGGGTCCTCGTAGAAGGAATCGATCACGACGAGGGCTCGCTCCATGGTATTTCATCCGTTGTAGTTGGCCTTTCGTGGTGCAGGTGGGTGACCTAACGTCGGGCAGCCATCCCAGCTAGAGCTGAACGTCCCTGTCCCGCGCCAGGCGCGCGATGACAAGGCGTTGTACGTCTAGGCTATCGCTAACAGCGAACACGAAACGGTCCCGATCTATGAACGCAATCGGAAACGGCGTACTGGGCGGCAGGGTCCCGAGATAACGGCCGCCCGGGTCGAAGACATCGATGAGGTTTCCACCAGTTCCATCCCGCCGTCGCGCCCAGATGCTGCCATCGGGCGCGACTGCTAGCCCCGTGAGGATCTGATGCTTCGGCGCGAAGCCGAGCTGCTTAACCATCTCTCTGGCCGACGCGCGACACATCCCGGCCAGCGGTCCGGGCTCCGTCTGCGAGCTGTAGTGCCTCAGAGCCTCGGCCTCCGTAATCGGCTCCGGCGCGATCGTCCGTCGAATGCTGAGGGTCCGCCGGCCCTCGTCGAAAACCTCAATGATGTACTCGGGCACGTGATTGACAGCGACGCGCTGGCCAGCGCGATGCCAGTTCAGTAGCGGTGCACCTAGAACCGGTAGCCCAAGCGCGAGAGGACACCCAGGGAAGCGAGCCGTGCGCGTAATGGGCTGGTCGGTGAACACTAGGACGGCGGTGTCGGCGTCGTCCGTCCAAAGAAGTTCGGTCCGCCGCTGATCGCTGCCCTGGTACCGCTCCCTCCGCCAGAACACGAAACCGCGCGCATGTACGTCGAAGTGCGGCTGTCTCGCACGGATCGGCGATGCCGGGAACGGCACCTGCGGCAGCAACTCTCCTTCAGAGCCAAAAACCACCAGCGCACCCTTGCCACCGTCGTAGACGAACACGCGGTTCTTTTCGTCGGCGGCGATGGAATTGCCGTAGGTAATCTCGCCCGGGCCCTGCCCCTCCCGGCCCACGCTCCACAGGTGCCTGCCCGCCGAGTCAAAAGCGTGCACGGCGTGCGTCATTCCGTCCCATACGTGAATTCGGCCATCAGCACCGATGGCTACCGTGGCGCGGCTCACCACAAAGAAACTCTGCGGTCCTTGCTCCTTCCCACCAAGGGTAAGGGCCTCGTGGACCTGCCATGCGAGTCGCGAGTCCCTCTCATCAGTCACGGCGATTACAACGCCGGCCGAGTCGGTGATCACTGTCTGGACGGCCGCCGGCGTGTCGCATGCCACCAGGATAGGCCCCACGAACCACACCAGGCATCGGAGGGGTCGGAGAACGGCTCTGCACCAGCCCAGGGTGAAAGAGGTTAGCGGATAGACCAAGAGCACGGCGCGCAGACTACGCCACACCCGCGGAGAGAGTCCGGCCTGTGAAGATGCGCCGCACCACGCTACTCGAATCTTTCCAGGACAAGCTGTCATTGTTGCGCACAAGCCGTATGTCTAACCGCGGAGGCCGCGGCGACGCCCCGTTACTTTGACGAGCGTTGAGTTGCCACTGCGTCAAGGCTCCGCCCATCCTCCCAACTCACCCACGGGACTGCACACAAACTCCGGTCGAAGCCCCGTCGAGTTTCTCGCGGCGCGCCCAAAGCTGCCAGTGTACCCTTGATCTCGTGCAGCATTCTTTGCGGCGAACCCCGATATTTGCGGTGATCGCCCTGCCGTGATCGCGCTTGCCGCTTGCACTTACGTCCCGTTCGCCGGTGCTTTCTGGGGTCCGGCGACCTAGGGATTGTGGACCTGCCCTACTTGCGTCTGTTCAGCCGAATGCGCATTGTAGTGATAGTCTATGGTCTGGTTTCTCGCACGGCTAGTTATACGTTTCCACCCACGCATACACTTTTCCACCGTGCGGGTGTTAATCTGGGTCTCAGATACGGCGTCAGCCGAGCTGCTGGACGGCGCCACCTCCTTTTTGAAAGGAGTGGCCGTTTCGGTGGTCCGGGGTGGGGGGGGCGCTCTGATGGCGCTAGCCGCTGCAGTCCCCCGACCTTTGATCGTTCACGACTTGGCGCCCGATCCTCGCGTGCAGTTGGCATGCCTGCAGAGAATTCATCGACGTATTCCCGGCGCCTCCTTCTTCCTCTTGCTACCACCAGACGGCGAGGTCATTCTGGCACTCGCCCGATATGGCGTGGGCCTACCCATCATCGGAGTTGAGGTACGCACGACAGGCTCGAGCCCCGGAGCGCTTGCGCAGTCGTTGTACAACGCGGTCCGTTATCAACGGGAGGAGGGACGTCTCTGGGAGCACGTCGCGCGGTGGCCCCTCCCGTCAGGGGTCCGCTTCCTGATGGAGGCGGAGCTACGTTTCGCGCCACGGAACGCGTCCCTAGAGGAAGTCCTCCAGATCGCAGGGATCGGCTACGAGCATGTACGGCGTCAAGCTGCCAAAGCTGGACTACCACCACCGAAGAAACTCTTAGAAGGGCTACGCTTGCTGCGGGCGGTATCGGCTCTGGAAATGAATAAGGCGGTTGGCGAAGTTGCTCGTACATATGGGTTCCGAGATCGGAATCGATTCCAGCGGCGCATGCGTCACCATTTCCTAGTTACGCCCACGGAGGCGCGCGCGATTGGTTCCCTCGGGCTGCTACAAGTTCTCGAGCAGGCGTGGTTCGGCGATACGCTGTCGAGGCCCCCTCAAGCCGCCTCCGCCATCCACGTTGCGGTGGCCAGCGTTGCCCCTCACCCCAATTCTGGTCCACTACGCGGGTAAGTTTTCGAGCCTCTCGGGGGCAGAGGTGAAGGCTCCGCCAGCCCGGAAGTGGACGGGCGGAAGATGCCCCAAGCTGCTGTGGGGTCGAACGTTGTTGTAGTCCTCCCTCCAGCGGGAGAGGATCTCCCTGGCGTCGTCGAGGTCCAAGGACCAGTGTTGCGACAGGCACTCACGCCGCAGGCTTCCGTTGAAGGCTTCGATGTGACCGTTGTCCATCGGCTTTTCCCGGCGGGGGGAGGCCCGCCGGGCCCCGGTCCCGTAGGCCCCGGGGGGGGGGGCTTTTGGGGGGAAATCGCCCCCCCTTTTTCCCGCGCGTGCATCCCGCCCGCTTCCCCGCCCCCTCCC
>Ga0181858_1001541_pt1 | contig 11178 bp, 10 predicted proteins | sample NewIslPassag4_SG_FD_130749 | JGI IMG/M metagenome (GOLD analysis project Ga0181858, IMG submission 130749) | Feedstock adapted compost microbial communities from Newby Island compost facility, Milpitas, CA, USA - Passage 4_SG | ecosystem: Engineered > Solid waste > Feedstock > Composting ...
CGGGACTCCGGCCAAGCGCAAAAAAAAGCCTCCGCCCGAGCGAAACGCTTGAGCGGAAGCCCTTCTGAAGTTGCGTGTTAGGAACGGTCCGCGCCGGGATCAGCCTGCGATCATCTGACGGAGGACCGTCTGCAGGATGCCGCCGTTGCGGTAGTAGTCGATGTCGACATAGGAGTCGAGCCGGACGGTGACCGGGAACTCGAACTTGCTGCCGTCCTCGCGGGTGGCGACGACCTTCACGGTGTCGCCCGGCTTGAGGTCGTTCGTCAGGCCGACGATGTCGAACGTCTCGCGGCCCGTGATGCCGAGCGACTTCCAGCTGTCGCCGTTCTGGAACTGCAGTGGCAGGACGCCCATGCCGACCAGGTTCGAACGGTGAATCCGCTCGAAGCTTTCGGCGATGACGGCCTTGACGCCGAGCAGGTAGGTGCCCTTCGCCGCCCAGTCGCGGGAGCTGCCCATGCCGTATTCCTTGCCGGCGATGACGACGAGGTTCGTGCCGTCCGCCTGATATTTCATCGAGGCGTCGTAGATCGACATCACTTCGTCCGTCGGCAGATACTTCGTCACGCCGCCTTCCGTGCCCGGCGCCACCTGGTTCCGGATGCGGATGTTGGCGAACGTGCCGCGCATCATGACTTCGTGGTTGCCGCGGCGGGAGCCGTACGAGTTGAAGTCCTCGCGCTTCACGCCGCGCTCGATCAGGTATTTGCCCGCCGGGCTGTCGACCTTGATGTTGCCGGCCGGCGAGATGTGGTCGGTCGTCACGTTGTCGCCGAGCAGCGCGAGCACGCGCGAGCCGGTGATGTCGGCGAGATCCCTGACGCCTTCATGCAGGTTCTCGAAGAACGGCGGATTCGCGATGTAGGTCGACTTCTCGTCCCATTCGTACGATTCGCCCTGCGGCACCGGGATCTCGTTCCAGCGCTTGTTCTGCGTGAACACGTTCGCGTACTTCGCGCGGAACATGTCCGGCGTAAGCGACCGGCTGATCGCGTCCTGGATCTCCTGCGACGACGGCCAGATGTCGCGCAGGTAGACCGGCTGGCCGCTGGCGTCGTGGCCGATCGGTTCCTTCGTCAGGTCGATGTCGACCGTGCCGGCGAGCGCGTAGGCGACGACGAGCGGCGGGGACGCCAGGTAGTTCGCCTTCACCTGCGCGTGGACGCGGCCTTCGAAGTTCCGGTTGCCGGACAGGACGGAGACGACCGTCAGGTCGTTGTCCGCGATCGCCTGGCTCACTTCATCCGGCAGCGGACCGGAGTTGCCGATACAGGTCGTGCAGCCGTAGCCCGCGATGTAGAAGCCGAGCTTCTCGAGCGGCTCCAGCAGGCCGGCCTTCTGCAGATAGTCGGTGACGACGAGCGAGCCCGGCGTCAGCGACGTCTTCACGTAAGCCGGCGGCTTGAGACCGCGCTCGACCGCCTTCTTCGCGACGAGGCCGGCGCCGATCAGGACGGACGGGTTCGACGTGTTCGTGCAGCTCGTGATCGCCGCGATGACGACCGAGCCGGTGCCGAGCTTCGTGACTTCGCCGCTCGGGTGCTTCACCAGGGCGGTCTCGGCGATCTTCTCTTCGGAGAGGCCGTAGCCGCCCTGGTCGATCGGCGTGCGGATGATCTTGTTCCACGATTCCTTCATCGCCGTCAGCTCGATGCGGTCCTGCGGACGCTTCGGACCGGCGAGGCTCGGCACGACCGTCGACAGATCGAGCTCGATGATGTCCGAGAAGACCGGGTCCGGCGTGTCGTCCGTGCGGAACATGCCCTGCGCCTTGTAGTAGGCTTCGACGAGCGCAATCTGCTCCTCGCTGCGGCCCGTCTGGCGCAGATAGTCGAGCGAGATATGGTCGACCGGGAAGAAGCCGATCGTCGCGCCGTACTCCGGCGCCATGTTCGCGACCGTCGCGCGGTCCGGCAGGCTGATGTTCGACAGGCCCGGGCCGAAGAATTCGACGAACTTGCCGACGACGCCCTTCTTGCGCAGCATCTGCGTGACGGTCAGCGCCAGGTCGGTCGCCGTCGCGCCTTCGGCGAGCTTGCCCGTCAGCTTGAAGCCGATGACTTCAGGCGTGACGAAATAGAGCGGCTGGCCGAGCATGCCGGCTTCCGCCTCGATGCCGCCGACGCCCCAGCCGACGACGCCGAGGCCGTTGATCATCGTCGTGTGCGAGTCCGTGCCGACGAGGGAGTCCGGGAAGACGAGCGTCTCGCCGTCCACTTCCTTCGTCGCCGCGACGGTGGCGAGATATTCCAGGTTGACCTGGGGCACAATGCCCGTGCCCGGGGGCACGACGCGGAAGTTGTTGAACGCCGTCTGCGCCCAGCGCAGGAAGCGGTAGCGCTCGCCGTTCCGCTCGAACTCGAGCCGTTCGTTCGTCTCCTGCGCGTCGGGCGTGCCGAACGCGTCGACCATGACGGAGTGGTCGATGACGAGGTCGACCGGCACGAGCGGGTTGATCCGCTTCGGGTCGCCGCCCGCCTTCTTCACCGTGTCGCGCATCGCCGCGAGGTCGACGACGACCGGCACGCCGGTGAAGTCCTGCAGCACGATGCGCGCGGGGATGAACGGGATCTCCTTGTCCTGCCGGCCGTCCGCCCAGGTGGCCAGCAGCTTCACATGGTCCTTCGTGATGGCGTGTCCGTCGAACTGGCGGACGGCCGCTTCGAGCAGCACCTTGATCGAGAACGGAAGCTTCCCGATGCTGCCGAGGCCTTGCTCCTCCAGTCCCTGCAGCCGGTAGTAGGCGTACGTCTTGCCGCCGACTTCCAGGCTGGAACGGATGCCGTAGGCATCTTGCTTCGCCATGAAAAGTCTCCTCCTTGCCGCTTAGAGTCCTTCTGCCGCGATTCGTTTCCGCCGGACCGGAATGTTTCGTCTGGTGAAACTCAATTTCATAATCGCGCTATAATCCTAGTATATCGTCTGCCACGGTCAACGTAAAGCCCCGCGAATCATGAATCCGCCGCCGCGAACATATACATGAAGCGATTCGCTTCCTGCCCGGGCGCATGGTCCCGGGAACGCAAGATCCGGCGCGAAACCGAGGGGAGGAGTGGCCGGCAATGGCGCTGCAAAGCGGAGCCGGGCGTCGTCCGCCGGCGCTGCGCGGATGGCGGGCGGCCGTGCACGAATACGTGAAGTGCGTGAATGAGGCGGAGATCGACCTGAGCGCCGGGCCGCTGGCGGCCGTCTCCGAAGACGACCGGCATCTGGGCCGGCTCGAGGCCCGGCTGAAGCGCATGCGCGAGCGGGACGGATGGCGCGGCGCCAGCACCGAGCGGCACGAGGCGCGGGCCGCGCTGCTGGACTGCCGCGAGGACGGGGATGCGGTCGCGGTCCGTCTCGAGCTGCATCTCAAGCGAAGCTTGTCCTTCGGGGAAGCCTCCTATACCGAGGAAAAACTGGAGATCGAACGCATCCGGCTCGAACGGCGGAACGGCGTCTGGCGGGTGACCCGCATCGAGCCCGAAGTCGCGGAGCTCCATCCGGCGCCCCCCGGCCCGGAGGAGCCGGCCGTTCCGGACGAAGGGGAAGCCTCCGGCACGTTCGCGCGGGAGGCGGAGGAACCGAGGCTTCCGCTTCCTTATATAAACGGCGAGCTGCTGCCGCACTTCCACCGGCTTCGCGCCGGGATACCGTACCGCCGCGATCTCGCGGCCGCCTACGCCGACCGCTGGTGGAACGAGGCGAATCCGGCGTACGAGAAGTTCGAGGTGAACTGCACGAACTATGTTTCCCAGTGCCTCTTTGCAGGCCATGCTCCGATGAACTATACTGGTAGGAGGGATTCGGGCTGGTGGTACAAGGGGCGCAGCGGAGGCCGGGAGCTGTGGAGCTACAGCTGGGCGGTCTCGCATGCGCTTCAATCGTATTTGGCGAAGGGCGCGCCGACCGGACTTCGGGCCGTTCGGGTCGAGTCGCCGCGGGATCTTGCGCTCGGCGATGTCATCTTCTACGACTGGGACGGCGACGGCAGGTTCCGGCACAGCACGATCGTCACCGCCTTCGACCACGCGGGGATGCCGCTCGTCAACGCGAATACGACGGCCAGCCGCCACCGCTACTGGGATTACCGCGATTCCTATGCCTGGACGGAACGGACGCGGTACCGATTCTTTCACATCGCGGATGAGTTCTGACCGTCCGCGCGTCCGGCCAGCGGCGCAGGCTTCAGGATCATTCAGGAACCGGAGGATGGACATGGGAGAGAAAATTCGGGTAGGGCTCGTCTACGGCGGTCGATCGGGAGAACACGAGGTGTCGCTGCAGACCGCGTTCTCCGTGATGCAGGCGCTCGATTACGACAAGTATGAAATCCGGCCTTTCTATATCACGAAGCAGGGAATCTGGCACGCCGGGCCGGCGCTGACGGCGCCTCCGGAGCATATCGGCCTCATCCGCTACGATCAGGCGGACGGCGCGTCGGAGCAAATGCTGCTGCCGATGTTCGAGCGGATGGCGTCCCGGCCGCCGGCGCCCGCCGCGGCGGGAGAGCGGTCGGTGCAGATCGCCTCGGCGGGCCCGTCCGGCGGCGACGGCAAGCGGCTCGACGTCGTCTTCCCGCTGCTGCACGGCACGTACGGCGAGGACGGCACGATCCAGGGCCTGTTCGAAATGGCCGGCATCCCTTACGTCGGCGCGGGCGTGCTCGCCTCGGCCGTCGGCATGGACAAGATCACGATGAAGCGGGTGTTCGCCCACGAGGGCCTGCCGCAATGCGTGTTCCGGTATTTCACCCGGGCGCAGTGGGAGAAGGACGCGCAATATTTCATCATGGAGATCGAGGTGTCGCTCGGCTACCCGTGCTTCGTCAAGCCGGCCAACCTCGGCTCGAGCGTCGGCATCTCGAAGGCCCGGAACCGCGAGCAGCTCATCCAGGCGGTGGAATACGCGTTCCGCTATGACCGCAAGGTGCTGGTCGAAGAGTTCGTGAACGCCCGCGAGCTGGAGGTGAGCGTGCTCGGCAACGATGAGCCCCGCGCCTCGGTCGTCGGCGAGATCATCCCGTCGAACGATTTCTACGACTACAACGCGAAGTATGTCGACGGCAAGTCCGTCCTGAAGATTCCGGCCGAGATTCCGGAGGAGACGGCCGGGCAGATCCGCGAGATGGCGCTGCGTGCGTACCAGGCGATCGACTGCTCGGGGCTCGCGCGGGTCGACTTCTTCCTGCGCAAGGAGGACGGGCGCATCTTCGTCAACGAAGTGAACACGATGCCGGGCTTCACGCCGTTCAGCATGTACCCGCTGCTCTGGAAGGAGTCGGGGCTTTCGTACCGGGAGCTGCTGGATAAGCTGATCGCGCTCGCGTTCGAGCGGCACGAAGCGAAGCAGAAGCTTGTCTACGGCGAATGAATCTCGCGAACGGGGAGGGAATCCGATGGGTTTCGCGACCGAATTCAACTCCGTCTGCAAATTCAAGAACGAGCAGGAACTGTACGAGCTGCTGGAATACGGCCGCTGCAAGATGATCAAAAGCGGCTTCCGCGTCTACCCGACCGGCCAGAAGGTGATCGCCTACACGCCGGACAACCGGGCGATCGCGATCGTCAAGATCACCGCGTCAATCGCGGAGATCAATTTCCAGGGCGAGGAAGTGACCGCGGTCGAGATGGATCTCGTCCGCAAGCTGACCGAGGAGGAATCGCGCGTCCAGACGGCGCTGGCGCACGAGCTGTACTTCGGCGAACGCGAACCGTCCTGACATGCGGGCGCCCCGGCGGGAACGCCCGCGGATCGCGAATCGGCGAAGCTGTCCGCTTCGCGCGTTCCGATGCGGGACAAGCCCCCGCGGGCGGACGAACATTTTGCTTCGGCCGTGAGGGGCGCCACTTGAAATCGCTGCCAGAATCCGTTAAGTTGGACGAAGGACAAGTCAAGGAGGAGATCGGTTCATGAGCGGTTTGCTGAACGGCAAGAACATCGTCGTCATGGGGGTGGCGAACGACCGGAGCATCGCCTGGGCAATCGCCCTTTCCCTGAAGGCGCAGGGCGCCAACCTCGCGTTCACGTACGAGAGCGAGCGCGGGGAGGAGCGGGTGCGCAAGCTCACCGAGACGATGCCGGGCTCGCTCGTCCTGCCCTGCAACGTGACGAGCGACGAAGACATCGACCGGCTCGCCGACACGCTGCGCGAATCGTTCGGCGTGCTGCACGGCATCGTGCACAGCATCGCCTTCGCGAAGACGGAGGAGCTGGAGGGGCTGTACGTCAACACCTCGCGCGCGGGCTTCGCGCTGGCCCACGACATCAGCGTCTACTCGCTGACGGCGGTGGCGCAGAAGCTGTACCCGCTCATGACCGAAGGCGGCAGCATCATGACGATGACCTATCTCGGCGCGGAGCGGGCGATGCCGAACTACAACGTCATGGGCGTGGCGAAGGCGGCGCTCGAGGCGTCCGTCCGGTATCTCGCCGCCGACCTCGGCCAATACAACATCCGTGTCAACGCGATCTCGGCCGGCCCGATCCGCACGCTCGCGGCGAAGGGGATCAAGGATTTCAACTCGATCCTGCGCCAGGTCGAGGAGAAGGCGCCGCTGCGCCGGACGACGGACGCGGAGGAAGTCGGCGACACGGCGATGTTCCTGATGAGCCACCTGTCGCGCGGCATCACGGGCGAAGTCATTTACGTCGACAACGGCTATCATATCGTCGGCGTGTAAGCCGGAAGGCTGACCCGTCAGTCCGGCCGCGACGCGGCCATCGTCGGGGGCATTCGGACGAACATCCGGGAAAGGCGATGTTGACAGCATGGCAACCGCAATCGTAATGCTCGTCATCCTCGGCTTGATCGCCGCCGTCTTCGGCAGCATCGTCGGCCTTGGCGGCGGCATCATCATCGTGCCGTCGCTCATCCTGTTCGGCCCGATGCTGACCGGTGAGCCGATCGGACACGGCACGGCCGTCGGCACGTCGCTGGCGGCCCTCATCTTCACCGCGCTCGCTTCGACGCTGTCGTACATGAAGGACCGGCGCGTCGACTTCCGCGTCGCGTGGCTGCTCTTCATCACGAGCGGCCCCGCCGCGATGCTCGGCTCCGCCCTGACCGGGAAGCTGGCGGGCGGGCCGTTCCAGATCGCGTTCGGCGTCTTCATGCTGCTGATGGCCGCGCTGCTCATTCTGCGCGACCGGCTGAAGCCGTCCTCGCGGCAGTGGCCGATTCGCCGCGTCTGGACCGACGCCGCCGGGCGGGAGCACGAATACGGCTTCGCGTATCTCCCCGGCCTGATCGTCGGCTTCCTGGTCGGCCTTGTCTCCGGGCTGTTCGGCATCGGCGGCGGGTCGCTTTTCGTCCCGGTCATGGTCATCCTGTTCCGCTTCCCGCCGCATGTGGCGACCGCGACCTCGATGTTCGTCATCTTCCTGTCGGCGTTGCTCGGCAGCGGCGTGAAGGCGTCGCTCGGCGAGATCGACTGGCTGCTCGCGGCGGCGCTCGTGCCGGGGGCGTGGATCGGCGGCAGAATCGGCGCCTGGATCGCCCGGCGCATGTCGGGGCAGGGGCTTCTGTGGCTGCTGCGCGTGACGCTGTTCGTGCTGGCGATTCGCATGATGTGGGACGGTTTTCGAACGATACAGGGGGAAAAACGCGGGCGTACCGCGCAACGGAGAATGTTTTGCACGGGAAGTGACAACGGAAAGGGGGGGAGTTCATGAGCGATACGGACAACCGGCAGGTCATCGGCCGGAAGAGCTTCGCGGCCGTGGCGATCAACTGCGCGGCGAAAGCGGGCGAATGGATCAAGACGAAGGTGGGCGGCTATTCCAGGCTGAACCTCAAGACGTCGCACCACGATCTCGTGACGGAAGTCGACAAGGGCTCGGAAAATCTGATCCGCAGCCTGATCCTGACGCATTTTCCGGATCACGCCGTCCTCGGGGAGGAGGGCGTCGAGCCGGGTCCGGCCGCGTCCGAGAAGGCGATCGCCGAACTGAAGGACGCGGAATATCTGTGGATCGTCGATCCGATCGACGGGACGACGAATTTCGTGCACGGCTTTCCCTTCTTCTCCGTCTCGATCGCGCTGGCGCACCGGGGCGAGGTCATTCTCGGCGTCGTCTACGACCCGTCGAAGGACGAGCTGTTCATCGCGGAGAAGGGCAAGGGCGCCTATGCCCACGGCCGGCGCACGCAGGTGTCGGGCGAGACGAGCCTCCGGGACAGCCTCGTCGCGACGGGCTTTCCGGCCGACCGCGAGGGCGCGCTGCCGCTGAACATGCGCCAACTCGAGGCCGTCGTGCCGCGCGTGCGGAACGTGCGCACGGCCGGTTCGGCGGCGCTGCACCTCGCGTATGTCGCCGCGGGCCGGCTCACCGCCTTCTGGGAGATCGGCCTGAACAGCTGGGACATCGCGGCGGGCGCCCTGCTCATCCAGGAATCGGGCGGCGTCGTCACCGATCTGGACGGAAATCCGTACCATCTTGGTGTGCGCAACGTCGTCGCGTCGAACGGCGGCGTGCACGAGGAGCTGCTGGCCGCGCTCCGCTCGGCGGAATAGCGGGCCGGACGGCGCGCGATACTACACGGGACGGCTGGATCCGATCGTCATCCAATCGGCTACGCGGGAAGGTGGTTCGCATGGAAGGACGGAACGAGCGGCGGGACGGCGGGCGCGGTCCGCAAGAGGCCGCGCATGCGGATGCGCGCGCGCATGGAGAGCCGGATGCGCATGCGGCGGGTTGGCCGGCCGCGGAACGGCTGCTCGCGGAGCGTCTGGCGGACGGTCCGATCGACGAGCCGGACCGCGAGGAGCGCGTCCGGGCGATCCTGCCGCCGAAGTACGAAGTGCGGATCCGGATGGAATACGATCCGATCGTGGAGGAGACGAAGCGGTACCGCGGCATGGCGCGCGAGATCGACGGCCGCTACGACCGCTTCATGATCCGGATGGACGGGGACGGAAGGGACGAAGAAGGCCGGAACGGACAGGAACGGAATGAAAAAGGGCAGGACGGGGAGCGGTAGGCCGCTTCTCATCCTGCCTGTTTTTTCGTCTGCGGGACGGAATGGCGGGCGTCGGCGGCGGATGCATGCGCGACGGCGGGAGCGCCATGCGCGGCGGCGGATGCATGCGTGGCGGCGGATGCATGCGTGGCGGCGGATGCATGCGCGACGGCGGGAGCGCCATGCGCGGCGTGGACCGGCTGCTTCCGGCCTTCTTCCCGGTGCGCCTCCGCGCGCCCTTCGGCGAGGGACAGGTCGGTCCGGCAATCGGCGTTGAGCTTCGCGCCGCCCTCGATGACGTACCCCGCGGCCGCCACGTTGCCGTGCATCTCGCCGGATGCGAGAAGGGTGAACCGGCCGTGCGCCTTTACGCTGCCGTACAACTTGCCGGCGACGGTGACGCCGCGCGCCTCGACGGTGCTGCGGACGATGCCGGACGGGCCGATGACGACGTCGCCCCGGCAGCCGATCTCGCCGGTGAACTCCCCTTCGATCCGGAGGCCCGCATCGCATTCGATGCGCCCCTCGGAGATGGTGCCCCGGCCGATCAGCGTGTCGGTCGCGGGGATCGATCGCTTCCTCCGCATGGCTAATCCTCCTTCACGAGCTCCAGATAATCGAGCGGGTTCACGCTCTCCCCGTCCGCTTCGACCGCGAAATGCAGATGCGGCCCCGTGCTCCTGCCCGTCGATCCGAGCCGGCCGATCCGCTCGCCCCGCTTCACGGCGGCGCCCTTCTCCGCCTCGATGTCCGACAGGTGATAATAGTGGCTGGTCAGCCCGTTCCGGTGCCGGATGACGATATGGCGGCCGCGCGTCGCGTCGAACCCGGTCTCCTCCACGACGCCGTCGCCGGCGGCGTAGACCGGATCGCCCTTCCGACCGGAGATGTCGATTCCGGCGTGGAACACGGTCTCGCCGGTGAACGGGTCGCGGCGGTAGCCCCAGGTCGACGTGACCAGCCGCGAGCGGGTCGGCCAGGCGGACGGCAGGGCGTCAGCCTCGAGCTGCCGGAGCCGCGCCGCTTCGAGCCGAAGCGCCATCGACCGGTCGAGCGCGTCGACCATCCCCGACAGCGCGCGGAAATCGGGCTCGTCCGCGTTCATCAGCCGAAGCATGTCGGCGGCGGCCGCTTCCGGCGGCGCGGGGGCCTCGCCACCCGGCAGATCGGCGTCCGCGATGCCCGGCGGGGCGTGGTCCCCGCCGCCCGGAAGGTCGGCGGCCGGGCCGCCCGGCAGATCGGCGTCCGGCCGACCGCCGGAGCCGATCGTCGCCTCCGGAGCCTCCGCCCCGTCGCCATACCGATCGAAAAAATCCTCCAGCCGCCGCTCCAGCTCCCGCAAATCGCCCAGCCGCTTCTCAAGCGCCGCCTGATGGTCGGACAGCGTTCGAACCTCCGACTCCAGCGCCCGGATCTGTCCGTCTTTCGCCTCGAGCGCCGCCCGGTGCAGGGCGTTCTGCTCGGCCAGCAGCCGCTCGAGCGCCTCGAGCTGCCAGGCCGCGCGCGCCTGCAGCAGCGCCAGGCTCGCGGCGAACAGCGCGAGCAGCGCCGCGGGCGCCGCATAGACGAAGCGCCGCCGCACCCGGAACTGGCGGACGCGTTTGTCGGGGCCGCGCATGACGATAAGCGACCACCGGTTCGAGTTCCTGTCCCTCAAGCCGCGGCGCCCCTCCCCGTCCGGTGATGGTTGGAACGATCACTAGTTATTTATTCCTGTCCGCCGGGAAACATGTCATGGGACAAGGGCATACTACAAAGACGATTTTCGCCGGGAAAGGAGCGATTGCATGATCTGGCCGTGGCTGGCGGCGGCTGGTGTCGTCTGGTGGGCGGAAGCCGTCATCGTTCTCGTGGCGGAATACCGGCGTCCGGCGCGGGCCGCGGCGTGGCTGCTGGTCCTGCTTGCGCTGCCGGTTGTCGGCATCGTGCCGTTCCTGCTCGCCAGGGGGAAGGCCGGCCGGGGAGACGAAGGCGGCAGGGGCGGCCGAAGCGGCCGGGATGGCCGTGGCGGGCGGAGCGGGCCGGGAGGACCGGATGGCCGTGGCGACGATGGTGAACATGCCGGGCGGAACGGGCCGGGAGGTTCGGATGGCCGTGGCGACGATGGCGATCGTGCCGGGCGGAGCAAGCCGGGCGGTTCGGATGGCCGTGGAGACGATGGTGATCGTGCCGGGCGGAGCAAGCCGGGCGGACCGGAAGACCGGGACGATGGTGGTGTTCGCGCCATGCAG
>Ga0181858_1001542_pt1 | contig 11174 bp, 7 predicted proteins | sample NewIslPassag4_SG_FD_130749 | JGI IMG/M metagenome (GOLD analysis project Ga0181858, IMG submission 130749) | Feedstock adapted compost microbial communities from Newby Island compost facility, Milpitas, CA, USA - Passage 4_SG | ecosystem: Engineered > Solid waste > Feedstock > Composting ...
CGACAAGATGGTGTCGCCGGTGGAGCGGCTGTTCGGGTTCACGGGATTGGGGGCCTCGACCGTCCGCTCCCTGCAGACGATGGGTCGTGGATATAACCGCACCCGCAGCGGATTCTGAGGTGTAACCGAGAAAAACGGGTAGCACGAAACGCGTATTCAAAAAGATAAAACTGACAAGCAGCCAGAAGGGTGATGTCCAACGCCTGCATGAAACAACCGGCCCGCTATTGGGAATCTGATGGTTGACCTTGCGGCAACGGCCTGTTGATCTCATCCGCGGGGGCGGTATTTGGATAGAATGTGAGGGGGATACGAGCGGCCAGAACATCGGTTTCGATCATCAATAGTCGTTAAAGGTAGCACGAGATGGGCACCACGCAGCGGAAACTTTCGGCGATAAAGTCAGGACACGTGTTTATGCGAAGCGTTTGGCGCAGTTATGGTTTTTGTGGGGTGCTGGCTGCCGCCATGCTGCTCGCTGCGGCTCGAAATGTGCCGGGTCAGGTAACGGGTAGGAACGCTGTACCAGGTGGCCCGGAAACCACGGTTCCTCCTGCCCCGCCGTTGTTGCCTTCCGTGCCGTCGCCTTCAGGCGGTTTGCCACAATCGGCCCCTGCGATAACGCCGGCCCGGCCTGGTGCCTTGCCGCCTGCGTCTTCCGACGCATCGCAAACGGGCGGTCCGCGCACCAAGACGAATCGTTCTGAAATGCCGTTGCCGCCCACGATGACCTCGAGCTCACCTCGTCTTCAGGCGGGTGGAGGCGGCTGGGTCAGCGGGGAAGCTGCTCTGGCGGGCGGTCCTTTTCCAGCGTATATGACGGGATTTTCGAGCTTTCAAGGCGGCGGTTGGGGGGCCGCTCCAACTCGACCGGTGGAACGGCCGTTTTCTGATTATTCGCCACCAGCGAGTGTCAGTCCTTACATCAACCTATACCGTCCGGAAAGTGCGTTTGGTCGCGTGGGGAACTACTATTCCCTTGTCAGACCCATGATTCAACAACAGCAGACAAACCGCCAAATCTCCCAGCGACTTCGGCAAATAGAAAGTCCGGCCCAATCCGGCGGTGGCTATGTGGGCCGTGCCGCTCCTACCGGTGGCTATTTCATGAATTACTACGGCTACTTCCCGGGTCTCGGAGGCCGTTAATTGAAGACGCAACTCAATGTTGTTCGACGGGTGAGAATCAAGCGGCACTTTGCCGACTCCGAGTGCAAGCATCACGGATGTGCGTCGCTCACTTGGAGTTGAATCTCCGCCAACACTAACACATCAATATTTGTGTCATCCCGTCTCCTTTATCCCCGCTGTCACGGAGGACAAAAAATGGCGTCGGACGTCGAAGGTCCCTCAAGTCACCCCGGTCCACCTTTGTGGACACAACTGGGTCCATGCGATCCGAATGTTTCCGGCCACCCGTCCTCCTCGGGTCTCAGGCCACCCCCGAAATCCGTCATCAACGGTGAAAGTATTCCAACGGATGAAATCGCGGATGTTCTGCGGCTGTGGCTCGAGTGGAACCAAAATTATGAAAAGCTCACGGAATTGATGTATCGGCAGGCGCGGGATTTTCATTCCCTTCAACTTATGGCTGACGAACTTGACCGGCTCCGGTTGCGAGCCGTCGCCGCCACGGAGTATTTACTGAAGAGAATCACGGAATAAACGATGTCCCAATCTGATTAGATAGAGATCATCGCCCCAACCGCCTGCTCCGGCCCTGTCTTCCATTTTCAGCGGTTGCCCTCCCAACGGTGGCTAATATCCTACCTCGTGGCGGGATTACAGGATTCGCAATCCACGCGGTAGTTCCTCGCCGAAAATCTGGGTTTGTTCCGTCTCCTCGAGGGTCCCGCCCTCAGCCACGAGTCGCACGAGGTGTTCGGGCACGTTTCTCTGTGAAAACCAGGCCAGAACGCGCTGCCGGGTCTTGTTTGCTACGTCGCGGTAGCGGTCGCCCGTCTTGCGCGCGAGCTGCATGAGAACATAAGGCGGAATCTCCTCAGGAAGTTTCAGCCGCAATAGGCGTTCGATCCACGTTGTCACAACATCCTCGGGGAGCACGGAGTTCAGGGGGGCATACACGGGGATACGGGCCCCCAATCGGGCGAGCGTCCACAACAAGGCCGAGAGCGCCTGCTGAACGCGGCGTTTGGGCAGGAGTTCGAGAATGGTCTGGCCCAATTCGACCTTCCAGTTGAGCGGCAGGAGTTCCAGACTGCCCAAAAGTCGCCAGATTTCCGCTCCTTCATGGCTTGCGTAAGGAAAGTCGGTACTTCCTGTTCCCTGAATTTGCTGACGGTGAAGCGAGCGGACCGACGCCATCAGGGGCGTGGCCAGCGCTTGCTGCTGCCCTGCCGTAAGACCTCCCGCGATACGACGCCACAGAATCCACCATTCCGCCCGACATGCAGGAGTGGCATGCACCAGCTTGCCCTGAAGGACGCGCCACGTCTCGGCCACCCGCCAGTCATCGGCAGCCAGTCCATAACCAGGTCGGAGGGCGTAACCCAGCGTGTTCAACCACCGGGCTTCATGTTCAGGACTCCGTCGCCGCCCGGCTTCGTATTCCATCAGCCGCTGCCAGATCCTTCGCAGGAAAGAACTGGGCCAGTCACGGCGGTTCATGCGTGTGGCTTCGCTCAACTTCCTGAGGAGAGCGGCCGGGGACTCCGTTCCTTCCGGACCGAAAATCCGGTCAATCAGTTCCAGGGCCTTTTCCGCCAGGCTTTCCTCGAGGACCCCCTCCTGCTCGCCCGCGCCCTGATGTGGTGACCGGTCGGTTTGGACAGCAGACCGCACATCAAATTCCAGTTTCCACCGACCACTTCCCCCCACCTCGGAACACCAGATCTCCAGGGTGCCGATTTCCGTCAGTTTGGCATGCAACGTTACCGCGATCTCCTTGGGCCTTTCGCGACGTGAACCGGCCTTGAGGATGGTGCGCACAGCCGGCAATGAGCTCAACTCCTCCGGCCGGACCAAAACGACTGCGCCTGCCGGATCGGTCAACCGTGTCCCCGAATAATACACTGGAAACTCCACAGGCTCTCCGATGCGCAGATGGAACGTACGCTGCGCTAAGTGGACCTCTTCCCCGGGCTCGATTCCTGCCGGCAAAACGCAGACACTTGCTGCCAGTTTCTCCGGGACCTGGGATTCGCCTTCCTGGCCCGCATCAAGCAGTTCCGGTTCGGGCAATTGGCTTTCGGCAAGCTCGGTTTTGGTTGCGTCCGCCGTTGCGGCCAGGTGCCGCAACTCCTCGTCAGACATGGCCACGCCGATGTAGTACGTGCGGGCTAAACCGGCCGATATCCGAACGCCTTCCCCACGCCGTACCATACCGTAATAAGCCGCTCCCTGGGCCACCGCCAGGTCCAACCGCTCGTTTTCCAACACGATCGGTTGCCAAGGCCTTTGAGGAGTGCTGAACCATCGAGCGATGACGTCGACCACACGCCGTCTGATGGCATGGGAGTAAAAGACACCCCCGTTAAACAGCACGAGATCAGGTCGGGCAGGATCGTGGTCCAGTGAGTTGCCATCCAAGGCCACGAAACGATGGGCCGTCAAAAAGGCTGCCAGGTAGCGCGTTACGGCAGGATCGGGAGCAAACGGAAGGCCGAATTCCTGGAATCCGGACCGCCGCACCGCTGGCCTGGCGTCGAGTTCCACCAGGGGGAAGAAACCATCCAAAACGAGTTCAAGCACTTCGGCTCGGGTCAATTCGAAATGCCGGGCTCCACCGACAACCCGGGAACCTCGCCCGGGCAGCGTCACGGTTACCCGCTCGGGCGCGGGCTCGCTCAACAGCTTTTCCTTCAAGAACTGACAACGTCGTACCAGAACCGACCACGTTTGAGGATCCAGCGGCTCCTCCGGATTGAGTTTTCGTTCGATGTGGTGCGCAAGGGCAAGGTCAAGATTATCCCCGCCAAGAATGAGATGCTCGCCCACCGCCACCCGATGGAATTGGACCATTCCATCCTTCGATTCTCGTACCCGGATGAGCGTGAAATCGGTCGTTCCACCCCCAATATCGCACACAAGGATTTTCTGGCCTGGCCGGACGTATCGCTGCCAGTCTTCACTGTGGCGGTAGATCCATGCATAAAAGGCCGCCTGCGGTTCCTCGATGAGCGTGACGCGTTTGAGTCCTGCCTGTGCCGCGGCTTTGACTGTCAACTGTCGAGCCACTTCATCGAAGGAAGCCGGGATCGTAAGCACAAGATCCTGTTCGGCCAGTGGATATCCGGGAAACCGGCTGTCCCAAGCGTCGCGCAGATGTTCCAAATACCGGGCAGAGACTTCTACCGGAGAAAGCTTGGTGGCGTCTGGTGCTCCATGCCCGGGAAGAAGCGGCGCGGTTCGGTCCACTCCGGTATGACAAAGCCAGGATTTGGCAGAACTGATGAGCCGTCCGGGAACCTCTGCGCCGTGATCTCGCGCAAACACCCCGACAATGTGGTCCCGGTGGGCTGGGCCGAAAGGTAATCGCAGCAGTTTTGGATCGAATTCACCAGGCGCGGGCTCGTAGTGGAACGACGGCAGCGTCTCCCGTTCCTCCACCTGGCCGGGGGCCACGAGTTGCGGGATCCGGAAGACACGCACTTGCCACGGAGACTCGGCGGTATCCACGTAACATAGCGCCGAATTTGTGGTTCCCAGGTCGATCCCCACAACAAAACGCGGCGCAGCAGGTTCGGTTATCTCCGAGTGATACATCGCTTATTATTAGCCAGTGAAAACGGCTGAGAATCGTTCACTCATCGGCATCCTCTCGAACACTGAACTCGAGCTTCCATCGCTGGTCACTTGTGGTGCTAAGGCACCATAATTCGAGAACGCCCAGTTCCGTCACACGGCTTTGAAAGCGCACGGGGACATAGTCCCCTGGCGTTCCGTCATCCGCAGGCAAACACGCCTCCAGCGAATCCGTCTCCTCGATTTCATCTGGCGACCACGAATGGTGCACGTCGCCGGGCCGGTCTTGTTTCCTCACCGAAGAACTGAAGAAACGAAAAACGACGCGTTCGCCCACCACGAGACCGACTTCTTCGGAAGGCACGTCGATCGATGTGCCCTCTTCCATGCCTATTGGAACCACACAGAGCAAATGAAGCGGGCGAGGGACTCCTGGGACAGCAGGTCCTGCCGTTTCAATTCCCACGTAATACGCGCGAGCCGTCCCTCCTCGAATTCTCACGCCCCCGTGGTCTTTCGCCCAAGCGTAGTAGGCCGCTCCTTTGGCGACCGCGTGATCAAGATCGTGAAGCCCCGGCAACAGCGTCGGTTGAGGCTGGTCGGGGAACCAGTGCGCCAACACTTCGAGCAATCGCTCACGGAATCGCGCCGCCTTGAACACACCGCCGTTAAGGAGGACATGGGTGGGTCGAACGGGAGTATTCTGGGCTTCCCCATGAGACTGGAGGAACGCGGCCAGGTGACGCATCACTGCGGTGTCGGTTTCAAAGGGAAGACCAAGTTCGCGGAATCCAGAAGCCCGGCGACGGGCCGGTCGGTCGGAAATCTCGCACACGGGGAAGAAGCCATCCACCAGCAATTTGCCTGCGCTTTCTCTGTCGATATCAACTGAGATCGTCCCGCCGATTAATCGACTGCCACGCCCCAGGATGGTCACGGCGTGTTGCTCCGGAGGATTCTCCCCGAGAAGCGTCTCTTTCGCTACCCGGCATGAATGCCAAAGCGCGACAGACTGCCACGGATCAAGCGCAATTCCCTTTTCCGCGAATTTTTGGCTGGCAAAATGGGCGAGAGCCAGGTCCATATTGTCACCGCCGACCAGGAGGTGATTTCCCACAGCCACTCGCTGGAGCGTTAATTCCCCGTCTTGTTCTTCCACCCGGACAAGCGTGAAGTCCGTCGTTCCTCCTCCCACGTCGCACACAAGGACCTGATGACCAACCCTCAGCAGCTTTCGCCATCTGGGACCGATGTCTCCCAGCCAGGCGTACAGTGCCGCCTGGGGCTCTTCCAAAAGGATCAGATCATCCGGAAGCCCTGCCGCGAGGGCGGCTTCCCGGGTCAGTTCCCGGGCGGCCGCATCAAACGAAGCCGGCACGGTGAGCACCACCTTCTGTTCCTTGATGGGGGCGTCAGGAAACGCGTGATGCCACGCTCCAATGAGGTGCTCCAGATATCGTTGGGCAGCCGTTACCGGTGAGATCCGAGGGACCTCGGCAGGCGCGTTCCAAGGCAAAATCGGCTGGTGGCGATCCACCCGGCTGTAGCACAGCCACGATTTCGCCGCCGAGACGGTACGTTCGGGCGCCTCCGCTGACTGGCGGCGAGCCAATTCTCCAACGGCGTAAGTCAGCCCCTGCGCCCACGGCAAATCGAGTGTCCCCGCCGCGATCTCATGGTCCCGTGCGAGATAAAGAAAAGACGGGAGCGTCGTGCGACTTTCGATGACCCCGGGCGCTACAAGTTGGGGAATCTCCAAAACTGTCAGTTTTGGTTCGTCTGCGTCATAGGGCGCATAGGCGAGAACAGAGTTTGTCGTTCCCAAATCGATCCCAACCACAAATTGGGGACTCATTGGGCAACCCTCCTGAGGTTGTTTCTCATCAAGTCATCGGTTGCAGCAAGTTTTGGCAATCCCAGAGCAACCTGCTGTGGCGTCGTTCTTAACCCAATATGATCCATTCTCTCTTCACGGGGCCTGACGGCGTACGTCTTCGGGACGTGTTTTACAAGGATGTGCTTGTGAGGTTCACTTTTCGAGGTTTTTTGATCGATTTCGTTTGGTTTTGGCCTCCCTGGGTGCACCTGCGCCAGTGATGGAAAACGGGCTCCAGGAAAGAGAGGAATGGAAGGGCACACAGGGGATACGAAACTACGCCCCACCGACTTCTATCTCCGCCGGGGCAATGATCCGCACTGACGCTTCCGTGCCGGTCCAGACAGGAAGACGGCACTCCGTTGCTTCCCAACCATGATGCGTGACCCGACCCCGATACGGGGGACCACCGTGGATGTTTCCCACCAGGCGGATCCGCCCGGTATCAAAACCTTCGGGGACGACATATTCCGTTCCTTCAGGCACATCCACGGCGGGCCGGATGGCGAAAAGTCTTTCCAGCACGGCGGCACAATCTCGATGGATATCGCGAACGGCTGCGCCGATTTGAGCATCGCTATACCCGCTGAGATCCTCTTTAATGAAATCTACGAAGCGTGCTTCACGTTGAAGCGTTTCCAGGAGGATCAACGCTTCACTTTTGGCCACCTTTTCTGGGACTCGCTTCAGGGGCGCAACCGCAGGTTTAGGCGGCGCCGCCTCCGCAGACTCAACCGCGGGTGGCGTTTCACCGGAGCGACGCTTTTCCAGAATTTCGTGCACCCGGCGGGCTGTCTCCCTGTCGAAGAGAGTCGCCAAAAAGATCCGGATCGCATCCCAGATTGCCATAGTTTGCCTCACGTGTTTTCGCAGCCTTGAATGCCTGCCGCCCGAAAGCCAGCGCCGGACGGTTCCAATACTTTCTTTCTCCCGTTCGCTCGGACCGGCGTACAGCAAGGAAGATTAGAGCAGTACTGTGGATTTTATCACAAAATTCTATCCGGGAACCGTCGGTCACGGCACAACCGCGGAGCGCCCTCTCACGCTCTGTAAGAATGCCGAGCCCCCTTCCCTGGTCCAACACGTCCCCAGCAGCACCAACCCCTCTCCCGTCCGACATCGTTCTCAAGCAATTCCATGGGCTTTTTCATAAGCCGTAATTTTGTCCTCATGTTGGAGGGTCAAGGCGATGTCGTCGAGCCCTTCGAGAAGACATTTCCGGCGAAATGGATCAATTTCGAAGGTGGCGTGAAAGCCATTGTCGTCCGTCACAGTGCATTGTTCCAGGTCCACGGTGAGGCGATAGCCTGGGGTCCTCGCGCATCTTTGGAACAGCTCTTCGACCAGGGACTCATCCAAACGGACCGGCAAAAGGCCGTTCTTGAGGCTGTTATTGTAGAAGATGTCGGCAAAGCTCGGCGCCACAATCGCGCGGAAACCGTAGTCCACGAGAGCCCATGGGGCGTGCTCGCGGCTCGATCCGCAACCGAAATTGCGACGTGCCAGGAGAATTGTGGCGCCCTGATATTCGGGTCTGTTAAGGATGAAGTCGGGATTCGGTTTTCCATCTTCCAGGTACCGCCAGTCATAAAAGAGGAACTGGCCGAAACCGGTGCGCTCGATTCGCTTGAGAAATTGCTTCGGAATGATCTGATCGGTGTCCACATCCGAACGATCGAGGGGCACTACCAGTCCTGTATGACGGACAAACGGCTGCATGCCTGCGACTCCTCTCTTTCCTATGTTGTCCGCGGTCCCTTTAAACATCCGTTCAATGCAATGGCTGAGAGGCAAAACCGTACTCACCAAGAGCCGGACGCATCTCGGGTGACTGGGTTGCTCAGCGGTAGTCCCAATTCCTGATATCGACGAACCGTCCGGCAATCGCCGCGGCAGCCGCCATGGCAGGTGAAACCAAATGAGTCCTCCCCCCTCGGCCCTGCCGCCCTTCGAAGTTGCGGTTGCTCGTCGATGCGCAGCGTTCCCCGGGTTCTAATCGATCAGGGTTCATCGCCAGACACATGCTGCAACCCGGTTCCCGCCATTCAAAGCCGGCGTCCTTGAATATTTGGTCCAGACCTTCGGCTTCCGCCTGTCTCTTCACCAACCCACTACCCGGCACCACCAGAGCCTGCACATGGTCGGCCACCCGATATCCTTTCGCCACCGCCGCTGCCGCCCTCAGATCTTCCAGCCGGCCATTCGTGCATGAGCCGATAAACACCTTGTCAATGCGAATCTCGGTCATTGGTGTGCCGGGCTCCAGGCCCATGTAGCGGAGGGCATCCTCAGCGGCCTTGCGTTCCACGGGGTCCTGGAAATCCCGGGGATCAGGAACCTTTCCTGTGACGGCAACTACTTGCGCCGGATTAGTTCCCCAGGTTACCTGGGGCTCAATGTCGTCGGCAAAAAACACCTCCACACGATCGTATTTGGCCCCTGGGTCGGTGCGCAAATTCCGCCAGCGGGCGACCGCTTGTTCAAAAGCATCCCCTTTGGGCGCAAATGGTCGCCCGCGGAGATAAGCAAACGTCGTCTCGTCCGGTGCAATCAGCCCCGACCGTGCGCCGGCCTCGATTGTCATGTTGCACACCGTCATCCGCTCTTCCATGCTCAGCCGGCGGATGACTTCCCCGGTGTACTCGATGCAATATCCGACGCCACCCCGTGTCGTAAGTTTCCCGATGAGGTACAGGATCAGGTCTTTGGCGGTGACACCCCGGGGCAATTGCCCTTCCACCCGAACCTCGAACGTCCTGGGCTTTTTTTGCAGCAGCGTTTGAGTGGCCAGAACGTGCTCCACTTCACTGGTGCCAATTCCGAATGCCAGGGCCCCGAAAGCCCCATGAGTCGCTGTATGGCTGTCGCCGCAAACGATTGTCATTCCTGGCTGGGTGAGGCCAAGCTCAGGGCCGATGACATGTACGATTCCCTGTTCCACGCTGTTAATGTCATACAGGCGAATACCAAACTCCTGGCAGTTTTTGCGCAAAGTCTCGATTTGCTGGCGGGAAATGGGGTCGGCAATGGGGAGCGACCGATCCGTCGTCGGCACATTGTGATCCACGGTCGCCACCGTCCGTTCCGGCCTGCGAACCCGCCGCCCAGCCAGTCGCAGTCCTTCAAAAGCCTGTGGACTGGTCACCTCGTGGACCAGATGAAGATCGATATACAGGAGGGTTTGCCCCCCCTCATCGGTGTAAACAACATGGTCGTCCCAAATTTTTTCAAAAAGAGTCCGGGGGCCGTCAACATTCGTCGTCATTGGGTACGTCCAGAACTTCGGTCCTCTCCAGGGGTCACTTGCAAGCATGACATCACTACATCTCGTTAATTGTAGCAAAGGTGGCTACGCTGCGGGAGTTTCTAGCCCGACGGTCTTTCTCTAAATCAGCAAGAAGAGGGAGCGCTCAATATCACAAGCATTGATGCACCTGCCCGATCCCCACTTTTTGACGGGACGCATGCCTCCACATGGGTTCGGGTGGTGCCGAGATTCAAGCCGAAAGGACCTGTTTATCAGGTCCGATTATTCAAAGCTGGTCATTTATTCCATTTCCGCGGGCACGACAAGCGTGCCCCTCCGATATCTCAGCAAAGCCCGCTTGCCCGGTCCGCCTTCCAACGTTTGGATGATCCATTTCACTGGCCAGGCTTCAACTCTTCGGTTCAGTTGCCGTTTCGACAGTTGGGGGCAATTCATGCATTGCTCCTCCAACACGTTGGGCCCGTGACGTCTCACAGTTCTTTGAAAAAGTGGGGTGGGTCAGCCCATGTACCAGGCTAAGCGGTAGCTCGGAGCAGCTCCCAGACGGAGGAAGATAAGGCATCCCGCAAAGTTGCGGCCCTCCTCCTCGCCTGTTTGGTCGCGGCTTTTCGTTTTTTGCCACCCGGGGACTCCATTTCTGCAAGGGGCCGTCCTCATCGACACGCTCCGTAGCAGAAAAACGTTTGGCAAATCTGGCAAAAAAGGCAAAAGAGTTACTAGCGCAATGAAACCAATCGAGCCAGTCATCAAAATCAGCCGACGAAACGTGTGTAGGCCGCAGTGGTGAAGGGCCTCCAGTCCTTTTGAAATCTCGGTGCAAGTTGGGAAGCCCCTCGTGTCGCCCAGCCTCGAAGGGTGGGCCACTGATGGGTCAGTGCGGAGTTTTGCCACATGATGCAAGCTTTACCGCGATTCTTGTTGTGGCTTGTTGTAGCGAACGGCCTAGCAGCGATCGGCCTCTCACAGGAACCAGTTTTGGTGTTCCCCGAGCAGCCCGGAGTGGGGCCCTCCAAAGTCCTTGGCCCCGATCGAGAGGTCGCCCGGCTCAGCGGGCCGGAGCTGGCTCCAACTGCTTTCGAAGACGAACATGAGGCGGCCACGACATGGATCGAGGAGCCGACTTCTGGGCCGGTTCAGAAAAATGAAGCGCAAAGCTCCCAGGTTAAAGAAGACACTACCGGTTTAAAGCCTCAACTACGCTCTCCCGCGGTTCCGCCCAAACCAGCCAATCCCTATAAAGGCGTGTTTTATGAAAACGACTTTTCTTACCTCGATAAGCCCGACAACCCGTACTTTTACCTCGGCGATGCTCTCAAGCGGAATCGC
>Ga0181858_1001544_pt1 | contig 11170 bp, 10 predicted proteins | sample NewIslPassag4_SG_FD_130749 | JGI IMG/M metagenome (GOLD analysis project Ga0181858, IMG submission 130749) | Feedstock adapted compost microbial communities from Newby Island compost facility, Milpitas, CA, USA - Passage 4_SG | ecosystem: Engineered > Solid waste > Feedstock > Composting ...
AGGCTGCGGGATCTTTTTGTCCGACTCATCAGACGGCTGTTTGGATTCAGTTCACCAGATTTTTTGTCCATTTGAGCCATGTAAAGAATCGTTCAGCAAGCCCTATCTAACTTCTTAAAGTTTTTCCGACAGCCTGGACGGCAATTCCCGCCTCCGTCAGGGCAGAGCGGATGTTCCGGGCAAATTCCGCCGCCTTGGGACCGTCGCCATGAATGCAAATGGTATCCGCCCGAATCGGCATATCCACCTGCTGAAGCGTCAGCACTTTGCCTTCCTTCACCATCCGGATGACTTGGGCCAAAGCCTGTTTCTCATCCGTGATGACCGCGCCGGGCTCTCTGCGGGGCGTTAAGGTTCCATCCGGCTGGTACGTGCGGTCCGCAAACACCTCGCTGGCGGTGCGCAGGCCGATCCGCTGTCCCGCTTTGACCAGCTCGCTGCCGGCCAGGCCGAACAAGATCAGCTCCGGATCCACTTTATAGACCGCTTCCGCGATGGCCTCCGCCAGCCTCGCATCCTTCGCGGCCATATTGTACAGTTCGCCGTGCGGCTTCACATGCGCAAGGGACCCGCCTTCCGCCTTCACGAACCCCCACAGCGCGCCGATTTGATACACCACGATGTCGTAGGCTTCTTGCGGCGAAATATCCATCCGGCGTCGGCCAAAACCAACCAAATCCTGCAAGCCGGGGTGGGCGCCGACGGCCACGCCGTGTTCCATTGCCAGACGCACCGTCTTGCGCATGGTGCCCGGATCCCCCGCATGAAACCCGCAGGCGATGTTCGCGGAAGTGACATGCGCAAGGATTTCCTCGTCATGGCCCAGCTTGTAAGCGCCGAAGCTCTCTCCCATGTCACAGTTCAGATCCACAAATTTCATGGCGTTCCCCCCTGGTAAGCAAACAATCGGATCGCTTGGGCGAGCACCCGCATGTTCAAATCGAGCATCATCCGTTTTCGCTGCGCTTCACGCATATCCACCAATTTAAAGCGAATCTCGCTGCCGATGGGCGCTTGCGCCAACAGCGGCAAATCCGCCGAAATCACCTCGGCGATCTTCGGGTATCCGCCCGTCGTCTGGCGGTCGGCCATCAGCACAATCGGATGGCCGTCGGCGGGAACCTGGATCGTGCCGAAGGCCACCGGCTCCGAAATCATCTCCGCGCGCTCCGCGAGCTGCAAAGGTTTGCCGCCCTGCAACCGGTAGCCCATGCGATCCGCCTGCGGCTGCACGATGAAAGGTTCGGACAAGAAAGCTTCCCGGCTCTCCTCCGTAAACTTTTCAAACTGCCTGCCGGGCAAAACGCGAAGAACCGGCGAAGACGAATACATCGGAATAAAGGCGGAAGAAACTTGCCAGGGCGCGGCCGCATGCGTTTCGCCCTTTTGGCCAATGGCTTGAAGCCGCCGGATGAGCCGTTCGTGCAAATGGTTTATGCCGTTCAGGGCAAGCGCATCCGACTCCCGAAGCGCCCTGCCTTCAAACCCGCCGACTTGCGCGCGCAGGTATGTGGAGTAGCTGCCGAGAACTTTCGGGATTTTAAACCCGCCGGCCACGGCCAAATAGCCCCGCACGCCCGACTTGGCCGCTCCAAATCGGACAGTTTGTCCCGCTTTCACCCAGACCGGGCGCCACAAAGGCAGGACGTCATCGTCAATGGCCGGGGCAAACTCCGCTCCGCACACGGCAATGAGAGCCGCTTCCTCAAAATAAAGCGTCGGCCCGACCACCGTCATTTCCAAAGTGGCTTCCGTCTCCTCGTTGCCGACAAGGAGATTCGCCACTCGATGCGCGAAAGGATCCATCGCTCCGCCGGCGATAATTCCATATTTTTGATAGCCAAACCTGCCCAGATCCTGGACGGTGGTGAGAAGGCCCGGTTTGATGACCACAATGCTCATTTCGGCGTTCGGCTCCACCGGTCATATTCTTCACGGGAAATGGGATAGAATTGGACGAGATTGCCCGCTTCGAGCAGCGTCGGCGGGTCCCGGTCCGGCAAAAACAAAGGCACCGGCGTCCGTCCGATCAGCTGCCAGCCGCCCGGGGTCTCAATGGGATAAATGCCCGTCTGTTCCCCCGCGATCCCGACGGATCCTTTGGGAATGGCCAGGCGGGGCGTCTTTTTGCGCGGCGCGGCGATGCGCTTGTCCATCCCGCCCAAATAGGGAAAGCCCGGCGCAAACCCCAGCATATACACCTGATAGTCGCGGCTGCAGTGAATCCGGATCACTTCCTCGGCTGTCAATCCGTTATGCGCCGCCACTTCCTCCAGATCCGGCCCGAATTCGCCGCCGTAGCAGACCGGAATCTCCACCCGTTTGGGCGTAAACTCCTGCTCCATCCGCATTTGGCCTAACGCTTGCCGAACCCGCAGTTCCATGATTTCATAAGGCGACAAATCCGCCAGCTCCGGCTCCGCCCCATTTTCTCCTTGCGCGAGCGCGCTGCCATATACCTGCAATGGATCATAATGAATCGTCACCGACGCGTAAGCCGGAACATATTCGATCATACCCGGCAGAGGATGATCCTCCAGATATGCGGCAAACAGCATCACCAGCCGGTGCGTCTCCGGATCAATGCCCGTTCCAAGCTCCACCGTCACGGCGGCATCCCCAAGCGGCGTAATCGCAAAGTGCGCCAAGGGCTTTCCCTCCTTTCTTACAAGAAAGCCATAATTCTACCTAAAAAAATAATACTATAGTTTCACTCGCGGTGCGGCCGCGCTTTTCCTCCCCATCGAAACAGCGCTAAAGCGGACAGACAGCCTGGAAAGCGCTGACCGGCAATTGGGCAGGAAGTGCAAACTGAAACTTTTTTAATCAAAACATGCAAACCCCGCCTGGCACTATTTCAAATCCAGACGGGGTTCTGCAAAGTTTGGTTGAAAGCCCGAAACCGGAACGGTGCTCTATGTTCAGCAACGGGACGCCGTCACATATCGGTACGCCCACAGCGCGTAAACTTTGGCGGCTTCGACCACTTCGGCCAGCGGCACGAATTCATTCGGGGCGTGGGCCACCTCCAGCGAACCCGGACCGAACAGCACGGACGGAATGCCGGCCGAAGCCAGCATTTCCACTTCCGCGTAGCCGTTGAACCCCATGAAGGACGGTTCGCGGCCCCCGTTCAGGTCCCGCAGCACGGCGGACAGCTGGCGAACGACCGGTTCTTCGGCGCCGACCGTCCAATTGTTGAAACGCTGCCGAAGCGTCAGCTCGACCTGAACGCCCGTCGATTGAATAAACGCTTCAGTCAGCTCGCGAATTTCCCGCTCCGCTTCGTCCAACCGCTCGCCGGGCAGCACCTGCCGGTCGAATTCCAGTTCGCAGTGATCGGGCACAAGCGTGACGCCGACACCGCCGGTCAGCTTGCCGACGTTGACGGTCGGGTATCTCAAATCCGGCAAGTCCATCCGGGTTTTGAGCGATTCGTTGTACAAACGCAGCGCTTCCAGATAGCGGCCCATCTTGTAAATGGCATTGTCCCCGGCGAAAGCGATGCCGGTATGGGCGCTGCGCCCGCTCGTGCGCGCCGCAAACTCCAGCGCCCCCTTGAGCCGGTTGCCGATCTTCAGGCTGGTCGGTTCGGATATGCATGCCATTTCGCAGCCGGCCAGCTTACCTTCCGAAAGCAGCGCCTTTGTGCCTTTGAAATGAACCTCTTCGTCGATGACGGCGGCAAACATCAGGCTTCGTTCCCATTCCGCTCCGCTGCGGCACAGCGCTTTCAATGCGGTGATCATGGCCGCAAGGCCAGCCTTCATATCGGCCGTGCCGAGACCATACATGTTGCCGCCGCGGATGACGGCGCCCCAGGGATCATCGTTCCAAAGGCTGAGATCGCCCGCCGGAACGGTATCCATGTGCCCTTGAAACAACAGCTTGTCCGGTCGTTTGCCCCGCAATTCGGCCAAGACGTTGCAGCGGTCCCCTTCCACCGAATGCAATTCCGCCGTGATGCCCCCTTCCTCCAATTCCCGGGCAATGATCTCCGCAACGAGCCGTTCGCCGTTTCCGGGGTTTTCACTGTTTGCCCGGACCAGTCTGGCCAACAGATCGATCAGTTCATCGGTGTTGATCGATTCCAGCAGCCGCCGCTCCTGTTCGCTATGCATCCTTCATCTCCTCCGCCTTGCAGACTGCGGAAAAGCGCCCTTACAGATCATTGGCGCGTCCAGCGACAGATCGCAGATGCCGGGCGCGGCGAAAACGGAGATTCGTCACGCTTCCGGCGCCCGATCTCTCACCAATTTCTGCCGCTCCAGCTCCGTCACGATTTCCCGCTTGTATTCCAGAAACCGGTTGGTCAGCATGGCGTTCCAATCGCGCGGTTTTGGGATGTCAATCGCAAGCTCCTTTACAATGCGGCCCGGATGCGCGCTCATGACGTACACCCGGTCGGACAAATAGATCGCCTCGTCCACATCGTGCGTGACAAACAGAACGCTGCATTTCTCTTCCGCCCACACCCTGATGAGCAGATCCTGCATGTCCCGGCGGGTCTGGGCGTCGAGCGCGCCGAACGGTTCATCCATCAGCAATAGCTGAGGCCGGTACACCAGCGCGCGGGCGATGGCGACCCGCTGCTGCATGCCGCCGGACATCTGCACCGGGTAATGGTTCTCGAACCCTTTGAGGCCGACGAGATCCAGAAAATGATGCGCCATCTCCTTTTTCTGCGCATTGGTCAGCCCCTTCGATTTCTTCAGCGCGAATGCGACGTTCTCCCAGGCGGTTAGCCAGGGAAGCAGGCTATACTGCTGGAACACGACGCCCCGGTCGCGGCCCGCTCCCGTTATCGGCGTTCCGTTGAGCAGCAGCGTGCCGCCGGTCTTCTCCTCCAGTCCCGCCACCAGCCGGAGAAAAGTCGATTTGCCGCATCCGGACGGGCCCAGCAGAGAAACGAACTCCTCCCGGCGAATCGTCAGGTTGACCCGATCGAGCGCGGTCACTACCGACTTGCCGGTGACAAACGTCTTGATTACGTTTTCAGCATGCAGCATGACCGACCCCGCTTCAGCCCGGCCCGGTTCCATGCGCTCCGTCATCCCGTCTCACCCCTTCGCTTTCTCCATCGTCTTCCACGGAAACATCTTGCGGTACAGCAAAGCAAACAACATATCCGTAATCAAGCCGAGGAAACCGATGACGAGGATGCCGAGCACAATCCGATCGGTCGCCAGATACCGCTGCGCCTGCATGATCCGGAAGCCCAGGCCTTCGCTGGCCGCGACCAGTTCCGCCACGACGAGATACGTCCACGCCCATCCCCAGGTCGTCCGCAGCGTGTCCAGCATGTCGGGAAGCGCGGCCCGGAATACAATGTTGCGAAGCACCTCGCCCTTGGTGAAGCCGAGCGTGCGGCCGACCTCCACCAGCGATTTGTTCACCGTCTTGCAGTTGTCCGCAATCATGATGACTTCCTGGAAAAACACGCCGAGAAACAAAATAAAAAACTTCTGCGCGTCACTCGTGCCGAACCACAAGATGGACAGCGGGATGAACGCGACAGCCGGCATATAGCGGATAAAACCGACGAACGGCTCCCAGATCGCCTGCCATGTGCGCGAAGTCGCCATCATCATGCCGATGGGCACCGCGAACAAGGTGGAGATGATGAACCCCATCAGAATCCGGTAGAAACTGACGGCGACATCCTTAAAAAATATCCCTTCGCGGATCTCCTCGACCAACGCCCAAATCGTCTCGGTCGGTGTCGGGAGGAACAGCGGATCGATCGCACCAGAGTATGTCACGACGGACCAGGCGGCGAGCACGATGAGGATGCTGGACATGGAAATGAGCGTATATTTTCTCACTTGTACCCCTGCCTAAACATGATTGGAGCCGAAACCGGCGGTTTCGTGCCCGAAATCTTGAACAGGGGCGCCGATCGGACCGCGGTGCCGCCGCGCATCGGACGCCCCTTTTTCACTTACGGATGCATGGGGATGCAACACTTCAATTATTTCAGATGAAGCAATCGATTCAAATCGATTTCTCCGTCAAGCATCTTCTGATCGATCAAAATTTGCTGGATGTTCTTGACCGTGTTCAGAAAATCTTCGGAATCGGCCACTTTGGCTTGCTCGGCCGAGTCATAGTATTTCAGACCGTCGAGAATGATCTGCAGCTCGGACACGTCGATGCCGACGTTATCGGCAATGATCTTGTCGCCGGCTTCCTTGTTATTTTTCCAAAACTCCAGCGTTTCGTCCCAAACTTTCCGCAGTTTATCAATGATATCCGGATTTTCCTCCAGGAATTTCGACTTGATGAAGGCCATGTCGCTGATCAGTCCGGGCGCTTCCCGGCCGGAATAAATCATGTTGACTTCGCCTTTGGCCTTGACGTTGGAAATGTAAGGCTCGTACGTCACGGCGGCGTCCACGTTGCCCGACAGCAGCGCCAGGCCCGCGTCGGAGGCCGGCATGTAGACGACCTGGATATCGTTGATCGACATATGGTTTTCGATCAGCGCTTTGCGAATCAAGAGGTCGGAGGTGGTGCCTTCTTCGAAGGCCACTTTCTTGCCCTTCAGGTCGGAGATGCTCTTGATGTCGCCACGGGCGATCACCGCATCGGCCTCCATCGATACATCCAGCAGCGAAATGCCCAGCAGATCCAGCTTGTTGGTTCCGACCAGTTTTATGGCTGTATGCGTGGCCAGGTTCGCCACCTTGATGTTGTCCGAAGCGAACGCGGCGTTGATGTCGGCATCCTGAATGAAGTTGACGATTTTGACATCCAGCCCGTACTTATCAAAAATTCCTTGCTCAGCCGCGATCCACCACGGCGCATAGCCGACCCACGGCTGAAGCCCCATGCTGAAGGACACCGTTTTTTCGGAGCCGGAAGACGTCGCGTTGCCACCGTCGGGGCTTGTCCCTCCTCCGCCACCGCAGGCGGAAAGCATGGCGGCGACGAATAAGAACAGAACGACGGAAGGGAACAGCTTTTTGATCATCCTGTTCACGAAAATTCACTCCCATTGCAATCGTAATTGTGTTCGGAAACAAAGGCTTAATAAATTGTCGATCCAACGAAAACCCCTTTTCTCTTTCGAAGAAAACCCCCTATCGCTCCCAAAAAACAATAAAAATGTGCTGTATAACAGGAAGTTGTGATCTCCTGTTACGCAAGGCACATCTTATAATTAATTACTAAATATTTGTTTTGAGCACATTATGATTTTATATTAAGCGCCTTGGTCGAAGTTTGTCAATACATATCAATGTTATATATCATTACATGTTTGAAGTGGTTCTGGCGCTATTGTTTGTGCAAAATTTCTTTTATGTCGGGATTAATGACATGCAATTTGGGAGGCTAATGCGCATTAAATGCTTCCATTCATCTTGGCCTTCTGAACAACCTTGGGCGTGAGCATCCCGGCTTTTTGCATAAGATAATGCACTTGGTTTTTTTGCGCCGTCTGCATGATCTCCGTTTTATTCGTTTGCTTTTTATTTTTAATCTCTTCATGACTATTGGTCCGGGGGGACCGGGAGGACCTGGAGGACCAGAAGGTCCGACAGGCCCCTGCGGCCCTGGCGGCCCCGGTATCGGCGATACCGTTCCGAGTTTCGTTACAAACGCATTCTCGCTCCCAAGCAGGGCAGTCTGAAAAGCACCTGGACTTGTGGGGAAGTTCACAGACTGCGTGCTTCCAGTTACGTAAAAATTAAAGGAGCTGTCAATCGCAATTCCGTTCCCCGTATCGTTCGAACTTCCCCCCAAATAGGTTGAATAGACGAGGGCGTTACCCGCCGTGTTGACGACGGCGGCAAAGGCATCCGAAAAACCTCCTCCGAACGAACTTTGAAAGGCGCCCGGGGTGACGGGGAAATTGGGAGATCCTGTTTCCCCCGTAACATACGCATTGCCCCCGGCATCCACCACAATATCCGTACCCTCATCAGAGTTCATTCCGCCCAGGTAGGTCGAATACATAAGGGCAGTCCCTGCAGGATTGAATTTGGTAACAAAAGCATCCTCATCTCCGCCAAACGCGGTCTGAAAGGCTCCCGGCGTCGTTGGAAAATCTGCTGAACTTGTGCTTCCCGTGACATAAACATTCTCTTGCGCATCAACGGCAACGGACTCACCAGCCTCGAAGCTGTCCCCGCCCAGCAACGTGGAAAATTCGAGAGCTGTGCCTGTCGGATTCAATCTTGCGACAAAAGCGTCTGAAAAGCCTCTTAATGTTCTTTGAAATGCTCCATCCGTTGTTGGAAAATTGGACGAGAAGGTGGTTCCGGAAATAATGGCGCTGCCTGAAGGGGTAATGACTACGCCAGTGGCGAAATCATTGTCGCTTCCCCCAACATACGTAGAATAGACAAGGCCGCTTCCCGCCGGATTTAATTTGGTGACAAACCCGTCCGTAAGACCTGCATTGGCCATTTGATAGGCTCCGGGGGTTACCGGGAAATCATCCGAAGTTGTAACCCCGGCCACATAAGCCTGGCCTAAGCTGTCAACGGCAATACTGTTCCCGGTTTGATCCCCGCTTCCCCCCAGATATGTGGAGTACACCAGGGCTGAACCGTCGGCATTCAATTTGGTGACGAAGCCGGATCGGATCCCCGGTATCGAAGTTTGAAAGGCTCCCGGCGTCGTCGGGAAATCCGCGGATCCGGTGGTGCCCGTTATATACGCTTGGCCAAGATCATCCACCACAATGTTCGTGGCTTCATCAAATTCGCTGCCCCCTATGAAGGTGGAATAAACAAGGGCTGTCCCTGCCGCATTGAGCTTCGTCACGAAAGCGTCACGGTCGCCGCCAAATGTCCGATCAAACGCGCCAGCCGTTGTTGGAAAATTGACCGATGAGGTGCTCCCGGTAACATAGGCATTGTTGGAGGCATCAACCGCAATGTGCAGCCCGAAATCCGTCCCATTTCCGCCAAGGAATGTGGAGTACAGCAGGATGGGATCAATGATCAGCGGATAATCCGGATCATATTGCGGACCGATTTCAAACCCATAGCTGTAAACGCCATCCCCTTCATCATGAACAACAAACCGGCTGTCCACGGGGATGCGAGTGCCGCCGATTTCTTGATAGCTGATCAATTTGGATTCACGCAGAACCCCCTGACTCGTATGGATCAGAAGGCTGCCATCGGAATCCAGGGAAAGCTTCTCCGCACCCCGATAGGTGAAGCGAATTCTGCCCACCTCGGCCCGGGGGCGAACAAAGAGTTCATATTTCAGGTTTTCCGGATTCGACGGATCCCCTTTAAAAATCAAATCAATGTTTGGCCACAGCCCTCGGTAGATCAGCTTGTGGTATGTCGTCAAATGAGTTCTCCAACGTTTGGGGTCATTGCCGATAAAATAATGAATCCTGCCTTCCCCAGGATCACCGCCCTCTATCACGAAGTCTTTATTGCAGTCTGCAAACTGCAGCGCCAGCAGACGCTGTCCCTTCTTCTCTCCGAACAAAAAAATAACTTCCGCAGAAAAAAAATAAATCGAAACACCCGGATTCCTCGTCTGATAGCCTGCCGTTTTGCCCTCTTGGTCAAAATACTCCCAGAAGACCAATGGCAACTTGCAGTACATAGCCCGTACACTTTGTTCCGCACTTGGACTGCCCGCCATCCGCTTAGCACCTCATCAGATTGTTTTATCGCAATTTATGCCAATCGCAATTTATGCCCTTGCCATTCGTCACGAATAGGTTATTGAACAACGGTAAACGTACATTTTCCGAAGCACGGGCCCAGCGGATACATTGCCGTCACATGTGATACGGCTATTTGCGATATCTGCAGCGGCAAGCTTTAGGGCCGCCCCTATAGCAGGGCGGCCCCATCGATGAATGCTCCATTTTTATTGCCTTTTAGGAGCTTATCCGCAAATTGCAGCATGAACCTGACTCCTTTTTCCGTATCCAAACCGGTTCATCGTTCCGATGATATATTTCGCCGGCATGATCACAGGAACCGTTCGAATAATCATTAATCCGTACCCATAATCAATTCCTAAAAAGAACTTGCCGCTGTCATGCTTCATAATTTCAATGGTTTCTTTCTTTAATATCCGAAAGTTTACAAGGGCTTTCATGAAAAAATCTCTCGATATCATCTGTTTGTACATTTGCCTTCCCCATTTCCCACGTCTCCCCTTTCGCCAGCCTCTTTGGAGCTCAGCCTTCTAACTGGTTGTCTGCTTTACCACTATTTGTGATACGGTTCCCCCCGCATGATCTTGAACGCGCGGTAGATCTGCTCCAGCAGGATTACGCGCATCAGCTGATGCGGGTAAGTCATGCGGCCGAAGGAAAGGCGCTTGTTCGCGCGGGAAAGTACTTCGGGAGATAGGCCGAGGGAGCCGCCGATCACGAAGGCGACATGGCCTCCGCCGTAGATGGCCTGCTTTTCCAGGTGGGCGGCAAACTGTTCGCTGGTCCACATCTCGCCGTCGATGGCGAGCGCGATCACATGCGCTTCCGGTTTCAGCGCCGCCAGAATGCGCTCGCCTTCGCGGGCGCGCACCTGATCCTCTTCCGCCGGGCTCAAAGTCTCCGGCGCTTTTTCGTCGGCCACCTCGCGGATATCCAGCCTGGCATAGGCGCCAAGTCGCTTAGCATACTCGTCAAGTGCGCCCAGCCAATATTTTTCTTTAAGCTTGCCGACACAGACCACCTGGATTTGCACGGGCCCATACCTCCTTACTTCCGAAATCATAACACGAAAGGGGCTGTCCCAAAAGTCACGCAAGGTGACCGGGACAACCCCCGCATGAACTGGAAAAACTCCTGTCGATTTCGGCGATTTGGCCGAATTCCGAAAATAAGCGGGAAAAACTCCCGCTTATTTCGCCGTTTTTTTAAAATCCCGCTTTTTCCCAAAATAAACGGGAGAAATTCCGGTTTATTTCAAGTAAAAGCCCATTTGGCGAAAAGATGCTGGAGATTTTTCCGCTCATTCAGCATCCTCACACCTTGAAGCTGCCGATCATCTCCTGCAGCGCATTGGCGCGGCCGCTCAAGTGGGCCGCCGACGCGGAGATCTGTTCCACGATGGCCATTTGCTCCTGGGAAGTGGCCGACATATCCTGGGCGTGCTTGGCCGTTTCGCGGGCAATGCCGGTCATTTCCTCCACCGCCGAAGCGACCGCCTCGGACTGGGCCGACATCTGCTGCGCCAAAGCG
>Ga0181858_1001545_pt1 | contig 11170 bp, 8 predicted proteins | sample NewIslPassag4_SG_FD_130749 | JGI IMG/M metagenome (GOLD analysis project Ga0181858, IMG submission 130749) | Feedstock adapted compost microbial communities from Newby Island compost facility, Milpitas, CA, USA - Passage 4_SG | ecosystem: Engineered > Solid waste > Feedstock > Composting ...
CCGGGGTGGAAGCGCAGCAATGCGTGGAGCTGACGGGTACTAATCGGTCGAGGGCTTAACCTAAGGGAAAGATGCAGGGGAAAGGCGCAAGTGACGTTTCGCATCCGGTTTTCAAGGCGCAAGGCCTTGGCCTTTGCCATATTCCCCGATAGCTCAGCTGGTAGAGCACTCGGCTGTTAACCGAGGCGTCACAGGTTCGAGTCCTGTTCGGGGAGCCATTTTCGCGGAGAGATGTCCGAGCTGGTCGAAGGAGCACGATTGGAAATCGTGTAGGCGTGTAAAAGCGTCTCGAGGGTTCGAATCCCTCTCTCTCCGCCAGTACATTAAGCAAACGATTCCGCTGTGTGCATTTGGCGCGCAGCGGATTTTTTTGTTTGCCGGATATTACCGATTTGAAACGACTTACTATTCGTTTAGATTGTGTTTAGACTCAAGATGTATGCTGTTATTCGACAGGAACTTTCAAGAGCGTTGGGAGGATCGGCGATGAGAATCATTTTGCTTTCCGGTGGCTCCGGCCATCGTCTTTGGCCGCTGTCCAGTGACGCTCGCGCGAAACAGTTCCTGAAGGTGCTTCGCGGCAAAAACGGCATGCAAGAGTCGATGCTGCAGCATTTGCTGAGAATGCTGGAAGAGGCGGGTTTGTCCGGCCGCGCCATGATTGCGGCAAACCGGACTCAGCTTGATTTTATTCGGCAGCAAGCCGGGCACGGCATACCGGTGATTGCCGAGCCGGAACGCCGGGACACGTTCCCGGCCATCTCCCTGGCGTCTTCCTATCTTTATTCCGTGCAAAAAATTGACCCGAACGAAACGGTCGCGATCCTGCCGGTGGATCTGATCGTGGACCGCGATTTTTTTGACACCCTCAAGGAGCTCGACCGAATCATCTCGGCATCATCGGATGAAGCGGAGATCGGTCTCATCGGCATAAAACCGGACCACCCTTCGGTCAACTACGGGTATATTTTGCCGGACTTAGACGGCAACAAGATCGGTTCCGCGTACAAAATCAGGAAGTTTGCCGAAAAACCCGACCCGGAAACGGCCAAAGGACTAATCGGGCAGCAAGCGTTGTGGAACAGCGGCGTTTTCGTTTTTCGCCTTGCGACCATGATCCGCCTGCTGGAAGCCCGGAATTTCCCCATCCAGTATGAAGAGCTGCGCAAAGCGTATGAATCGCTGCCTCGCGTCAGCTTTGACTACGAAGTGGCCGAGAAGGCGTCAAACCTCATCGCCGTACCTTATGGCGGCACCTGGAAAGACATCGGGAACTGGAAGTCGCTGACCGAGATCATGGACGTGGACATTCTGGGCCATGGCATCAAATGCGAAGCCAGCCATAACACCCATATCGTCAATGAACTGGGCATCCCCGTCGCCGTCGTGGGATTGTCCGACACCATCGTTGCGGTAAGCCGGGAAGGCATTCTGGTGGCGGACAAGACCGCCAGCGTCAAAATCAAAAACTTGATGCCCGCGATCCGGGATCTGGCGGCCGGCGAACATTCCTGGGGCTGGGCCAGGGTGCTTGAGCATTTCCGCCCGCAAGATGACCTGGAGGTGCTGATCCGCAGAGTGTTCATCCGCGCCGGCCGGCAACTGGACTATATGCAGCACGATCTTAAAACCGGGACATGGAACATCTTGTCCGGAGAAGGTGAAATGGTTTCGGGCGGACTGGTGAGGAAAGTTCATGCCGGTGACACGCTCAAGCTTCCGGGTTATGCGATACAGGCCATCCGGGCGGTCACGGACCTTATGCTGATCGAAATTCAGCAGGGCTCCGGCCTGACGGAGGAAAATGCTCCGCTTGCCGACCGGAATCAGGCGGCAGGCCCTTAACGGGCTTTTTCATTATGGAACGGGAGGCAGTCATGAATCGGATTGCGCAGCTGTTAGCCATCGTGTTTATCGTGCTTTATACTTATCTGACCCAGCCCGTTTACCGTGAAAATGTGATCTGGTGCGTGCTGTCGATCTTGCTTTTGCTGATCGGATGGGCATTTCAGCCAAAGCACGGCATTTTGGCGGCCATCGGAACGGTGCTGGGCTACAGCGCTTATCAATACTACGTGACGCATATGTCCGGTTCCGCCGCGGAGTACGGCTGGAATTCGCTGATTTGGCTGCTCGTGTTTCCGTTTGCGGCGCTGATGGGCGCTGTGGGCACGACGGCGCGGCCGGCCCCGGCCGAAGGGCCGAAAGTATCGCTGTATTCCCTGCTCCGCGCCGAAACCCCCGCCGACCCGGAAGAAGTCATTTACATCGATGAAAAGCTGAATTTTCTAAACGGCTCCGCCTTTGTGTACAAGCTGGAAGAAGAAGTGATCACATCGCTGCGCGAAAAAAGGGAATTCACGCTGCTGATCGTATCACTGTATCGCTTCGCGGAATACAAGCAGGTGGCGGGGTATGAGCAGGCTCAGCTTCTGGGGCATCAGCTGGCGGAATGGATGGCGGGCAAACAGGAAGAAGGCGCAATTTTGCACAAAGGCCATTTGGGAGAAGGCAGCTTTGCGCTGATTTTGCCCGTCACAAGCGACAACCGGGAGGCGGAATACGAATTGCAGGCGGCGCTGAACCATTATTTCACGGATCTGATGATGCATCGGCCGCGGCGGGAAGCGCAAGTGAAGGTAAGGCTGCTCTATGGTTCCGCCATTTGTCCGGCGGACGGCATAGAGGCCCGGGCGCTCATGGATCACGCGCAAGGCATCCTGGAAGGGAACGTGAGTCAGGTTTGAAAACGCTGAAAAAATGGGCTGTGCTGGCGCTGCTGATCGCTTTGCTCCCGAACGGCGCCGGCGCGGCATTTGCCGAAGAACTGGCGTACGCGCATGCGCTTGCGGCAGAAGGTAACGGGAAAAGAACATTGTTTTACGGTGATGCGCTGCTGAAAGGGATGTCGGCGCGGTATGATTCGTACCTTGAAATCGGCAAAGGCCTGCGTGCCGCCGAAGGCTCTTATATTCACTTGGAATACACGATTTCGCCGGATCTGATCCCGGAGCGCTCGTCGCTGACCGTGCTGGTCGACGACATCCCTGTGCAGTCGGTGTCGCTGAATCCCGAAGGTGAGGCGGTCAAAACGCTGCGAATCGACCTATCCCGGTTCGAGCTGGGCCAGGGGTTCCACAAAATATCGCTGGCGGCCCTGATGCGAACCAGCGAGTTCATCTGCGAAGATCCGCTGAACGAAAAGCTCTGGCTGACCGCCTCAAGCAAAAGCCATGTGATGCTGAATCTCGTTCAGGCGTTTCAGGAAGCGGATTTTTCCTGGTACCCCGCGCCTTTTTACGACAAGGGAAGCAACGCTCCCCTGCATGCGGTCATTGCCGTGCCGGATGAGCCCAGTTCCGCCTCGTTTGCGGCGGCGGCGCGTCTCGCCCAATATTTCGCCGCCGGGGCGCCGGAAAGACGCCTGGCCATCCCGGTTTATCCGGAATCCGAACTGACGGAAGCCATGTTGCAGCAGAAACATGTGATCTGGGTCGGAGAATACGGCGCATGGAAGCAAGCCGGCGCCCGGGCTGAAGCGGCGGCCAGGGAGGCGCACGGCGAGGGCGCGCTGGCGCAGGGCGCCGCAGCGCTGATGCCGTCGCCCTGGAATTCCGGAAAAACCCATCTGCTGCTGACGGGGCCAGGGGAGAAGCTCGTCAGCGGCGCCAACATGCTGAGCGATGAAGCGCTGATCGGGCAGATGCGGGGGAAATGGCTTTCCGTCACCGAGCCGCCGAAGGCGCTGCCGGATCTTTCGGCCAACCGGGATGAGAAGGCGGTCTTCACGACGCTGAAACAGCTTGGCTTTGACCGGCTGACGGTGCAGAACGTCCAGCAGGGAACGGTCCAATTTTCATACATGCTTCCTCCGGACCGGGTGCCGGGCGGCCTTGCCGCCTTGAGGCTGAAGTATTCCCATTCGGACGTCATATTGTTTGACAAATCGGTCATGACGGTGTCGGTCAACGGAACGCCGGTCAAGAGCGTGCGCCTTGCGCGGCAGACGGCCCAGGGCGGAATGCTGGAAGTCCCGATCGACCCGGCGGTCATCGGCCCGTCGCGGAACGTGACCGTGTCCGTTTCGTTCCAGTTCGCCGATCCGGCGACGGGTCGGCAGATGGAGCGCGATTTTTATTGCGAGGACATGCTGATCGACGACTGGGCGGTCATTGACGGAAGCTCGAGCCTGCATCTTGAGCTGGCCGAGCGGCAGGCGGTGGATTTTTCCACGCTGCCGTTCCCGTTTGCCGGTGAGGATGCCTGGAATCACACCTTCGTCCTTTCACCCCGCTGGACGCACGCCACGCTGCAAGCGGCGCTGACCATTGCGGGCCATGTGGGCGCCTTTGGCCCCGACACGGCAAGCCTGAAGCTGGCGACGGCACATGCGCCGGATTGGAAAGCGGACGCGTCGCAAGCCAACCTCATTTATGTCGGCCCTTTGGGCGGATTGCCCGCGGAGCTGAACGGATTTGCCGGCAGCTTATTCCGCGCGGAAGGCGAACGCATTGCGGAGCTGTCGGAGCATGTGGCGATCCTCGGGCCGCTGCTCGAAAATTACGCGTTCATCCAGCTGACGGAATCGCCGCTTTCTCCCGGCAGAGGGCTTCTGATCGCCGCGGCGGCATCCGACGCGCGGCTGGACGATTTGACCGCCGCATACGCGGATCCGCAGCAAGCCTACGAGTGGACAGGCCGTTTTGTTTTCGTGACACCTGACCGCAAAGTCGTAAATTATCCGGGAACTAGGGTAATGGAACCGGCACCTGAGATGCCAATCGCGCCGGAAAACGGCCGCTGGATGCAATTTTCCCTTGGCGAGGCCGGCTTTCTGGCCGTTGCCGCCGCCATCGTCGCCGCGCTGGCGCTGGTGTATGGGAATTTGCGGAAGAGAATGCGGCGCGGCAAATCAAGCGGAGGTGCATCATGAAGCGCGACACGGTTGAGCGGGAACTGAAAATGGCCATCGATCGGCTGAAGCGGACGATCTGGCAGGAGCGGAAAGCGTATCTGGAGCTCCATCAGGCCAAAAGGCGGCAGCTGGAAGATCTGCAAAGGGTGCTTCAGGAACTGCTGGAGACGGAAGCGGCTTACTACCACAGGACGGATCTGGCATGACGGCGCTGAAGCGGCAGCTGGAGGCGCTGGAGCAGCAGCTGGAAAGCCAGCGAAAACAGCAGGAAGCGCGCCTCCGCAAGCTGGATGACGCCATTGAGGAGACCAAAAGGCGCATTTCCGCGGCCCGATTGCGCATCCACTTGCTGGAGCGGGGAGAGCTCACGCCGTGGGAAGCGGCCCGTCAGGCCGTGCAGCGGAAAATGGCCAAAGAGGCGGCCGCTTTGGCCGAGGCGGCGGAGAGCGCGCCTCATGACCCGCCTGAACAGCCGCCGCTTTTGCAGCAACTTCGGCCCCAAAAAACTTTGGGCGAACAGCTCCTGGAAGCGGGTCTGATTCGCGAATTCCAGCTGAATACGGCCCTCGAGCGACAGCAGCAATACGGCGGCCGGCTTGGCGACATTCTCATCGAGCTCGGATACATGACCGCGGAAAAGCTGGAGCCTTTTATCAGCAAGTCGCCGGCCAAGCCGCGCCTGGGCGAGATGCTGGTGCGGGACGGCTTCATTACGCAGAACCAGCTGGAAAAAGCGCTGGCTTTTCAGCGCAAAAGCGGCGGAAAGCTCGGCGACATCTTGATGTCACTGCGTTTTATCGAGCCGGAAAAATTGTACCGGGCCATTGCGACGCAATACAGCATCGGGCGCATCGGCAGCTACGTCAATCTGCAGCCGCAGCAGAAACTGCCCGAATCGCTGTCCCGCAAATGGGGAGCGGTGCTCATTCACCAGTATCCGAACCGCTATCTGGTCGCGGTCAATGAACCGCTCAGCGAAGAAGCCAAGAGCGAGCTGGAGCGGTATCTGGAATTTCCGGTGGAGCAGGTGCTGGCCACCAACGAAGAGATGGAAATGTTCCGCAGCCAAATCTACGGCGAAGAAATGTTGGAGGAAAGCACCAACAAGCTCGCCGAGGAGCAGCCCGAAAATTCCGCCAGCCGGACCTTTACGCGGAAGCAGCTGTTTGTGCTGGCTGTCATGATCCTGTTCATGCTGCTGAGTTTCTTTCAGGCGCCGATGTCCACGCTGATCGCGCTGAACATCGCGATTCAGATTTTTTATTTTCTGATGACGTTCCTGAAGTTTGTCATTATCATGTACGGTTCCCGAACCGGCGCCCAATACCGTTTCAGTGACGAGGATGTGCAAAATCTGGACGAGCGGGAGCTGCCGATATACACGATTTTGGTGCCGATGTACAAGGAAAGCGAAGTCATCCCGCAGCTTCTCGTCAACCTGGAGAAGCTGGACTATCCGAAGGCGAAGCTGGATGTGCGCCTCCTGATCGAGGAAGACGACAAGGAAGCCCTGGAGCTTCTGAAGCACATGCGGCTGCCTTCTTACTACACCGTGATTGTCGTGCCCGACAGCAAGCCGAAAACGAAGCCGAAAGCCTGCAATTACGGGCTGATCCATGCCCGGGGCGAATACGTGGTCATATACGACGCGGAGGACCGCCCCGACCCCGATCAACTGAAGAAGGTGCATCTTACGTTCAAGGCTTGTCCGGAAAACACCGTGTGCGTGCAGGCCAAGCTGAACTATTTCAACAGCGAGCAAAACCTGCTGACACGCTGGTTCACCCAGGAGTACAGCATGTGGTTTGAGCTTCTTTTGCCCGGAATCATGCGGCTTGACATTCCGATCCCGCTGGGGGGCACCTCCAATCATTTCAAAACGTCGATCCTGAAGGAACTGAACGCCTGGGACCCTTACAACGTGACGGAAGATGCGGACCTGGGCATCCGCCTGTACAAATCCGGCTACAAGACGGCCATCGTTGATTCGCGCACGTGGGAGGAAGCCAACAGCCGGTTCGGCAACTGGATCCGCCAGCGCTCCCGGTGGTTTAAGGGCTACATGCAGACGTGGCTTGTGCATATGCGCAGTCCGCTGAAGCTGTGGCGGGAAATCGGCACGAAGGGCTTCCTGGGCTTCCAGGTCATGGTGTTGGCGACGCCGGTGATTCCGCTGCTCAACCCGGTCTTCTGGATGATGATTTTCCTGTGGTACATCTGGAAGCTCGGCTTCATTCCCGAGTTGTTTCCGGGCTTCATCTATTACCTGGCGGCGGTGGAGCTTTATTTGGGGAACTTCTTCTTTATTTACGCCAATATTGCGGGCGTGTACTGGGTCATCAACGATATGGAGCGCAAAAAACAGACGTACGTCTCCCATGGCCTTGTCAAATACGCGCTGCTGACGCCGCTTTACTGGATCATGATGAGCATGGCGGCCTACAAGGCGCTGTGGCAGCTCATCACCAAGCCGTTCTACTGGGAAAAAACGATCCACGGACTCGACAGCAAGAAACGCGTCACCCCGCCGGCGGCGTAAATCGGCCTTTTGCCACTTTTCGCAGTTAAGGAAGATCAGCCATGGAATTCAGCATTGTGATCCCGTGCCGCAATGAAGGAGCCAACGTCGAGACGATGGTCCGGCGCATTGTGGCGGCGCTCGGCTCCAAAGAAGCGTACGAAATCTGGTTAGTCGACGACTCCAGCGACGACACGCCGGACATCCTGGCTCGCCTCAGCCGGGAGTACCGTCAGGTCAGGTATGTTCACCGGAAAAAGGGCACGGGCCTCAGCTCCGCCGTATTGGAAGGTTTCCGGCGGGCATCCGGCGACTGGTACATCGTCATGGATGCCGACCTGCAGCACCCGCCCGAGGTGCTGCCGGACGTGATCCGGGAAATCCGCCGCGATGCGGCGGACATCGTCATCCCGTCGCGCTTTTTGCCCGGAGCCAGCGACGGCGGCCTGAACCTGTGGCGCAAATCCGTATCCTGGACGGCGCGTATGATGGCGCGGGCGCTGTTGGGCAAAGTGCGCCGCATTACCGATCCGACCAGCGGTTTTTTTGCGGTGCGGCGGAAGGTTTTGGACGGCGTCCGGTTGGAACCGATCGGATGGAAAATTTTGCTGGAGCTTTTGGTCCGCTGCCGCCATGCGGCGGTCATCGAGCTGCCTTACCGGTTTCAGGCGCGGGATCTGGGCCAATCCAAATTCAACTTGAAACAGCAATGGCTGTATACGATGCACCTGGTGCGCCTCGTCCGTTCCAGCGAAGAGGATCTGAAGTTCTGGAAGTTTTGCCTGGTGGGCTTAAGCGGCATCATCGTCAACATGCTGGTGTACATTCCTCTGTTGAACATGGGCATGCACATCGGCCTGGCCTACACTTTGGCGACCGTGACGGCCATCCTGAACAATTTTGCGTGGAACAATCTGTTTACCTGGACGCATTTGAAGCATGACCGGCTGTGGCAGCGGATGCTGAAGTTTTTTGCCGTCAGCCTGTCCGGCCTTGCGCTGTCCGGCGCGGCGGTCGTCGCCTGCAATCAGTGGCTCGGGCTGCACAAGATCTTGTCCGGCCTCATCGGCATCGGCTTTTCCGTCGCATGGAATTTTCTCCTGAACAACCGCTGGACCTTTGCCCGGAAAGGAGGACGAAGCCGTTGACCTCACAAAAGGAGGATGGCGGTTGTCCGGAGCGTGGCTGAAACGGGAAAGCACCCTTATTTTGCTTGCGCTGCCCGCCATGCCCAATCCTTCGCTGGCGCCCGAAGAGCAGGCGGTGATCCGTTACAAGGACAGCGCCGCCTATAAAAATTCCCGGTTGCAGCGGCAAATTGCCCGCGAGCTGGATGCGTCCGTTTTTGGGCGGAATCCGGATCATCTTGTGCTGACCCACTCTTTCAACGCCTTCGAGATCATCATCAACAGCCGCTATCCGGACCGGTTCGTGAACACGACGGACAGAGATTTCAAGGCGATCCTGGAAGATCCGTTTGCACATGAGGTGTCGCATATTCTCGTGCCCCCGCCCGGAGGCTTAAGCGACATAAATGCGGTCTTTGCGCGTTATCCGGGATTTTATGAGGAGCGGTACGAGTGGACGGAGCTGGAGCGGACCTTGGATGATGGCTGGAAATTGTTTCGGGTGATCGGGCCTTCCGCCGATGAATCTCAGTAAAAAATGCGTAAGAAAGCAGGCGAAATCATGCGGACGGCAAACCAAAAACGGCTGATGTGGGGCGTGCTGATATTTGCGGCCGTTTTCGCCGCGGAACTTGCCTTTGGCATCTATTTGAGCGTCATGAACGATTTCGTCTATTATGACGCGGTCAGCCGGGTGGCCAATGCCTTCTATGTGCTTTACAGCAGGGACCCCCATCTGGGGGCGATCGGCTTTGTCTGGAATCCGCTGCCGAGCCTTATGGAGCTGGGACCGCTGCTTTTGTGGCCGTTCATACCCGTGGTGGCCACAGCCGGCTTTGCGTCGAACCTGCTCACCGCCCTGTTTGCCGCCGGCTCCGCCGCGCTTTTGTTTCAGTATGCCCTGAGAAACACAGGACATGCCGGGCTGTCGCTGATTTTGTCGATGTTTTATGCGCTGAATCCGTTCATCTTTCTGTACGGCGCCAACGGCATGAGTGAAGCGATGTTTTCGTTTTTCATCATGTGGATGGTCATTTTGCTTCTCAAATGGATGAGGGACGACCATTCCATTTACCCGATCGCCATCGGCTCTGCCCTGGCTGCCGCTTTTTGGATCCGCTATGAGGCGGTGGCGTTCGGCGTCGGGCTGGCTTTTGCGCTTCTGGCCGTCATTCTGGAGCATCAAGTGAAGGCGGAGCAAGCGCAGCTGTCTCCGGAAATGCCGGACAGAATGCGGAAACTGGAATCGACGTTAATCGTCATGGTGACGCCCGCCGTGTTCTCGGGCCTGGCGTGGCTCGTCCTGAATGCCGTCATCATGGGAGATCCGCTGTACTTTTTCCGTTCCGGCTATTCCAACCTGGCCTTTTCGGGGAATATCACCGATGATTTCCGGCGATTGATCGACTCGCCCATCGGCGCCTTGTGGGTGGTGCTGCGAAAATCGTTTTTCTTTTCGCTGCCGCTGCTTGCCATTCTGCTGATCCGCCTGATCGACGGACGCTGGCGCCGCTGGGACACGTTGGCGCTGCTCGTGCTGTGCGGCAGCATTCCCGCCATGCAGTACGTGATGCTGCTCAACGGGTCGTCGTTCGGCTGGCTGCGTTTTTTTGTCTATCCCTTTGTCATTGCCGTCGCCTGGATTCCCTATGAGCTGTCCGCGCTGCGCCACAGCCGCCATTACCGCACGGCGGCGGCGGGTTTGTGCCTGTCCGTGCTGCTTTCGTCGCTGGTAATCACGGATATGAACAACCAGGCGCTGTCTCCCGACGAGTACGAATTGTTTCATATTAAGGAAAGCGGCACCTACAAGGATCTGAGCAAGGCCCGGGAAGTGGCGGCGTACACCAACGCATTGATGCGCGAAGCGGAGCCCGGGGCAAGGCCGCTGATTTTGACCGATTCCTACAGCGCCTATTCGGTTTTGCTCAACAGCCAGTATCCGAAACAATGGGTCATTACCAACGACCGGAATTTTATGGACATCCTGGAGGACCCGTATGCGTATGGGGTCGATTATGTGCTCGTTTCCAAAAAAATCGGGGCGGTGCTGCAGATCATTCATGAGACTTATCCCGATCTGTTTGCGCACGGGACGTTCTGGACGGAGCTGGAGAAAGATTTCGACGGGGAATGGAAGCTGTACCGGGTGACGGGCAGCACGACAGCGCCTTCGTCATGAACGCGGCCGGTTGGGCGATGGCGCGTGGCGCGGGCAACAATTAACATAAAATACCATAAAAATTTTGATATATAAGACCTTGCATTCTTGCCGGTCACCCGGTATAATTATCTTTGCTGTTTCTCCTCAAGACCGCCTGCCAAGAGGCGGCATGGATGATGGCGTGGCCCGTTGGTCAAGTGGTTAAGACACCGCCCTTTCACGGCGGTAACAGGGGTTCGAATCCCCTACGGGTCACCATCTCCCCACAAAAAAATTCCGATTCCGGCTTGCATTCGGGACGGCGAATTTGGTAATATAACAAATGCCGCCTCTTTGCAGGGAATCTGATCGACGCGGGGTGGAGCAGTCCGGTAGCTCGTCGGGCTCATAACCCGAAGGCCGCAGGTTCAAATCCTGCCCCCGCAACCAGTTCTTCATACGGAACC
>Ga0181858_1001548_pt1 | contig 11164 bp, 7 predicted proteins | sample NewIslPassag4_SG_FD_130749 | JGI IMG/M metagenome (GOLD analysis project Ga0181858, IMG submission 130749) | Feedstock adapted compost microbial communities from Newby Island compost facility, Milpitas, CA, USA - Passage 4_SG | ecosystem: Engineered > Solid waste > Feedstock > Composting ...
CAATCCCATGCCACCGGTAAGCTCCGAGGCTTGGCCACCGCCGGTTTCCCCGCTTCCCGAACTGCCCGCCCCTGGTTCCTGCCGCGCCAGCCCCACGGAGACTGGGGCAGGTCCGATGCCGGTGGCTCGGGGTTCCAGGCGGGCGGCGGCCCCACGCAGGTTTCCTCCTCCCGTGCCGCTCGGCTCTGGTTCCGTAGGTGTGAGCGCAACCACCGAGCCGAGAATTTCCCCGGACGGTCCTTGACGCGGCGAACTCGTTCCAGGCTCTCCGGTGCCAGCCACCCCCACGAGATCCGACGTCGCAAGGGCCCGGGGACGCCGGGAAGCAGCCATTCCCGCTGGGGAAGCGTTCAGGATGTCTGTCACGGCTCCCGTGGAACCGGCCGCCGTGGGGGAGGGAATCGTGGCGCGTTCTCGGGCAGGTCCCCCGATGTCGGGCTCTTCCGGTGAGCGGGCGAGATGCGAAACGCCCGCCGTTTCCGGGATCGACTGAAGCTCAGCGCTTTCACCGATGGCTGCGATCGAGGACGTCTCGAGGCCGGCGCGTGCGGTTTGTCCTGTTCCCACCGGGCCGACGGCCATGTCGGGTCGGCTGACCCTTGCCGGGCCGGCTGCCGGATTGGCCGCCATTTCAGCCGAGGTGATGGGTTGGGTCACCTCGTACGTTTGGGCAGGGACGGGAACAGTTTGATTCCGCCTGGGGACGATTTCCGCTGGGCGGAGTTCACCGGGCGACAAGCCTCTCTGAGGTTCCGGCACTGTTATGGATGGCGACTGACTCGCCAGTAATTGCTGGCTGGTTACCTCTCTTGGCTGTGGACGTGACACGGACGACGAATCCGCCGGGACAGGCTCGACGGTGACGCGGGCCGGCAGATTGACGTCCGGATTGGTGGACTGATCGGGAGAGTCCTCCCGCTGTGTCAGCGTCGGGGTCATTGGTTCCCGCTGAACCTGATCACGCGGAGTGAGCTGCTGCTGAACTGAGGACTCCTGCGGGGGCGCATCCAGCGGCGCGGTGTGGGTGATTTCGGCAGGGGCGGGCATCGTCCGGCGCGGAGGGGAAAGCTGCAAATCGGGCGGTTCTTCGCGCCCGGTTTCCTCAGCTCGTGGCGGCACCAGCGGAGAGGGTTTTTCCTCGGAGACATCCGGCGTCTGCTGTGGCGATGGCAAAGGCGCCGGAGAACTCAGGCGTGGTTGATGGATCAACTGGTCGGCAGCAACATTGTCCCTGGGAAGTGTCTGCACCGGTCGGGTGTATTCCGAAAGCTGGTTCCCCTCTTCGATCGTATCTGCCGCGTACTCCGGCAGGGTGATCATTTCCTCGGTTTCCGACTCCGCCGGCGCTGAACTCTCGCGGATGAACGCAATCAATTTGAGGTACTGCTCCCGAAGCAGAACAGCCACCAACAGATGCAGGAAAAGACTCAGAACAACGCAGAACTGGATGCGGCGAGCCGTCGGTGCCCGAACGTGCGCTGTACTCCAGAGCAACAGCAGCACCAGGCCCGCGATGATTCCCAGCCGGACCAGTCCGTTGTAGAGCGGGCGAGGGTCAAAAAAGTTGGGGGTGGTAGCCAGAACGATTCCCGAGACGAACCCGGCAAAGACGAGGATGGCGAGATTGACCGGCCAGACCTGCTCATCAAAATCGGCCAGCCGCTCCGGCACAAAACGCCGGATGACAGTTCGTTTGCCACGAGGTTGGGGACTTTTTAAATCGGCCATGCAAAGAGGCCTTCCCTCGCACTGCTGAATACGGTTCTCCGACCCACCGTGTTATGGGGAGTTAGCACCTTCACTTGGCGGCCCTGTCTTTCGCGTGGCCAGGCGGTAATCTGTGATGTGGGCTTTCTTGCACGCGTTGATGGCCGAGACGACCGGTTGCAGACGGCAGCGCTCGTCCGCCCGGATGATCACCGTCGTTCGGCTGGGATTGGCGGACCAGGCCTCCAGGAGCAGTTTCTCCAGTTCGCTCAGTCTGAGCAGTTTGCCTCCCACATAGTATCGTCCATTTTCATCAATATTGATAAAAAGCTCTCTCGGCTTGCTGAGAAGCGGCTGGGCCTCACTGGCATCGGGCAGCCGCACCGGCAGTTCGCGCTCTTCCTCGGCAAATTTGCTCGCAATGAGGAAGAATATGAGCAGATTGAAAACCACGTCGATGAGCGGAGTCATGGTGAGTGACTCCAGTGCGCGGCTTTTATTGCGAATCAGGATACTCATGGCATGGCTCCCGTTTCAGCGGGACTGGGAGGCGGAGGTGGCTGCGGAGCCTCGCGCCGCAAACCGGCGTTTGTCGAGAGGTCGGGCGTGGGAATCTGCTCTCGCCCCATTCGCAGGCGGCCTTCGAAGCGTTCAAACTGGGGCAAGAGGCCCAAAAGTGATTCGTCCAGCTCACGCAAGAGCTTCTGGATACGTCCCTCGAAATAGTGCGCCAGCACCGAGGCGGGAATGGCCACACAAAGGCCAGCGAATGTCGTCACCAAAGCCGTGTAGATTCCCTGGGCCAGCATCTCTGCTCGATCGGCCCCGGTGGGAAGATGCGACGTCACAAAGAACGCCTGGATCATTCCCTGCACTGTCCCCAGCAGTCCCAAAAGCGGGGTAACGGCCGCGGAAAGCGTCAGAAACCGCACATTACTGTAGAGGCGATCCGCCTCTCGCTCGGTGGCTTCCTTCATGGCCTGCTCAATTTCCGGGAGCGGTCGACCGACCTTGACCAGCATCGCTTTGAGGACATTGGCGGCCGAGGAAGGATAATGCTGGGCCAGGCGATAGGCCGCCCGGGGATCAAACCCGCGTTTTTCTTCCACAAGTTGCCCGAGTCCACGGATGAGGCTCGCGGGAACCACTTTCCGACGCCGCAATCCCAGGGCTCGCTCCAGCCCGAAGATGACCGTCAGGATCGACATCAACGTGATGGGAATCATCAGTACGCCGCCCCGGAAAGCCAGATCGAGCACATTGATCTGCGGGATCGTTCCCGGCTTGCGAGCGCTTTCCGGCTGGTCCGGCTGCATGGAGGGCGGGGCCGCCAGGGCCTCCTCGGCCTTGCGATCCGCTTCCTCCAGGCTGGCGGCGGGATCGCGATGTTCGACGACCTGTGGGGGGCCCTCCGAAACAGGAGGAGCCGCGGGGGCTGGAACCTCCGCCCCGCAAACACCGTGGATGATCGTCCCTGCTCCAATCGAGAGCAGCGCAACCACCAGTGATCGCAATACCGGTCGCCGTTTTATCAGGGGGATTGTTTTCATTGCACCGGTCTCTCACCTGGGAACCGCAATTCTCGTTTGCGTCATTTTTTCCATCCGTTCTGTCCTGCTGGCCGCGCGTTGCCGTGACTGCCTGCCGTTCCGGATTGGCAAAAAGACTATTTGCACACCTGATTGTCTTTCAACCCGACCGTTCGCCGCCAGAAAAACAGACTCAACCACACAAACAGCGGGAGTTTATCTATGCCTGGATGGCAGGTTATTTTTATTATTCGCATACTTACTGTGGTTTAAGAAGTTGTAATTTGGCCCTCGCATCAGCGATGCGATCACTTTCCGGGAAGTTGTCAATCAGTTCCTGATAGAGTTTCGCAGCCTGCTCTGGTCGTTGCAGCGTTTCAAAGCACCGGGCGGCTTCATACAAGGCCGCGGCCTGCCACTTCGGCAGGCGATAACCGTAGGCCACACGGAAAAAGTATTTCACCGCATCGTCGTATTTCTTTTGCTGCATGGCGATCTCGCCAAGCATGAACTGCGCCCTGGCCGCCGTTTCATCCGGGATCTGCTTGGCGTTTTCTAAAACATTTTCAAAGACTTTTAATGCCGTATCCAGCTCGCCGCGCTCGTAGTGGATCATGCCTGTTTCGAAGTTAGCCTGGATGGCTTCGGGGGTAGTGGGAAACTTGGCCAGCACCTGTCGATAATACTCCAGGGCCCGGTCCGTTTGTTTCATTTGTGCGGCTGACTGGCCCGCGTGAAGAAGCCGGAGCACCTCATAATCCTGCGAGTCCATAGGAGCCAGAGACTCGTAAAGCTGGAGAGCCTCTTTGAATTTGTTCTGCATGAAGAGCGATTCCGCTTCCATAAAAGCAGCGTCCGCCACTAACGAGCCTTTGGGATAAGTTGACTTCTGATAGGAAAACGTTTGCGCAGCGTTCTCGTATTGTCCCAGTTTGAAGAAGCACCAGCCTAACCGGTGGACGGCTTTTTCAATCAGATCGGGATCGTGGCCTGATTGATAACAGTGATGATAGAGCGTGGCCGCCTCGGAATAACGTCCCTGGGAATAGAGATGGCTCGCCACATGATATTCGGCTTCGGGGCGATGGGGACTGTCCGGCGCAGTGTCGATGAGCCGCTGGAATAAAGCGATGGCCTCGTTTTCTTTGCCGGCCAATTTTTCCGCCCATGCCCACTGGTAAAGAACTTTATCAGCTTCCGGATACCGGGGATTTTCGTCGAGTATTTGTTTAAAAATGGTCGCCGCCTGGTCGTACTGTTTTTTGTCGATCAAAATGAGCCCCTGGGTATAAAGGGCGGCTGATCGCTCGTTCCCGGTCAGACCTCCCTGGAGGGCCTGGTCGATCATCTGCATGGCGCGATCGAGCTGCTGCCGCTCGAAGTAGAGGGTTCCCAGCAAGTAACGCGCCCAGGATGCCAGCGGATGATTCGCGTATTTTTGCAAAAGACCATTGAGAATCTGTTCGGCCTCGGGGGATTTGTTGCTTTTCAGGAGTGTTTGGGCCAGTTCACACATTGCCGCGGGCACACGGGAACTTTCCGGAAATCGCTGGAGGACCTCCCGGTAGGCTGATTCGGCCGATGTGTAATCCTGAAGCGCTGCACAGTACTTGCCCAACTCGTAGTAAGCCCGGTCCAGGACAGTGCTCTGGGGGAAGTCTTTGATCATGCGCTCGACCACCGTTCGTGCGTCGGCGGTGCGTCCCTGTTTGTGGTAGGCCCAGGCCAGAAGAAGCATCGCGCGGTCTGCGGACGGGCCTTTGCCGCTGCGACTGAGCGCCAGAAGCAGCGATTCCTGGGCCGCTTTCGGGTTTCCGAGTTCCAGTTGACTGGCTCCCACAAGCGTCAGGATCCCCGCCTGATCGTCGGCTTGGGGGAGGGCACTGGCCAGCGTCTGGCCCAGCTTCACGACCGCGTCATGCTTGCCCGCCATCTGAAGGGCCGTGAGCTGACGGATACGCCACAAACCCACCTGCGGATTTTTGGGATATTTTCTGGCAAGCTCATCAAACATCTGGGCCGCGGTATCGTAACGACTCTCGGCGAATTCGCATTCCGCCAGAATATGATCCACATCCGGACTCAGCACGTGGTCTGAAATCTCTTTGCGAAACTGCTCCGCGTACTGTCGTGCCGCGCTAATTTGGCCCAGTCCCAGCGCTGTGTGCGCTGCATCATAGAGCGCCTCCCCCTTGATCGCCGGATCGGTCGCCATGGCCGCCGCCTGTGCGTACTCTTTGACGGCCGCCTCGCGCTTTTCGGGGATTTCGTAGAGGGCGTCCGCCCGATCGAGCTGGAGCGTCACGTTCCATGGAGCGGCAGCGCTCTTGATGGTTTCTGGATCGATCAGGTTCAGTACTTGCTGGGGTTGTCCGAGTTTCAGATAGCACCGGGCCGCCCAGTGAATGGCCTCCGCCCGCACCTCCGGCGCCTGGGTGGCGCGAATCAGAAGAGGCAGAGCCTCCTGGTAACGATTGGCTAAGTAGAGGCACTTGGCAGCGCCCAAATTCGCCCGGGCAATATGCGGCGAATTGGGGAAGCGTTTTTCTACGCTTGCGTACTGCTGGGCTGCTTCGTCGTAGCGTTTCATCTGAACCAGGGCGTCGCCCGATCGAATGACCGCCAGATCGGCATCGGCAAATCGGGAGTCTGCCCCGGCCTTGCGGAAGAAGAGTTCCGCCTGCTCGAAATTCCCCAGCGAATACTGTACTTCACCGATTCGATAGAGGACTTCGTTGACTTTGGGATGCTGCGGATACCTTTCCGTGAATGTCTGGTAATTCTTCAACGCAGCCTGCCTGTTGCCGAGCTCCTCTTCGCACACTGCGAGGGCAAACAGCACGTCAGGCGCACGCCCGTCATCGGGAAACATCTGCAGAAACCGGCGATAGGCCTGGGCGGCCTGATCCTTCTGACCCTGAAAATAGAGGGTTTCCGCGAGATAGTACTGGGCTTGCGGGCGTTGGCTGCCATTGGGGTAGGTCCGCAGATATTCTTCCAGCGCGTTACGCGCTGCGGAGTAGAGCTCCGGTTTTTGCTGTCTGGCAGCTTCAAACAGGGCCATCCCCCGGTAAACTGCTGACAATTCCCGAAAATTCTCCTCGACGCCTTTTTCGATAGATTGCTGGAAAGCCTGAGCCGCCGCTTCGTACTGCTTTTGATTGAACAGGCACACGCCCAGATAATGAAGAGCCTTCGGCACACGGGGGTCACCGGGATGTTTGGCGATGAATGCCCGCCACTGCTCAGCCGCCAAATCCCACGAAGACAGGTTGTGGAGTTTCGCTGCTGCGTTGTAGTCCCGTGTTGCTTCGGCGTTTGTTTCCTGGGCCGGCAGATGAGACACACATGTCAGGCTTGCCAACGCCAGCACTGTGCAAAGAAGCGACGAGCTCATCCATCGATCACCGCGGTTCATCGCTCGCGAACTCCTTCATCCCGAGGTCGGACTGAACCTCGCCCTGATTGACGTATCAGCCAATCAGGAATCATGGGCCCACTCAGGCCGCGCACCAGGCCCCTTGAGAGACCGTGTGGGTAACGTGCCGCTTTCGGGCGATCTGTTTACATATCTTATCCGGCCATGTGCGAGCGCAAAAAGAGGACCTGCCCGCCGCGGCGCATCGGGATAGATTCACCCGAGCGGCGAACCCGCTGCTGATCGCTCAGGGAGGACCAAAATAACGGATAAAAATGCTGTCAATACTTGCCACGAATGTGTGCGGCCACGTGGGATTCATAGAAGCGGCCGAGCCGATTATGGAGAATGGGGGGAAGTGGCATCAAATCGCTTGCCGCAGCATTGCTCCGTGCCTGATCGGGACGTTTTGCCCCGGGGATGACGGTTGTCACAGCATCAAAGTCCAGGCACCACCGCAAGGCCATCTGGGCCATGGTCATTCCCGAGGGAACCCACGGTCGAATGTGCTCGACGAGTTCAAGGCCTTTTTCAAAGGGCAGGCCCGCAAACGTCTCCCCCACATTGAATTTCTGGCCGTCGCGATTGAAGGAACGGTGGTCGTTGGGGGCAAATTGGGTGTCCCGGGTGAATTTTCCTGCCAGCAATCCACTGGCCAGCGGCAGACGAATGATCAGCGCCACACCCCGTTTCTGGGCCTCGTCGAAAAGGACATCGATGGGCTTCTGCCGAAAGATGTTAAAGATGATCTGGAGAGAGGCCATTCCCTCAACATTGAGACAGAAGAGGGCCTCTTCCATGCTTTCTACGCTGGCACCGAATGCCCGTATTTTGCCCTCGTCCCGCAGTTCGCGCAGATAGTCGAAAATGCCTGTATCGCGCATGACCTCCAGGGGGAGGCTGTGGGTTTGCGTCAGATCGATGACATCCACCCCCAGGCGACGGACGGAATCCTCTGTGTGGCGGCGGACAACTTCCCTGGTGAAGTTGGCGGGCCAACCCGGTTCGGGATGCCTTCCCAGTTTGGTGGCCACAATGAAACGGTCGCGATCTGGTCGGCCTTTCAAGAAGCGTCCGATGAGCGATTCACTGCGGCCCAGGCCGTAGATGTCGGCCGTATCAATGAAGGTGATACCCGCCTCTGCGGCAGCCGCCAATGTGTTGAGGGCCTCCTCCTCGGGCACGTCCCCCCATTCCGTGCCGCCCAATTGCCACGTACCCAATCCGATTTCCGACACTTCCCGTTGCAAGGCAGGAAACAATCGCGACTTCATAGCGCCACCTGTTCTGTTGCCGTACTCAGGAATGAGGTTCACATGATCCGACTGAACGCCGGGATCAACTTGATCAACTGCTCCCGAAGGAGTGCCTGCACATCGCGGGCATGATCCATTTCCAGAGCCCGTTTCGCAAGGGCCTCGCACTGCTGGACGGTCACGCTGCGGCAGACTTTCTTGATTTCAAGGATGGAATGGGCGGCCACACTGAACTTCCGCAATCCCAGCCCAATGAGTAGCATGGTGTGGAGCGGATGACTGCTCATCTGGCCGCACAAACTGACCGGCACGCCTTTCCGCGAAGCCTCCTGGATCACGTGATGAATCAGCCGCAGCACCGCGGGCTCAGTGGCGTTGTACATGTTCACCACATTGCGGTTGGTGCGGTCCACCGCAAGGGTGTATTGAATCAAATCGTTCGTTCCCAGACTGATGAAGTCCACTTCGTCCAGGAACCGGTCAATGGTCACGGCAACGGAGGGAACTTCCACCATAATGCCCAGCGGAATGTCCCGACGGAAAGGAATCCGGCTCTCCGCCAGGTCTTCCATCACTTCCGCCAGCATGAGTTTGGCCTGGCGAAGCTCGGCCAGCGTGCTGATCATGGGGAACATGATCTGCACGTTACCACACACGCTGGCCCTCAGAATGGCTCGCAACTGTGTTTGAAACAGGGGCAGATACCGCAGCGCCAGACGTATACTTCGCAAGCCCAGACAGGGGTTGGCTTCTTTTTCCAGTCCCAGTTGGAGCGGGACTTTATCGGCCCCCAGATCGAACGTGCGGATAGTGACCGGCCGATCACCCATAATCCGGACGACTTCGCAGTACGCCTGGTAATGATCTTCTTCGCTGGGCAGATCGTTCCGGCCGAGATAGAGAAACTCGGTGCGATACAGCCCGATGCCTTCTGCTCCGTTTTGCAGACAGAGCGCCGCCTCGTGCGGGAACTCGATGTTGCCGTAAATGTTGATCCGCGTGCCGTCCAGGGTTTCCGCCGGGAGATCCCGGAGCTTTTCCAGCTCCGTTGTAAACACGCGGATGGCACGCACTTCCTCCTCGTACTCACGGAGGGTGGATTCATCCGGGCGAACGATGACGATCCCGCGATCGCCATCGACGATCACGATATCACCGCCGGAGACCTCGGTGAGAAACGGTCCCGTTCCGACCACCGCCGGAATCCCCATGCCCTGGGCCACGATGGCCGTATGGCTGGTCGGTCCACCAAGCTCCGTGGCAAAGCCGCGGACCATCTTTCGGTCCAAATTGGCCACTTCGCTGGGCGTCAGATTCCTGGCCAGAACGACCGCTGGAGACGTCAGATGATAGAGACTGCGATGGGGCTGTCCGAGAAGGGCCCGCAACAAATGCCGCTCGATGTCCAGAACGTCATAGGCCCGATCGGCGATCACCGGATTGGGCAACCGCCGGAACATCTCGGCGAATTGCCGCAACACAAGACTGACAGCTTTTTCTGAGGAATACTGGCGGTTGCGGATGAGCGACTCGACGTCCTCGCGAATCTTGGGATCCTCCAGGATTTCCAGATGGGCCTGAAAGATCGCACCCGATTTGGGGCCGAGTTCCCGGGTGACCAGATCCCGATTGTTTTCAATTTCCCGGGCAGCCACCTGAAGGGCTTCTCGAAACCGTGCCACCTCCTGCTCGACTGCGTCTGCCTCGACGTACTCCCGGGGGATACTGAAGCTGTCCTGCCCGATCACCACCGCCTTGCCGATGGCTATCCCCGGAGATACCGCTATTCCCTGCAAACGCATCATGGTTCCGTCTCTGGGTTGTCGGTTGGGGCTGGCTTCATGGGACTGCTCTGATTACCTCTGGATGACCCTGCTCGGGGGATCCCGTCTCATCCCGGAAAGGTCTGCTGTGAATCAGGTGCGAAATCATCCTCCCAAAACTTGCATTCGACGAGCCGCTCGAGGGCATCCAGAACCTGTTGAGCCTCTTCGCCTTCCGCTTCGATGATCAATGATTCTCCCTGCATGGCCCCCAGACTGAGCATCTCAATGACGCTGGTGGCATCAGCCCGAGGGGCCCCGTTGAGCGAAGCCGACGGATCCTCCGCTTTGATCAACGTGACACGAGAGCGGTGCTTGAGCACCGTATCGCGGACGAGACTGGCCGCTCGGGCATGCAGCCCGGCACGGTTTCGAATCGTCACACGTCGCCGCAAAGGACCTGTTTGCTCGCTCATTCTGGACAACTCACCCACGTTCATGAACTTGTCGAACCACTCAACTTCGGTACTGCCCCAGACTGATTCCACTCGGCCTCCGCCCCTCCGCGTATCCGCCAGCCCCAAGAGCCTCGCTTCAAATTGGAATGAGGTTGGCGGGGCTTCCCCACACTGCTAAGCCCAAAAGACGGCGAGAAACGCCTTCCGTCACGCAAGCCACAAAACCGTCCTGTGCTGAAACTTCCCGCTTGACGCTGAACTCCTCAGTGGCTGGCGTATTTCCCTGCGTCCGCCTCCTCCAAAAGCACCCACACGTCGTCCGGGGTTTTGGCCTGTTTGAGAAATCGGGCAAACGTCGGGTTGTGGAGCTGTCGAGTGATGTATTCGAGGGCCCGGAGGTGATCGCCTGGCAGGTCGGTGGGCGACACCAGGAGAAACAGGGCGTGTACTTTCTCGCCGTCAAGTGCGTCGAAATCCACGCCCTCCGGGCTGATGCCGACGGTGGCTACCAGTTTGTCCACACTGGGATGCTTTGTGTGCGGAACTGCGACCCCCATGCCGATTCCCGTGGTCCCCAACTCTTCCCGTTTGATCAATGCCCGCACGATGTCGTCCAGGTGTTCTCGGCTCAAGGCTCCTGCATCACACAGCGCCTCGCAAAGCCGACGGATGATCTCTTCCTTTGAGGCATCAGGATCGAGATCCGTGACAATCGCTTCCCGCACGACAAAGTCGCTGAATTTCATTTGATTCAGTCCCTCGTTGACAGAAAACCAATTAGACACGCCGCCTCTTCGAACACTCGTTCCGGGGGCGTGTCTCTCTCACATCAACCGACTGTATTTCTTTTCATTCCCTAAAATATCGGGCGTCACTTTCCGCACTCGTCACCAGCCCCTGACCTCCGTTGTTATGTCACTTGCTTCTCCCCCGGGGCTTTCTGTTGGGTTGCCCGACGTGACACGGTAAAAGTTGGCTCCGCATCGTCCGGCCTTTTTCGCGTTTGCTATCGCTCTGCCGTAAGCAATTCGGC
>Ga0181858_1001550_pt1 | contig 11159 bp, 5 predicted proteins | sample NewIslPassag4_SG_FD_130749 | JGI IMG/M metagenome (GOLD analysis project Ga0181858, IMG submission 130749) | Feedstock adapted compost microbial communities from Newby Island compost facility, Milpitas, CA, USA - Passage 4_SG | ecosystem: Engineered > Solid waste > Feedstock > Composting ...
CCCGGGGCGGGGTGCCCCGCGGGGGCGGGGGCCCCCGCCCGCGGGGGGGGGGGGCGCCCACCCGGCAGGGGGCGGCGCGGCTCGCGTCCCCCCGCCGGCGCCTGGGCCGCTGACCGCCACGCGGGCTAGGCGGCCTTCTCCTCGGGGTGCTCGGGGGCGCGCAGCACGAGGATCGCCAGGTCGTCCATGCTCGGCTCGGGGGCGAAGTCCTGCACGGCCCGGCGGATGCGCTCGGCGACCGCGCGGGCGGACAGGCCGGTGCACTCGGCGAGCAGCCGCCCCAGCCCGCCGTCGTCGTCGAGCAGCCGGTCGCCGCTGCGCCGCTCGGTCACCCCGTCGGTGACCCCGAGCAGCACCTCGCCGGGCGCGAGCCGTACCTGCTCGGCCTCGAAGGCGGCGTCCTCGAACACGCCGAGCAGCGACTGCGGGGAGGCGACCACGTCGACCTCGCCGCCGGGCCGCAGCCGCAGCGCCTCCGGATGCCCGGCCGACACCACGCGCAGGTCGAGCCCGTCCGGGCCGACGGTGATCTCGCCGTGCAGCAGGGTGAGGAACCGGGCCCGCTCGCCCTCCTCGAGGATCGCCTGGTTGAGGCGGCCGACCACGGCGGCCACGCCGTACCCCTCGCGGGCGAGCAGCCGCAGCGTGTGCCGGGCGAGGCCGGTCACCGCGGCGGCCTCCGGGCCGGTGCCGCACACGTCGCCGATCGCGAACCGCCAGGTGTTCTCCCCGGGGCCGGGGAACAGGTCGTAGAAGTCGCCGCCGACCGCGTTGTTCTCCCCCGCGGGCTCGTAGATCACGTGGTAGTCGAGCCCCGGCACCTCGGGCAGGTCCGGCGGCAGCAGGCTGCGCTGCAGCGCCCGGTTCGCCACCGCCTGCTGGTGGTAGAGGCGCGCGTTGTCCACCGCGAGCGCGGCCCGCCGGGCGATGTCCTCGGCGAGCAGCATGAGGTCCTCGGGGAAGCGGTCGCGGCGGCCGAGGCACATCACGCCGAGGTTGCGGCCGCGGGCGAACAGCGGCAGGGCGAGCGCCTGCCAGTCCACCAGCGGCAGCACCGACGCGGCCGGGCCGTCGCCGACCGGGACCTCCACCTCGGCGAGGCTCGCCCGCAGCACGTCGAGCTCGCCCTCGTCGGCGTGCCACAGGTAGGCGAGGCGCAGCGGGCCGCCCTCCTGGTCCGGCGTGTACACCGCGCACCAGGTGGCGATCCGGGGCACCACGATCTGGGCGATGATCGCGGGCACCATGTCCGGGTCGAGGGTGCCGGCGAGCAGGTCGCTCGCGTCGGCGAGGAAGCCGAGCCAGTCCGGGCTGCGGGAGTACCCGGCCTCGTCCTCCTCCTCGGGGTGGGCGGCCCCGCCCGGCAGCTCGATGCGGGTCCAGTGGGTGCGCCGCGCCCCGTCGGACCGCACGCCCCACTCGCGCACCCCGGGGACCGGCTCCCGCCACGGCCCGTCCGGCGCGCCGCCGCCGGCGACCTCCTGGGCCACCTCGGCGCGCACCGTGCCGCCCTCGTGGATCCACTTCACCTGGAACGGCCCGTCCGCCACCTGCGCGACCAGCCCGGCGATCACGCGCTCGGCGTCGCCGGAAATGGACATGGCGGCCCACGCGGTCATCACCTCGCGGGTGAACCGCGTCGCGGCGGGAACGGCGTCCTCACCCGGAGGGAACGACGCGGCGAGGACGGCCTGGGTCGTAACGGTCACTGATTCGTGCTTACCACACTTTGTGGTCGTTCGCTGTCAACCAACCGGCGACCGCACGGCACTCATCGTGACAGACTGGCAGTTGGCCAGCAGTGCCGCCCGGATGGGTACCGTGAGGGTAAAGGGAGGCCCCCGATGACGGCTGTCACGGCCGAAGGCGAACGGACCGAGCGGGTCTACACCGAGGCCGAGCTGCGCCCGCTGCTGGACACGCTCATGGCCTGGCGTGACGGCGACTTCCGGCGCCGGGTGCCGTCCGCGCCGCCCGGAGTCCTCAGCGAGATCCGGCTGCTGCTCAACGAGGTCGCCGACCGCCGGGAACACCTCGCCCGGGAGCTTAAACGGGTCCGCAACGAGGTGGTGAAGGAGGGCCGGTTCAGCGCGCGGCTCACCCCCAGCCCGGGCGGCGGGGCCTGGTCGGAGAGCGTCGAGGCGGTGAACGCGCTCATCGACGGCCTGGTGAGCCCGATGACCGCCGCCGCGGACGTGATCGACGCGGTGGCCAAGGGCGACCTGTCGCGGCGCATCGACGTCGACCGGCGGTCCCGCGGCGAGGTACGGCGGCTCGCCAAGACCGTGAACGGCATGGTCGACCAGCTCGCCCTGTTCACCACCGAGGTGACCCGGGTGGCGCGCGAGGTCGGCTCGGAGGGGCAGCTCGGCGGCCGGGCGAACGTGCGCGGCCTGTCCGGGAGCTGGCGCGACCTCACCGAGGCGGTGAACACGATGTCGAGCCGGGTCTCGGCCCAGGTCCGGGACATCGCGCTCGTCACCACCGCGGTGGCCAAGGGCGACCTGTCGCGCAAGGTGCAGGTCGACGCGGTCGGCGAGATGTTCGAGCTGAAGAACACCGTCAACCAGATGGTGGACACGCTCTCCCAGTTCGCCGAGGAGGTCACCCGGGTGGCCCGGGAGGTCGGCACCGAGGGGCGGCTCGGCGGCCAGGCCCGCATCCGCGGGGTCTCCGGGGTGTGGAAGGACCTCACCGAGAGCGTCAACGTGATGGCCGGCAACCTCACCACCCAGGTGCGGGCGATCGCGGAGGTGGCGACCGCGGTGGCGCAGGGCGACCTGTCGAAGAAGATCACCGCGGAGGCGCAGGGCGAGGTGCTCGAGCTGAAGGAGACCCTCAACACGATGGTCGACCGGCTCTCGCTCTTCGCCGACGAGGTGACCCGGGTCGCCCGCGAGGTGGGCACCGAGGGGCGGCTCGGCGGCCGGGCCGAGGTGAAGGGCGTGTCGGGGGTCTGGAAGGACCTCACCGACAACGTCAACTCGATGGCCACCAACCTGACGTACCAGGTGCGGAACATCGCCCAGGTGACGAAGGCGGTGGCGAGCGGCGACCTCACGAAGAAGATCGACGTCGACGCCCAGGGTGAGGTGCTCGAGCTGAAGAGCACCATGAACACGATGGTCGACCAGCTCGCCAGCTTCGCCTCGGAGGTGTCCCGGGTCGCCCGGGAGGTCGGCACCGAGGGCCGGCTCGGCGGCCAGGCCCAGGTGCACGGCGTGAGCGGCGTGTGGAAGGACCTCACCGACAACGTCAACTACATGGCGAACAACCTCACCGCCCAGGTGAGGCAGATCTCCGCCGTCGCCCACGCGGTGGTGCAGGGCAACCTGTCGAAGAAGATCACCGTCGACGCGCAGGGCGAGATCCTCCAGCTCAAGGACACCGTCAACACGATGGTGGACCAGCTGTCGATGTTCGCCGACGAGGTGACCCGGGTCGCCCGCGAGGTCGGCACCGAGGGCCGGCTCGGCGGCCAGGCGCGGGTGACCGGCGTGTCCGGCATCTGGAAGGACCTCACCGACGCGGTGAACTCGATGGCCACCAACCTCACCTACCAGGTGCGGAACATCGGCGAGGTGACCACCGCGGTCGCGAACGGCGACCTCACCAAGAAGATCGACGTCGACGCCCAGGGCGAGATGCTCGTGGTGAAGACGACGATCAACCGGATGGTCGACCAGCTGCAGATGTTCGCCGACGAGGTGACCCGGGTCGCCCGCGAGGTGGGCTCGGAGGGCAAGCTCGGCGGCCAGGCCCGGGTCGAGGGAGTCGAGGGCACCTGGAAGCGGCTCACCGAGAGCGTGAACGAGCTCGCCCGCAACCTCACCACCCAGGTGCGCGCGATCGCCGCGGTGACCAGCGCGGTCGCCCGCGGCGACCTCACCCAGTCGATCACCGTGGACGCGCCGGGCGAGCTCGCCGAGCTCAAGCTCAACATCAACACGATGGTCGCGAACCTGCGCGAGACCACCCGGGCGAACCAGGAGCAGGACTGGCTCAAGACCAACCTCGCCCGCATCTCCCGGCTCATGCAGGGCCATCGCGACCTCGTCGAGGTGAGCCGCCTGATCATGAGCGAGCTCACCCCGCTCGTCTCGGCGAGCTACGGCGCCTGCTACCTCATCCACCCCGAGGACCCCGACCACCTCAAGCTCATCGCCGGGTACGGCGTGCAGCCGGGCACCCCCGGGGTGCGGGAGCGGTTCGCGATCGGCGAGGGCGTGGTCGGCCAGGCGGCGCTCGAGGGCAAGCAGATCCTGCTGGAGAACGTGCCCGCCGACCGCCTCACCATCCGCACCGGGCTGAGCGAGGCCGGGCCCGCGCAGATCGTGGTGCTGCCGATCCAGTTCGAGAACCGGGTGCTCGGCGTGCTCGAGCTCGCCACCCTGGAGAGGTTCAGCGAGATCCAGCTCGACTTCCTCACCCAGCTCGGCGAGACGATCGGCGTCACGATCAACACGATCATCGCGAACTCGCGCACCGAGGAGCTGCTCAAGGAGTCGCAGCGGCTCGCCACCGAGCTGCAGGAGCGCTCCGACGAGCTGCAGCGCCAGCAGGAGGAGCTGCGGCGGTCGAACGCCGAGCTGGAGATCAAGGCCGCGCAGCTCGCCAAGCAGAACCGGGCGATCGAGATTCAGAACTTCCAGATCGAGCAGGCCCGGCGCACCCTGGAGGAGCGGGCCGAGCAGCTCGCGGTCTCCTCGCGGTACAAGTCCGAGTTCCTCGCGAACATGTCGCACGAGCTGCGCACCCCGCTCAACAGCCTGCTCGTGCTCGCCAAGCTGCTCAGCGAGAACCCGGAGGGCAACCTCACCCCGCAGCAGGTGGAGTTCGCCAAGACCATCCACGGCGCGGGCTCGGCGCTGCTCCAGCTGATCAACGACATCCTCGACGTCTCGAAGGTCGAGGCCGGGCGGATGGACATCCACCCGCAGCAGCTCGAGCTGGCGAAGCTCGTCGAGTACGTGGACGCCACGTTCGCCCCGCTCGCCCAGGACAAGGGCCTGGACTTCAGCGTCGAGGTCGACGACGACGTGCCGCGCGAGCTGTACACCGACGAGCAGCGGCTGCAGCAGGTGCTGCGCAACCTGCTGTCGAACGCGGTGAAGTTCACCCCCTCGGGCTCGGTACGGTTGCGCATCGGCCGCGCCCCGGCGGACGGCCCGTTCGTCGACGAGTCGCTGCGCCGCGCCGAGGACGTGCTCGCGTTCGCCGTGATCGACACCGGCATCGGCATCGCCGCCGACAAGCTCGACGTGATCTTCGAGGCGTTCCGGCAGGCGGACGGCACCACGAGCCGCAAGTACGGCGGCACCGGGCTCGGCCTGTCCATCTGCCGGGAGATCGCCCGGCTGCTCGGCGGCGAGATCCACGTGGAGAGCGAGCCCGGCGCGGGCAGCACGTTCACCCTCTACATGCCGGCCCGGTACAGCGGCCCGCTCACCGCCGAGGACGGCGGGGCCGCCACGGTCGCGGCGCGGGGGGCGGTGCGGGACCGCACGCGCGAGGTGAAGCCGGCCGGCGCCGAGGCCGCGCCGCCGGAGATCCCGCTGCCCGCGGACCTGCCGGTGCCGCGCGAGGCCGAGGACCTGCCCGACGGCCGCGACTGGAGCGGGGAGGATCCGCTCAACGGGGCGAAGATCCTCATCGTGGACGACGACATCCGGAACGTGTTCGCGCTCACCAGCGTGCTCGAGCGGCACGGCGCCACCGTCGTCTACGCCGAGAACGGGCGGGAGGGCATCGAGCAGCTCAACCGCCACGACGACGTGGCCCTGGTGCTGATGGACATCATGATGCCGGAGATGGACGGGTGGGCGACCACCTCGGCCATCCGCCGCATGCCGCAGTACGCCGACCTCCCCATCATCGCCCTCACCGCGAAGGTGATGCGCGGCGACCGGGAGAAGAGCATCGCGTCCGGGGCCTCCGACTACGTGCCCAAGCCCGTCGACGTCGACCGTCTCCTCGAACGGCTCCGCGGCTGGCTGCTGCGGAGGCGGGGCGAGGGATCGTCCGGCTCCCTGGAAGGTTCGTGACCGATGCCCGACCGCGCCAAGATCCTGCTCGTCGACGACCGTGAGGAGAACCTGATCGCGCTGGAGGCGATCCTCAGCTCGCTCGACATCATCCCGGTGCGGGCGAGATCCGGCGAGGAGGCGCTCAAGGCGCTGCTCAACACCGACTTCGCGCTGATCCTGCTCGATGTGCGCATGCCGGGCATGGACGGCTTCGAGACCGCGGCGCACATCAAGCGGCGGGAGCGCACCCGCAACATCCCGATCATCTTCCTCACCGTGGTGGACAGCGCCCCCGACTTCGCCTTCCGCGGGTACGCCGCGGGCGCGGTCGACTACCTCACCAAGCCGTTCGACCCGTGGGTGCTGCGCGCCAAGGTGTCGGTCTTCGTCGAGCTGTACTACATGAACCGGCGGCTCGCCGAGCAGGCCGCGCTGCTGCGGGAGCGGCTCACCGGCGAGCTGCCCGCCGAGGCCCGCGACCAGGGCGCGGGGCTCGGCGAGCTGTCCCGCAGGCTGTCCTCGGTGGAGGAGGAGCTGGCCCGGGTGCGCGAGGTCGCCGGCCCGAGCCCGGACCCGGCCCTCGCCACCGCGCTCAACGACCTGAGCAAGCGGGTCGGCGACCTGCGCGCCGGTTTCGACGCGTTCAGCGGCTGACCCGCCCGGCCCAGGTACGGCGGGCGGCCGGCCCGTCACCCGGTCCGGCGTGCGGCGCGGGCACCGGGTGGGTGCCGCGGCGCGGGCCGTGCGGGGACGCGCGGGCGCGGGGCGCGTTCCCGGCGCCCGGGGCGACGGCTAGCGGCGGGCGCGTTCCAGCGCGTCCCAGAAGCCGCGGCGCAGCGACTGCCGGACCTCGTCGTGGAGGAGGAAGTCGATCGGCAGCGACGACCCCTGCAGCAGCCGGGCCTCCAGATCCGAGGGCATGCGCGGCTTACGGGCGAGCACGGCCTCCAGCCACAGGGCGGGGGCGTCCTTCGCGACCGACTCGCCGAAGTCGTGCCCCTCCTTGTGCGCCGCCTGCACCGCCTCGGCGAGCGTGGTGATCCCGCCCTGCTGCCCGGAGCCGGTCGCGGGGGCCGGGGCGCCGTGCGGCGAGGTGTTCGTCCCGTGGATCGGCGTCGGCTGCGGGGCGGCGTGGGCGCCGGTGTAGCCGCCCGAGGTCGCGGCGTGCGACCCGGACGCGGCCGAGGCCGCGTGCGCGCCGCCCCCCGACGGCGTGAGCGGATCGTACGAGCGCGACGGGGTGACCGTGGCCGAGGTGGGCACCGGCGCGGGCAGCGCGGGGATCGGGGTCGAGGTGGTGGCCGACGGGGCCGCGTGCGCGCCGCCGTACCCGGAGTAGGAGCCGGACCCGGCGGGCACCGTGGTCGAGGTGCTCGGCGGGGTCGGCGGCAGGGCGCCACCGGTCGTGGTGGTCCCGCCGGTGGATGCGCCGGTCGAGGGCGCGCTCGGCTGCCCCTGCTGCGGAATGCCCGTGGCCGGTGTCGTCGTCGCGGCGGTTCCACCCGCGTGGGCGCCGCCCGGCTGGGCGCCGCTGGACGGCGTGCCGCTCGGCTGGGCGCCGGACGACGCCGCGGAACCGGATGCGGGCTCCGCGGACGACGACCCGCCAGACGGCGAGCCGGACGCGTCCGAGGCTGAGCCGCCCGATTCGCCGGTCGCCGGGGACGCGGACGCGTCGGCGCCGGCCTGGCCGGACTGGGCGGCGTCGCCGCCCGCCTGCTGGCCGGTGCTCGCGTGGCCACCGGAGGGGATGGCCTGCATCGCTCCAGTGGCCGGGAGGCCGCCGGAGGCGGTGCCCGCGTGCGCCCCGCGGCTCGACGGGAGGCCGCCCATCGTGGGGAGGCTCCCCACCGAGGGCAGGTTCAGCCCGGGGATGGCGCTCCCGGAGCCCGCGTCGCCGCCGGTGGTACGGGCCGCCGCGGCGCCGTTGCTCAGGTAGCCGCCGGAGCCCTGGCCGGACGCGGCGTGGCCGCCGGTGCCGGAGTCGGCGGAGGAGTCCTGGCCGCCGAGCGCACGGATGGCCGCGGTGGAGGTACCGCCGGGGACGGCGTGGCCGCCGTAGGCGCCGTTCTGGCCCGCGGCGTGGGCGCCGCCGGTCCCGGCGCCGGTCGACCCGGCACCGGTCGACACCGCACTGGCCGGCTCGGAACCGGTCGACGCAGAACCGGTCGACACGGAACCGGTCGACACTGCACCGGTCGACCCCGCACCCGCCAGGGAGCCCGTCGACCCGGCGCCGCTCGACGGGGTGCCGTTCGCCGCGGACGAGCCGGAGCCGGTGCCGCCGCCGAGCGCGTGCGTCCCGCCGCCCTGCTGCGCGTCCCCGCCGCCGAGCGCGTACCGGTCGGCGGTCACCGAGCCGCTGGACAGGGTGCCGGTGGCGGTGCCGGGAAGGGCGTGCTGGCCGGCCTGGGTGTTGCCGAGCGCACGCCGCGGGTCGTCGGCGCCGGCCACCAGGTTCACGAACGGGCGCAGGTGGGCGCTGGAGACCTCGATGAGGTCGTCGCACTCCTGGCGCAGCGCGCGGGAGGCGGACTCGGCGCCGTCGAGGGCGCCGCCCACGACGTTCACCACGCTCACCCGGATGCCGAGGTCCTGGGCGTCGCAGACCACCTGGGTGAGGTCCTCGTCCCCGCTCACCACGACCGCGTCGCAGATCGCGGAGTTGCGGGCGAGGGTCATCAGGTCCCGGTGGACCTGCGCGTCCACGCCCTCGCGGCGGCCGGGGCGCTTGCGGGAGAGGCGAAGCTTGAGCCCCGGGATCTCGGCGAGCGCCTCATGCTCGGGGGTGCGCCGGCCCTCGACCGTCGCCTCGTACCAGTAGCAGCGCAGGATCGGCAGCCCGGTGCGCTCCCGCGCGAAGTTGCTGAGCAGCTGCAGCAGGCCGGTGTAGTCCCAGGTGACCGCTTCTCGATGCCGGGTACCGTGGACGGCCATCGCGCCATCTGCCAGCAGATAGCCAGCATCCACGAACAGCGCGCAGCGATCCACGCGACACCGCCCTCCCCTCGTGGCCTGGCTTCCCCAGGGTAATCAAGGACATGATCGTGCGAGGGTGAATCCGGCGATTCAGCCCTCTCGCTCGCGAGCGTCACGCAGACCGTACCAGTGTGTCCCGGTTTCTCCCTGCTATGGGGAGGCCGGTGGCGATGTGCCGACCACCGGCGCCACGCCCGCGCCGTCGCCGGGTCGATGCGGGAAAGGATGCGCGGCCTTCCCCGCCCTCCGGAACCTACCGTTCCGCCATACCGACATACCGGGAGATCACCCGAAATACTCAGTTAGTCACCTGATTCAGCTATCCGCCTGACACGCCGTTCTCCGCCCACCGCCCATGGTGCGCCATCCCCGCCCCGGGATCCGCCCTCGGCCGGTACGGCGCCGCGGCCCGGCTTACCGGTGCGGACGCGGCTGCGTCTAGCCTTGGGCACCATGAGCGATCGGGACAGGCTGCTGGCGGAGATCAAGAGCAAGGGCGTGGTGCACGGCAGGGTCGTGCTCAGCTCCGGCCAGGAGGCCGACTACTACATCGACCTGCGCCGCATCACGCTCGACGGTACGGCGGCGCCGCTCGTCGGCCGGGTGATGCTCGACCTCACCGCGGATCTCGAGTACGAGGCGGTGGGCGGCCTGACCCTCGGGGCCGACCCGGTCGCCACGGCGATGCTGCACGCCGCCGCGGCCCGCGGGCGGTCGCTCGACGCGTTCGTGGTGCGCAAGGCGGGCAAGACGCACGGGCTGCAGCGCCGCATCGAGGGGCCGGACGTGGCCGGGCGGCGGGTGCTCGCGGTCGAGGACACCTCCACCACCGGGACCTCGGTGCTCACCGCGGTCGAGGCGCTGCGCGAGGCCGGGGCCGAGGTGGTCGGGGTGGCGACGATCGTGGACCGGGGCGCGGGCCCGCGCATCCGCGAGACCGGCCTGCCGTACCGCACCGCGTTCACGCTCACCGACCTCGGCCTGGCGTGACCGATCGCCCCGCCGCTCATCGCGGCCGGACGGCCGCGCGCCCGCGGGCGCGACGCCGGCCCACGGGCCCGGCGCGGGCGTGGGGTGCCCCCGGGGAAAAAGGTCTGACCCCTCCCCGGGCCGCCCGCCGTCGACCGCGACGCGCACGCCGTCCGCGACGTGGCGCACACCTCGATGCGCGGCTCGCAGGGGGCGGCGGTCTCGCCCTCGCGCGGCTCGGCGTCGAGGAGCACGTCGCCCCGGGGGACGCGGAGGAGGATCAGGCGGGCCGCTCTCCGGGTACTCGGTGACCACGGTGGGCACCGCGTTCGGCCGGCCCGGCGTCCGCGTCCGGCCGGACGGCCTCGCGCCCTGCGGGCGTCTGCGCGCCCGGGGTGGTGGACGGCTCGCCGTGCGCCCGGCGTCCCGGTCGCCGGAGTCGAGCGCGGCGGTCACCCCGGCGCCGACGGCGGCGATCCCGCGCGGGGCGCAGACTACCGCGCCCGCGACGAGTGTCCGGGCGACGCCGGTAGGGTCCGCCCTCTGTTGTCCCGCATGTTGAGACGCGCCGTTGCGCGAGAAATAGGCGGATTAATAGGTGAATTCGATTGATCGCCGCCTAAGTGTGGGTTGTCGCCCGCCCAGGGTGACGAAGACCACACTTTCCGGCGAATTCCACGAGAAATCGCAAGGGCACCCGGCGTGAACGGGCTCCCCCATACCCGACGCCCCAGGGCCACCGGAACCGGCGATTCCGGAATGCCGGTTCCGGAGTGATTTGCACCGGCCGGGAAACGCAGCGTACGGCGATCGCCGCCCGCGCCATCGGGCGCCCCGCCGCCGGTGCCCGCGTCACCGTTCCCTCGTCGCCGTGCCCTCGTGCCCGCGTTCCGCGACCGCGGGAGCACGGAGACCATGGGCCGGTATGGGCGGGGTCAGCGGTCGTGCCCGAGGTCCTGCGAGGGCCGCCACGCCTGCCAGTCCGGCTCGGCGGGCCGCTGCCGGCCGGGCGCGCCACCGGCGGACGGGCCGCCGCCGTACGCGGGGGCCTGCTGCGGGGCGCCGGTTCGGGAGCCGGCCGCCGGGGAGGCCGCATCTCTGTTCTTCGTGGCGGCCCGGGAAGCCAAGGCCGCCAGGCCCGCCGCCGCCCCCCCACCGCCGCGAGTAGCCGCCGCGGCGCTCGAA
>Ga0181858_1001552_pt1 | contig 11150 bp, 9 predicted proteins | sample NewIslPassag4_SG_FD_130749 | JGI IMG/M metagenome (GOLD analysis project Ga0181858, IMG submission 130749) | Feedstock adapted compost microbial communities from Newby Island compost facility, Milpitas, CA, USA - Passage 4_SG | ecosystem: Engineered > Solid waste > Feedstock > Composting ...
CCCCGGCGGCAATTTTTTCCGCCGCATCGACAGCCCTGTGCATTCCCTGCACACCGGCGTGCAAAAACAGGATGGCTAGATAACGCCCGGTCGTCAGGCACGAAGCGAATCGCCCGTCGCCGCAATCAGGCCGGATTCGATGAATAGCGTCGATACTACCGGCTGAGCCTGAGCCAGCGACGTTGTCCAGCATACCATTGCCGGCAACCACAACAACCGCCGACGGCTACCTGAAAAAAATTCAATACGCCCCATGTCCTTTGATCACCACCCGGATGGTTCGCACCAGAATCACCAGGTCCAGCCAGATCGACCAGTTACGGATGTAGAACGCGTCCCATCGGGCCATGCCTTCGTTGCCGGCGTCGCTCCGGCCGTTGACCTGCCAGAGTCCCGTCATGCCGGGCCGCACGCGTACGCGCAACTGCTGCACCAGATGAGGCAATTCGTCGTGATGGTAGGCCGGCAGCGGCCGGGGTCCCACCAGCGACATCTCGCCACGCAGCACGTTGAAAAACTGCGGCAGCTCATCCAGCGAAAGCTTGCGCAGCCAGCGTCCCACCCGGGTAATGCGTGGGTCGTTTTTGAGTTTGAAGCTCGCCGCCCACTCCGCCCGGGCTTCCGGGTTTTCCTCGAGATAGCGCCGGAGAACCGCTTCGGCGTCGGGCCGCATCGTGCGCAATTTGATCACGCGAAACCGTCGTCCGTTGCGCCCGATGCGTTCCTGCGTAAAGAACGGCTTCTGGCGGTCTTCGAGCCAGACGGCCAGGGCCAGCAGGCCGACCAGCGGCATCCAGATCGGCATGGTCCCCACCACCAGCACCAGATCCATCGTGCGCTTGATTGTCTGGGCAACGGGATCGAACAGATTGGAGGTGATCTCCAGCGCCAGTCGGCCCGACAGGTTGCAGGGCCGCACCCAGAGCGACGACACGTCGGAAAGATCGAGAATCAGAATGACCTGTTTATAGATCGACAGCGGGCCGTCGAGCAACTCGGAAAGCATTTCCGGGGCAATGCCGGGCAATGCCAGGACGGCCACCGGCGCATCCGGGGTATTGTGCCAGAGTCCTCCCATCACCGGAAGGTCGGCAATCCGATCGCCCGTGCAGGCTTCGTCCGCATAAAAAACACCGATGGGCTGGTACCCCAGCCCGGCTTCCTGGCGCAGCGTTTCGATCACCTCCTCCACGATCCCGTTGGCGCCGTAGATCACGGTGGGTGCGCCCCAGCGTTTTTTGTGAATCAACCAGCGTTTGGACAGCCAACGGGCCAGCGGGACGGCTCCTGTGGCCAGCACCCAGCCGGTGGCCAGCAGGAAGCGGCCGTCGCCGGAGGCACGCTTCGTCAGAAACAGCAGGGCGGCCACCCCGACAAAGATCGACATCAGCCCGATCACGATGCGGCGCAGTTCTTCGGCTGCGCCAAGCCCCCAGCCGGGAAGCAGGCGGCTGAAGACGGCCACCATCCACCAGAGCAGCGGCATGCCCCAGGCCCAGGTCGGCCACGAAGTGGCCCCGGTCAACCAGAGGTCGAGGCGATTGGCCAGCCCGAGCGCCGCCAGCAATGCCAGGCCTTCGGCCAGCGCCAGCACGGCCGCGTCCTGCACGCGGCGGCGATGATAGAGCAGGCGATTCCGGGGACCAACGTGAACGAATTGATAAGCCGTCGTATCCGTTACCGTCATAGAAACAGGGTTGTGCGCAGGCGCTTCACCTTCCGCAGCGATGGCACGCAACCGATTCATGTCACGGCTGACGTTTCCGGAAGCGTCCGGAGGCAACATACGCATCTCCCGGGTTTGTTACAAGCAAGCGCATACGTTTTGACGCTTTTTATACCCTACCAGACACCGGTCCCCCCTACGCGTAACCTGCACACCCCATCGGAACGGCTCCCGACGTGCAGACCGTCTGGCTTCTAAACAAAAAGAAGGCCAGAGGTTATTCTGTGGAAGATCATCCAGTGATTTGCATTTTTTTCAAACAACCTCTGCTGCACGGACAGGCGACCGTATTTTCGGAAAAGATTTTTTCGCACCGGCCTGCACCTGTACAATCTCCTCCCGAATGTGCCCCGGGCGGGATTTCCTGCATTCGGCACAAACTTCCACTTCGACAACTTTCCGAAGGGTACGGCACCTGCAAATCTCATTCATGATAGAAGCGTTTATGGGGCAGAAATTCCTCTTTTGAGCTGATGTCTGTTCACCGCACTATGACAAAGCTCCTGGTTTTCTGCTTGATGTTCGGCTCCGCGGCAGCGTTCTGGTACCTGTTGCAGCAATCTCCACCTGAATCGACATACAGCGGCCCCGACAGCACCTGGTACGCTGAGGCCGCCCGTCGCATTGATTCTCTGCGCAAAGGGTGGATCACCATCGAAGTACGCGACATGCAGGGACGACCGCTGACCGGAGCCTCGGTCAGGCTACAAATGCAACGTCATGCATTCATTTTCGGATCGGCGGTCAGCGCCCAACTCCTGACCGGAACCGACAGCACGTCGGCTCGCTACCGGGAACGCGTCCGCCAGCTGTTCAACAGGGTAACACTGGAAAATGACCTGAAATGGGGCCCCTGGCTCGCCGAAACACCACGGTATAATCGTGCTCAGACATTTCGTGCATTGGACTGGCTACGCGCGCAGCATATTCCTGTCCGTGGCCATGCGCTGGTATGGGGATATGTCCGGGAGAACGACCCTGTTCGCTATCACCCAGCGCATCCAGAACGTTACCGCACCGCGTTGCGAATGCATCTGCAGGAAAAAATGACCGCGGTCGGAGATCGCGTCGTTGAATGGGATGCCATTAACCACATTGCAGCCGGAGGATCGCGCCGTCTCGACCAGCTCTACAGCCCATCGTTCTGGCTGGAATTGCTGCGGCTGGCCGACAGTTTGCGTGTCCCCGACCAGCGGCTTTTTGTCAACGAAGGTCGTATCCTGATCACGGATCGGCGCAACCGACGGGCGGCCTATTATGAGATGCTGCGCTACCTGACCGACCACGGAGCTCCGTTTGATGGCATCGGCATAATGGGGCATTTCACGCCCCGGACGCTGACCGAGCCTCGCAGGCTGTGGGCCATTCTGGACTCCTTTGCTGTTTTCAATCGCCCCATTCTGATCACAGAATTCGATGTACGCTTCGGCCGTCAGGGTGAACGCTACCGGCTCTCGCCGCAAGAAGAGGCCCTGCAGGCCGCCTATACCCGGGATTTCCTGACAGCTATGTTCAGCCATCCGGCCGTAGAAGGAGTGCTCCTCTGGGGTTTCTGGGAAGGACGCCACTGGTATCCCTCGGCTGCACTCTATCGTCAGGATTGGTCCATCAAACCCAACGGACGCGTCTGGGAAGACCTCGTCTTTCGGCAGTGGTGGACCGATACGACCGCCACAACCGATGCACGGGGACGTGTTCGGCTACGTGGGTTCAAAGGCGCTTATCAGCTTACAGTAACGTATGGCGCCCTGCGCCATCAGGAAAGCTTTTCACTCACAGACTCGGCCGTCACCCGTCGCGTCGTATTCGATGCCAGCCGCTGAGCCCGCCGGCGATGTTCACGAATATTCAGGAGATCTTTCAGAAATAGCGGCAAGAGCGCCCAGGGTTCTACCAGATAGCGTCGCCACAGGCGCCGCGGTTCCGAAAACAAACGGTAGAGCCATTCCAGCCCCATCCGTCCCATCCAGCGAGGTGGCGTCGGAATCGCCCCCGCGATGTAGTCGAAACAGGCGCCCGCGGTCAGGATGGCATTGGCCTGGATGCGATCCAGATTGTCCAGCACCCAGTGTTCCTGCCGCGGCATGCCCATGCCGACCATCAGCACGTGCGGCCGAAATTCGGCAATCTCCTGCAGCACGGTTTCGTTTTCTTCCGGGGTGAAATAGCCGTGATGGGTCCGGATGAGCAGCCGCGGATAACGTTCCTGCAGCTTCCGGGCCGCCCGAGCAGCCACGCCGGGCTTGCCCCCCAGATAAAAGACCCGCCATCCCTCCGCTTCAGCCGTAGCCATCAGGGGATGGACCCAGTCCACATAGGTCACCCGGTGCTCAATAGAAAGCGGATATCCAAGTAGTTTTGCCCAAAATAAGAGAGCCATTCCATCGATTCGAACAATATCAGCATGATCAAGATAAACTCGCCTTCTCTTATCAGAATGATAAAAGAAGATTCCATGCATATTCTGTCCAGCAATGACAATTCTTTTTTGACATTTTATAGTACGACTTATAAAGCCATTAAGCTCATCGATCGTCAAAGGATTTAACCTAACCCCTAGAATATAAATTTCTTTCATATCTTTAGATTAAATTTATTCTTTAATTTCAAATCAAAGCCAAGCTACAACATCAAGAGGATGTTTCCAATTATTAAAAAGTTCGGCATAGAATTCATTTAACTTTGAGGATTCTATTAACGCTATAAGCGCACCTGGCAATTCGTGCGTATTTGAATATATTGAATCAATTTCATGTTCTGTCATAAGTTTTATGGATGAAATAAAATTTAAATATATTGACCTATCAACCAAATCGCGCACCTCTCTTCTATCTTTTTCATTGAGTTGATTATACGATCTGATGATACAAAAATTAGCATCTAAGTCTATGCACCAAGGCTTTTCTCCCTTATAAAACCCATTTTCTTTTTGAAGTGAGATTGTTGAATATATTAATTGTTTTGGATATAAAAAAGACCTCTTTCTTGCTTCGTAAATCCAATAAAAATGAGCTGCCCCTCCAAGATCTATAATTGTAGGTTTTTTTAAAAACACATTCCAAAAAGCCCTTTGCCAAAAACCAGTCTTAGGATTAATGTGGGCATCAAGCCAATCAAACAAGCAGTTAAACCATAAATCAAGTGAAAAATTTTTCGACCACCATTGTGGTATAACATTTTCCAACATATGAATTACGGCCGGCACACCACCTCCGATATGCGATCCCCTCCATATGTAATGCCAACCCCAATTTTTTTTCAATGAAAACTCAAAACCCATCCTCTTAATCCACTTTATAGTTTTTTCTTTGCTTTCCAAAAGATCTTGAAGTTCATGAATTCGTTTAACTTTATGCAAATACCGTTCATTTTTATCTACTTCAAGCAATCGTAAAGCACCTATCGCATAAGCTGTAGCATGTTCTTTAGGATGTCCTCTTAAATTTCTATAACTAAACCATCCCCTTTCATCTTGACATTCTAATATAAGATTGGCCCAATTTTCTCGTGACTGTCTTGAGGTAAACTTTTCCAGCTCTCCTATTGTATATAAAATATACACTGCATCTAACATTCCATATAGGTCATAATCCTTCGCGCCTCTATATAAAGCGAAATAACCTTCAATAGGATACTTATATTCCCCCAGATAATGCAATGACAAAAATTTATGACAACTTAAAGAAAGTTGCTTAAGCTTCTCAATTATTATAGACTGATTATTATTCACTCTCATATCTCCTTAACGGTGGTTTGAAGTTAGAAACCATTGTACAAAGTTTTTAACTCCGGTATCGAATGGAACATTAGGTTCATATCCCAATAGTTTTCTGGCCTTGTCGATATTAGCCCATGTCTGAGGAACGTCGCCAAGTTGAAAAGGCAAGAATTTTATCTTTGCTTTTACTTTTAGTACATTCTCAAGTACACGAACAACATCAATCAGTTTGATAGGGTAACCACTTCCTATATTGAAAATCTCATATCTTGTCTCTTCATAATCTAAAGCTTTTAAAATTCCATTTACCACATCATCGATATATGTGTAATCCCTTAAACTCGATCCGTCTCCAAAAATCGGAATCTCTCGTCCCTCCAACATTAATTGGGCAAACTTGTGTATCACAAGATCAGGTCTTTGACGCGGACCATAAACTGTAAAAAATCTCAATGATATAAATTGAATTCCATATAGCGCGCTATATATATGACCAATCATTTCACCAGAAACTTTAGTAACCGCATATGGACTAACTGGAAGTAACACATTATCATCTTCAGACCATGGAACTTTTGCATTTTTTCCATACACACTTGAGCTTGATGCAAATAAAACTTTTTTAACTCCCCATTTTTTGGCTAATTCCAAGATATTTTGAGTTCCTATAACGTTGACTTCGTGGTAGGCAACAGGATCAAGAAGCGATGGCCTAACTCCAGCTTTAGCTGCTAAATGTACAATCACATCATAGTCACCTTTGAGCTTATCCAAAGCAAACTTATTTCTTATATCTACATTCACAAAAGTATATGTATCATAAGAAAAATGACCGCATATATTCCTTCTTTTAATTTCGCTACTGTAATATTCGTCAAAATTATCAATACCGGTTACTTTCCACCCTCTAGCTAAAAGCTGATCCGCCAGGTGACTTCCGATAAAACCAGCCACCCCTGTAATTAGCGCATGCTTCATTTTATCAAAATATTATTAATTTCTTGAATCAACTTCCTAACCCGAGCTTCCCAGCTATGCTTTTGCTTCACTACCTCCCGACTCCTTCTGCCCATTACTGTCCAGCAGGATCGCTCGTCATAAGCGACACGTAAAACTCGCTTCAGGTCTTCCGGGTTGCCCGGCTCGAACAGATACCCGACCGCTCCATCGGCTATCAGTCGACGTGCGTCATCGTAAGCAGACGCCACGAAGGGCCGACCCATGGCGGCATATTCGTAAAGCTTCAGTGGCGAAAGATACATCTTGCCAGCCGCCAGCGGAACAGCCCCCGCATAGCCCAGATCGAACCCGGCAATGTAGGCGGGCACCTCATCCCACGCTACCCGGCCCACAAAACGAACCTGCGCGCCCAGTCCCAGTGCAATCGCCTGCTTTTCCCATGCTTTACGCATGGGGCCGTCGCCCACCGCCACAAATGCATAGTGGATCCCCTCCTGCTGCAGACCGGCCAGCACTTCCAGAAGTAAATCCAACCGCTGCCAGGATCTCATCTGCCCGACAAAACCAATGGTAGGGCCTTCAAAAAAACGCCGGGGCGCTACACGCGCCGGGTCAAGGTGTGACACATCCACCCCGTTGGGCAATACCACGATCTTTTCCTCCGGAATGCCAACCTCATGCACGATCAACTCCGCCAGCGCTCTGCTGATGCACACAAGCACGTCGCAACGACGATAAACCCACCGCTCTGTTCGTCTCAGGACTCCTTCCAGGGCCACCGTAGCACGATCCTGCGTCGCCTCTCGATACAGAACTGCATTGGTTTCCAGAATCCACGGAATTCCTTTCCTCTGGAACCACCAGCCCAGCGCCTGAAAGGCACCATAGCGCTCATATACCAGGTCCACAGGCCCAATTTCACGCCAGGCCCGCCAGCCATTGAGCCATCCCATTCCCAGGCGCGCCACATCGGCCGCCACACGCCTGAACCAGCTGCCACGCAGCACTTCGGCGCTCTGATCGCCTTTAACCCACTCCAGAGGCACCCGATCGCCTACGATGTAGGGTCGAACCTCCCAGCCCAACCGCCGGAAAGCATTCATCACACCCAGCACATGCGTGCGCGGGCCCGAAGCCCCTGCCTCCGGGCGGGTAGAGACACGCGGCGCACCCGACAGATACCCCAGCCGTTTATTAACCCCGGACATACCGACGATGCTCATCTACCACTTCGTCATACAGTGCTTCCAGCTTCGCATTCTGTACCCTCAGGTTGAATTCCTGCGCCACCCACTTGCGTCCTGCTTCACCCATCCGGTTGCGCAGATCAGGATTCTCCAGCAAAAGCGCCAGATAATGAGCCAGGCCCTCCACATCCCGCTCCTCTGCCAGAAAACCCGTCTCCCCGTGTCGAATAACTTCAGGAATCCCACCGCTGCGGAAACTCACCGGCGGCACTTTCATGGCCATCGCTTCAAGAAACACCACCCCGAGGGTCTCGGCTTCACCGGAGGGCATCGTAATACTCGGCATACAGAACAGGTATGCCTGCTCCAGATACTTCCGCACTACATTCTGAGGCTGCGCTCCCAGAAAAGTCACACTGTCTCCCAGCATGTTACGCGCCATCTCTTCGTAGCGAGACCGCATAGGTCCATCGCCGATTACCGTCAGGCGTACGTCGGAAAATCGCGTTTTTACTTTTCTCATCGCTTCCAGAAGAAAATGCAAGCCTTTTAGCTCTACCAGACGTCCCACATAAAGAATATGTCCCCACGTATATGCACAATCCGATGGCTTAAATTCATCCAGGTCGATTCCATGGCGAATGATAGAAATCTTTTCTGGAGGGAAGCCATGTTGTAACGTCACAACATCTTGCAGAAACTCCGACTGCACCACCACACGGCTCACCGCGTGCGCCAGCCGCCGTCGGCGCAGCACATAGAGCCGATGCGCCATGTGGGATGATCGCATCACATAGGCATCCTTCATTGTAGCGTCCGTGCCGTGAAAACTGACGATCAGCGGTACTCCCAGGCGTTTTGCCAGAGGAAGCGCGATGGCACCGTAAGGTCCGAAATGCGCGTGCAAGAGGGCGGGCTCCAAAGCCCGAGCCCATTGCACGACCTCTTCGGGAACCCGCTGCAGCACTTTCCAGCCAACTTCCTGCCACTTCCCCCAGAATCCACCATGCGAAAACACAAAAACATGACCGGGAGGCGGCGCGATGGCCGGACCTCGAGGCCATTTTGTACCGAGCACATACGTCTCATAGCGTTCTAATCCAAAACACTGTCGGTACACGAAAGTCTCGGAGATGGGAAAGGGTTGATTTACGAAAGCGATAACCCGTCGTCGCATCATCAACTGTTCCTGTTTGGGGTTAGATATAGTTGACTTGCGTGCACAAAGTAGCTAATCAGCACCCAGTATATTGCTTTTCCCAACCCACTTACCAAGAGTACACTCTCAGCTATATTCGCAAACAAGAGGAATACAAAAAACAAAAATATAAATTTAATCAATCTTGAACCACATGTTACATGTAAAGCAACACGCACAAGCGGAATTATGAGCAATAAAGCTCCAAATAAGGCACCAACAATACCAATCTCCAACCACAGGTCCAGAAAACCATTATGCGCATGCGACGCATCCCATGTTAACGCCCATACAGTAGCCGAAGGCCCGCTTTCCCCCAGCCAGAACGCACCATACCCGTATCCCAGAAGAGGCCGTTCCAGCGCCAGAGGAATGAGCAACAACCAGAGCGGAATGCGCCCGGTGAGGGTCAGGTCTTTTCCCAGAAGTCCCAGTGCCGCCTCCAGGAGTTCGGGGAGCAGGAGTGCTCCGGGCAGGGCAAATGCAAATGCCAGACTCCCCACGGCCGGCCGAAGCAACTGCGGTAGTGATCGCCAGACGCGCAGCAGAACTATCGTTGCAACTGCAAACATCAACAGAACCAGGGCTCCCGCCGAACGCGAACCGATGACCAGCAGGATGGCTATTATCTGAAGCATGCGCCACCATAACATCCGCCCATTTTTAGCGGGACCAACCTGCGCCTGAAATACAATCCACGCCAGCACCATTATCCGGCCGAACGGATTCTTATGAAAGAGAACCCCACGCCAGGCGCCTTCGTGCAGACCCGACATCACCGCCCAGTCGGGGATGAGCACGATTGCGATCAAACTGGCCACCGTAACAATTGCCAGCGCCCATCCAAGCATGCGCAGTACCTCTTCCGGACGATAGCGCACGGCCAGAAGCAACCCGTAAAGCGCTCCGAGCGCAGCCGCTATGCCCCGGCGGAACGTAATGTCGGGCGCTACGGACCAGAGCGTGGAACACAGGGCCCAGCCTACGAGCACCCATACGGGCCACCCTTTGCGTGCCACAGCAAGCGCACGCCGGGGGTGAAACACCAGAAGCCCCACCCCAAGGTAGGCGATGGCAAGAAAGAACCGCTGTACCAGATCCCCTTCGCCCGGATCCACACCGCCCAGCGTCATCCGACGCCAGAGCGGCACAAACGCCCCCATGAGCAAGACGAACGCAAACGTGTGCCAGGCATACTCCAGTTGGCGCCGCGAGATCGTCATTTCATCGCCGCCGCTTCTGATCGCCAGTGCGGGAAGGCACGTCCCAGCAACTGCTCCAACTTTTGTACTTCTTCCTCGAAATAGGCTTCAAGCTCAGCGCGCAAATCAGACGGCATCGGAGGACGAGGACGGTATCTCGTGTTCCATTTCTCCAGGCGACGAACCAGCCCCAGGCTACGGCGGGGTAGCCAGCCACGCACATACTTCATGCGGGCCACGCCTTTTGCAAGAGCACGAACAGCACCAGCAACTCTGCGCGATCGCCACTGCCGCGCCGGATTGTAAACCGGAAACTCCGTACGCCCATCATCAGGCACTCCCAGAAAATCCAGCACCCTGAGATATTCCCGGCGCGCATTTTCCTTCAGATCGTCCAGCACCAGAATCAGCACCCTCTCCCTAGGCACCAAGGTAAAGAGCCGCTCTAACTGAGAACCCAGCCGGCACCAGGAAGGATAGTCCAGCAGAACCGGATCCTTACAGCCAGGTGGCACATTCCGCCCAAGCCGCCTCTCTGCTGCCAGCTGCCACGCCGTACGGAAGTCCTCAATATTCTCATTCAATGAGCGTAATTGCTGCTCATGCAGTGAATAGACCATGTCCACCGGGTTCCGTACCATCACAATGTATCGGGCATTTGGGATCTTTTTTTCGATCGTGGGCACCGCTACGCGCGAAAAAAGATAAAACGTAGATGCTTCCCCAATGGCCAGCTCTTCAGATGTTGCCGCCTCAAATAACTTTTGATAGGTGTTCCAATCGGTGCACCATCTATACTTAATGTCCTCTGAAAAGAAAAAAGGTTCCTTGATTGGCGACATATAGACATTGGGGTGCTCCGCCAGCCACGCAGCCAACGAGGTTGTCCCGCATTTGGGCGCCCCGATGATGAAGAAATTCGGCTGTTTCATCGTTAATTTCTCCGTGTTAGGCTAAACGCCAAACTATTAATCCCCAGTCGCTTGCGCACGCGCCACCATAGAAGCCCATTCCACAGCGCCATACTTACCGATGCGGCAGCGGCTGCTCCTTCGACGCCCCATCTCGGTACCAGCACCAAATTAAGTATCAGATTGCTCACCACCGCTATTCCCATTCCCTTTGCCGTATCACGTTCGTGCCCGGTCATGTTAAGTAA
>Ga0181858_1001554_pt1 | contig 11145 bp, 9 predicted proteins | sample NewIslPassag4_SG_FD_130749 | JGI IMG/M metagenome (GOLD analysis project Ga0181858, IMG submission 130749) | Feedstock adapted compost microbial communities from Newby Island compost facility, Milpitas, CA, USA - Passage 4_SG | ecosystem: Engineered > Solid waste > Feedstock > Composting ...
GGCGGGGGCGCGGGACCCCCTTCCCCGGGGCCCCCGAGATCCCCCCCCCCGGGCCCCGCGCCCGTGCGGCGTTGAGGGCGAGCTCGAGCGGGTCCCCCTCTCCGGACTGCGCCGCCGCCGTCAGCGCCTCGAGCGCCTGGCGGCACGCCGCCGCATCGCGCTTGGCGCGGACCTCCTTGAGGCGGGCGATCTGGCGCTCGCGCACGAGTGTGTTGTCGATGTCGAGAATATCCACCTTCTCGGTCTTGTCCGGCCGATACTTGTTGACGCCGACGATCACCTCTTCGCCGCGGTCGATGCGCGCCTGCCGACGCGCCGCCGCCTCCTCGATCCTGAGCTTCGGCATGCCGGCCTCGACCGCCTTGGTCATGCCGCCCATCGCCTCCACTTCCTGGATCAGCTTCCACGCCTCGTTGGCGACGCTGTGCGTCAGATGCTCGACGTAGTAGCTGCCTCCCAGCGGATCGATCACGCGGGTGACGCCGGTCTCCTCGGCGATGATGAGCTGGGTGTTGCGGGCAATGCGCGCCGAGAACGGCGTCGGCAGGGCCAGTGCTTCGTCGAAGGAGTTGGTGTGGAGCGACTGCGTGCCGCCGAGCACGCCGGCCAGCGCCTCGATCGTCGTGCGGATGATGTTGTTGTAGGGGTCCTGCTCGGTCAGGCTCACGCCCGACGTCTGACAGTGCGTCCGCAGCGCCAAGCTCATCGGATTCTTCGGCCCGAACGGCGCCATCAGGCGCGCCCACAGCAGGCGCGCGGCGCGCAGCTTGGCGATCTCCATGAAGAAGTTCATGCCGAGGCAGAAGAAGAACGACAGCCGCGGCGCGAACGCGTCGATGTCGAGTCCCCGGGACAGGGCGGCGCGCACGTACTCGAGTCCGTCGGCGAGCGTAAAGGCGAGTTCCTGGACGCAGGTGGCACCTGCCTCCTGCATGTGATAGCCGGAGATCGAGATCGAGTTGAACTTCGGCATGTGCCGCGCCGTGTATTCGATGATGTCGGCGACGATGCGCATGCTGGGTCCGGGCGGATAGATGTAGGTGTTCCGGACCATGAACTCCTTGAGGATGTCGTTCTGGATCGTGCCCGAGAGCTGGGCCTGCTTCACGCCCTGCTCCTCGGCCGCGACGATGTAGCTGGCCATCACCGGCAGCACCGCGCCGTTCATCGTCATCGACACGCTGACCTGGTCGAGCGGGATGCCGTCAAACAGGATCTTCATGTCCTCGACCGAGTCGATCGCCACGCCGGCCTTGCCGACGTCGCCGACTACGCGCGGATGGTCGGAGTCGTAGCCGCGATGGGTGGCGAGGTCGAAGGCGATCGACAGACCAGTCTGCCCGTTCCTGAGGCACTCCTTGTAGAACTTGTTCGACTCCTCGGCCGTCGAGAAACCGGCATATTGCCGAATCGTCCACGGCCGGTTCGCATACATGGTCGCGCGCGGTCCCCGCACGAAGGGCGGAAAGCCCGGCAGCGTCCCCACCGTCTCCAACCCTTCGAGATCGGCCGCGGTATAGAGCGGCTTCACCGCGATCCCCTCGGGCGTGTGCCAGATCAGATCCTTCAGGTCCTTGCCCTTCAGCTCCGCGCGCGCACACGCCTCCCAATCGGCCAGGGTCTTGGACGGAAACTCGACCATCGCTCAGCTCCTCTCGGACGCGCCCGAATGTAGCTCGTTCAAGGGCCTAATCTAGCCCAACCCGACGACCGGAGCGGCAGGAAAAATCGACCCGTCCGGCCACGCGTCAACCGCCTTTTCGGCCGTGACTTCAATGACCTGGAACGGCACTGTCAGGCGGGATCCACAGCCATTCGACCGACCGGCTCCGGTCATGCACGCAGGTAGGCAGAGCCCCGGCTGCCGCTAGCCCGTGTACGGCGACGCTGTCCGTCCGGATGCAGCCGAGAACGCTTACGGGCCACGGGCGAGTCGTTCTAAGATGCCGGGCCCGAACGGGAGGAGCCTGCCGTGCCGCACCTCGTGCCGATTCGCGCCATCCGCCTGTTCCTGATCGGGCTCTTCGCGCTGCTCGGCGCCACTGCCGATGCGGCTTGCCTACGCAACGTCGCCGATCTCCGGCCCAGCCTGGTTCCGGTGCGTTTCGGTCCCGGCGCCGTGCCGCCGGGGCATGTCGGCCTGACGTTCATCGGGCACGCCAGCTTTCTCATCGAGACGGCCGCCGGCGTCACCATCGTCACCGACTACAACGATTATGTCCGGCCGGACATCACGCCCGACATCGTGACGATGAACAATGCGCACTCCACTCACTACAGCCTGAGCGTTGATCCCGGCATACGCCATGTGCTCCAGGGCTGGGGCGACCCGAACGGTCCCGCCACGCACGAGCTGATCGTCGAGGACGTGCGGATCTTCAACGTGCCGACCAACGTGCGCGAGTTCGACGGCACGCGAAAGAACGGCAACTCCATCTTCGTGTTCGAGACGGCCGGTCTGTGCATCGCGCATCTCGGCCACCTCCATCACCGTCTGACCCGTGAACATCTCGCCATGCTGGGACAGATCGACGTGCTGATGGTGCCGGTCGACGGCTCCTACACGCTCAATCTTCAGGACATGACCGACGTCATCGAGCAGATCCGCGCGCCGCTGGTGATCCCGATGCATTACTTCACGGCGGGCGGGCTCGAGCGGTTCCTCGCCACCTACCGCGGCAAGGCCACCAGCCTCGACTACGAGGTAAACATCAGCCCGACCGCGAGCGTGCTGCTCTCGCGCGACCGCCTGCCCGCGCGGCCGGAAATCCTGGTGCTGCCGGGGCATTGACGAGCCGGTCCGACGGCTGCCGCTACGCGAGCACGCGCCGTCCACCGCTGATGGCTCGCCGCCGGCGCGACGTGGTTCGGACATTGGCCGGAGAAAGCGCGTCCGCCGACGGGAATGGCTTGAGCTGCCGGCGCTCGATCCTCCAGCGTGCCGCCAGTCTGATTTCACTCTAGATACCTGCCGGGCGCCATATGCAGGCCGTGCAGCCATTCCATGGGCTCGAACCTGCCATCGGCGAGCTTTGCGCGTTCCTGATGTTTCGTTACTGCCCGCGCGGGCTGAAATCGGAGTACGGCGTGCCGGGATCGCCCGAGTCTCTTGGACGGGTCCCCAGAGGCGAGACGGTCCACACGGCGCGACTTGCAGCCGAGCGCCGCGTTGCCGTCCATCGCAACGCAGAGCAGCGCCGCCCACGCTCGAATCAGATGACGCGCGCCCGAACGTACCCCTGACGGGCGCTGACGGTTGCAGCTGTGCCGCGACTTGCCCGGTGGACCGATCCAGCGCGAGCAGCGCGTTCCGCGCAGCCTCGGCCCGTCGTCGGTCCTCGTAGAAGGCATGGAACGCGTGCTCCGCGCTCGTCGATCTTCCGCAAGGGCGATCTCCGGCCTGCCGCCACAATCCAAGGTTAGGGCTTGGGACAGTCAAGCCTCGGGTCAGGCCGGAACGGACGCTAGCGCCGTTGGCGCGCGACGGTTCAGGCCGTAATATCGCCGCTCCTGCTACGGAACCGTTATGGCGAAGAAGAAAAATCCTTTGAACCTGAATCCGCTGCAGCTCAAGACGCTCACCCTGCTGCAGGCGCTCGCCAAGCTCCCCGACCACGGCCGGCCGGCCGACGAGCCGGGCGCGATCATGGTCGACAATCTCCCCCGTCCGCACGGCGACCATTTTCACCTGGGGCCCTATGTCGTGCTGGCGCGCGATGCGACCGGCCTGCAGAACCCGGCGGCCTGGGTCGCGCTCGAGCGCAAGGGGTTGATCAAGTCGATGTTCCCGGACGCCTGCATCGTGACCGCCGCAGGCATGGAATATGACACCGGCCTTGCCGGCCAGATCCTGCACGGAAGCGACCACTGACGACCTGGCGGCCGCGACTTCGCCGCGCCGACGGAAGATCCGCTCGAAGCCGATCCGTCCGGGCACCCGCCCCCATGGCGACACGATTTGCAGCCGCTACACGGTTGCGGCCGATTGACGTTCGGCGAAGTTCGCGTCGAGGAAAATCGCCCCCCGGATCAATCGCGCGGGCTGCTCCCGGATTTCGGGCATGAGCAGATCGAGCACGCCTGTCTCCGGCCGGGCTGCAGCGACGATGGCAAGAGCCAGATCGCGCCCACCCGCGTCGGCGAGGCCGACCAGCAATCGTTCCGGCGGCGCAATGCCGGGCGCGGGGCCGCCTTCGATTTGCAGTCGATCGGTCCGAACGGACCGCAACGAGGCATTCTCGAAATAGCGCCGGAACGCTGCGCGGCGGGCGGCGCGCCGCTCGGCATCCGTCTTGCGTCGTGCCTGCGGTGAGGGCGCGAGACGAAGCGAGGGGCGCCTTTCATTGTCGCAGAGGATCGATTCGAGCATGGGATCATGGCCGAGCACGACCAGCAGATCCGGTTGTGCAGCGGCGATCTTAGCCGCCTTCAAACGCCGTCCTGGACCGGCGAGCAGGCCGCCGGTGTTGACGACGAGATCGGCGTCGGCCGTGTCGATCATCCGGCCCACGCCCTGGATCAGTCGCTGCCAGCCGTGGACGGGGTTCGTGGTCCCGACGAACGCCAATGACGAGAGGACTGGCGTATCGCCGTCGAGATACCCGAGCGTGACGCAAGCGGGGGGCCCGACGGTCTTCTGCCCCACATCGGCATCGACCAGGGCCGCACGCCGGTCGACATTCCTGGCCGCTTTCATGAGAAACTGTGCGAACGTGCTCTTGCCGACATCGGCCGGCCCCAGAATGAGCACGCGGTCGAATCCGCTGCGGCAGATTCGCCTCGCCGCATCGGCCCAGTCCGCCGGCACGTCGACGCCGTCAAGGCAATCAGGCTGCGGCATGAGGCAAGGCTTCCGGGGCGGCGGCTCCTTCGTCCGAAAGACAACCTGGCCGCCGCAAAAAAGGTCCCCCTTTGCCCGGCAGGCGTCCCGACGCGGCCGCGTCTACCAGCGCAGGCCGGGCAGAATGTAGGTGGGGCGCAGGCCGAACTGGGCCAGGAGCGCCGCCACGCGCTCGGCGGCCGGCACTTCGCCCATGGCGATGCCCAACGTCTCGCCGTGAACGCCGCCGGGGATGAAGGCGCTGTGGATACCGGCATTGACGGCGCCCTGGATATCGGTCCTGAGCCCGTCGCCGATGCCGAGCACGCGATCGGGCGCGGGATTGCCGAGGAGCGGCATGGCCGCGCGATACGTCACCGCATACGGCTTGCCGTGATAGATCACTTCGCCGCCGAGTTCCTCGTAGCGCTGCGCCAATGCGCCGGCGCATACCAGCCGCGTGTTGCCGCGCAGCACCTCGAGGTCCGGATTGGCGCAGACGAGCGGCAGGCCGCGCCGCCGCGCCTCACGCAGCAGCGTCTCGTGCGCGGCGACGTCGAGCGCGTCGTCGTTGGGCCCCGTGCTCAGCACGAAATCGGCCGCGCCGATGTCGTCCACGCGGACGAGACCGTTTCCTTCGAACATGTTGAGGTCGCGCTCCGGCCCGATATGGAACGCCCGCCGCCCGAGCGGCGCATGCTGCGCGTCATCGCGACGCTTGAGCGACCGCCAGGCGACTTCGCCGGACGTCAGGACGGCATCGTAGAGCGATGCATCGAGGCCGAAATTGGCCGCGAGCTGCTGCTCGATGATGTGCGCGCGCCGCGGCGCGTTGGACAGCAGCAGCACGCGCTTGCCCGCCGCCTTCAGGTGCCTGAGGGCATCGAGCGCGCCGGGAAAGGGTCTGACGCCGTTGTGGACGCACCCCCACAGATCGACAATGAACGCGTCATAGCGGTCGGCGACGGCGCTCAAACCCGGAATCACGGGCGGCGCATCGGTTCGTGTTGCGTGGCAGTCGTGCATGGCGGTGCCTTCATGTCACGGCGGCGCCGCCGAGAAAAGCGCAAATTTCAAGCGGCCGCGCTTTCACGCGACCGCGCGAGACGCGGCTCGCCGAACAGGAAGCCCTGGCCGAGGTCGACCGGCAGGTCGAGCAGCTCGACGACCATCGCTTCAGTCTCGATCTTCTCGACGACCAGGTCGATCGCGTTGCTGTCGAGCGCACGCTTGAACGCGCGCATGTCGAGACTTCGCGACGGTTTGCGCGTCTCCTCGATGAGCCTTGCCGCCTCGATCTTCACGAAACGGAAATGCCGGGCGCCCAGCTCGTCGACATCGAAGTCGAGGTTCGTCACCTGGTCCATGGAGAACCGGCAGCCGAGCTGCGCCAGCCCTTCGAGCTCGCGCACCACTTCGCGCCCATGGCGGGCAACGCTCGCCTGGGTGAATTCGAACACGAGCCGTGGCGCGAAGTCCCGGTTGGCGGCGACGAACGCGACGAATTCGCGCATGAAGTCGGCATCGGCGAGGGTGTGCTCCGAGACGTTGATGAAAAGACCGAATCCCTCGCGCTTCTGGATGCGCCGCACGAGCTGGATGCTGCGGAACAGCAGCATATTGTCGATAGCGCCGATCAGCCCTTCGCGCTCGGCGACGCCGAGATACTGCTCGGGCGTGATCATCGTCCCGTCGGTCGCACGGATGCGCGAGAAGCACTCGTAATGGCGGTGCTTGCGCTGCGGCAGGCTGACGATCGGCTGCACGAACAGATCGACCCGGTTGATGCGCAATCCCTCGCGAACGATGTCCAGCAGCGCGCCCTCGTCGAGGCCGACGGCGATACGCGGCGCCTCGACCGCCGGCTCGCGCGCGGCGGACACGTTGGCCGGCGCCCTGGCCTTTGCCGGTGCCACCGGCGTCGCGCTGCGCTCGCCCTTCGAGAGCTGGGCGACGAGGCCCTGCAGCATGCGGACCTCGTTCATGATCTCGGCGAGGTCGGACGATCCACCGTTGCGCCCCTGGCTCGCCACGATCGCCTCGTGGATCCGCCGGGCTTCCTCGCGCGCTGCGGCGAGTTCGCTGCGCGTCCGGGCATAGGCGTCCTGCATCGCGGCGAGTTCGGCCGCGACCGCGCGGTCGTGCGCCATGCGCGAAACCGCGAAATGGATCATGCCGCAGACGAGCAGGAAGATGCCGGCGAGCTCGGCCACGAGCCGCGGGTCGAGGTCGTCGAAGTGCCTGGGAAGGGACAGCGCAACACCGGCTGCCACCAGCACGTAGGACAGCACGATGAGCGCGTGATTGATGACCGCCATCCGGGGGCCGCAAGCTCCGTGGAAATGTCGCCCGGATTCTAGCGGGCCACCCTTGACGTATGGTTAACCTACGGTAATTGCCGCGCTCGGCGCCGATCTACCGGTGGTCCGCCCCCACCGCATCGGCCAGACAAGCAAAGCCATCGGCGCGGAGGCGTGCTGCGAGTTCGTGCTGGATCCGGGCGATCAGACCGGGCCCCTGGTACACGAGCGCGGTGTAAAGCTGCACCAGCGACGCACCGGCGCGGACCTTGCGATAGGCATCGTGCCCCGATGCGATGCCGCCCACGCCGATGAGCGGGATGCGCCCCTCCGTCAGCCGGTACATCGTGGCGAGACACGCGGTCGACATCTCGAACAGCGGCCGGCCGGACAACCCGCCGGCCTCGCGCCGGTACGGACTCTTCAGACCCGGCGGCCGCGCGACCGTCGTATTCGAAACGATCAAGCCGTCGATGCCCATCGCCAGCGCCACGTCGGCAATGTCGCGGCAGTCGAGCTCGGTGAGATCGGGCGCGATCTTGAGCAGGAGCGGCGGCGCGCCCGACGGCATGACGTCGCGCAACGCTGCCTGCACGCGGCCGATCAGTTCCTGCAGCGCGTCGCGGCCCTGCAATGCACGCAGGCCGGGCGTGTTGGGCGATGAGACATTGCACACGAGAAAATCGGCGCAGGGTGCGAGTGCCTTCACGCCGGCCACATAGTCGGCTGCGGCATCGACCGTATCCCTGTTCTTCCCCAGGTTCACGCCGACGACGCCGCGCCGCTTGCGCCGCTTGAGTCGCGCGCCGACGACCGCCGCGCCCTCGTTGTTGAATCCCATACGGTTGATGACCGCCTCGTCCTCGGTCAGCCGGAACAGGCGCGGCCGCGGATTGCCCGGCTGCGGTCGCGGCGTGACGCTGCCGATCTCGATGAAGCCGAAACCTTGGTTCAGCAGCGCATCGGGCGCCTCGGCACTCTTGTCGAATCCCGCTGCCAGTCCGACCGGATTCGGAAACGTCAGGCCCCACAGGTTCTGCACGAGGATCGGATCCGGCGTGATGGCGGCCCGGGGGACCAGCCCCGTCCTGAGGGCGGCGATCGTGAGCCGATGCGCCGTCTCGGGCTCGAGCGCACCAAGCAGCGGCCGCGCAAGGCGATACCAGTCCATCTACCGCTGCCGATGCCGTTTCACGTGCCCGAACCCAGGCCCCAGGGCAGGACATGACGTCCGTCGGGGCCGAGCGGCAGATCGGCAGTCCGGCGTACCGACGTCAGCGGCAGGGGACCGTAGAGATGCGGGAACAACTGTCCGCCGCGCGAAGGCTCCCATTTCAGGGCCGGACCGAGAGACCCGGCATCGACTTCGAGCAGAACGAGGTCGTGCTGCCCGGCGTAGTGCCTGGCGGCGCTCTCGGCGAGCTGTGCGGCGGTCGAGAAATGGATAAAGCCGTCGGCACGATCCTGCGGCGAACCTTCGTAACGGTCGCCGTTCCGGATCGCCTCCCACTCGCGACGCGAGCATATGTGATAAATGCCGTTCATTAACGATACGCTAGCTTAGGAGGCCGCTTCCGAGTCGCACAACGGCGGAGAGAATGCGGGTTCCTCTATTGATTCCAATGCCATGGCACAGCCTGCCCATTTTTCGGGGCCCTGCCCGGCGTTTGGACATATGGAATGAACTGAGATGAACCCAACACGCGTTCATAACATGTGCAACTTCGCACGGGTTGACCACATCGCCTGATTGTTGTCGTTTCCTGGCGCAGCTAGGACCGCGAGGATGTCACAGAACAAACGTGGACAGTATGTCCCGTGCGAGAACTGCCCTTGGCGGAGAAGCGGCGTCTTCAGGCCGATCCCACCTGCTGCTCTCGTGGCGCTCGGCAGGTTCAAGAAGAACCACATCCATGTTCCGGCGCGCCGGACGCTGGTCCGGCCATCCGGACAACATTCCGTGTTCTACACGCTCTTTGACGGCTGGGCGTTCGGCTACGCCAATGTCAACGGCAATCGCCAGATCCTGCACTTTTATGTGCCCGGGGACGTCATCGGCGTGCAGATTCCGCTCCTCGGCGCCGTCACCTGCACGGTGCAAACGCTGACCGATGCGAGCCTCTGCGTCTTCGCATGCGACAAGGTCGAGGCGCTGTTCGAGACTCAGCCCCGTCTCGGTCTGGAGATCGCGCGCATCGCTGCCGCCGAATCGATGCTGATCCGAATGCGCCTTGCCGCGATCGGCCGGCGCGAGGCGGTCGCACGGGTCGCCTATCTCCTTGCCGAGCTCCACGCACGCCTCAAACAGCGCCGGCTGTGGCAGGGCGATGGTTGCGTGCTGCCGCTGACGCAGGAGCATTTCGCGGATGCCTTGGGCCTGAGCACCGTCCACATCAGCCGCATGTTCAAGGTCCTGGGCGACGACGGCATCGCGCGCTTCGAGCGCGGCCGCCTCACCATCCTCGACCTGCAGGCGCTGCACGAACGCGCCGAACTCGACGGCGGATTCGGCCTGGCCGAACCGTCCCTCCTCTGAAATCCGCCGGAGCCGGACCGAAGCGGAGCAGCCGCGGGTTGCGCCATGCGCGGTTCAGCCGACCGCCGCGGGTTGTATTTTCAAGAATTTATGCATAATCTGCTGTTTGTTCCGACAACTTCCGATAACGTACCTATCGAGGGGCTGTCCCCCTTATGTTGCGCCATCAGGACGTCTGGCTCGCGATCGATCAGCTTGCGGCCGATCACGGATTTTCGCCGTCGGGCCTCGCCCGCCGTGCCGGCCTCGACCCGACGACGTTCAACAAGAGCAAGCGCATCGCGCGCGACGGGCGGCCGCGCTGGCCGTCCACCGAAAGCATCGCCAAGATCCTCGAGGCAACCGGCGCGACGCTGGCCGACTTCGTTGCCTATATCGGCAAGGCGCAGGGAGCTTCGGGCGTCGTCCGACGCATTCCCGTGATCGGCTATGCCCAGGCCTCTGCCAAGGGCGCCTTCGACGATGCCGGCCGCCCGGCCGGCACCGGATGGGACGAGCTGATGTTTCCGGACATCGCCGACCCGAACGCCTATGCCCTGGAGATTACCGGCGATTCCATGGCGCCGATCTACCGTGACGGCGATACGATCATCGTTTCGCCCGGGGCGGGCCTCAGGCGCGGTGATCGCGTCGTCCTCAAGGTCCGGGACGGCGAACTCTTGGTCAAGCAGCTGTTGCGCCGTGGCGCCAAGAAGATCGAGCTTGCTCCCCTGGGCGCCACGCATGTCGAGCGCAACCTGCCGGTCGAGGACGTCGCCTTCATGCATCGCGTCGTCTGGGCGACGCAGTAGCCCGGACTTTCAGCGCCCTTCGCCGGCGAGGCCCGAAGCCGCTTGCGCCGATGTTGTGGCGCCTGAACGGCGCGCGCTGTCGAAACGCGGGATCCGTCCCGGCTAAGACGCACGATTCGTCGCGACGAGTTCGCCCGCGAGCGCCTTCCGGATCAGCGCGATCGTCTCGGCTATGCCGTAGAGCGCGATGAACGAGCCGAGCCGTGGTCCCTGTTCGGTGCCGAACAGAATCTCGTAGCAGGATTTGAACCAGGCGCGCAGATCCTGCGCCCAGCCGTGCCGCTTGCCGACCTCGTAGACCTCGTACTGGATCGTTTCCGACTCGGTACCCGGCGGAAACTTCTCCAGCACGGCGATGAGGTCCTCGAGCGCCGCCCGCTCCTGCGCCGTAGCCGCGCGGTAGCGCCGCGTCGGCCGCACGTAGTCGCGGAAGTAGTTGATCGCGGAACCCACCAGCCGGTCGAGGAACGGGTGCGTCGCCGGCGATGCGTTCGGCCTGTACCGCGTGATGAAGCCCCACAATACGCCCCGGTCCTCGGTATTCGCGACGCCGACGAGATTCAGCAGGATATTGAACGGCAGCGTGTCCGGTTCGGGCGCCGGCGGCTTGCCGGGGGGGATGGGCCCCACCCGAATGTCGAGCTCGTAGCGCGGGGGCCGCGGCGGGGAAAGCCCCGCGCGCGGCCGGGGGGCGGCCCC
>Ga0181858_1001557_pt1 | contig 11131 bp, 8 predicted proteins | sample NewIslPassag4_SG_FD_130749 | JGI IMG/M metagenome (GOLD analysis project Ga0181858, IMG submission 130749) | Feedstock adapted compost microbial communities from Newby Island compost facility, Milpitas, CA, USA - Passage 4_SG | ecosystem: Engineered > Solid waste > Feedstock > Composting ...
CCCGGCCGCCGCCGCGGTTCCGGCCTTGGCAGCTTCGCAGAGCCCCTGGTCAGCCGCTGCGACCAGGATGCCAACCACCAGCTCACGGCACAGGAATTCGTCTCCGGCATGGCAAACCTCTTCCATCAATGGGACACCAACCGCGACGATCGCCTCCGTTTCCTCGAACTCTATGCCGGCATCCAAACAGCCCTCCAACCCGAACCTCCCCGCTTTGCTCCCTTCGGCGGCCCGCCCCCGGCTTCACGACGCAACCCGCCCGCGTCCCCTCCGGGCACCTCGCCCGCGCCCGATTCTCCACCTCCGCCCCAAAACAGCCCGTCACGGCCAGACCCGCCCCACCCCGACACGCCACCCCGCTCATGACCCCGACCCTCGCCAGCCGGATCGCACGCCCGACCGCGCCATGCCCGGCCGGAACCTCCTCCATGAACCGCGCTCAGCTTTTCCCGAGAACTTCCACTCAAGGAATCGCACTCTCCAAAACCCGTGCCTCTCACAACTCCACCCAACATTGACCTGTCATGAACACCATGCGCATCGAAGAATCGTTCCGTAACCTCTTCTGGAACCCCGAAATGCGGGCCGCCCTGCCGGACGTCGTCCTCAGTCTGGCCCTCGCCGCCCTCCTCGGCGTCATCCTCGGCCAGGTCTACATCCGCTTCGGCCAGTCATTGTCCAACCGCCGAATCTTCGCTCGCAACTTCCTCCTGCTCGTCGTCACCACCACCCTCGTCATCAGCATCGTCAAATCCTCGCTCGCCCTTTCCCTCGGCCTCGTCGGCGCACTTTCCATCGTGCGTTTCCGCACACCGATCAAGGAACCCGAGGAGCTCGCTTACCTGTTCCTGGCCATCGGAATCGGCCTGGGCCTCGGCGCCGGTCAGGCCCTCGTCACCCTCGTCGCCCTCGTCATCATCCTCGGCCTCATTGTCATCAGGGGCCTCACCCGCCGGCCCCCTCCACAGGGCAACCTCTACCTCACCGTGGACGCCCCGGCATCCACGGGACTCAACCTCCAACAGCTCCTCCAACTCTTCGCCGAAATCGGCGCCGTCGCCGCCCTCAAACGTTACGACCTCGCCGCCGACCGGCTCGAAGCCGCATTCCACGTGGATTTCCCCACGCCCCAAACCCTCGAACAATTCACTCAAAAGCTCCGCACCCTCGCACCCGACGCTCGCGTCACTTGCGTGGACGACCGGGCCCTGGCCATCTGAATCCGCCAACCCGACCAACCATGTCCCCGCCACCGGAATCCGTTCGCTACGAAAGAAAACTCCTGCCTCTCGGGATCCCTCCCGAGCAGGTCCTCGTCCTCGTCCAACAGCATCCAGCCGGCTTCCGCGAGGCCTACCCGCCCCGCTACGTCAACAGCGTCTATCTCGACCCCCCCGCCCTCGGCGATTTCCACGACCACGTCGCCGGCCTCCCCCGCCGCAGCAAGACCCGCATCCGATGGTACGGCCCGCTGGCCGCGGTCATAGCCACACCCTCGCTCGAACGCAAACAAAAAGCCGGCCACGTCGCATGGAAAGAGTCTCACCCCGTCCCGCCACTCACCATCAACGGAACCGGGTGGGCTCCGTCCATCCGCACTTACATCCGGCAAACCTATCTGCCGGAGACCATCCGGCCGGTCGTTCAGTTGCGGCAGCCCGTGCTGTTGACCAGATCCCTCCGCCGTTACTTCATCAGTAGCGATCGCCGCTTCCGACTCACCATGGATACCGACCTGAAATTCGACACCGTGACGCGCACATCCAACCATGCCGGCCTGATCCCCTCTCCCATCCCCGTCATCCTCGAGCTCAAGTTCCCTCCCGCTGCCGCACCCCACGCCGACCGCATCACCAACGCCTTTCCCTTTCGCATCGCACGCTGCTCCAAATACATCCTCGGCCTGAAACTCGCCTTCTTCGACTCCGACTAACCACCCCGCCACCCGCGCAGCAGGAGCGCTCCACCCCCGGATCGCCCTCGATCCCCGCCATCACCGAACATCCGAAAAGCCCGCGGGGCTGGAGAAACCACGCCACCTTCGTGGCCCGCTGCAGCACGGCCGCATACCGGCCGCCCCGATCGTCACCTCCTCAACGCAGCGGCAATACCACCACGTCACGCGCCCGTTCAGGTGGCTCGACCTTCAAACGCACCAACCGCCCCTCCCGCAGTTCACCCTCCACCGTCGTTCGAAAGGGCGCACGCAGCCTGAAACTCACGTCCCAGTCGCGCGGCCATGCCGGAAACAGGTAAATGGCCCCCCCGTCCGTCTGCATCACCATCGCCTGCAGCGTCCGCATGAACACCCCACCGTGACACTGGTCCGGAGTCCAGTCGAAGTTGGGACCCCAAAAAGCCGGAAATCGCTCGTTGGGATCCGTACGCCACGACCGTTCCCCCACCGCACCCTGCACATCCCGGCTCAGACCCAAATACGCCATGAACAAGTCGTCCTGTCGCCAGCCGAAGTGCCCGCGATCCAGCCGGTGCTCCAGCGCGGCCAGGGCCCACTCCACATGCGGCCGGTTGAAAGCAAACAGCCGAAACGGAAACACCGGACACAACTCCGGATTCTCGCTGTTCCGCTTCTCCCCAAACACCGCCGCAGGCGCCAGCGCCGTTTTGCCCTCCACCGTGTGCACCGGCACCGGCGGCAGGTTCCCCAACAACCGCGCCGCCAGCTCGCGATCCCGGGCCGGCACGTCTTCCACGGGCAACGACAACAACCGCTGCGCCACCGCACGGCAACCGGCCACCTCCGGCGTCGCGTTCGTACAAACCCCCCACGTCTCCAGCGCCTGCGAAGGGTAAAACACCAGTTGCCCCCCGGCATTCGTCGGATAATGCACCTCGAAAAACCTCAGGACATCGCGCGTCAGCGGCAGGACCCGCCGCTCCAGAAATCCGCGGTCGCCCGTGTGCTCATAATACTCCAGCGCCAGCCACGCCAGCTCCAACCCGCTCACCCATTCGTACTTGTGCCAGCGACTCTGCTGCAGTTTGTCCTCGCGCCGCTCGAACGGCGTCCAACCATAGGTCTCGCTGAAGATCGCCCCCCAAAACATCATGCACTCCGGATAAAACGCACCCTCATGCCCCATGTAAACCCGGGTCCGATGCCGACACAGCGGCAACAGTTCGTCCACGTACATCCGGAACAGCGGCTCCATCAGATCATAATCCCCCGCCGCACACATCGCGTAATACGGTAGCCGTGTGTTCTGCCACCAGTAGCCCGGCCCCCCCCGCCGATAATCCGGATCCGCCTCCGTCGGCCCGGGCGGCACCGTGAACAATGAACCGTTGAACTTGATCGGATACCGACCCCGGCCCGCCGCCGCGGTCACGAACCGTTGCAAATGGTACATCTTGCTCACCCGCGCCGCCTCATCGTAATCCGCCGTCGGTATCCCCTGTGTCTCCGCCTCCACACGCCCGTTCACATACAACCGGCAGCGCCCCGACTCCGGATCCGCCACCGCCGCCACGTGCGTCCATTCTCCGACAGGCGCCCCCCGCGGCACCCGCAACGTGTGCGTCCCGCAAATGAACCGCAGACTGTTCCCCGGCCACGTGTCCAGCAAAAACCCGTCATCCACACCGGGCGTCACCTCGTCCACGATCCGCGCACCCCCCACTCCAAACTTCTCCGGCCGAATCCACGCCTCCACCGTCAGCCCCCTGGAAAAGTCCCAGTCCTCCGACCCGGTCAACACTTGCACCTTCACATCCCGCAGCGACACCAACGCCGCCGGCACACCCTCCACCGACTCCCCTGACGGCGTCCGGTATAACCGGCCCACCGTCTCCTCGTCCAACGGCCGGTTCCAGATCGTCAGACGCCCAATCTCACCCGCCCATCGGTTGCCCCCGTCACGGTCCATCCCCACCCGCACCGGATGCCGATTCGGCGGCACCAACGGCGGCGTCACCGCCACCGCACCCGCACCCCGCACCGCCCGAATCCAACTCCGATCCCAAAACGCCAGCCACCATGACTCCTGCAACCAGCGCCGTCGCTCCACCCCTTCCGACCGCACCCGCGCCAACAGCGTTTCCGACTGGGCCCGCCACTCCTCAGGCGTCCCCGGATGCATCGACGTCACCGCAACACGAAAAACATGCCGCCGCGCCGGACCCGACCGCAGCCGCCGATCATCCAACCGCTCCCCGCCATCCGCCTCGATCAACACCCCGAACACCCGATGCAACAGCGGATCCTCCTGCCGAAAACCCGACAAACCTTGGATCCGCGCCATCATCGCCGGACCCACCGACTTTTCGTTGAAATGATACCACCCCCCCCTCCCCTCCATCCCCGTCAACCACCGGTCCGGCTCCAACACCATCGCCCCCTCGTCGCCCTCCCCATCCGGATGCCCCCAAAGCACGTCACTCAACTCCAACTCACGCCTCACCTGCCGGTTCGTCCGCCACAACTCCCCCACGGCCGTTACCGTCACCGGTTGCTCCGACTCCACCGTCAAATGCACCACCGGCAAATACGCGTCCACCCACAACTCCAGCCGCACAGAACCCGATCCACGGCCCGATCGAACCTCCATCGAGCCCGATTCCAACCGCAGTTCCTGCCGAAACGGCTCCCCCTCCCGCACCGGATTCGGCTCAATCACCCACCGGATCTTGCCCACCTTGACCAACCGGCCGTACTCATCCCACGCATCCGACCGCGCCACGTAACACTGCAACTCCCCGTCCGCCGTCATCCACGCATTCAGCGCCACCTCCCCGTTTCCCAGCGGCATGGACCCGTGATGGTTCGTGCTCGGACTCTCCCACACCACGTTGTACTGACTCACCGCCGGCTCCGCGCCCGTTCCACACGCCCAAGCCACCACAATGACCCACGCCATCCACCACCTGCCCCGCAGCCCACACACGAGTCCCCCCGGCTGAGTGGACCGCCCGCCTTCCGCCGGCAACACCTCCGACCCGCACCCGGCCGGCGCCGCCACTCCCACTCTCATCCCCGAACTCCATCGCTTCCACCAACTCGCTTCCATGCCCCGCATGGTCGTCAAAGCCCCACCTCCCGCAAGCCCAACCGAACGTCTCCACACCCATCGTCACCCCGGCATTCCGCACAAGAATGATCAGCCATTTCCCTCCTCCCAACCCAGCGCCCCGCCAACCGTCCCGCCCTTCTCTCCTCAGCCTCCCAGCCCCACCCCTCGAAGCCCGCCCACCCACACCGGTGCTCGTCACCACCACACGCCGCCACCGCCCCCATCCGGCGACCGTTCGGTCCCCCACTGCCACACCAGGATGCCCAGCCGATGCTCCAAGGCCAGCTCTCTGGCACTCAATTCCCGGATCCGCACACCGCCGCCCTGCACGTGGAGCCCATCTCGCCGCATCCGACCAGTTGCCCGTCGCACAATCAGCCGCAGGCCGGTCGCACGTTCCGGCCATATCGTCGACGCTCGGTGGTGGAGCGCACGGCGCCCTGCCTGTCCCATCTCCGGCGCCAGTGCATCCGCTCAGAGAAGTCGAGCCGGGCGTTTGAGGCGTATTCCCAGACGGCCTATGCGTTCCTGGTCGTGCGGCAGGTATTATGCCGGGTTCCCAACAAGGTGTTTCCACGCACCCGGTTGATGCAGCTCTTCGCTTGCCCGCACTGGCGGGTCGGGTCTTTTGTGAGGCTGGGGTCTTACTAGGCGTTCAGCAGTAGATCGCCTTCCCAGCCATGGCTTACTCGGTGTCGTCTGAACCTCCTCATGCCCACCAACAGTGTCACCATGGCCTTCTGAAACGACTTGCAAGCTGGGCTTACGGACAGCCTCTTAACACCTGGCTTCGCTCACCAGTACCTGGGCATGTCAAGGCGGGCCGAATGGCCACCCATTCGTTATCGCCTTGACACAGTTCACCCGGACGTGGTCATCCATCTCAGCCATCACGATTCCTACGCCAATGTCCGTGGCACGAAACGAACAGCCTGGTTTGCTTATCACCGTTTTGAACCGCTCACCAGGTTGTCCAACCATCCGAACAAACCATTCCTAAACCTGAGCATATGTTGCATGGTATACTCGCGCCTCAAAGCCACGGCCATCCCAGCGGATGACGCACCTGCCTGTCAACGCCGGGATGTCGTTGGACACCAAGACACGAGCTCCGAACGTGTGCAAGAGCTCCGCCAACTTCTGCTCCGCCCCCGTCCTCCGAGCTGAGCAGCCACAGTCCGTCGAAGCGAGGATCGCGCCCACAAGTATTGGAATGATCGCTACCCGTGTCCCACACAAGAATCTCATCCTGTACGGCTCCCTTGCTGCTATTTGCACAAACGCTCACACCCCTTCGCACAGTCCCTTTTCGGACCGCCGGCCCCGACCGCCCTCTTGTTGGCCAATAGACACCCACACAACCACATGTCGTACCGTGAGATCCGTCCCTTGCTTCCCCTGGACAGCAACTTTGAACACCGAGTGCAATTGTCCACGCAATCGTTCAAAGTCGTGCATCCTGGTACAGGCGCGCCTACGCACTCACAATATTGGCGGGTACCCAGACAGTGCATTTCGGCACAACTACGATAATATGCAGTGATCACATCGTACCATAGTCCAAGCAGGTCCACCCCACCAACACCATCGTTGCCGCAATATGCTGTCAGTCATTGACCCCCACCCTTCCCTGTCAGATCCCGGCTCAGCCAGCGGCCTTCCGTGGGACTGTACACGCGGTACTCGTACAAGACCAGACCGGTGAAGTCTTCGGTGCGTTTGGTGGAGAAACGGAAGGGTTTCAACCGGGCAACAGGAGCGCTCAGGCGGAGGGGCTCGCCAAAGGGACCCTATTCGTACCGGGCGGTTTCCGTGCCGGTGGACGCCGAAATCAGGTTTCACACGTTCCCGTTGCCGTCGTAGCAGACGAAGTGCGTGCCAGCCGCAGGTCCAGTGCCAGCCCGAGCCCAAGCAGGCCACAAACCCCTCCGGCGCCGTCGAGTGCTTCCGACAAATCCACGCCCCAGACATCAGAACCAACCATGGCGTTGTTTGTCGCATTCAGCCCCACTATGTGCCGGCCACACAGCGCGGGATTACTGACACATTTTAGATTCTCGCCCACTGCTCACTTTACTTGGTCCAGATCCAACGTTTCTGCGTTATCCTACGGCCCTTTGCATCATTAGTCGATTCCACTCTGCGCCAGGATGCTTGCGGGGCATTTGTTCGCCTTGCGGCATGCTAGGTGTGGTCCGATCGGGCGCCAGCCTTCATCCTGCAGCTCACGCTTTAGGTGAACAACCAACGGTGTTCCACCAACAGCGTCGGGCTTTTCCTAATACACGAAAAGCGAGTGCATGCCCCACCAATAAAGCGATACGATTCTCTTCGCCGTACATGTGTTACTCACATCGTGATGCCCGACGCACGGAGTACGCGATGACACATCCTCTTCGGTGCTAGTCACTCTGACTGTTAGCCTCGCCGACTCAGCGTGAGAATGATCACCACACCAACTCCCCAGATCAAAAGCGTTGCAGGAAAAAAGAGTATTGACATTATGCTATTTTGTGCAGGGGGTCCTGCCGAAAGTCTAGTGTGCCTTTCTGCCCCGAACGGTATAAAGCTTAGTGCCACCACAGCGACAATGACTAAGCTAAACATTAAACAGGCGATTATTTTTCTGGCCATACGCGGGTCTAGTGGATTATTGTCTCGCCGTCAGCGCATATTGTTATAGAGATCGTGCTTGAGCGACACGTTACTGACAAATCTATATATGGTGTTTTGACTCCAACGAAAACGGTGTATTCTGATGTGTATGTGCCACACTCCACACAGCTGAGATCCTTCTTCGCTATGTATAATCCGGTAACATGCAGTCGGTAGGTGGAAGGCGGCGTTGCGAATGTGAGGCGGCCTTCCGCCGAATCGTTCCCATAAGCATGAGATCTATATCCTGACACTGTGTCACCCCACACCTTTAAATATTGTCCGGCAGCGGCGTATTGGCCATTCAACCCCAATACATCTCGGATCCACTTTGCAAGGTACGTCCGGATATTCTGCCACGTATCGTGGGCCCATGCTTCTATAGGAATGAATTCACACACGTCGACTCTCTTGCACAGGTCATTAAGAACACACGAGCAGGCATTTTTTCCTCCAACTTTCCCAATCGGATTCCGGCTCAGCCAGCGGCCAAGGGTGAGATTGTAGGCGCGGTATTTGTAGAATACAAAGTGCGTCGTGTTGTCGGTCCGCTTGGTGGAAAACCGGCGCGGATTCTCCTTGGCCATCGGTCCTGTGACGCGGATAGGTTCGTCCCGCCCACGCGGGAGACCGTATTCATACCTTGCAGTCTCAGTCCCCGTGTTGGCGCTGACTAGGCCAACTACATTCCCATTGCCATCGTAGGCGCAGACGTGCCCGCCGTTGGCCACGCTGCTCAGCCACAGCAGCCCGCCTACGCCACCAGCACCGTCCACCGTGCTGGAGACATCAAGCCCCCACACACAACTCCGGACCAGTGAGTCGTTCGTCGCATTCAGCCCCGCTATGTGCCGGCCACCTGACACAGGATCACAAACAACTTTCAGGTCTTCAACCACCACCACATTACCATTAGTCCAGATCCACGCCTTCTCCGCGATCCTACGCCCTTTGGCGTCATATGTCCACTCCACCCGCCGCCAGGATGTTTGGGGCGTGTCTGCCCGACTCTCGACTTTCACCAACCGATTCTCAGCATCCCACGTGAACATCCATCTGCCATCATTGGTCATGTTCCCGTCGGCGTCGTAGCCACACTGTTCAGGTGTTCTTGGCAAAAACACATTACCAGTGACTGTGGGTTCGTCAGTGGCAGTCACAGTCACCTGTTCCCAAAAGGGGTGCGGCATTGTTGTTCACACTCAGTTCCTTGCGGAGATACTCGCCTCCTCGATAAGCCACGTGGTTGTTCACATACACAGGCTTTGTGGCCAGCGCAATCCCTATGATGTCGATGCACCCAGGCACGGTGCGAATGGTGTACTGGTTCAGCACGTTTGCCGCGTACGTTGCAGTGCGCAGGTTCCAGCCGTTCGCATCCCCGCCGGTGCCCGTTTTTGTCCGGTTGCCAATGTGGTCAAAGCTGTACTCGAACTGTTGGCCGGCAACAGGTTTACCGTCTGACCAGTAACGTTCGCCGGAAATGACCTGCCCGAGTGAATCGTATTCGTACAGCCGGTATGAGCCGTCGGCCAGCACAACCCGCACGCGTTGATTGGCGTTGTTGTAGGTGTAGGTGAACGATGGCAACGGCGGGCCGTCATTGCCGACACCCGAGCCGGGTGTGCTCCCCACAAACGTCAATCGGTTCAGATAATCGTACTGTTAGGTTGTCATCACGCTGCTGACTCACTTTAACGCAAGCAGCTCCAACATTAGTTAGTTGACCCAGCGACTTATGGCGTCACGATGATCGATGTGACCAACGCCGTTCACGGAGTTCTCAAAAACAAACATCGGCTCCTAGCCACCTTGAGTGCGGGAGAATGTTTGTCGTAGCTTTGTTTTCCACACAAGCCGGCATAACCCTCTGGGATACGAGTGTTCGGATGCACCGAGAACTAAAGAGATTCCCGCGTGAGTGTTTATTCGTAACAGCAGGCATCCCTGATCATTCGAACACTCGGACGTATCGGTGTGCCCTTGTGTCGAACTGGAAAACCTCCGCAGTGCGCTTCGTTTCGCACGGTTTCCCCTCCTCTTGGTCGGCTCTGGATGCATAACGGCTGACCGTCACCAAGCGGATTAGCTCTGGCGCTCCGTCGCCGCAAATGTCACAAAAAGACAATTGGACTGTTTGATCGTAGAACTCACCGTGCATTGAATAGCTCAACCCGTTACAGCGGAATGTTTCGAACAGCTTCCCTCCCTTAAGCGTGAGTACAACGAGTGATTCACTGTGCATGCCCGTTCCAGACGCATCAAGTACTCGCAGAATGACGCTATCACCTTGAGCAAAAACAGAGACGTTGGTTTCGAAGGCGTAGAGACCCTCCAGGGACGTGGCATCAAGAAGCCTACCCGTCAAGTCGAACACACCAACTGGTCCAACTGTTGATGTGGGAGGTCCGCCGAACAAATAACAAAACCATCGCGCCTGCTGCGACAGGCTATCGCCAATCGCCATCACTCCGACCACGTCGTAAGAGAAATTGCTGCCAGGTTGAACACTAGCCAAAACGGCCCTGGCAAAGGTTTCGCGGTCAACATGGCTCTGTCTCTTTCCTGAAACACATGAGACAAAGAAGAAAGCAATGAACCAGAAGTATAAGCCATTCGCCAGGTGTTTAGTTATTTGCATATCGGTTTAAAGGCTGGGCGCATCCCGCTCCGGCGGCATCGGCTTGGTTGGTCCCTTGCACTTGTAGATTTCCAGGCTGCAGCCCGGCACTGTCACTTTCGAGCAGTTTCCAATTCTGACATTGTATTCCATCCATTTCGGAGTTCTGCCGCTAGTGAAAAAGAATTGCGCTCCCCCGGTAGGATCTTGACCAGGGTTCTTTCAGATATTTGCCGCAACATCAGATGACCGCCCCTCTGGCAGTGTCTTTGTACAACACTGGTCGTATCGATCACGCCCGCCGCCGGGTTTTCCATCAATGAGGATCTTGCCTCTCGGCCCACAATCAAATTTGGGTGATTTCGCCTGAGCGCAAAAATCCTGTTCACCACCGAAGTCGCTAAGCCATTTGGTGTTTTGCCGATTCTTCATTATGTGGTAAACGGCCGCTTCGCAACCACCTTCACACTCGCAGAACACCATACAGCGACAACAGTCCTGATCTGTCCTGCAGTCGTCCTTGCAATCGGGGGTCGGCCTCACAGCAAGACCAAGAAGATCCCACCGCTCAACAGCACCGTTACCAACAAAGCTATATAGGTTCGCACCCCCAATTTCCCCAATCGGATCCCGGCTCAGCCAGCGGCCAAGGGGGGGATTGTAGGCGCGGTGTTCGTACAGCACCAGCCCGGTGAAATCTTCGGTGCGTTTTGTGGAGAAGCGGAAGGGGTTGGTACGGGCCGCAGGACCGCTCAGCCGAAGAGGCTCGCCAAAGGGACCGTATTCGTACCGGGCGGTTTCGGTGCCAGTGGTGGCCGACACCAGG
>Ga0181858_1001564_pt1 | contig 11118 bp, 6 predicted proteins | sample NewIslPassag4_SG_FD_130749 | JGI IMG/M metagenome (GOLD analysis project Ga0181858, IMG submission 130749) | Feedstock adapted compost microbial communities from Newby Island compost facility, Milpitas, CA, USA - Passage 4_SG | ecosystem: Engineered > Solid waste > Feedstock > Composting ...
CTATGGCCAAAATGGCGAAAATTGCTTTTTTCATTGGCGAACCTCCCGCGACATCAGGATTTGGCTGGCACGGACAGCCTCTTCATCCACCGGCAGCGTCTTGCCCTCATGAACGGCCAGCACCCGCTCGATGACGGCCACCGCTTGCGCCCGGGTCGAATAGCCTTCCGGCGCCAGTTCGCCCCCGCCCATGCCGTGGACGATACCTTTCTTCGCAGCTTCATACATGAGCAGGCCGTCTTCCGCCGGCTTATTGGAATCTTGCAAGGCCGGATTCACTGCGCGAACGGCCAGACGGACCATTTCCATGCGCGAAAGCGGTTTATCGTAGCCGCCATCGAATTCATTCTCCTTGTGGATGCCGGTTTCGAACAGCGCCGCCACATACGGCTGATACCACGGCTGGCCGCTTTGCGAGTGCGGGAGCTTCAGCGCATCCGCGAGCATCCGCATAAACTGCGCCCGGGTCACCCGCTCGTCCGGACGGAAAATGCCGTCCGGAAAGCCGCTGACGTAGCCCTTCTGCACGGCCAGTTCTATCTGCGTTTTGGCCCAGTGGGTTGCCGGCACATCGCGAAAACCGCCGCCGATACCTTCACTGCCCGTCTCCGCCACCACCGTCGGACAGACGGGCACAAACAATAAAACTAACACAAACACAAATTTTTTTATCATCTGAATCCCCCTGCTCTACATAAGTCCGAAAGAATAGGTTGGACATAAGATTTAGGCGCCACAACCAGCAACCCTTTAATATTTTCATAGAATCAATTTCCAGTTATATTTTGGTTTTTCGATTATTTTCTATTATTTCCTCCATGAACATACACACGTATTTGACAGGAAGAGCGAACATGGCGAAAAACCAAAAAGCACCGGCAAACAAGGGATCAGCCCTTAGTTGACCGGTGCTTCCGGATGGTGTCACGGGTATCTTCGATGAAAATCAATCTTTGACAAAAATTATAGAATGACCAATCATTTTTGGCAACTTTATCCGGACATCACGGTGTTACATAACCAACTGGTAATCATCAGCCAACACAGACCGCAAAAAACGAATGACGACCTGACGGTTGAGGATATCGTGATATTTTTGGTTAGAGTAGTCCCTCAAGCAAGTGTAGCAAGAACTGTCTCCATCGTCGCCGCCGCATTCGCATTCTTCCATGATGCTCAGCGCCTCGCGAAGCACACCCTCCAGCACCCGTTGCTCATTCAGCCGACGAACATGGCCCGCCCCTCCAGGTGTGCGGTCATACAGGATGATCGCCCGATTTTCTATTCCCGTATATTCGTTACGGAAATATTGGAGACAACCGGAAATCTCATTTCTTTCAATATTGAGATAGCTCGATACCCCCCTAATAATCCCCTGCAACACCGAATAAGCTTCTTCCCAAATCGTTAATTCCGGTTCCAGAAATTTCAGCAGTACCACATCCGTTTGAAACCGGTATCCCAGGGAAAAGCGCTTCAGGGTGTTGGTACCGTCATTTCTGCACGGATAACCTGATGGCGTGAGGTGTTTTTCATGAATCCGCCTGGAAAATTCTTTGCTCGCTAGCTTGGTGTATCCGCAGTGCTGACAGACATAAAACGGAGACTCGTTTAGTACGCACATTTCGTCCGAACGGCTTTGACCGAGTTCGATCCTCGCATTTCCGATGACGTATTGCTGCGACCGGATCCGGTCGAGATAGCCGACATAAGCGATCTCATTGCGATATGTCCGTTTTGGCTTGATCAAACCGGGGTTGGCTATGCGGCTTCCATCCGCCTCAAAACCGAACTCCGGAATCAGAAACACTTTTCTTCTCCCAACGTCAAACGGCTGTCCGCAGCACCTGCACACGGTCAAATCGGAGTATTCGTCTTCTTCCACATGCTGATGCAGGTTCAAAGTCTTGCAGTGCTCGCACTGAATATAGTCATCTTGTCTCCAACTCATGTTCGGAATCTTTCGGATGTACTGACTGGTGATAAGATGACCGTTGGCCACCACCTGCGATCCCGGAGCGTATTCGGAAATTGCCATGGACAGGTCGCGCTGCAATTGCAATCCCATTGATGCGCCTCGGATCATGAGCTCCACCGTATCCACCGGAAATCCGTATTTGGGCAAAACGCCCTTTCTTGACAGAAAAGTGATGATGTTTTCTCTTTCAAATACCCTCAGTCGCTCAAATAAAACATAAAGCTTGGATGTTTTGCTCCGGCGGTTTTCCTGCTCACGCATGATGGCTTCCTTCAACTGTCCGACCTCATACTCGTATTCGCGAATGGCCTTGTGCAAAATTCCCGGAACAAGTTGATCATCGGAAAACAGCCGATCGACCCACTTGAAATCTTGCACCCCGAATTGATTCGCCAAACCGGCAGGTAAAAACCGCAGTAAAAAGTCTTTCAGATCTTCCGGGCTTGCATAAAGATATGCCTTTAGCACTTCCACACCGGGAGGAATCCCTTGATCGCCTTCAGCCATCGCCCTCGCATCGGAAAAGTATTCGGGATGCTTCTTCCAGAAAAATCCCAGCGCCGATGCAAATACATGGCGAATCGCAATCTTTTCGTTTTCCAGTATGAATTTGGGGGGATCGATTCGGCCCTTGATCATGCGTTCCGGATGTTTAAAGTAGGAAAAGTCGTGGGAACTTCTGGTGCAGAAAGTAAGCGCATAGGCTGCCGCTTTCTTGCTGCGTCCGGCCCGCCCCGCCCGCTGGGCATAATTGGACGGGGAAGGCGGCATATTCCGCATAAACACCGTTTCCAGAGTACCTACGTCCACACCCATCTCGAAAGTGGTGGAGCAACTTAACACATCAATTTCCTTTCGCAAAAATCTTTTCTGATAATCATAGGCTGTCTCCTTGCTCAACTGCGCTGTGTGCTCCACCACTCTAAGCTCACGAACGTCCAGATCCTGGAAAATCCTGTAATAGTGATTATTGGCAAATTCAATATCGGGCCGAACGGGTTCTAACACTCCCATGCACCGATAAGACGGACATACGCCGAGCACATTATGAACAGTGACTTTTGAGCATTTTGAGCAGCGATACCAGGTGACCCATTTCTTGATGCGAATGGCGTGCACGTCGAGTTTAAACCGGTTTTGTTCGCAGTACAGGAAACGTTTGTTTTCAAGCAGTTTCCAAAAACCGCCCAACAGAGTTCGCAATTCCTCATCACTAAGGTTGAAACCGACTTTCTCCATGACTCTTTTCAAGTAATCGAGGCGTCTGTTGGTCCTCCCCTTACCTGCATCTGACGGGACAAACGACAGTTGATGGCGCGCAGGGTCCGAATCCGAAAATGTGTAGGTTTTTTCATATCCTCTGTAAGCGTAATACTCGCGATCTGCACTGTTTAAGGGAATCCCGTGATGGATCGCCGCGTCAGCCATCATGCTCAAGGCAAATACGTTGCAGATCGTAGTCACCATATCTTGCGTCAGATTATATTTCTTGTTACTAATCAACGATTCGGGATCGAACGTAAAATTCATTAAACCAAGACTGCAGAGGGACGTGTTTCCCCGGTTGTCGACCATTTCCAACAAAATGGCTTTCCAGGCTTCCTTCCGGATCGTTTCCCGGCTCTCGGACCCCACGCCGTAACGCTCAAACTGATAAATGAGATCCTCCACAAATTCATGAATCCATTTACCCTCACGGTCATACACATTGTCACGCAGGGTTTCCAAAATAAGACGTTTGTAAAGAATGTTACGGTATGTCTGATCAAAATAGCTGGCGAAAAATGCTGCCGCCTGCCGATTGTCGGAAAAAGCGATAAACTGTTTTGCCAGATCGATCCGGGTCGTTTGCTTGCGATAGCCCCCCAGTTGAAAACCGCTGTCATCTTCTTCATAAATGATCTCTTGTTTTTCACGGTAAGCCGGTAGTTCTTCAAACAGCGCCGTACCAATGACGCTGGTGACTGCTTCTTGACCTGTAAAGAACATTCTGAGGATTCCGTAACTGTTTGTATTTTCACAGGACAGGCATTTCGTCAAAGGTTTTTCGGGAGCCTGCGACCGAATTTTAAATACGTGAACGAAATCATCCCGGTTGTGCCCGCAACCTTTCTGACCGGATCTTGCCCGCAGAAGGTACCCGCAATACGGACAAAGTTCATATTCTTCGCAGGACACGTGCTCATCTTCCAAGGTATGGTCCGCATCGCTATCTGATATCTGCTTGCCGAGAAAATAGAAATCCTTGTATACGTCGTCGACGGAACTGTACTGTTCCAGGCGGCCGGCCTTTTCCTTTCCCGCCAAATAGATGGCGTGGCAGGAAGAGCAGGTTGCCATTTCAAACACTTTATAAGCAGTGTTATTTTCCACATGCTTTTCCTTTCTGGTGAGAAACACCCGCTTTAGGGGACCCAAGGTGATAAACACGCTGTCCGTCGCCCGCAAAAACATATGGTAACGCGCGTCAAACAGTCTGTCCCCATTTTTCTCACACTTGGATGCCACGGTTACAAAATTTTCCACATCCTGCTCATCCCACGACAAAGCCGCCGCCAGGCCGGACACCGTCTTCGGCTGCTGAAGGTGGCTGCGAATAACCCAATAGGTTTCATCGCAAAGGAGCAAATCGTACAGCGTCTCTTCCACCTCAGCGTCGTCGGCAACATGCCCGCCGTAACGGGAAATCAGTTGCAGCATTTCTTTCTTATCCGCATCTTTACGAATAAGTTCCGCCGTTTCCCGGTAGAAACGAGTGGGCAGAAGGAGTAATTTTTCCGGCGGTTCCAGCCGCACCCTCTTTGCACGAATCACATCTTCCGGCTGAAACGTCCGATGGCACAAATTGCTGGCGAAGGATGCGGCATCCTTATTGTCATTTTCCCCTCCGAGGGTGGCGCTGGTCAGAATGAACTGCAGACGTTCGTTCCGCAGCTTGGCGCTCAGCCTCCGCAACAGCATGGAAACCTCAATCCCTGTGGAACCTCCGTACACATGGGCTTCATCCAGCACAACAAATTTCCAATGCGATGCGTGCGGACCATCAAAGAAGACGTTGTCATCAGGCCGGATCATCAAGTATTCCAGCATCGCGTAATTGGTGATTAGAATGTGCGGAGGCGTTTCTTTCATCTGTTCCCTTGATATGAGTTCATTGGGCAGCGGCGATTTTCCTTGATTAAGTTGCTGATATTCGTAAAGGGCTTTTTTGTATTTTTCTTCCGTCTGCCCCGTATAGCTGCCGAACGTAATTTCGGGATAATTGGAAAGCAAATGGCGCAGCCGCTCCACCTGGTCGTTGGCCAATGCGTTCATCGGGTAAATGAAGAGCGCCCGGACACCCGGACCCAGCCGATCTTCTTCATGCTGGATGATCAATTCTCTCAAAACGGGGATCAAGAAACTTTCGGTCTTGCCGGAACCTGTTCCGGTGGACACAACCAGGTTCCTCCCGGCTACCGCTTTCAAGATCGCTTCTTCCTGGTGCGCGTATAAAGGCCGATCCAGCGGCATATTGATGCGCCGAAATCCTCGCGGCAGCACTCCTGACCCGATCAGTTGTTCCAGGCTTCTCCCTTTTACAAAAGCGTCCGTCACATCCAGGTAGGGCCCCTTGGCCAGCAAGTCCGACCGTTCCAGTTCCTTTTCAAATTGAGCAGCATAATCCGGATCACCGATTTTGAAAATGGTGGACAAATAGCGTTTATATTTCTGAAAGATATGTTTTGAAGCGATGACCGGCGAAAACATGATGGACACCTCTCCATGATCTGAGGCCAATTTCAACCTCAAAATTCCAGTTCATACACGTATTCTTCAGGAAAAAGACATTCATAGCGCCGATATTTGACAGCCGACGTCAACCCCGGAAGCTCATCCGTGACGAGCCACTTTCGCTGATGATCGTATAGGAACGCCACATCGTCCAACCCATCAAAAAACTGAAGGTAGGCAAATCGAAGTCGTTTGAGGTCAGGAAATTCCACGGTGACCCGGATAGGCGGACAGCGGGTTTCCGGAACCACCAACTTGCCTACGTAAATGTGGCCGCGGCAACCCGGTTTTCTGGCAAGTGCCCTGATTTCATACCTGCAGGAAAAGCTCATTCGGAATATGCTGTCAATGCCTTTTTTGACACACCGAACTTCAGCGGTTTTTCCCGTGAGATCATATGGATTGGTCACGTTCCGCTCGAAGGTCCCGATTTTCTCCCGACTAGTCAGTCCAAAACCGCTATCGTCGTCTTCTTCTTCCTCGTACACCACCACGCTTAGACGGGCGCTTCCTTCATAATACGGAATGGTAAATTTCCCGTCTTCGAGCGAAATGTTCTCGGCCAGCGGCTGTCCATTGCCGGCTTTCAGCACATCCACAAAATAGTTCGCCTTGCCGACGATCACCACTTCGCCATGCAGCAATTGCTCGACAAAATCCGCTTGCAACATGCAGGAAACGGCTACACTGCGCGTCATAATCTTGAAAAAATCAAACCGGGTTCCCCCAAATTCCAAATAACAAAATCGGAACGGGTGATCGCCTCCCAGCCATGATTGTACGCGGGTCATGTCGATCTCCAGCGTGTTTTTCTCCGCCGCGGGCCGTGCCTTGATCCTGTGTTCCAGTTCCTCATCTTCCGGATTCGGTTCTTCCAGTATGAAGGAAACATCTCTTGAAGGAACACGCAATGTTATCTTGCGGGGTATTTCCGTATGCCAAAGTTCCCCAGGCTGTTCCACTTGCCAAGGCCCCTCATCAAATTTCCACCTGAGCGCCGGCACTTCAAACTGCAGGCTGAGCTTTGTTTCATCCGCGACGTAAAGAAAATCCAGTGTATCGTTGTTCGGCGTTATCGCGAAATTAAAGGAATTGTCGTCCGGATTTTTCCGTACCTCCGGTTGAAGGGAGCGAAGATGGAACCAGCCGGGAAACCGGATCGTCCCCCTGGTCCGAAAAACATACGGAGCGTCCTCAAACTGGTACTGAAACCCTTTAACCAATGCAAACTGCCATAATCGATTCGTCCGGTCATTCGGCACATCGATGAGGATCCGGTAAATGCCGTCCCGCACGCATCCGTATTCTTCCAGATCAAGGATATAACCGGTTTCACCCGATCGGTCGTGCAGTTCAACTTTGACAGTACTTGCTTCAAACAACCGATGACGTTCCCCATTGATCATAATTAGCGTGCCTTTGGCCTTTCTCTCTTCCATTTTCAGCAGGATGATCGGCGGATGAGAATATACGGGAATTCTTTCACCTTGCTCCAACACACATTCCACACCAGCCATCCGTCGACGACCCAAAAGGCCTTCCTCCAGGTTTTTCCCAATGGACAGAACCTGCCCGTTCGGAAGACGCACGTAATCTCCAACTTCGAACTCGAAGCTGGTTTTCAATAGTCCTTTAACCGGTTCACTGTCAAGCCATGCTTTCGACACGGGTATCTCGTCACGCCTGGTAAAGGCATAAACTCTTCGCTGCGGGAGATTGTTCGAGGCGATAAAATATCCGGACGAGTCGAAAAACCGAATGCAGTCCGGCTTGATCCGGAACGTGCGAATCGGCTTATTATCCAAACAGAATTGGAATTCAAACTGTTCAAACAATTTCTCCGGAGAAACGGGCCATTCTTTTTCTTCCGTTTTCCAGCCGGTTACGGACTCGTAGGCTTCTGTTCCCACCCGATCGGCCAAATGGTCGCCAACGATGATATTCCAATTCAAGGAACCGGTTTGATCTTCTCTGAGAAGTTGGGCGGGAAGCCGGATGTAAAATTCGTTTTGTCCAAGGTCGCAATACAAATAGGGAGAGGAAAAGCTTTTGCTGCCCTTATGTATGTCTCTTCCGGAACGAATGCGTTCCCACTGGATTCGAAAATTTTCCGATTCATTGACCCATCGGATGAGCAGTCTCGTCAGCCGGCTGCACGGATTCTCCGGCAAATCTTCGTTCCAGAATGCCTTGTCGATCAGTTTCAGCAGCCTGCGTAAACGGAGTTTGCCGCCCCGCGGGTTGACTGCCAGCGCATGGGCCGTTTGTCTGACCAAAAGATGCGTTCTCCCGGAATTGTCGTCCCGCTGGGTGATTTCCATGAGGCGGTCCATCATTTCGGACGAATTGCGGCTAAGATCCCGCTCCAAATCGATCGTGTAATATTTGAAAAGAAATTCGAACAATTGATCCGCATAACGTTCGGCCACAAATCCGTGCAAAAGAATGTTGTTTACCCATTCCCGATCTTCAAGAAAACGTTTATTATGCATCCGCAACGTGTTCACAAAAGATTGTCCGATGATGCTTTGCTGATGGGGATTTAGGGCTTGTCTGCCGAGAATTTTGGCCACGTGGGGCCAATATTTTCCGTCGTATTCGCGTATGCCAATCTGAACCAACGCCACTGCATAAATCGGATCGTCCCGAAGAGAAATGCCGGAACGTAAAATATGCTGGCTTTTGGGGGTAAAATAATATTTAATCACCTGTTCGTATTCCTGATCACTAAGAAGAATGTCTCCAAGCAGTGTTTTCTGGACAAATTCCTTTCGGATTCGACGGAGCAGCCGATGAAGCTTGGCGGATTCCTCAGATTGTGTTTGCTTTTGTTTCACTTCCTGTGCAGGTTCTCCGGACATGTTCCGCGAAATATTTACTAAACTACTAAAGCCACCCATTTCCGCATCCCCCGCCCGAAACAACATTGTCATTCCATGCTATACTACTGAGGAAATAGTTCTATTGAATTATTTTACTTCCACAGTGCGGAAGGATTTTCCTGCTATCGACAAAAAAGGAGATTGCGGAAAATGGTCCTATCCGCCTATGCTTCAAATCGGCTGCGCATACGCTGCCAGGTGTCCGTCCTCGAATCCCCGCGCGAAACCCGCATTGAATCCGGCGTGGTACTGGTCGTTATGGCCCGGCGTTGTCCGCCGGCGTTTCCCGCTCTTGCCCGTCACCGCGCGGCGGCGGGGAACCGCTTTTTTGCGCCGTGTTTTTGCTCCCCCGGCGGCGCGGCGGCTTGGGCGGCGAAGCGACGCCCTGCGGCGTTTCCGCCTCCGCTGCGCGCCTTTCTTGCGGCTGGTGCGTCGTCTGACGGCCGAAATGTAAAGCCGGTTTCCGGTAAGGTTGAGCGGCTCGCTTTTCTTAGCTTGCATTTCCACGCGGTTCTGTGCCCCTTTCTTCCCCGGCTGCCGGACATACGGCCGCCGAAAGCCACGGTTTTTGCGGCCTGCCCCGCTTCGGCCGGCGCCAGCTTACGCCGCAAACCGCGCGGAGAAGCGCCGCCTGCATGCCGTCCAGGGCGCGGAGGTGCTCACGCAGCACGGCAGGCGAAATGCCGCAAGCCCCCGTCACCGCGGCGGCGCTTTCCAGCATGGAGGCGATGGCGCGCTGGCTGCGGGCGATGGATTCCAGCATATCCAGCTTGATCTCGTACTCCCTGTCCCGGCCAATCACGGCGACAAGTCCTCCGTCCCCAAACCGTCGGCGGCTTGCGGCGGATCCGGGTGCAAAATCATTTTCATGTTCCGGCTGAGCCCGCTGCACAGTCTGGTCAGCCCGTCGATGACCTCGATCTGCCGCTCATGGATCTGCAGACAGACCGAAAGCCGCTCCGCCGGCACGGGAAACGAGCCTTCCCCCAAATGGTTCAGCACCCAGTTTTTCGCTTTCTCCGCTTCCGTGGCTTTGGCATGCAGGATGATCGCAATATCCTGCTGCATTTTGGCCAAGGCTTCCAGCGTCGCATGGAGCGCTTCTTCCCTTGCGAAGGTCACAGCGTCTCCACCTCTTGCCCTTATTCCTCATCGGCTTCCCGAAGGGCCGTCAGCACCTGGGACAGGCTGCCGGCCATCGCTTCTTCGAGATCCGCCAAACCGTTCAAATAGGAAATGACGCTTTTGGTCACATCCGCGGCGCTGTCCAGCATGCGGCCCAAATCGTCGGACCAGGAAGTGTCCGGCAGTCCGGATACCATTTCGGCCGTGCGCGTGACCACCTGCCGCTCGGCGGAGAGAATGCGGGCCACCTGCAGATGGGATTGGGCCAGATGCCCGATGATGCCGATCATCGTCCTGTACATGACAAGCCCCTCTTCCTTGCCGATCACTGGCATGCTACATCATATTCGCACATCCGCCGCTTGCCACAAGCTTGCAGGCGCCGTCACATGCGCATTTGCCCGCGCATTCACAGGAACTGCCTGATGATCGGCAGCGGTATAATCGGCAGCCCTTCGGGCCGCTGCCTGAGCTCTTCCGGCGTGACCGCGCGGGGCGGTTTGAGATGCAGCCGCCACGACTCCAGGGCCACTCGGCTTATAATCCGCCGGACCACTCCGGCTTCCACATGGTAGGCGGTGCCGTCCGGCAGCAAGGCAAGGGAAGCCGACCATCCCGACGGATCGTCCAGCCCGCGCCAGCGGCGCTCAACGGCTGCCGCGGGCACCGGCTCGCCGACCGGCCACCGGCGCAAATCCACCTGCGTCACCGGCACCACCGGAACGGACACCGCACCGTCAATCGGATGTCTCTGGCCGCCTTCAATCCAGTAGATGGCATCCCCGAGCCCTTTGACCACCACCATTTCCGGATACAGCGCGAGACCCGGGCGCACCGCTCCCGCCAGGCTGGCCACCTGGGCGCCAACGGGGCCGACCCAGCTGTCCGCATGGCCCCATTTGGCCAGATAGTAGGCCTCGTTTTGGACGTTGGTGCGCCGGAGCGTGCCGGCCATGGAACGAACCGTCACGCTGCCGAAATGATGGATGAACGTATCTCCCGCAATGACGAGCCTCCTGCCCAAAAGGCGCGTCCGGATGTTATAGTCGTTGTCCTCGAAGTTTCCAAGCTCGTAGCCTTCGTCAAAATAGCCCAGTTCCTCAAAAAGCTCCCTGCGAAACAGCATGCAGTAACCCCTGAGCCACAGCGTGTCCCGCCACAGCCCGGGGTTTGATACGTTGTGCCGGCGCGCAAAGGCCGGCATGTCTTCCACCCTGCGGTACGGCACCCGGATCCGCTGCTCCCCGCTGATGTAATTTGTCACCGGGCCGACCATGCCGATGCCGGGGTGGCTTTCCAGGCACATCAGCATGTTGCGCAGCCATCTTTCCGTCACCAGCGTGTCGTTGTTGAGCAGCA
>Ga0181858_1001574_pt1 | contig 11093 bp, 13 predicted proteins | sample NewIslPassag4_SG_FD_130749 | JGI IMG/M metagenome (GOLD analysis project Ga0181858, IMG submission 130749) | Feedstock adapted compost microbial communities from Newby Island compost facility, Milpitas, CA, USA - Passage 4_SG | ecosystem: Engineered > Solid waste > Feedstock > Composting ...
CAGCATGAGAACGGTTGCGGGACTCATCCGTTAACCTCCATTTTATTAAGGGGATTAAAAAATTTTAAAGTTTATATTAATGATGTTAGATTTTTCCGTCAATAACCTGAATTTTCAGGCAAAACCTGCGCGCCTCGGCTCATGCCGGCGGCGCTTATGAAATGCCCCGTGAAAGTGCTTTATAATTTTGTTGTATGCAAGCAGAGGAAAGGTATGCCAAACGGATGTTCAAGGAGAGGAAAATATGACCAAAAGCCAACGCTGGTCACTGATTCTTTTTGCCATCGGCGTGTTCATGGCGCAGCTGGATAACGGCATCATCAGCGCGGCGCTGACGACGCTGATCTACGAGTTTGACGTGAGCGCCAACTGGGGCGCGTGGACGGTTACGATCTACACGCTGGGTCTGGCGGTGAGCATACCGGTGGTGGGCAAACTGTCGGACCGGTACGGAAGAAAGCGGCTGTTTTTGATTGAAGTGTTCTTGTTTGGCCTTGGTTCACTGCTCGTTGCGCTCAGCACATCTTTTGAGATGATGCTCATCTCCAGGCTCATTCAGTCGCTGGGCGGCGGCGGGATTTTTCTGATTGCAAGCTCCCATGTGCTCAGCACGTTTCCGATGGAGAAACAGGGCGCGGCCCTCGGCATGCTGGGCGGCATGAACGGCATTGCGGCCGTGCTGGGGCCCAACGTCGGGGCCTTCATCCTGGATGTCACGGGTCATTGGCCATGGCTGTTCCTGATTAATCTTCCAATCGCGGTCGTGGTGCTCGTGGCCGGATGGAAAATGATTGAAGAATCCCGGGAAGACACGGCCTATGCGCTGGATTATCCGGGCATCGTGCTTTTGGCGCTGTCCATCCTGGGTGTCATGTATGGCCTGACCAACCTGTCCGGGGCGGATCTTGCGGAAAGCTTCATGCAGCCGGAGGTTTACGGGTTCGTCGGCGCCGGCATCGCGCTTTTCATCGTGCTTTTGTTCTGGGAGCGCCAGGTGGTCCGCAAGGACAAAGACCCAATTTTGCCGATCCGGCTGATGGCGCGGCCCAATTATTTGCTGGCGCTTCTCCTCGGAACCTTCTCGGGCGCGATTCTGGCTTCGGTCATCTTCATTCCGGCGTATGTGGAGCAGGTGCTGGGCGTTGCGGCGAGCAAGGCCGGGTATTTCTACACGCCGCTGGCGCTGGCCTCGGGCATCGGGGCGGGCGGCGGCGGAGCGCTGGTGGACCGCAAAGGGCCGATTTTTGCGATGGTGCTGGCCGGCATTCTGTCCTTCATCGGCGCGATTCTGTTCCCCATCTGGGTGGATCAAACGTGGGAAATGATCGTCGCCAGCTGCATCCTGGGTATGGGCTTCGGCATCATGCTGGGCGCTCCGATCAACATGCTGGCGACGGAAAACACGGACAACAAAGGCACGGCGCTGGGCACCATGTCCCTGTTCCGCCAGATCGGCATGACGCTGGGACCCACCATTTATGCCGGGTTTATCGCCCGCGCGTTCCTCAGCCTGGGGGATCGGATCGAGAAGAACCTGGCGGAAGCGGGCATCGATCCGGCATCCGCGCCGGCGGGAGATATGAGCAGCCTGCAGGACCTGGAGTATCCGGAACTGGTGGCGCAAATCCAGCAAATCCCGGTGCCGCCCGTGCGCGACGCGATTTTGTCCGCGCTGAAAGATGCGGTGTCCTGGGGCTACGGCAACCTCTATGCGGCGGCGGCAGTGGTCAGCGCGCTGTCGCTGGCGGCCACGATCGCGCTGCATTTTGTGCGAAAAGCTCAAGCCAAAACCGCCGTGAAAGCGGAAAAGTAATGCGCCGTTCGGGCATGCCGGCAGATTCCGGCATGCCTTTATTGCGTTTTTTGTCCATTGACAAATCGCCATGGTTGCCCCATAATATAATTAGAATTCTAATTAATAAAGAAAAAGCAGGGGGTCGCATCCGGTCATGGCCAACGGACACGAAGCATGGCAGTGGGATAACGGGCCCATTGGGCGGCTGATGAAAATCGGTTATCTCGCGCTGCGCCGCGAAATGGAGGAACTCTTGCGGCCCGTGGGGCTGACCCATGCCCAATGGAGCGCGATTTCCGTGATCCGCCATTTTCCGGGGATTACGCCGTCCCAATTGGAGCCGATCCTCATGATCGAACGGCCCAGCGTCACGAGCCTGCTCAACGGCATGGCGAACAAGGGCTATATCCTGCGCAAGGACAATCCGGAAGACGGCCGTTCCAAGCAACTGTATCTGACGGAGAAAGGACGGAAACTGGCCGAAGAAACCGAACATTTTGCCTCCCTGATCGAAGAACGGGTGAAAGCCGCTTTGACGGAAGAAGAGTTTGCGATGCTGCGGAAACTGCTGATCCAGCTGGCCGGCGTTTTCGAGCGGCGGCCGTAAAATTTTTGCGCCCATATAATTAGAATTCTAATTTTATAAGAAAGGGTGTCATAAAAATGGAAAAGACGAACTGGCGGGGATTTCACCATATCGCTTTGGTGACGGCGGATTTGGATGCGACCATCGCGTTTTACGAACAGGTTCTGGGCATGCGGGCTGGTCCGGTGTATCCGGCCACGGCCCGAAGGGGCCGGCACTGTTTCATTAAGCCGGGGGACACGGACGCCTGGGGGCTGCACTTTTTCGAATATGCCGGCGCGCAAATCCCTTCCAGCGCGGAGGCCATCCGGCAGCTGGCTGAAAACCGCGAGGCCGCGGCGCTCTATCAGTTTGTGCCCGGCGCGCTGCAGCACATCGCCTTCGCGCTGCCCTCCGAGGAGGAGGCCATGGCTCTGCGCCGCAGGCTCGAAAGCCATGGCGTGCCGGTGACGGATATCTATGACCAGGGAAGCATCCGCGACTTTGTTTTTGTCGACAACAACGGGATTCAGCTGGAGGCCGCCTGGCCGAAAAAATAAAAGCAAGGGGAGACTCGCCAGTCTCCCCTTGCCCGCTTGCGCGGCGGCTGCTCGGATCCGGCCGGAAGGAGCAGGCAGGGGGTTCGCCGCAACGCGCGCAAGCATTTGAATGTTTATTCTTCATTTTTGTTCAGGCGGCCGGCTTTTTTCAGCGCTTCGCGCAGAAGAAATTCAATGTGGGCGTTCACGCTGCGCAGCTCGTCGGCCGCCCATTTTTCCAGGGCCTTGTAAAGTTCGGGATCGAGCCTGAGCGGGAAAGCTTTCTTTTCTTTCGCCATGGTTTAAGCTCTTAGTACAAGGTGCCGGTGTTGATGACCGGGGTGGCCGCTTTGTCGGACACGATGGACACCATCAGGTTGTTCACCATCGCCGCCCGGCGTTCGCTGTCGAGGTCGATCCCTTTTTCCGCCAAACGGTGCAGTGCCATATCCACCATACTCACGGCGCCTTCCACGATAATCTTGCGGGCGGAGACGATAGCCGACGCCTGCTGGCGCTGCAGCATCGCGTTGGCAATCTCGGGCGCATAGGCCAGGTGGGTGAGGCGCGTCTCCAGCACTTCAACCCCCGCCGGCGCGAGGCGCTCTTGCAGCTCTTTCATCAGTTCCGCCGAGACTTCATCCGCATTGGCGCGAAGCGAATGGCGCTCGCTGTCCGTGAAGTTGTCGTACGGATATTGCGCCGCGATGTGGCGAATCGCCGTCTCGCTCTGGATTTCCACGAACGTTTCATAGTTGTCTACATCAAACTTGGCTTTGGCGGTGTCCACCACGCGGAACACGACGACGGCCGCAATTTCGATGGGGTTGCCTTCGGCGTCGTTGACTTTCAGCTTCTGGCTGTTGAAGTTGCGCACCCGGATCGACAGTTTGGCCTTCCCCGTCAGCGGCGCCACCATCCACAGGCCGCTTTCCCGCACGGTTCCCAGGTATTTGCCGAAAAACGTCAGCACCTTGGCTTCGTTCGGCTGGACGATCGTCATTGAAGAGAGTGCGATCAGCACAAGCAAAAGCAACACAATCCCAAGGATAATGAGCAAGCTGTTGGATTTCGGAGCGCCGTACACGAAACAGGCTACGGCTCCGGCCGTCATCAGCAGCGAAAGCAGGAACACCCCGAAACCGTTCACGTGCCAGGCGATTCTTTCCTTCATGGCGGTCACTCCTTGTATCTTTTTGATACTTAAATGATATCACTTTGATTTCGTTCTGGCAAGCGGAAGGCCTCGGGCTAGAAAAATTCTGCCTCAAAAAGCCGCTTTTGGGACGGCCGATCAACATTCAAAGGCAAAAATGCCTTTTATTTCAGCTCATCTGCGGATATTGGGCGATGTAAGGCAAAAATATCTTACATTTGGCGCGTTTTCCGAAACGCGGCCAAATCTGAGGCAAAATTGCTCTATATTCGGCCGCTCGGCGAAAATTGGGCTGAATGAAAGATAAAAAGGCATTTCGTAAGCCAAAGTTTTGTTCTAAAGAAGGCGACAGGTTCGCAGCCATCGCCCGATTGTGTGGTTGCCGGCCTGCTCATAACGGACGACATCGGGTTCATGCCAAAAAAAGAACGGGGAGCCAGGGCGGAAAAAGACCGCGTGACTCCCCGGTCCTTCGGCACAGCCCCTTCGCGTCAAGCGGGCTGCAGGCCCGTGCAAATCCGGATGGCGTCGCGCAAAAACGCGGCTGTGCCGGGCTGCTCGGCGTCGCAGTACGCCCGGAAGCGCACATCTTTCGCCGCGTCAAGCGGGCTGCAGACCCGTGCAAATCCGGATGGCGTCGCGCAAAAACGCGGCTGTGCCGGGCTGCTCGGCGTCATAGTACGCCCGGAAGCGCTCATCGTCCACGTACATTTGGGCGAGTCCGGCGTGGGCTTCCTTGCTGTAGCGGTCCCAAAAGAACATGAGCCATTTCTTATGCAGTTCCGCCGCTTTTTGCGCCAGCGGCCCGGCCGGGTCCTTCGTCTTGAACGCCTCGGCCAGTACGCTTTTCAGTTCCCGTTCGAGACGGGTGAGCTCTTCATGCTGCTCCCGGGTCATGTTCATCAGCTTCTCGTTGGACCGATTTACCGCTTCGTCCCCGTATTTCTCTCTTGCTTCCATGCCGTATTTGCGTTCGTTGTCCTCAATCAATTGCCGCTTGAAGCCTTCAAATTTCAACTCGTCAGGCATCGGAATTCCCCTTTCATGGGCCCGGATCGTCCGCTCCACATTGCGGATCAGAAGATCCAGCCGGTTTTTTTGCTCCAGGAGCTGACGGCGATGTTCTTGCAAGGCCGCTGCCGCGTCAAAACTGGGGTCGGCGAGGATCTGCCCGATTTTGTCCAGGCTTACGCCGAGTTCCCGGTAAAACAAAATTTGCTGGAGCCGATCCACCTCCGCCGGCCCGTAAATCCGGTACCCGGCCCCGGTCGTTCTGGCCGGCTTCAGAAGACCGATTTCGTCGTAGTACCGAAGGGTCCGGGTGCTGACACCCGCCATGCGGCTCAGCTTTTGAATCGTGTATTCCATGCGCCTCACCTCCTGACACCTTCACGATACACCTTTACGTAACGTAAAAGTCAACATTTTATTTGCAACCAACTTGAATATTTTTCGTTTATTTTTCATGAAAGACAAAAAAAGGAACATCCCGGACTGAAGCGGTGATGGTGAAAGAATGAAAAAAATGGACACCAACCGCGGCCGGTTGTGTCGCGCTCTGTCTGCTGCTGATCTGCCTGCCGCAGCCGGCCTTCGCGGCCGCCCAGGTCAAGGTTACGATTCCCAAGTTTCCCGTGGTGCTCAACGGAAAACCGATTGACAGTGCCCGCTCGCTCTATCCGCCTTTGCTGTGCAAGAACATTACCTATCTGCCGATGGATGTGGATCCGCTCAGTGTGAATGATCAGGAGGTGGCGGCTTTGACAGCATCCAAAGTGCGCTCGCTTGAGGGACTGGTCAGCGAACGGGACGGTATCTGCGCTATCGACACAGGATTGAACGCCAGAAAGCTGACCGATGCCGGCAAAAGCCGGGTGTATGCGAGCCGCGACGGCCAAATCCATATCCCGGATCCGGAGAACTTTTCCATCATTCAAGTCACAATGAAATAAATTTTTAAGAAATATTGCTCTTGCTTTTCATCCCCCGACAGCCTTTGTTCCCGCATCGTTCCATATTTTTCTGCGAAATTCATGATATTCCGACCACATGTGACGGTATATAATGGCATAATAGAAGGAGATATTGAACAGGATGATATATGGGAACGGGGGCTTATGGGGGATGGAAACCTCGTTGATGCTCTTGTCGTCCGCCAATTTCGCGGAACTGGATTTTTCCGTCCAGAAAAATATATACAGGGCATTCTACAAAATGGTGTACCCGCAAGTTTTATATATTGTCAAAGACCACGGGGCTGCGGAAGACATCATCCAGGAAACTTTCCTGCAAGTGGTGAAAAAATTTCCGCAGTTTGAAAACACAGCGCAAGTCCGGGGCTGGATCAGGGTCGTCGTCCGAAATGCCGCTTTAAATTACATAAGAAGACATCGGAGAAAGCACAACCATGTGGTCATGGAGGACGTGTTTATCCAGGAGGGTCTGGACCTCGTCACGGATGCGGAAAAGGTGGAAACGGAAGTCGAGCTGAAAGCCATCTCCGAAGCGGTCTCCCGCTATCTAATGGACTTGAAGCCCGATTATCGGATTCTGGTTGAACTGCGATGGAAGCAGGGGCTGTCCTACAAGGAAATGGCGGAAATGCTGGATATCGATGAGGACATGGTGAAAACGAAGCTGCACCGTGCAAGGGACGCCATAAAGAAAAGATTTTTGAAAGAATGGGGGGATCCAAAATGAAAAAGGAAGACTTCGACCGCCTGTTTGACTTGGCGCTGGAAGACGCGGCAAAAAAAATGCCCGCCCCGGATCCGGATCTCTCCTGGGCCAAAATCGAGGACAAGTTCCGGCGCACCCGCATGCGGCCGCCGAACCGTTGGGTTTCCTATTCCGCCATAGCGGCATCGTTCCTGCTAGGTGCCTTGATTTTCAGTACACCTTCAGTGTCGAACGCGTTCAACCCGCTGGTGGCGGCGGTGAAAGAGCTCCAGTCGGATGTGGTGGCCTTCGTGTTAGGCCATCGCAACGTGAACGAGAAAGAAGCCAAAACCGTTGCGCCGTCTGAAGCGGATGGAGGGCAAGCTGAGAGCAACATTCCAGATCAGAACAACATTTCTTCCTGGGAAGGAGCCAGGCTTCATCTGGCTTTTCCCACACCGGAAATCCGGTACATACCGGATGGTTACAAATTTAATAGAGTCATTCTATTTTCTGACGGTGGTCCAAAAGCGACAGCGGCGGTTCTGTTTTACACATCGGGTAACGATTATATCAAAATCGCAATAGAGAGCGTAAAATCCAACAAATTGGTTGCTGCCGGTTCGGATATGGCGGGAAGCGATATTGATGAGATTGAAATTAACGGATACAAAGCATTGATGTATATGGATAACAACGGAAGAAAAAGTATAGAGTTCATGCGGGGAGATATCATAATTTCCATCTTAGGTTCGTTATCCGTTGAAGAGTTGGTAAAAATTGCAGAAGGTATTTCATAAGATTCATTTATAGAAAAAGAGCCGATAATGATAAATCGGCCCTTTTTCTACGTTATTATCGTTCAATTATTGACACAGCATCGAAGGAGTTACCCGGTTACCTTCTTCGTACACACCGTTGTGAAGGACAAAATGCAAAGTCCGTCCTCTGTAATAATATCCGGGTGTGCAATAAAACGTTCCGCCGGCAAAAGCAACGATTTCATTCGCATAATCTTTATATGTGGAATTCAAATTTATCCATTTGCTTCCATCCCAGCGATCGAAATAAATAACGTTACCAATCAATTGCACATATTGAGTTGCAAAAGTAACCGAGGTAACCGTAATAGTCCCGTTTCCATTAGCTTGAATCGTATTGTAACCGCTCTCCAGGTAATTAAAACTTGGGTCAAAGTACCCTTGCGGCGTGACGATCCCGCCACCGCCTCCGATAGGTCCGCCTACGATCGGGCCCGGGCCGCCAGGAACCGGCGATTTTGCGGAAACCGAACCTGCCAGCAGCGCGGCCGATACGACGATGAATGCCAACAAAGCTTTCAACAACTTCACTGGTATCAACCCCTTACTTTGGATTTATTGGTTTTCCCAACTGAATAAACACTTCAAAGCAGGGGTTGGTGACACAAAAATTGCCGAAATTTCTCGAGAAATTTGACTTTCGACAAATGGAAGAACGCCAAAATGATGTAAAAGCAATTCATTGCTTCAAATAAAGCAATTTTCAGGAATTGCTGTATGCCGCAGCAATTACGGCAATGGCTTCATCTCCAGCACAACGGGGCAGTGGTCGCTGCCCAGCACATGGGCTTCGATGCGGGCGTCCACGAGATATGGCTTGAGGCGCTCCGACACGAGGAAATAATCAATGCGCCAGCCGATGTTCCGCTCGCGCACGCCGGGCATGTTGGACCACCAGGTATAGGCGTCGGAACGGTCGGGATAGAAGTATCGAAAAGTGTCGACGAAGCCCGCTTCCAGCAGGCGAGTAAACTTCTCCCGTTCCTCATCGGTGAAACCGGAGTTGCCGCGGTTGGACTTGGCGTTCTTGATGTCGATCTCCCGGTGCGCCACGTTCAGGTCGCCGCAGACGATGACCGGTTTTTGCGCGTCCAGTTCCACAAGATAACGGCGGAAACGATCCTCCCACTCCAGCCGGTAGCCGAGGCGGGAAAGGTCCCTTTTGGCATTGGGCGTATAAGAGGTTACCAGAAAGAAACTTTCAAATTCAAGCGTAATAATCCGCCCTTCCGGCTCCTTGTCCTCTTCAATGCCGTACCTGGCGGAAAGGGGTCTGAGTTTCGTAAACACGGCGGTGCCGGAGTAGCCTTTCTTCTCCGCGCAGTTCCAGTACTGCTCATATTCCCCGCCAAGATCCAGCTCCAGCTGCCCTTCCTGGAGCTTCGTTTCCTGCAGGCAGAAAATATCCGCATCCGCAGCCCGGAAATAATCGAGAAAACCTTTTTTCACGCAGGCCCTCAGCCCGTTGACGTTCCAGGATACCAGTTTCATTATGTATAACTCCCGATTCAGCGTTAATTCGGGCGGCATGCGCGCCGCCTGCCGATAACCATTCTATCAAGATGAATCCGAATACGCTAACGTCAAGTGAAAAAGGGACGGGAACCGGACCGGCCAGGGGCTTTAGCGCCCCAGCGCCGGTTTCAGTTCCCGGATGACCCGTTCCAGTTTTTCCGCGCTTTCGCCGAACATGCTTCTTGCTGCGGGATCCCGTGCCGAAAGGGCCAGCAGTTCCAGATCCGCCGCGGTTTTCCTCAAGGAAGCATAGAGCAGGTTTTTGGCCGGGGGCAGCTTCATTTCGATCTGGTCATTATACAGATCCACATAAAGCTGCCGATAGGCGTCGACCTGGGCGAGAAAAACATCTTTCGCCGCCACGCCCGCTTTGTCCAGTTCCTTAAGCAGCCAGTCCCGATTCAATCCCATGTTGGCCAGCGGCTTGTCCAAAATTTTCCCGTCGATGATCACCGTTTGCGGCTCCTGCTCCTGCGGCAGCTTCATGCCGAGGTCGCCGGGGGTGACGGGCTGCTTGTCGCGCTTGCGCAGTACGCTGAGCTCGCCGCTTGACTCCAGCATGGCCATTTCCACGTCGGCGACCCGAAACACGTCCCGCACGCGCAGATGCTCCATCAGCTCTTCGGCGGTCATGCGCTCCTTGCGCAGGTTGCCCTCCAGCACTTTGCCGTCTTGAATGACGACCCTGCCCGTGCCCTCCATCCACTGGCGCAGGCGGAGGCTTTTCAGGGCCAGAAAGCTGAGGCCCAGGGGCACGGCGAACCAGACGAACATGGCGAGCAGCCCGAGGGGATAGTGGGCTTCCACGTCCGTCGAAATGACGCCGGCAAGGCCGCCCAGCGTAATGCCCACGATGTATTCGAAGTACGTGAGCTGGGAAATCTGCTTTTTGCCCAGGATGCGGGTAAACACCAAGAGCGCGGCAATGGCGCCCATGGAGCGCAACACGATCTCCGCCCAAGCCGGCATGCTCAGGCGCCCTCCCCGGCTTCCGGATTGGCCTCAATGGCGACGGCATGGGCGATGCAGGGGATGGACTCGCCTTGCTGATAGGAAAGCGGCGAAAGCAGCGCGCCGGTGGCGATGACCAGGATGCGCTTCAGCTCGCCCTCGCGCATGCGGCGGAGCAGGTGGCCGTAGGTGACGACAGCGCTGCAGGCGCAGCCGCTGGCGCCGGCCTGGACCATTTGAGTGTTGAAATCGTACATCATCAGGCCGCAGTCATTGTATTTGTTAAGATCGATGGGAAGCTGGTGTTTTTGGATGAGGTCGCAGGCGATGGAGTAGCCCACCTTGGCCAGGTCGCCGGTGACGATCAGGTCATAGTAGTCCGGGTCGCGGCCGAGGTCGCGGAAATGGGCCGTCATCGTGTCGACGGCGGCAGGTGCCATGGCCGCGCCCATGTTGAACGGGTCCTTGATGCCCATGTCGACGATGCGGCCTATTGTGGCGGCCGTGATCACCGGGCCGCTGCCGCTTTCGGCCACGAGGGCCGCGCCCGCGCCGGTCACGGTGTATTGGGCCGTGGGCGGTTTCTGCGAACCGTATTCGGTCGGATAGCGGAACTGCTTTTCGGCGCTGGAGTTGTGGCTGGAAGCGCCGGCCAGCACGTAGCGGGCGGCGCCGCTGCTCACGAGCTGCGCGGCCAGCGCCAGGCTTTCCATCGAGGTGGAGCAGGCGCCGAACACGCCGATGTACGGAATCGACAGGCTGCGGACGGCGAAGCTGGTGCTTATGATCTGGTTCAAGAGGTCGCCGCCGATGTAAAAATGGACGTCTTCTTTTTTGAGGCCCGCGCGGTCAATGGCCAGTTTGGCCGCTTCTTCCATCAGGGCGGATTCGGCTTTCTCCCAGCTGTCCTTGCCCAGGAGCGAATCGCCGTGCACGATGTCAAAATCGTTGCCCAAAGGTCCCCGGCCTTCAAATGGGCCCACCACCGTGGCCGTGGCGGCGATGACCGGTTTGCGTTCGAAAACCCAGCTTTGGCGCCCTTTCAGCATCAGGGTCATCCTCCTTTGAGAATCAGCCGGATGAGCGCGATGAA
>Ga0181858_1001577_pt1 | contig 11082 bp, 8 predicted proteins | sample NewIslPassag4_SG_FD_130749 | JGI IMG/M metagenome (GOLD analysis project Ga0181858, IMG submission 130749) | Feedstock adapted compost microbial communities from Newby Island compost facility, Milpitas, CA, USA - Passage 4_SG | ecosystem: Engineered > Solid waste > Feedstock > Composting ...
CGGCAAAATCGAGATCTTTCTCGATGAAAAGGGAGATGTGGCCAACGCCTATCTCCAGATCCCCGAGCTCCGCGGATTCGAGCGATTCTGCGTCGGTCGGCCGGTGGAGGAGATGCCCAACCTCACCGCCCGAATTTGCGGTGTGTGTCCCGAGGCCCACCATATGGCGGCCACCAAGGCCCTGGATGCCGTCTTTCACGTGGACCCGCCCGAAACCGCCAAAAAACTCCGCGAACTATTCTACAGCATTTTCTTCGCCACCGATCACACGACTCACTTCTACGCCCTCGGCGGGCCGGATTTCGTTGTCGGCCCGGATGCCCCCAAGGCTGAGCGGAACATCCTGGGGGTGGTCAAGAAAGTGGGCCTGGAGATCGGTGGCCAGGTCATCAAGATGCGGCATGTGGGCCACAGTCTCATCCAGATGATCGGCGGACGCCGGGTGCATCCCAACTGGGGTCTGCCCGGCGGCGTTAGCAAAGGGATCACCGAAGAACAGCGCCGCGAGATTGAAGCCGCCGGCCGGGAAGCCATCGAATTCGCCAAATTCAGCCTCGACCTGTTCGACAAGCTGGTTCTCAAAAACAGCGATTACGTCTCACTGATCACCGGAGACGTGTACGTTCAGAAGACCTATTACATGGGCACCGTCGATGCGAATAACCACGTCAACTTCTACGACGGTATGGTCCGCGTCGTGGGGCCCGACGGCAAAGAGCACGCCAAGTACCATCCCCGAGATTATCGGGAGTATGTTGCGGAAAGGGTCGAACCCTGGTCCTACCTGAAATTCCCGTATCTCAAGAAAGTCGGCTGGAAGGGCTTTGTGGACGGTCCCGACTCGGGCGTCTATCAGGCCACCCCGCTTTCCCGGCTGAACGCGGCCGACGGCATGGCCACCCCACTCGCGCAGAAAGAATATCAGCGATTTTACGAAGTCCTCGGTGGAAAGCCTGTCCATCACACGCTGGCCACTCACTGGGCTCGCCTGATCGAATTGCTTTATGCGACAGAGCGGTGGGTGGAACTGGCATCTGATCCCGCGATCACGGGCAAGGATTATCGCGTCCTGCCCAAAGAAACGCCCACCGAGGGCGTCGGTTGCGTGGAGGCCCCGCGCGGCACGCTCACCCACCATTATGTGACCGACGAACGCGGTCTGGTGGTGAAAGCCAACCTGATCGTGGGCACCACGAACAACAACGCGTCTATCTGCATGGCCGTCCGTCGCGCTGCCCAGAAGCTGATCCACGGATTTGAGATTCGCGAAGGATTGCTCAATCGGGTGGAAATGGCGTTCCGCTCGTATGATCCGTGCTTTGGTTGTGCCACCCACACGCTGCCCGGCCAGATGCCGCTGGAGGTGATCATTCGCAACGCGGACGGGGAGGTGGTGGAACGCCTCACTCAGTGCCTGGATTAGATTCTGTCGTTCCCTGACGTGTTTATTCCGCCGCTCAGCGACGGAGAGTCCTCGAAACCACGGGGAGGCCATCGGCCTCCCCGATGGTTTTTATCAGGGATCATCAACCATCACGGATCGCCGCGAAGCCCCGGCTGGGCACCGCGACTTTGCCGAGGTGCATTTCGTCCGAAAGCAACGCGTTCTCCTCTCGGAAACAGAATCGCGTGACGGCGCTTGCCGCGGTGTGGGTCAAACCACCAACGCCAATAGCGCAACACTATGATGTTATTCGTGCGCGTGTTTGCTCGTACTATCCTTTAGAAAACCACGACTTGACATCGCACGCTTCGGTGGTAAACTGCAGATCAAAACGGAGGAACACATGATGGCCAAAAAAGGGACAAAAGTGGGCAGGTCCGGCAAGACACAAGGCTCGTCCAGCTCGGCCTCCCAAACTACGGTCTCAACCGATTGTTTCGACCTCCGTGCCGATGTTTCGACGGGCAACTTCTGGTTCGATACCGGTCGGGTGATGCTTCTCAGGCATTTCGGTGCAGGCACGCACGACATCAACACCGTTCTTCAGGCACTCGTCGATCGGTTAGTCGAGCCCACCGGCAATAAAGGGGAATACTTCGACAAGACCACAAACTCGCTCAAGGAATACGACAAGAAAAACTGGGTTTTCCCGAGCAATCTCTTCATCAAGGCCAATCCCAACCCACCGAAAGAAAAACGCCTTATCAACGGCAAAGAGCAGCAGGTTTTCCTCGAGCCTCCCCAATATTCTCTCAAACTCGATCTCAAGAAAAAGAAGGATCACTGTGACATCTGCGGCGAAGAGGCCCCTGTCACCGACGCCACCATGTGGATGTTTCCCTTCGTGGTGGACCCGAGCAAGTTCGGCTGCTTCTACTCGGGAGCCAAACGCGGTCTCAAACTCTGCGCCTGCTGCGCCCTGGCGGGACTGGCCGGTTATCTGGGGTGGCTCTGGCGTGGCAGGCGAGATTGGCTCCATTTCTTTATATTCCACTCGGATATGCCGGAGCTCCGACGGCTCCACGAAGAGGTATTGAAACACTTAAAACTTAAAGGTCAAAGAAGTGGAAACTGCGAGTGCGCTTTCGAAGGTCCCTACATCCACGAAACGACACTCGGTCTTTTGCTCAAACTTTTCCTGTACGTCCGGGAGTCTGACAAACTCCCTGAGGAATCGCGGCAATTGCTCAGCGAATTGCTGGGAGCAGAGACCCTCGCAGGTTCGCCGCCCATGCGACTTTACGCCGTGACCGGCAAGCCCGGCCAGGCGTTCAAAATGAATACACTCTGCGAATTCTCCCAGCTCCATCGTCTGTTTCGATTCTATAAAAAATGGATAGAAATCATTCAGGGTTTAAACCTCAAAGACGACAAGCCCCACCAACGTCTGGAAAAAATCTTCGGGCAATTTTATGCCCGGCAGGGTCAAAAGTACGAAACTCTGTGGCGGGACAAAATCGCCTGGGCGATTCTCGAGTTCTCTGACCCCACACCCTTCATCGAACAATTCCTCTTCGATGTGTGTGCCCGCGCTGAAGAATCGGACAGGCATTCCCGCGGGCTGCTTCACGGAACACTGAACGTGCTGATTCCCTATCTCGTGGAGGTCATGCAGATGGATGAGAGATTTCAAAAAGTCCTGGCCGGCTTTGGACATTCGCTCGGCACGAAGGCTTCCGAACAAAAGGAAATGGGCCTGCTCTATGCCCTTCGTAACGCCAAGAATCCCGAGGAGTTCTATCGTGTCCTCAATGACGCCCAGTTCCGCCTGCAAATCACCGTGCCCGGTGATCTGCTCCGCATCGAGCGTCAGGAGCGCATCGCCGGTGTGCCCTGGGTTCGGGTGAAAACCCTCCTCGCCATCTATGCGATGAATGCCTATCTCCGCAAGGGGAAAGAAACGACTGAAGACGCTAATGATTCTGACTTGACCACTCAGGAGGTTAACGCATGAGCAAGGCGATTGTCATTGGATACCTCACAAAAGTGTCGGCTGCCAACATCAACGCTTCCCATAACGAAGGGAACGTGATGGTCACCAAGAAAGTGACCCTGCCCGATGGAAGCACCCTGCCCTATATCTCCGGTCAGGCCCTGCGCCGGATGCTCCGTGATCGTCTGGAAGAGCTGGGATATCCGCTCTCGGAACCGTTCTGCCAGGTCAGCGGCCAGCAGGTGACGCCGCCGGTTCGTCCCTGGGAATTCGTCGATGAGGACCTCTTCGGCTACCTCGATCCGTCGCCCACCAACAGCCACCGGCGGACGTCCCCCGTCCGCGTCTCGGCCGCCGTCAGTCTGTTCCCCTTCCAGGGCGATCGCGATCTCGGCACCCGCTCGTTCGAAAAATTCGGGCAAAAGATGGAAAGCGGCGGGAATATGTTCGAAACCGAGCTTTACGCCAACTTGTTCAAAGGGAGCGTGCTCGTGGAGCTGGATCGGGTCGGTGTGTTCCGCAACCTGGAAGTGGACGTGAAAAAGGCCCCCGCCCAACTCGAGGAAAGAAACTCAGGGAACGGACGCATCGAAAAAGTCCTGCCCGCTGAGGAGCGACGCAAGCGCCTCCAAGCCCTCCTGGAAGCCTTCAACATCCTCTGGGGTGGAGGCCGCACCGCCCGCATGCTGGCCGATCTCTCCCCCAAATTCCTGGCCTATGCCCGTCTGTCCGTGAAACATCCCGTGTTTCTGGAAGCCGTTTCCGCCGAGTATGAAAACGGCAAATACCTTCTGCACACGGCGCCCATCGTTGCCGCACTCAAAAAATTCGAAGGCCGCTGCGAGAAACTGATCTTCGGCCTGGAAGAGGATATCTTCGGAAATGCCGAAGAAGTCAAACAGATCCTCCAGAATTATGGCGAAGTACTCAGCACACACGAGGCAATCAACCAGGCCAAGAAAGATGTGGAAACGCTATGGAGCCAGTCCTGATCGTCAGTGTCTCGGCGCCGGTGGCCTCCTTCCGGCGACCGCTCGACCATAATTACCAGCGGACCCTCCCGCTTCCACCGCCGACCACCCTCCTGGGAATCGCAGGGGCAGCCCTCGGGCTGTCGGATCGCGAACTGTGGGATCCCCAGGCCGGATGGAGCAACCTGAGGGTCTCCGCGTGGATGGATGAGCCCCCAGGCAGAGCCCGGGATATGTGGACCGTTCTCAAAATCATCAGCGGTAAACTCGGAGAACGCTCGCCGTACTTTCGCGAACTCCTCTTTTATGTTCGCTACAAACTCGCTTACGGGGGAACCGCATCCCAGTTGGACGAGCTCGCCAGGGCGTTTCGCGATCCCGTCTTTCCACTCTCCCTGGGCCGGGATGATGAGCTGATGTTTGTCGAGGGCGTCACGCTTTCCCAGGCGGAACCCGGTGACTCGGTTTTCGGCGGCACCATCCTTCCCTGCGATATCCGCAAAATTCCCAGGCTCAAGCCGGCCCTGGCTCCGGGAACGGCTTTCGAACCACCCCTCGTGGAACGCCTTCCCGTTTCCTTTGAAGTCGATAAGAAGGGCGTCCGCCATCCTCAAAAACTCCAGTTTTTCAGTTTTCTGCCGCCGGGCGTTCAATTAGAAGTCCCCAATCTCGGTCCTCTAAAGTTCGCTGGGCAGAACTTCGTATGGCTCAACTCCTCGCCAAACCAGACACTCCCCTGATCGACCATCTCCAGGCAGTGGTGGATCTGGCGGTCCAGCTCGCCGACCGCCTCCAGCTTTCCTCACCGCTCAAGACCAAGGCCGTCCTCGCCGCGGCGCTCCATGACGTGGGGAAAGCCACCCCCGATTTCCAGGACCACCTCCTTAAGAAGACTTCCCACGCTTTTCCCCACGCCCTCGCCGCGCTGCCTTTCGCCCTGCTAATAGAAAATGCCGTCAACCGCCACCTGGGCATCTCACTTCAACAGTATGAAGTCACCGCCGCCGTGCTCTCGCATCATTCCCCCTTGTCACCAAATCTCTACAGAACGTACACGGACTGTCGGCCTCCCCAATTTCACCCGGATATCGAGACGCTCCTCCGCGACATTGCCTCGCTCCTGACCAGCCTCGGCGTGCCGATCGATATTGCCCCTGACACTCTTCTCCAGAAAGCCGCTTCGCTTCTTGAGAACCCCGCTCGCATCCTGGAAAGCCGCTACAAAATTGGCCAGGAAAACAGATCCTTCCGCGGCATTTTGCAAGCTTCGCCCGTGGAGAATTTCGCCCCCATCAAGTGCGTCCTGCAACTCGCCGATTGGACCGCCTCGGGCGGGAAGGCTGATACCGCCTGCATCTTCCTTGACCGAACCGAGGAACTGGTCCACCAGCACACGACGGGCCTTCCCGGTTCACTTCGCCACTTTCAACAGATCGCTGCCGCCAGCACCGCACAGCCGGTGCTTTGGCTCCGCGCCCCCACCGGCTCCGGCAAGACGGAAGCCCTCCTCCTCTGGGCATCCAATGCATCCCGGATTCTCTACCTCCTTCCCACCCAGGCCACCACCAACGCCATGTGGCGTCGGCTGAGCAGAATTTTCGGTGAGGACAACGTGGGACTCGCCCACGGGCGGGCGGCCTACTTTCTCCGCGAAGAATCCGAGGAAGACCCCCTCGATGCCCGGCTTTTCGGCTCCGTCTTTGCCAAACCTATTACCGTTGCCACGCTGGACCAGTTCCTCCTCGCCCATCTCCACTGCCGGCACTGGGAAATCCGTCGCACCCTCGCCCGACACAGCGCCGTCATCCTCGATGAGATCCACGCCTACGAGCCGTACACCCTCGGGCTGCTCCGCAGGGCCTTGCAAAAAGAGCCGCCGCAACGCCTTGCCCTGGCCAGCGCCACCCTGCCCGATGGCCTCCTCACGCTTTTCCCCACCGGCCAGCTCGTGGAAGCAGAACCCGAACTTTGGGCCAAACAGCGTCACCAGGTCGCCTGCGCTTCGGGAACGCTGCTCGAAGACGGCGTCCATCACGCCCTTCGCCTCGCCGAAGAAGGACGCTCCGTGCTCATCGTCGCCAACACGGTCCGCGATGCCCAAGAAATCTTCCGCCGCCTCAAGGCCCGGTGCGACGACCGCCCGCTCACCCTTCTTCACTCCCGCTTCTGCCTCCGCGACCGTCGCATCAAGGAAAAGCACATCACTAAACCCAGCCCGGGGGCCATCCTGGTCTCCACACAGGTCGTCGAGGTCAGCCTGGACATCTCCTACGACGCCCTGCTCACCGAAGTTGCCCCGCTGGACGCCCTCGTCCAGCGGCTTGGCCGCGTCAATCGTTATGGCAACATGCCGCCCGCACCGGTGACAGTTTACCAAGCGCCCTCCCAGGGGACCGAGCGGATCTACGGAAGGCAGATCCTCGCCTGGAGCCAGGAACTGCTCCAATCCCTCTCGCCCACGCCCACCGATGCCCAACTGCGACAAATCGTCGCCGAGCTCTATGATCAAATCACCGCTTCTCCGGATTGGAACGACGAAATCGAGGCCGGCGCGCAAACCCTGGACGAAATCCAAAAAACACTCGGCTGCTGCACCATCGATCTTTCCGATCCAGAACTGGCCGGCCGCTTCACCGCCCGACGCGGCACCATCTCCATCGACGTTCTCCCCGCCGAGTTTATGGACGAAGCCTGCCAACTCGTGGAGAAAAAGGAACACTGGCGGCTGCCGGAACTTCTCGTCCCCGTCCCCATCTACTGGATCAGAACGTTCCGCGATCGCTTCACCTTCGCCCATGATCTCAACCTCCTCATCGCCAATCTCTGTTATTCCTTCGACGAGGGACTCGTATTACCTAATGACGATTCTCTCGCATCCGGCGGAGTCATCATTGAATGAAATCGCCCGGCACCGCAGTAACGTCAAAAGCCCTTTCCGAAGAAGAACTGGACCTTCTCCGCGTCAACGGCACGAAGGTCAACTACTGGGCCATCTGCCCGAGAAAACTCTGGCTTTTTGCCAAGGGCCTCACGATGGAGCACACGCACGATCGCGTCGCCCTGGGCCGCCTTTTGCATCGGGAAAGCTATCGTAACCTGCCGCGGCGTGACGTCCTCATTGACAGCCTCATTCGCCTGGATGTCCTGGAGGGCGAAGAAAAAATCCTGGAAGTCAAATACTCCCGGAAATTCTCAGATGCCGCACGGCTCCAGCTTGCCTATTATCTGCTCTATCTCAAACATCTGGGCGCCGGCGATCTGGTCGGCGAGCTCCGCTTTCCCCGCGATCGCCGCCGCGAAGAACTCCGCCTCACTCCCGACCTGGAGGCCAAAGTCGCCGAAGCCCTCCGTGAGATTCAGCAGATCGAAAATTCCCCCCGACCCCCAAACGTCGCGTTCCAATCTTATTGCCTCCGCTGCGCGTATGCGGAGCTCTGTTGGGGATAATTCAGATGCGTCCATCGCACCCAATCACGCACTGGAAAGGAGCTTGAAAGAGCTGATTCCAACCAAGGAAAAAACAATGGCCGAAACCTACTACATCTTCCGCAGTGGACGCCTCCGCCGAAAGCACAACACCCTTTATCTCGAATCTCCGTCCAACAACGGGGACAGCCAAAAACGCCCTTTCCCCGTGGAGAATGTCCGCGACATCTACCTGTTCGGTGAGATCGATCTGAACACCAAGCTGCTCCGCTTCCTGGGCCAAAGACAGATCACCGCCCACTGCTTCAACTACCACGGCTTTTACGTGGGCAGCTTCTATCCCCGCCAACGCAACGTGAGCGGCGATCTCCTTGTCCGCCAGGTCCAGGTTTTCCTCGATCCCCATCGCCGTTTATTCCTCGCCCGTCAGTTCATCAAGGGCGCCCTTTTTCACATCCTGCACAATCTCCGCTATTACCAGAACCGCGGCAAGCCCCTTGCAGACACCATCGCGACCGTTGACGCCCTGGCCGCCCAAATTGACGATGCCCCCGATATCGCCTCCCTCATGGGTCTGGAAGGTCGCGCACGTGACGTCTACTATCAGGCTTTCACTGTCGTGATGAATTTGCCGGAACCCTTTGAAAAACGCGTCCGCCGACCACCCAATAATCCCATCAATGCCCTCATTTCCTTCGGAAACACGATGCTCTACACAGCGGTCCTCACAGAACTTTATGTCACCCAGCTCAACCCCACGATCAGTTACCTCCATGAACCCTCCACCCGCCGATTCTCTCTCGCCCTGGACCTCGCCGAAATCTTCAAACCGCTCATTGTGGACCGACTCATCTTCCGACTGTGGAACAAACGCATGATCACCGACAAGCACTTTGAATCCGTGGGCAACGCCCGGGGCGTCTATCTCAACGAAGAAGGCCGAAAAATCTGGGTCCGCGAATTCGAAAAACAACTCAGCGAAACCGTCCAGCACCGCAAACTCAAACGATCTGTCTCGTACCGCCGCCTCCTCCGCCTGGAGGCCTACAAACTCGTTCGCCACCTCCTGGATATGGAACCCTACGAATCCTTCAAAGCCTGGTGGTAACCATGTACACTATTGTCGTTTATGATGTCGAACAGCGACGCGTCGGCAAAATTTGCCGCTACCTGCGACGCTATCTGAATTGGGTCCAGAACAGTGCTTTCGAAGGCGAACTCACGGAACATCAAATCGAAGAAATGACCGCCGGCCTCCGCCGTATCATCAATCGCGATCAGGACAGCGTCTATATCTACCAGATCCCGGAACGCCGATGGTGCACACGGCGTGTCGTTGGCGTGGAAAAAACCAACCTCGATACCGTCCTGTAGCCTGAGCCAAAGGGGACCAAACCATGCGGGTGCGCATCACCTTTAACTCCCTGCAAAAGTCCATCCCCCTCCCCTGGCACTACCCCGCTCAGCTCCAGGGCCTCCTCTTCCGCTGGCTCCGCGCCAACGATCGCAAACTCGCGCGACTCCTCCACGACGTGGGCTTCGTCTACCAGGGACACTCCTACAAACTCATCGTCTTCTCTCACCTCCGCGGCACATTTGCCAAGGCCGCAACCGACAGCGTCTTTCTCGATCCCCCACTCCGCTGGTGGATTTCCTCTCCCCTCGACCCCATCGTGCAAAGCCTCGTGGGGGGACTCTTCGGCCGACCGTATGTCCGCCTGGGACAACAAACCCTCATCATCGAACGCGTCCAGGTCGAAGACCTCCCCGATTTCTCCCACCCAACCACCTTCTACACCCTCTCCCCCGTCGTCGTCTCCACATGCCAGGATGGCCCTGACGGTCCCCAGAAAATCTTCCTCTCCCCCGACCAACCCGATTTCGTCCGCGTCATCCGCGACAACCTCCAGCGCAAGGCCTCCCTGCTGGGGATCAATGCCCCGGCCAATTCTCTCGCCATTCAGCCCGGTCGCCTCCGCAGCCGCCTCTTCCAGCTCCATGGCGGCTCCATCCGCGGCTGGGAAGGGGAGTTCCTCCTGAGCGGCCCGCCCGAATTAATCCGCGTAGCCTACGAAGCCGGATTGGGTGAACGTAACGCCCAGGGCTTTGGGATGCTTGCCTGCCGGCAAAAAGCATTCTAAAAGCCTCCAGACCCCAGCAATTCGCCCCTCGGCGCTGCCATTCAGTAAGCGTCTCCTCCCTGACGTGGCGACACGCCGGAGTGAGCCCCTCGGCCGAAATACCGATCTGATGGTCGGGCGTACCGTTTACCGGGTACCAGCCGGCGGGTGGGCCGGACTCGGCCCCTTTTCCCCTCACACGAGGGGTGAGCCTCACCAGCCCTTTTGTTCGATGTACCGCATACCATCCACTTGTGGGGGTTGACAGGGTTTGTGTCGGTTTGTACGCTTAGTTGCAGTCGATCTCCTGGGAATTTCGCACGACCGGCGATCGACTGCAAAACAGGGGGTGGAGGGAGGGTGGAAAGCCCGGAAAACATCGGCTTTCCGGGGAGAGTCTTAATCGAACCAAGTTGGGATTGAAACACACACAGCATCGGCGTCGGGAGCTGGATCGCTGCGATGATGTCTTAATCGAACCAAGTTGGGATTGAAACAAAGGTTGTGGTGCTGGAACGTCTTTACTAGCATTAAGTCTTAATCGAACCAAGTTGGGATTGAAACCATTTAAGTGTGGTGAGCCAATCGCTAGGGATGGTTACGTCTTAATCGAACCAAGTTGGGATTGAAACTCTGGTCCTGGTTAGCCTGTTTGCCAGAACCAGAAGAATTGGTCTTAATCGAACCAAGTTGGGATTGAAACGGGTAGCATGCAGACCCGCCTTCGCAGCGCTACGTCGTCTTAATCGAACCAAGTTGGGATTGAAACAAATCAGGGTATCATCAGTATTTCTAATCTCGGCAATAAGTCTTAATCGAACCAAGTTGGGATTGAAACTATGGTCAAGGATTGTGAAGATTGAATCTGGTCTCGAGTCTTAATCGAACCAAGTTGGGATTGAAACGGCGGACAAGGATAGCAAGGAAGACGGGAAGAAAAGCGCAGTCTTAATCGAACCAAGTTGGGATTGAAACCGAGTAAACAGCGAGTAAACAGCTGAGTAAGTTGTGAGTCTTAATCGAACCAAGTTGGGATTGAAACCTTTCGATGATTATCATCAATCTTTATAATGTTTATATCATGTCTTAATCGAACCAAGTTGGGATTGAAACGAACAATCGCCTATCGCGGTTGTTCGGATGAACGCAAAAGTCTTAATCGAACCAAGTTGGGATTGAAACCCGGCA
>Ga0181858_1001579_pt1 | contig 11075 bp, 8 predicted proteins | sample NewIslPassag4_SG_FD_130749 | JGI IMG/M metagenome (GOLD analysis project Ga0181858, IMG submission 130749) | Feedstock adapted compost microbial communities from Newby Island compost facility, Milpitas, CA, USA - Passage 4_SG | ecosystem: Engineered > Solid waste > Feedstock > Composting ...
ATACGCCCCAATTTTCCCGATGCGATCGCCTGGCGCGATGCACTGACCAATCGTCTTAACGCGTCATCTCGAACCACCTCGAATACCGACAGAGTTACGCGCAATCCATCCAAGAGCGACCAACCTACCGACTTCGACCGGAATAGTGAATTGTCGCGCGAAACCACGGCACCCCCGCCCCTTTCATCGAGTTCTGCTCCCGCACAACCGCTTGTCGCGCCGTTGCCTCCGATTGATGGAGGACCTGGCCTATCCACCCCGGCGCAAGAACGATCGGCCTCGGCTGTGCAACCTTTTCCGCCCATCCGCTAACCAGACGACCGATCGGCCCCCCAGCCACAGTTCGCCACCCGTAGCCGATGGTCCATTCGGGGCGCGGGGTCGTACGAAGAACAACCGTTACCACGCAAAAAGCTCCGTCGCCGGCGCAATAGCCTTTTCTCCCTCCCCACGATAATGCTCGGGGTCACGCACCGACATTAACGCATTGGCTTGAGGTGTGAAATCCATCGAACCTGGGGAGACACACTTACCACTCGGCGGACCCGACTGTTGACAAATGCATGCCCAGAATATCACAATCACGACCGACCAAACAACAACAGCAACGTCATCTGTGGGGAGCGCTCAGCAATGCGAAAAGGCATTTTGGCCGCTGGGGTGATTGTGTTAGTTTGCATTCCAGGGTCACTGCAGGCGCAAGTATGCAATATCAAGGTGGTCACCGACGCCAGCCCGGATTGCCACGACATGGAAAGCTTCCTTCGCAGTGCCACAGGGGCCTGGTCAGCCCCAGAAGATCGCTGCTGGGCGCTTTTCTATTGGGTTCACATTGGCCGTCGGCAAACCAGCCCGATGATTTTCCACGGCGTCGAGGTAACCGATCCTATTCGCCAGTTCAATGACTTCGGGTACACGATGTGTAGCACGGTAGCCGGAATGAATTGCGCGCTGTGGCACCATATAGGCTTGCCTGTGCGATTTTGGGATGTCACCCTGCATACCGTCTCCGAGTGTTTTTATGATGGACGGTGGCACATGTATGACAATTCCATGTCAGCCCTTTACACGCTCTGTGATCGTCAAACGATCGCAGGTGTTGAGGATTTGGGCGATACTAGAGCCTGTTCGCTCTCGGGCGGCCATGCCGAGATGGGCCACGTTGTGAAGTATCACTGCCTCACTGCAACCAGCCCGAACGGCTTTCTTACCGGCGCCGATTGTGCACGGGATCTTGATCAGGAGTCGCGCTGCTTCCATCCGAATGGACTTAAACTGCGCACGTATTATAACAACTGGGACTGGGGCCATCGTTATATCCTCAATTTGCATAAAGGCGAATCATATACTCGTCACTATTACAGCCTAGGCGATTCACGCGAATACGTTGTGTCAAATCGGGGGAAGGATCCAGAGTCGGCTAATCCACGTTACCATATTCGCGGAAACGGAGTATGGGAATTCAAACCGCTGTTGACTCCCGATGGGTTAGCTCGATCGGCCTATTCGCTCTCAAATGTCACAGTATCGCCAGGTGGAATGGTCCGCCCGGTCGAAGCGGGAAAACCGGGCGAAATTGTCTTCAAAATCGCGGCGGCGAACATCGCCACGTCCCAGATCATCCGTGCCAAGATTCGGATGCAAAGTCCTGATGATCACCTCAGCATGGCGATCAGTACCACCGCGGGAACCAATTGGCGAACAGTTTATAATCAGGCTGGCCCGGCCGATGGCACCATTGAGAAACTGTTAATTGACGAAGTGAATGGGCAGTATGAAATACTTATAAAGTTTATCCTTCAGGCGAATAAAGATCCCGAGGCCGTGGGCATCTCAGACATCTCGATTGAAACGCGGACGATGCTCAATGCTAAAATGCAGCCTCAGCTCCGGCTTGGCCTTAACACCGTCTTCGTCGACGTGGGAGAACCCAATGACTCCGTCGTGATCTGGCCGGATCTGCAAGGAGATTCTTACCGCCAGTTTGTGGCAGAGGAGCAGAATATCGCTACTGAAAAAGAACATGCTGGCTGGCGCGGAGTGATGTTCGCCCAGAAACCGCGCTCTGAGGCGTTCACGATCTACCGTATCCCGTGCCCAAGGCCAATTACGAGCGTGGTTTATGGCGGCCGGTTTTATAACCGTGTTCCCGGCGGCGAAATACGTCTAAGTCATTCCTTTGACGGAGGAAAAACCTGGCATAACGACTGGACGCTGACCGACACGTCTCAACCGTGGGACGTCATCCATTATGTAACTGTGCGGCACGTTCCTCCAGATTCCCATGAGGTACTGCTGAAATATTCGCTTGAGGCTCCTCAGGCCGGCCCGATGGCTTGCAGTATTTACAGCGTTCGCATGGAGGTCCGACACCAGGCGACAGGTCCTGCCTTCGAGCCCTTGGATGTGACTTTCACGTGGGAAGAAGTGCAGAGTGATCGTAGTCGCATCACCCGATCCCACCGGCAACGCATCGACCATGTCCCTATGAGATACACGATCGACGTAGGTGGGGTTGACCATCCCATTGTCAAAAGCCTCTCCATAGAATGTCCCACGAATTCTGAAGGGACTCGCTACGGCTATTCGGACAACCGCTCCGGGCTGGGGCAGCGCGTTACTCATGTTTGGCAGGAGTTAGGTCGAAATTTCTTGGTCGGCAAGCCCTACCGAATCAATGTTGAGCCTACCGGAGCTTGGGGTGCAGACGATCCCGAACGCAAGAAACTGACGGATGGTGTGGTCGGGCCGAACTATGCGGGCGGAGTATGCATGAAATACGCAGTGGGATTCGATGAGAAGAGCGGGCCTGCGGAAATCACTGTCGACATGCAAGAGCCTCAACAAATTGCTGGGTTTGGGATCCATCTAACGGCCGGGTGGCCATGGTGGGATGCTCTCAAAGGAGAGGTCCGCGACGAAGTGGAGGTCTGGACGTCACTCGATGGTCAAACCTTCACTCGACAGGGAAGATTCAATCTAAATCTGTGGCGTCGGGTGATTCCCATTAATCACATGCTCCCGGATGACGAAACAGCCCAGGGTTGGAATTACATTCTCCCATTGTCATCGCCCGTCACCGCACAGTTTGTTCGCTTCCGCATCACCCCAGGGCGCAGTTTGGGCGTGACGGAAGTCCAGGCCTTCGATCGCATCGACATCCACCGCTTTGATTTGAGAATCCTTTTGCCAGATGAATCACCTTGACACTGCGCCCGATGTGTACTCTGTGACCGCTTCTTAACCCTTAACTGCCGCGGGAAGCCCAGGATCAGTTCCACCTTCAAGCGCAAGCGGGTCCACCAAGGAAGCAGCAGTGTGCCCAACTGACCGAGTGACCGATCTTCTTCCCGTAACGCCTTTCCGGTAAGATAAAAGCTTAATAGTAAGAGCCAAGAAGACTCCGGAGGTAGGGGCCTAACAATTCATGACTACGGAAACCCGGAGCACCACACGGGCTGTCATTTTTGCGGCAAAGGTGGATTCAAAAGTGGATTAGCACGTGAGGACTGCAGGTCGATGAAACGAGAACGACGGCAAGAGCTGAAAGAAAACGAACTGGCCGAACTTATCGGGCGTTGGATGCAGAAAATCGCTCCCTACTCCCAGGCCATTCTGGTCGGATTGGTGGCAATCGTCGTGCTCTATGTGGGCTGGATGGTCTGGGCGAACTGGGCGCGAGCCGTAGAGCAAAACGCATGGAATGCCCTGTACGCAGCCCTGGAATCAGGCGGACCAGCAGACCTCGAGGCTGTCGCCGAGCAATATCCACGGACCGACGCCGGGCATTGGGCCCGTTTGCTGGCGGCAGATCTTCACCTCCGATTCGGCTGCCAGGAAATGCTTACCAACAAGGCGAATGCTGCCCAAGAACTCCGCAAAGCGATTGACGGATATCTCGCCGTGCGGGGAGTATCTGGATCACCGTTCTTCCAGCAAAGGGTGCTTTGGGGACTTGCGAGAGCCTACGAGGCTTTGTCCGGCACTCGACAGGGACAGGGCGAGCTGGAAAATGCCATTAAGGTTTATCAGGAACTGGTCGATCGGTGGCCGGACGGTCCCTACGCCGAACTCGCCCGTCGCCGCATCGCTTTCCTGAACAAACCAGAAAATCGCCAGTTTTACGACATGTTCGCGGCCTATGAGCCGCCCAAGCCAACCACCAGCACGGAAGGGACGGGCAGCGCGCTGCCTCCGCCAATCAGTCCGGGACCGACAGAGGTGCCACCGCCGACACCCCCGGCGCCGGAAGGTACCGGAGAATCGCAAAGTGCTCAGCCGAAGAGTCAGCCATCGGAACCCGTCGCGGCCCCCTCGCAAACCCCCGGCCAATTGCCGGAGTTGCCCGCCCCCGAGAGCGGGGAAGCCAAGTCGGCCCCTCCGCAGCCAGCAGGTAGTGGGCCTCCTTCGTCAGGCAGCCAGCCTCAGCAAACGCAGGAATCGTCAGAGTCCAAGGCTGAGCCGCCAGCCACTTCAGGCAATGAGGCCTCTGAAAACAAGTGAGCGCTCCCCGCGGACAAAATTATGGCCGATCCGCGCCTGAGTGACACGCCTATCGAGCTGACAGTCACACCTCACGAAGCAGACTGGCGCCTGGACGCCTTTCTTGTCTATCACTTTCCAGCATACAGCCGGAGTTTGCTCCGACAGGTGATCACGGCGGGCGGGGTGACCGTGGATGATAAAGGAGCCAAACCCGCGTATCGGTTAAAGCCTGGTCAGCGCGTTCGGGTGGTTCTGCCGGAATTGCCGCGTCAATGTCCCAAACCGGAAAATATCCCAGTCGAAGTCATTTACGAAGATGACTGGCTTGCGGTCATCAACAAGCCACCTGGAATGGTCGTCCATCCGGCACGGGGCCATTGGTCGGGGACTCTCGCCAGTGCCATCCAGTATCTCTACGGCGGCAAGCTGAGTACCTTGGGTGGTCCCAACCGACCGGGTATCGTCCACCGCTTGGATGCCGACACAAGTGGAGCCATTCTCATCGCCAAACACGACCTGGCTCACGGGAAATTGGCAGCACAGTTTGCGGAACGGACGGTAGACAAGACATATCTTGCCCTCGTTTCCGGTGTGCCCGACCGCGATGCCGACTGGATCGATCAGCCGATTGGGATCCATCCACGACAGCGGGAAAAAATGGCCATTCGCAGATATGATCCGGAAGCCCGATCCGCCCAAACGCTCTATCGTGTCCTGGAGCGTTTTGACGATTTTGCGCTCGTCTCCGCCCATCCCAAGACAGGGCGCACCCATCAGATTCGGGTGCATCTCGCCCATGTGGGCTGTCCGGTTCTGTGCGACCGTCAGTACGGAGGGCGGGCGGTTCTCACACGCGGAGAGATTCGGCGAGATCCTTCCGACGAGACTGTTCTTCTTTCGCGACAGGCCCTTCACGCCTGGAAACTAGGATTTACCCATCCCGGAACTGGGGAACGAATAGAGGTGGAAGCACCTCTTCCCCAGGATATCGCCCAAACGTTGGAAGAACTGCGTCGATACCGATCCCTGGAGGACGGTCAAAGGTGACGGCTGAACGCAAGCCACGAACCGCCGGTTCTCGCCTTACCATGCGCTGTCAAAAAGCAGATATCGCTCAGCCCGATCCCAGCATCCCGGCGAAAAGGTCATTGAATCCCCAACCAGTCGGATGACCGATCACTTCTCCAGCGGAGAAACCGACAGTTTGCCCCAATTGCTGGCAATACACCCGGATTCGGTCCAGGATTTCAGGCCGGTGGGCAAATTGAGATTCATAGGCCGCGATCGCGCGGAGCTTCGGATCCAGGCTGTCACCGATATTGACGACAACCGGATGCCGTCCTGGAAGGACCGTGTAACGAAGGGCGAGAAAATAATGCAGATAAAAGTCGACCGTATGGGGCGGCAGCCCTTCGAAATACTCTTCCCATTTCGAAAGACGGCTATAAAACACGGCGGCTTCCGTAATTCGGCCTGCTTGCTCGTGGTCCGGGGAAGCCATGGGGGTGGACACGCCTAATCCCAGCACCCACCGCGGTTTGAGGATTCGGAACTGGTGAGCCAGCGCGATCCGCGCTTCAAAGCTGTCAAACAGTCGGCGATTCGGTAACGACAGGACGACTCGGACCTTAACCTGGAGCACCTCCGCCGCTCGGGCTGCCTCGGCCAGCCGCTGTTCGGGACTGGGGCAGTTCGGCGTTGGTTCTCCATCGGTGAGATCGACAATACCCACCCTGTAGCCCCGCTGACTGAGCGAATGCAAAAACCCGCCACATCCAATCTCCACGTCGTCGGGATGGGCACCTACCGCAATGACGTCAACCGTTTCCTGAGCTGATTGCCGAGTATCGTGAATAATTTTTGCCGTCTCCATCATTTTCCCATCTCGCTTGGATCGTCTCCCCGCAAAACATCACAATGCCCTCTCGCAGTGTGCGATCGAGGGCAAGAGGTCTTCCCGATCAACCCGTTCGAACCCGTTTGTCGCCCCCGCTCCGGTTTGCCGGAAAGCTCACACCCTCGTTTCCCTGATTTTGACCGTGGACACAAGAAAAGTGGGGTTGAGTGCCTGAAAGCGCACACGGTCGAACTGGTAGAATCCTCGTGCGAGATTGATCATGAGGACATTCACCACGCGTGAGAGGCGACGGAGCCTCTGGTGGACATCCACGACGTTCTCCAGACTGCCCATCGTCGCTACGAGGCGTCCCCGCTCTTTAAGTCGCCCGAACGCGAGCTCACACAACTCGGCGACCTGACGACCACTTCCCCCGATGAACACACAGTCGGGTGCCGGCAGGTCGGCCCACGCCTCGGGGGCACGCCCCAAAATTGTGACCAGATTTGTCACACCAAATCGTTTGGCGTTTTCTTCGATGAGCCGGACGTCCTCGGGATCCATTTCGATCGCGTAGACGCGGCCCTCCCTGGCAATTTGAGCGGCCTCGATGGCCACAGCACCGCTGCCGGCCCCTACATCCCATACCACGCTGGCCAGCCCCACATCGAGTTCTGCCAGGGCGATCGATCGAATTTCTGCGGGGGTTAAGAGGCCCCGCTTCGGTTTTGCTTGCAGGAACGCATCATCCGGATTGCCAAAAAGCCGTTTTCCCCACAAGCTGAGGGGACGGTCCGGGACGTCAGGTTTCCGAATGAGAATCAATACGTTAAGCGGTGAGTAGGTGTGCGACGCGATATCCTGGAGTTCGCCACAGGTCACACGTTCATTGGGTGCCCCGAGGTTCTCACACACATAGGCCGTGAAATAATCCAGGCCCACATCGAGGAGTTTTTGCGCAATGACGTTGGGCGGCAATTCTTCGCTGGTGAACAGGCCCACCTTCTCCGCGGAGCGAACCTGGTTGAAGATGTCTTCCAGCGACGTTGTTGACAGGTTCGCGAGAAAAGCGTCTTCCCAATTTTCCTTCACCCTGGCAAACGCCATTTGCATCATGCTGACGTGGGGGATGATCTCAAAACGCTCTTTTCCCAGTTTATCCCAGAGGTATCGCGCCGTTCCATAAAAGAGGGGATCCCCGAGGGCCAGTACCACAATCCGTCTGTGGGAATTTTCCTCGATCCGCCGGACGATTTCGTCGAGGGCACCGGACACAGTGAGCATCAGCACCGGTTTCGGGAATTCAACATTCCGCACCAACTCCAAGCAGTGGGGCTCACCTACAATCACATCCGCGGAGCGAATGATGTTCTGTGCATACTCGGTAAGTCCGAGAAATCCGTCTTCGCCGATTCCTACGACGTAAATCTTATCATTTTTATCACTGATGCGCTCGCTCATCGTGTTTCGGATCCTTCTCCCTCGCTCACTCAACCAAATCCATCTCACCGCAGCGCGCTGTCATGGCGCCGGCGTCGAACTCGCTCTCGCTCATGATGCCATCCACGAAGCCCTTTGGGCTGATTCTACGGGACAGCGGTACCCCACGGTAGTGGTGGCTTTCCTGAGTTCGCATCTGGCCGCCAACTCTTGATCATCCTACCGGCCCAGGCAACGGCTTCCAAACCCCCATTGCGACAAACAAACTTCGCCTGCTTGACTTGACACCCCTGATGGGCGATGTTTGACTGGGGATTGTCAAGCTGCAATCCCGGGGGCGCTGCACTGTTTATGTGATAAATGGCCGATGCTGGCTTTCCAGGATTTCCACGACGCGGTAATAGGGGTCTCTCGATGCCGGAGAAAACGCTCGATATTAAGCTGGCGCGAATCAGGGCCAATCGGTCCTGCCGCGATTTTATTTTGGCCGACGCAAAAGATGCGGATATGGCTTTTGGTCTTTCCGCTCCAGGTAAGAGCCCAGAACACCACGCGCACGAAGCCCGCTTTCGAACGCTGGACGAATACCGCCAGATCATTCGCGAGATTGTGGCCCAGGGTCTGGTGGACATCATGCTGATGAGCGCCAGTACGAACGAGGTCCTGACAATTCGAGAAAGGGTTTTTGACAACAGTCATGTCACTCCCGCCGTGCGCGCCAACGACGCAACTGATATTTGGCTGGCGGGAGGTGGCCTGGGCGTCTATGATCGCGAACCATCGCGGCCTTTTCGCACGGCAACTCTTGACCATATCATGTGCGGCAAGGTCGAATGTACGCCGGAAGAACGCAAATTGGGGGCTGATTTGGGACTATATTCCGTAACATTCAACAATGATGTGGAGCTTGATCTGCGGACGCTCGAGGCCTACCGCGAGTTCCGACTGGAGGCAGAAAGGAAAGGTTTTCGCCACTTTCTGGAAGTGTTTAGCCCCAATGCGCCCGGTCAAAACGCCCCGCGGGATGTTCCCCGGTTCGTTAATGATCACATTGTCCGGACTCTGGCGGGAGTGACAAGCGCGGGCCGTCCTTTATTTCTGAAAATTCCTTACTACGGTCCGGAAGCCATGGAGGCCCTGTGCCGTTATGACAGCTCCCTGGTCGTCGGAATTCTGGGCGGTTCCGCAGGCACCACCTACGATGCGTTTCACATGTTGTGGGAGGCCAAGAAGTACGGTGCCCGGGTGGCTCTTTACGGACGGAAGATCAACAACGCAGAAGACCAGTTGACCTTCATCAAGTACCTCCGACTCATTGCTGACGACGAAATTTTGCCCGCCGAGGCGGTCCGCGCCTACCATGCCGACCTGGAAAAGTTGGGCGTGCCACCTCACCGGCCTTTAGAGGAGGATCTCCAGCTCACCCAAACCTCGCACAGTTATTCCGGAAGTGGAGTCAGTACAAGACAAGACGTCCGACAACCGAGCACCGCTCCGAGTCCCAATAAGCCACGCGTCACCATCGCCACATGGCGACCACCATCTGACGATCCGGATTTCAGCAAGATGACTCCCCTGGAGAAGGCGCGCTACAATATCGAGCGTTGGAAGCGAATACTCGGTTAGGCTGCGTACGGAACTTGAATGGGAGCCTGGGTGCTTCGGAACCCGTACGTGCTGTCCATCCCCTCTCCCAGTCGTGGAGCGTTTGAGGAGGCATCCTATGCGACGAGCCTCATTATGGTTGCTGGTCATTGGTGCTTTTTTGGTCTTTTTGAAGGGACCAGGGGAGATCGGGCTGGCGCAGGAATCATCCCGCCCAAACGTCCTGCTCATTATTTCCGATGATCAGGCCTGGACGGATTACGGTTTCATGGGCCATCCTGTTATCCAAACTCCTCATCTGGATCGGCTCGCCCGGGAATCGCTCGTTTATACACGGGGATATGTTCCTGATTCGCTGTGCCGTCCCTCTTTGGCAACCGTCATCACGGGATTGTATCCCCACCAGCACGGAATCACGGGAAACGATCCTAAATTGCCGGATCCGAAGGTCAATCCCATGGCGGGCAGGGCTCGTCCTGAATTTGCCCGTTTTTATGAAACGCTCATGCGGCGGATTGAAACTCACCCAACCTTGCCCAGACTTCTCGGCAAGGCCGGCTATGTCTCATTGCAAACAGGAAAATGGTGGGAAGGTGCGTACACCCGTGGGGGATTCACAGAAGGTATGACGCACGGCGATCCCAAGCGCGGAGGACGACACGGGGATGCCGGGCTTGCCATCGGTCGCCAGGGCTTGGAGCCGATCTTCGACTTTATCCGAAGGGCCAAAGAGGCGGGCAAGCCGTTTTTTGTCTGGTATGCTCCGATGATGCCGCATGCTCCTCACACTCCCCCCGAAAAGTACCTGCAGAAGTACCTCCGCCCTGAATTAACCCCGGCACAATCCCGCTATTACGCCATGTGTGAGTGGTTCGATCAAACATGCGGCGACCTCATCACATTCCTGGAAAAAGAAAATCTCAGGAAATCAACCCTGATCATTTATCTCGCGGACAACGGGTGGATTCAGGATCCGAACAATCCCAATCGGTACGCACCACGTTCGAAACGATCCCCGTACGACGGCGGAATCCGCACGCCCATCATGCTATCCTGGCCGGGAAAGATCACGCCTCTGCGCGATGATGAAAATTTGGCAAGCAGTATCGATATTGCGCCCACCGTATTAACAGCATGTGGCCTGCCGGTACCAACGAACCTTCCCGGTATCAATCTCATGGATCGTGAGACAGTCAAGCAACGGCGGGCGATTTTCGGTGAGGTCTTTGAGCACGACGTGGCCGACGTGGATCACCCGACCAAGAGCCTCACCTTCCGCTGGATTACCCGCAAAAACTGGAAGCTGATCGTCCCTGCCGATTCCAACGGCAAGCCGGAACTCTACGACGTTGTGGCAGACCCATTTGAAACCCGGGACCTGGCGACTACACATCCCGAGGTGGTGAAAAAGCTCACGGAAGAGCTTGATCGGTGGTGGTCTGGCAAAGAATGAACGTGTGTGGCAGCGGATGACGCGGACGACACCTCGACGTCGAACGGTCGTGGGTTCTTCGCCACCGGATCTGTCGCAGACTCTGTCATGACGTTATTGCCGTCTCCGGTGAGATGGTCCCACCGGACAGGCAGCCTGTGGGACCATCCCTTATTGGCGAGTGCCTACTTCGCTACCGAAAAGTGGTGAACAGTCAGCTCGCGGTACGTCTCGCCCGGCCGAAGCACCGTGGATGGAAACTGCGGATGATTGGGC
>Ga0181858_1001580_pt1 | contig 11070 bp, 9 predicted proteins | sample NewIslPassag4_SG_FD_130749 | JGI IMG/M metagenome (GOLD analysis project Ga0181858, IMG submission 130749) | Feedstock adapted compost microbial communities from Newby Island compost facility, Milpitas, CA, USA - Passage 4_SG | ecosystem: Engineered > Solid waste > Feedstock > Composting ...
CAAGACGATCGACCAGCTTTTCGAGGCCATTCTGACGCTCAGGTCCGTGGAAGAATGCTATCTGTTTTTCGATGACCTGTGCACGGTGAACGAGATCCAGGCCCTTGCGCAAAGACTTGAGGTGGCCCGCATGCTGGGGTGCGGCTATACGTACAGCCGGATCGAGGCGGAAACGGGAGCCAGCACCGCGACGATTTCGCGCGTGAAACGCTGCCTGCTGTACGGCAACGACGGATACAAAATGGCCCTGGAGCGCCTGGGACGTTTCGGCCCGGGCACGGATACGGACGGCGCCGGCAATCCGCAGGAAGCGGAAAAGGCCGGCAGCGCCCGAGGCGCGGCCGATCCGGGCAGCCGGTAATGGCACGGGGGCTGAAGGCACCGGCATTCGCAGCAAGATTTTCGGATCCGAGTCAAAAATCGCGCAAATTTTACCAATTTAGTGTCACCAAATGCCATTGTTTTGGCCGAACCCCCGTTTCAAGCCAAAATAATGGCATTTTTGTCGTTTCGAGGCGAAATGGCAGGCCGTGGCCGCTTGGGAGGCGCCTTTTTCCTTGTTGCCCGCCGGACAGGTTTTCCGTATGATACAAGTATCCCAAAAGGTGGGAGGAACTTCCGTGCGCAACTGGAGATCCGTCCGCTTCCGGCTGGTGATCGGGTTTCTGGCGATCCTGTTCCCCCTGGTGCTTTTTCTGCTGTACAACAACCTGTACGCCATGCGCATCGTGCAGGAGCAGATCACCGGACATTACAGCTCCCTGCTCAGGGAGCAGCTGGCGCACCAGGACCGCCTGCTCAAGTATGGCATCGAGTACCTGACGCAGCTGGAATACGAGCCGGATCTGCATCTGATCCAGGGCCTGTCGCCGGGGGATGACGAATACGAACTGGCGAAGATCCGGATGCACCGACGTTTCACGCTGGATGTAAACGCATTCAGCCTGATGGATACCTTTTTTTTGTACATTGAGAAGGAAAACGATCTGCTCTACGCCACCAACCTCAGCTACAACGCGGAAGCGAAGCGGGAAGCGCTGCTGCGGCGGCTGGTGTGAGCCGGTGCGGCGGGCACGGGAGCGGCCGGCGCGGGCCAAGCCGGTGCGCCCGGCACGGGAGCGGCCGGCATGGGGCTTGCCGATCAGCGGTGGGAGGTTCTCACGGTGGGGGATACGGATTTTCTGGTGGCCATGGTCCCCTACGACAACGGCGTCATGGCCGGGGTTCTGGTGGCGGCCGTCCAGCTTCAGGAGATGCTGGGCAACTTCGACGTCGGACCCGGCGGGGGCTTTTTCCTGGCGGATTCGGAAGGGCGGTTGCGCTCGCCGGGCGATTTTCCGCCCGCGCGGAGCGAAGCGTTCCGCCGCGCGGCTGTCGTTTCGGAAGGGGTCATCCAGGGCGTCCGTCACGAAGGCCGGTCCTACATCGTCATTTCGCACCGGTCGCAGGAGGCGGATCTGCATTTCGCGCTGGTGACCACGCGGTCGCACCTGCTCAAGAATCTGCCGTTTTTCCAGAAGATGATGTACTTCTGGATTCCGCTGGCGACGGCGGTGCTGCTGGCGCTGTATCTCGGTTTTCTGCAGCGCGTCATGTTCCGCCCGCTGGCCCGGCTCATCCAGGGCATGCGGCAGATCGGCCAGGGGAATTTCCAGATCCGGCTGCCGGTAGGGCCGGAGAATAACGAGTTTTCTTTCGTCAGCGGCACGTTCAACCGGATGGCGGAGCAGATCGAGAAGCTGAAAATCGACGTGTACGAGGAGCAGCTGCGCCTGCAGGAAGCGGAATACCGCCATCTGCAGATCCAGATCAACCCGCATTTTTACATGAACAGCCTGAATATCATTTACAACCTGGCCGCCCTGAAAGATTACCGCGCGGTGCAGAAGCTGTCCCTGCATCTGGCCGAATATTTCCGCTTCCTGATGCTGTCCCACCGGACGGTGGTGCGGCTCGAGGATGAGATCCGCCACATCCGGCACTACCTGGAGATCCAGAAAATGCGCTACGTCTCGAAGCTGGAGTACGAGATTCACGTAGATCCGGCGCACGGGGCGGTGCCGGTGTCCCCGCTGATTTTGCAGCCGTTTGTGGAAAATTCGGTGATCCACGGCTTCGGCGGCCGGAAGCCGGACGGGGGGCCCTTCCGCATCGTGATCCGGTCCGAGGACGACCCGGAAAACCCCGGCATGATCCGGCTCACCCTGGCCGACAACGGCCCGGGCTTCCCCGAATCCGTGCTGGAGACGCTGAACAACGGGGCGGAATTCGGGCCGCACGGCCGGGAACGCGTGGGCATCTGGAACGTGCTCCGGCGGTTCCGCATGCTTTATGGCGGGGAAGGCGACATTACGTTCCGCAACGCGCCGGAGGGCGGCGCGGTGGTGGAGGTGCTGCTGCCGGCCAGCAGCGCCCATGCGGAGCGATTCGAAAGTTCGGCAGGGTGAAGGGCAAAAGCGGGAAACGGAGCGGGTCGCGCCACCAGGAAAGTAAAAAACGGACACGGGGAGGTGAGAGCGGGATGCTGACCATGCTGGTCGTGGACGACGAACTGTACGCCCTGCAGGGGATCACCCGCGGCATCGACTGGAGCGATCTGCCGTTCTCGGAAATCCTGGAGGCGGAAAGCGCGGAGGAAGCGATGCGGATCATGGCGGAGCGTCCCGTCGACCTTGTCATTTCCGACATCGAAATGCCGGGCGGCAACGGTCTGGATCTGCTCCGCTGGATTCACGAACGCGGGATTGCGGCGGTGACCGTGTTCCTGACCGGACACGCCCGTTTCGAATACGCGCAGGAAGCGCTGCAGCACGGCTGCTTCGACTACGTCCTGAAGCCGGTGGATCACGAGGCGCTGAAGGACGTGGTGCGGCGGGCGGTGCGGGAAATCGAGGAGCGGCGCCGGCGGCGGTCGTTCGAGGAGATGCTGGAGACATACCGCCGGCAATGGGAGGAGCAGCTGCCCGTCCTCGTCGACCGGTTCTGGCAGGAGCTGCTCACGGGCCGCGTGGCCGATTCGCCGGAGCGGCTGAACCTTCGGCTGCGTCAGCTCGGTCTTCCGCTCCAGGCGGACAGCCCGGTGCTACCGGTGCTGCTCAGCGTGGAGCAGTGGGACATCGAGCTGGACGCCCGGGACGAGAGCATCATGGAGTACGCCCTGCGCAAGGCGGCGTCGGAAACGATCCTGGGCGACCGGCCGGGTACGGTGCTGCAGGATGTGGCGGAGCTGAGCCTGGTGCTGCTCTACGACCCGGACCGCACGGAGCAGGGGCGGCGCCGGCTGCTGGAGGACTGCCGCCGCTTCGTCAGCGCTTGCGCCGCGTACTTCCACTGCCGGCTGTCCTGCTACGTGGGCGAGGCGGCGGTGCTGGGGGGCCTCGCGGAAGAGGTGTCGCGGCTGCAGCAGCTGGAAAGCGCCAATATGGTCAGCCGGCAAACGGTCATCGACGCGGTGGAGCACGGGGCGGCGGAGGAGGACCCGTCCGGAGGCGGCGCCGCGCTTCCCCTGATGCCTTTCATGGAGTGGGGGGGGCTGCTGGACATCGGAGAATACGAGGAGCTGTCCGCCCGCATCGGCGCGGCGCTGGACGCGCTGGCCGGAAGCCAGGCGGGCCGCGGCGGCATGGAGACGTTCCGGCACGGTTTTCTCCACATGCTGTACCAGTTCGTGGCGCGCCGGGGCTGGCCCGCGGAGGAAATTACCGCGCTTCCCGGCATGGGCGACGTGCTGGGGGCGCGGACGCTGCCGCAGCTCCGGCAGGCCGTCCTCCGGTCGCTGGAGGCGGCGGCGGAAGCGGCGCGGGACCGGCAGCGGGAGTGCTCCGCGGTGGTCGCCAAGGTGCAGTCGTTCATCCGCGAGCGGCTGCACGGGGAGCTGAGCCGGGACGAGATCGCCGCCGCGGTGTACCGCAATCCTGCCTACGTGTCGCGCCTGTTCCGCAAGGAAACCGGCATGTCCCTGACCGAATACATCGCCCGGGCGCGGATCGAGGAGGCCAAGCGCCTGCTGGTGGAGACCAACGACAAGATCAGCCACATCGCGGAATCGGTGGGATACGTCCATCTGTCCTATTTCGCCAAACTGTTCCGGAAAGTAACCGGCCTTACCCCGCAGGAATTCCGGAAAAAACACCGTCCCGTGGATTGAGCGCGAAAAGCGCCTTCTTTTTTTTTTTTACGTGCCCGCCTCCATTTTTCATCTTCCATGTCACCGGAGTGTCAAAAAGGTCACCCCGATAGATAGAAGCGCTTCCGGATCGCCCCTAAAATGGAAAACGAATTCCCGGTCGCGGACCCGGAAGCCCAGCCGACACCTGCAAACGGAAAGGAACTGGTCTTAAATGGCATCCCAATCTCCGGCGTCCCCCCCGATTCCGAAAGCGGGCTCAGGCGCCATGGAAGCCGAAGCCGCGCCCGCGAAAAAGAAAACGGCCTATCGGGTGCTGGTCCACTTCCGGAAATTCGGCGCCTTTTACATCATGATGACGCCCACCATCGTGTTTTTGATCGTCAACAACTACATCCCGATGATCGGTTCGCTCATCGCCTTCAAGAATATCAAGTTCGCCTATGGCGAGACGCTGATCCAAAGCTTCCTCAGGAGCGAATGGGTCGGGTTCAAAAACTTCGAGTTTCTGTTCCGGACCACCGACTCCTGGATCATCACGCGCAACACGGTGCTGTACAACGCGGTGTTCATCTTCCTCAACACGGTGATCGGCATCGCCTTCGCCATCATGTTCAACGCGATGCGCAACCGGCTGCTGGCGAAGTTTCACCAGACGATGATGTTCCTGCCGTTTTTCCTCTCCATGGTCATCGTGAGCTATCTGGTCTACGCGTTCTTGCAGCCGGAACTGGGCCTGCTCAACCGGGTCATCCTGCCGTTCTTCGGGTTGGACAACACGATCGACTGGTACTCGGACCCGACCTGGTGGCCCGTCATCCTGCCGATCGTCAATACGTGGAAAAACATCGGCTACTACGCTGTCATCTACCTGGCGGCGATCATCGCCATCGACAAGGAATACTACGAGGCGGCCATGATCGACGGCGCCTCCCGGTGGCGGCAGATCCGGATGATCACGATTCCGCTCATCCGTCCCGTGATCATCGTCATGGTGATGCTGCAGGTTGGCAGAATCTTTTACTCCGATTTCGGGCTGTTCTTCCAGGTGACCCGGAACTCCGGGGCGCTCTACGATACGACGCTGGTCATCGACACCTATGTGTACCAAAGCTTCATCGGCGCCGGCGACATCGGCATGTCGTCCGCCGCGGGCCTCTACCAGGCCGCCGTCGGATTCGTGCTGGTGGTGCTCGCCAACCTGGTCATCCGCCGGATCAGCAGGGACGACGCCCTGTTCTGACGCAAGGCCGCCGGGCGGGAACAACGCGGGCCGGAGACCCGCGGTACGAACCCGAAGCCGAACGCCGGCGGACAAGGACCGGAGCCATGCACCGGACATCTACCGGACATCTACGGAGGGAACGAGATCCATGCCCCAGCTGCAAGCGGCCGTCCGACGCCCCGTACGTCGCCGGACGGAAGTACCCGTGGTCAATCGCATATCCAACACCGCCAACACGGCCATCAACATCTTTTTCGCGTTCTATACCGTGCTGTGCGTGTTTCCGCTGATCGTGGTGCTCATCGCCTCCTTCACCGACGAGAGAACCATTCTTGTAAACGGCTACAGCCTGATGCCCGAAGTCTGGAGCCTGGAAGCGTACCGGTTCCTGCTTCAGGACTGGTGGGCGGTGGCGGACTCGTACATCGTCTCCATCGTGGTCACCGTGGTCGGCACCATTGTCGGACTGGCCATGATGTCGATGTACGCGTATCCGATTTCCCGGCGGGATTTTCCCCTGCGCAACGTGTTCGCCTTCTTCCTGTTTTTCACGATCCTGTTCAACGGCGGACTGGTGCCCTTCTATCTCGTGTATACGCAGGGGCTGCACCTGCAGAACACGCTGGTCGTCCTCATCCTGCCGATGCTGGTCAACGGTTTTTTCGTGCTGCTGATGCGGACGTTTTTCGCCAACACGATCCCGAAGGAGCTGTTCGAATCGGCCAAAATCGACGGCGCCGGGGAGTGGCGGATCTACACGCGGATCGTGCTGCCCCTGTCGCTGCCGGCGCTGGCGACGGTCGGGCTGTTCACCACGCTGAACTACTGGAACGACTGGTTCCTCAGCCTCTTGTTCATCAACGACACGGACGCGCCGGTGACCATCCAGTTCCGCATGTACAAGACGATGCTGGACATCCAGTACCTGAGCGCGAACACTTCCGCCTATTCCGCCCTGCTCGCGGCCAATCCGAATTTCACGATTCCGGGCGAAACGGCGCGGATGGCGATGGCCGTCGTGGGGATCGGGCCGATCATTTTCGCGTACCCGTTCTTCCAGCGGTATTTCGTGCACGGCCTGACGGTCGGGGCGATCAAGGGCTGAAAGGCGCAAAAACAAGGGTTGGACTCATGCTGGCTAAAGCCGGTTGAGTATATTTCAACAATTTCAAAATTTCAAAAGGAAAGGGAGGCCTTATTGCATGAGCAAGCGATGTACGTCAAGAAAGTTTCTCCTGCTGCCGATGGCCGCGCTGCTGGCGATCGCCATGGCGCTGTCGGCCTGCGGCGGCAATCGGGGCGGAGAAGGGGGAACGTCGTCTCCGTCGGGATCGCCGTCTTCCCCCGCGCCGTCCGGGACGCCGGAGTCCGGTTCGGAAACGTCGAATCTTCCGCCGTACGAGCTGACGATCTATTTCCCGGGCACGCCGCCGAAGGACGAAAAGCTGGTCGAAGAAAAAATCAACGAGTATCTGGTGCCCAAAATCAACGCGACCCTCGACATCCGGATGATCGACTGGGGTCAGTACGACAACAAAATGAACCTGTCTGTCTCCAGCCGCGAACCGATGGACATCATCTTCACCGCGTCCTGGAACGGACACGCCACCAACGTGGCCAAAGGGGCCTACCTGGCGCTCAACGACCCGAACGGCCCGCACGGCAACCTGCTTGAAAAGTACGGCCAGGACATTCTGAAGGCCCACGATCCGGAATTCCTGAAAGGCGCCCAGATCAAGGGGCTGAACTACGGCGTTCCGGCGCTGAAGGAAACGGCCGAGCAGGGCGGCATCCTGTTCCGCAAGGACATCGCTGACGAGCTGGGCCTGACGGAGCGCATCTTCGCCGCGAAAACGCCGGGCGATCTCATTCCGATCCTGGAAGAAGTCAAGCAAAAGAGACCCGATCTCATCCCGCTCCACCTGAAGCAAGGGGAGACGTTCAACGCCCACTATTTCGCGAAGTACGACTACATGGGCGACAACGAAGTGGAAGGTTCCGTCCTGAAAGACGGTACCGAAGCGATCGTGAAGCCCTCCATTGAACATCCGCGGTACCTGGAAACGCTGCGGGTGACCCGCGAGATGTACCTGAAGGGACTCATCAACAAGGACGCCGCCACGTCGCAGCTGTCGCCGCAGGACGCGCTGCGCAAGGGCAACGTGTTCATGATCGTGTCTCCGCTGAAGCCCGGCAAGGACGCGGAGATGGTCGCCGGCTCCACGCTGGAAGGCAAAGTGGTGCAGCACGGCATGACGACCATCACCACGTCGACCGGCGAGGCGACGGGCTCGATGCTGGCCATCTCCTCCACCTCGAGGGACCCGGCCCGGGCGATGATGTTCATCAACCTGCTGTTCAGCGACAAGTACCTGAACAACCTGATCAACTTCGGCATCGAAGGTGTCCACTTCACGCGCAACGGAGACATCATCTCCCGCACCGAGCAAAGCGCGAACTACAGCATCGGCGCCACCTGGATGCTGGGCAACCAGTTCCTCAACTACATCTGGGACAGCGAAGCGCCGGACAAATGGGAGCAGTTCGAAAACTTCAACAAAGGCGCGCATTTCTCCCCGGCGTTCGGGTTCACCTTCGACATCGAGCCCGTCAAGTCGCAGGTGTCCGTCCTAAAGAACATCTACAAGGAGTACGTGCCCGGTCTGGAAACCGGCACGCTCGACCTGGCCAAGGCGGACGAGTTCTTCGCCAAGCTGAAGGCGAACGGCCTGGACGAAGTGATCCAGGAAAAGCAACGGCAGCTCGACGAATTCCTCGCGTCGAAAAAGTAAGCCGGGAAGCGGGAATCCGCAGCCGCCGCAACGCCCGTGCGGGCTTGCGGCGGTTTGCTGTTTTGGGCGGAGGCGCAAATGTGTATTTCATGAGAAAATAAAAATGTACTTTTGAAATTGAAGGAAGCGGAGGGCGGATTCCATGCTGGTCCGGTCATTCGATCCCGTCGTCGATGCGCGCACCAGGGTGCTGATCCTGGGCACGGCGCCAAGTCAGACTTCATTGGAAAAACGGCAATATTACGCGAATCCCCGCAACCAGTTCTGGAGAATTGTCTATGCCTTGTTCGGCAAGACGCCGGATGCGGACTATGCGCAAAGGCTGGCATTCCTTTTGGACAAGGGGATCGGGCTTTGGGACGTGCTGGAGAGTTGCTGGCGGGAAGGGAGCAGCGACGCCAAAATCAAAAATCCGGTGCCCAATGATTTTGAGCGTTTTTTCGACAGACATCCGGCCATTGAACGGGTGTATTTCAACGGAAGCAGGGCGGAGGAGTTTTTTCGGCGGCTGGTGCACGGCAGGACGGGGCTCCGGGAAGGCCTCGCGTTCAACAGGCTGGTTTCGACCAGTTCGGCCAAAGCGGTGCCGTTTGAAGCGAAACTGGCCGAGTGGAGAAGCATAGTGATCTAAACAGCCGCCCTACATCGGCCGGCAATCCGGGAAAGAGGAACGACGACGCCTTCTCGCCGGTTCTGAACGTCGCCTGGTTCGCAATGTCCTCGTTTTGGAAGAAATAGACGGTGACTTCCCTGGTCAGCGGATTGACGATCCAGTACTCCTGAACCCCGCAGGTGAGATACAGATTGAGCTTGCAAATGAGGTCCTTGCGCCGGGTGCTCTCCGACAGGATTTCCACGACGAGGGAAGGGACACCGGTGTAGGAATCTTCTTCATTCAGATGCTGTTCCAGATCGCATATGACCATGAGATCGGGCTGGACGACGTGGATGCTGCCATCCGCCTTGCGGCGAAGTTCGATCTCGTAGGGGGCCATAAACGGCCGGCAAGACTTGCCCGCAAACCAGCTGTAAAATTGGACGGAAAGTTCCATCAACGCATACTGATGCGCCGTCTTGGGCGAAGACAGCATAAAGATCTGTCCGTCGATATATTCGTAGCGTTCCTCGGAGTCCCGGTACAGGGCGCGAAACTCCTCGTAGGTGGCCATCCCCAGGCTGTCCGGGTATTTTTCCGCCTTTTCCATGATGATCTCCGCGGAGGAGAACCGCTCCCCGTACGCCGTCTTTTCCGGGAAGCCCACCAGCTTCGCCACCGGCGTCCCGTTCCGCGTGATGATGATCTCTTCCCGCGCCGCGAGCATCAGGTATTTGCCGAAATTGTTCTGCAGTTCCGTCGAGTTTACGAACATCCCCGAACGCCCCGTTCTTTTAGCTATTTTAGCTAATCCAATTATAGAGGGTGCCAAAATTTGGGTAAATCATCAGGAGATGGGAAGGGTATGGGATTGCATAACGGACATGGAGTCCGTTAGACGGCAAAAAAAGGCCGTGCCGAAAACGTAACGGACATATAGTCCGTTGGAACGGGTCCGGGGCGTCGGGAAAACGGTTTCCCGGAGTCGAACCGTTCGCTGACGGACCATATGTCCGTTAGGCTTTCGTGATATCGACGTCGGCCGCTTGTAACGGACTATATGTCCGTTACGATTTTCACGGGGCTGCTTCGGCGCAGCCTGCGGACCGGCCGTCCGCGGGGCGCATGGCGTCAGACGCCGAAATACGCCTTTTTGAACTCTTCGTTGTTTTTCAGCTCTTCGGCGGTGCCGGACAGGACGATCCGGCCGTGTTCCATCACGTAGGCCCGGTGCACCGTGTCCAGGCAGCGCTGGATGCTCTGCTCCACGAGCAGGATCGTCGTGCCCCTGCGGTTGATCTCGACGATGGCCTTGTACAGCTGGTCGATGACGACCGGCGCCAGACCGAGGGACACTTCGTCGAGGATCAGGAAATCCGGCAGCGACATGAGCGCCCGGCCGATGGCCAGCATCTGCTGCTGGCCGCCGGAGAGCAGGGTGCCCAGCTGGTTTTTCTTTTCCTCCAGGATGGGGAAAAGGTCGAACACTTCCCGCAGCGTCTGCTTGCGCCGCTGGCGGGCCCGCTTGTTGTATGCCCCGAGCTCCAGGTTCTCCAGCACGGTGAGTTCGGGGAAAATCTTGCGGCCTTCGATGCTCTGCGAGATGCCGAGTTCCGCCAGCTTGTGCGCTTCGACCGTCGCCAGATCGATGCCCTTGTAGCGGACGGGGCGTGGCCTTCTCCAGGTCTTCCGCGGTGATTTTTTCCCATTTGCCCTTCGGAATGTCGACGACGACGCCCGTGCCGTAGTATTTTTCCAGCGGAATTTCGTGGGTGTAGGGCGTGCCTTCGATGACGTGCGCCGGCGAGTCGGCGTGGGTCGTGCAGTGCATCACCGTGGTGATCTTTTGCGAAAGCACCCCCGATTTGGCATGGTAGTGCACGCGCTCGATTTTCACGTCCTCAAAGTACGGCCACAGGGGAGATTTGTCTCCGAACGGGTGGCTGAGGTCGACGATGCGCATTTTGCCCATGATAAATCCCTCCATCAAGATTTGGTTTGGGTGACAAACCCCAGTTCGGCGACCGCCTTCGCCAGGTGGGCGATCAGCCGCCGGCGGGATTTTTCCGTTTCTTCCGGCGTCCAGTCGTAGAACCCTTTGCCCGTCTTGAACCCGAGTTCGCCGCGGGCCACCTTTTCCTTCAGGAGCGGCGAGGGTTCCGTGGAGTTTTCGATGTGCTTCAGGATGTATTCGTGGATCGAGAGGACAAGGTCGTTGCCGATCATGTCGCTGTTTTCCAGCGGCGCCAGCACGCCGAGCCTGAGGCCCAGGGTATAGCGGATGCATTCGTCCACCGTCTTCGCGTCGGCGATGCCGCGCTCCACGATGGAG
>Ga0181858_1001582_pt1 | contig 11064 bp, 8 predicted proteins | sample NewIslPassag4_SG_FD_130749 | JGI IMG/M metagenome (GOLD analysis project Ga0181858, IMG submission 130749) | Feedstock adapted compost microbial communities from Newby Island compost facility, Milpitas, CA, USA - Passage 4_SG | ecosystem: Engineered > Solid waste > Feedstock > Composting ...
CCACGGGGATTTCAGCCAACGCGGTACGTCCTCCCCACGCACGTGGGGGTGAGCCTCCGCACCGAGCCAGGCGTGTGCGACGTCCGGAGTCCTCCCCACGCACGTGGGGGTGAGCCGCGTCGCCGCCATCGCCGGACCATCCCGCACCGTCCTCCCCACGCACGTGGGGGTGAGCCGACTCGCCGTGCATCCCCGGAGGCCACGACCACGTCCTCCCCACGCACGTGGGGGTGAGCCGACCGGGGGCCGGGTCGGGAAGAACAGGCTGAAGTCCTCCCCACGCACGTGGGGGTGAGCCGGACTGCGAAATTTTCGCGAATCGCATTTTTACGTCCTCCCCACGCACGTGGGGGTGAGCCGCAGGTCCTCGACGGCGGCCCGGTCCTCTACTAGTCCTCCCCACACACGTGGGGGTGAGCCGAAGGCGCGGGCGCACATGTGGCAGGGAGACCGTCCTCCCCACGCACGTGGGGGTGAGCCGGATGCACGCACCATGCCCCCCGTGATCCGCGCGTCCTCCCCACGCACGTGGGGGTGAGCCGGTTCGCGCCGGCCATGGACCCGGCCGCCTCCTGTCCTCCCCACGCACGTGGGGGTGAGCCGTCATCCACCACAACCAGGGACGGGGTGGTCGGGTCCTCCCCACGCACGTGGGGGTGAGCCGTCGGCCGTGCTCCAGACGACTGGAAACGTGCGGTCCTCCCCACGCACGTGGGGGTGAGCCGCTCCAGGGCATCGGCCGAGAGTATGGCGTGATGTCCTCCCCACGCACGTGGGGGTGAGCCGCCGTGCCATCGCTACGGCGAGGCCAGGCAGCCGTCCTCCCCACGCACGTGGGGGTGAGCCGGCGGCGAACGCCTCAGCGCAGTGCCGCCCGCCGTCCTCCCCACGCACGTGGGGGTGAGCCGTTTTCTTAGAGACTCCGGGGTTCCCCGGGTCCGTCCTCCCCACGCACGTGGGGGTGAGCCGCGCCCCAGGGGCGCGCTGGCGACCGTGGTATGGTCCTCCCCACGCACGTGGGGGTGAGCCGCCGATCGACCAGCCGTACATTTTCCGGCTGCTGTCCTCCCCACGCACGTGGGGGTGAGCCGCAAGCGACCGGCCGGAACGCAGCATCCGCGACGTCCTCCCCACGCACGTGGGGGTGAGCCGGCATCTCGCCGACAGGAAGAACGCGCCGCCCGTCCTCCCCACGCACGTGGGGGGGAGCCGCGGGACATGCCGCGGAGTAGGTGGGTTGAAACGTCCTCCCCACGCACGTGGGGGTGAGCCGATGGTGGCCGCGTCCCCGCCGGCGAGGGTGACGTCCTCCCCACGCACGTGGGGGTGAGCCGCTGCCGGGCAGCGTGTGGGAGGTCGCGACCCAGTCCTCCCCACGCACGTGGGGGTGAGCCGCACCTACCTATGGAATCCCGGCACACGGTACCGTCCTCCCCACGCACGTGGGGGTGAGCCGCTGCCGGGCAGCGTGTGGGAGGTCGCGACCCAGTCCTCCCCACGCACGTGGGGGTGAGCCGGTCCCACTCGGCAGACACAGCCTCACGGGTACGTCCTCCCCACGCACGTGGGGGTGAGCCGCCCTTCTTGGCCGCGCTCATCTCGCCGCCTCCGTCCTCCCCACGCACGTGGGGGTGAGCCGCCGCTCCTGCCCAACCGGTACGACACAGCAACGTCCTCCCCACGCACGTGGGGGTGAGCCGTCGTGGGCCAAGATCGTGCACGGCATCAACCCGTCCTCCCCACGCACGTGGGGGTGAGCCGCTGACGGGGAACCCGCTTAGCCGGGCCAACCAGTCCTCCCCACGCACGTGGGGGTGAGCCGCCGAACGCCTCGCTCAGGCTGAACTCGACGAGGTCCTCCCCACGCACGTGGGGGTGAGCCGCTGGTGGGGTGCGGCCGGGAACGGGCCCCCCAGTCCTCCCCACGCACGTGGGGGTGAGCCGTGCCGTGCGTTCGGCTCGTCTTCGGGCAGGCGTCCTCCCCACGCACGTGGGGGTGAGCCGTGCCATTCACCCCGGGGGCCCGGCATTACGCCGTCCTCCCCACGCACGTGGGGGTGAGCCGGAGTTCGACGCTCGACTCCCAGAGGGTTGTACGTCCTCCCCACGCACGTGGGGGTGAGCCGGCCGCGCGCGAGGCACTGGCTGCCGAGGTTGTGTCCCCCCCACGCACGTGGGGGTGAGCCGGCGTCACGCTTCACAGCCCGCCAGGCAGACCAGTCCTCCCCACGCACGTGGGGGTGAGCCGCGCCACATTCCGTCTGCCGATACGCCCGTGGCGTCCTCCCCACGCACGTGGGGGTGAGCCTCCAGGTGTTCACCTGTCGCGTGGTCACATGCCGTCCTCCCCACGCACGTGGGGGTGAGCCGTGGTGAATCCAACCCCACCCCTTCATCCAGGGTCCTCCCCACGCACGTGGGGGTGAGCCTGCGTAGGCGTCGCCTCAGGGCCTGACGACGGTGTCCTCCCCACGCACGTGGGCGTGAGCCGCTCGGCCCGCGCGGCCGGGGCCGGGGCGTGGAGTCCTCCCCACGCACGTGGGGGTGAGCCGACCCCTCTCGGACAATCCGAGGTGATTCCCCGGTCCTCCCCACGCACGTGGGGGTGAGCCGGAGTCGGGGTGGAACGATAAGGCCAGGAATCCGTCCTCCCCACGCACGTGGGGGTGAGCCGAACTGGCGCCCTTCCGCTTCGGTGAGGACCCCGTCCTCCCCACGCACGTGGGGGTGAGCCGTTGCGCACAGTCGGCGTCTTCCTCGCCCTGACGTCCTCCCCACGCACGTGGGGGTGAGCCGCTGGCACCGCCCGAACCCGTCGCCGCCTAAGGGTCCTCCCCACGCACGTGGGGGTGAGCCGGGTGTCTCCGTGGAGTCGAGGACGTCCCGCCAGTCCTCCCCACGCACGTGGGGGTGAGCCGGCCCACTCGACCCGCACGCGGCTGGTGCGAGTGTCCTTCCCACGCACGTGGGGGTGAGCCGAGGCCCGGCTGATCCTGGAGGAGCCCACGGTGGTCCTCCCCACGCACGTGGGGGTGAGCCGCTGCGCATCTGGGCGGGGGTCGCCCGCAAACCGTCCTCCCCACGCACGTGGGGGTGAGCCGGCCGGGATCTCGGCAACGCATTTCCGGCCCGGGTCCTCCCCACGCACGTGGGGGTGAGCCGGGATCCCCGTTCTACGACGGACTTACCCGAGTACCCTCCCCACACGTGTGGGGGTAACCACAAGGGTCCGGTTCAAGCGCGCACACACGTAGGGATACGCCTGGATGAAAACATAGGCTGACCGGATTGATCCGCTATGTCGTACTGGACGACAGGGCGGCGTGGCACGCCGCCACGCCGCCGTAGGTCGTGTTCGGTGCTCGTGGTCAGCTCCGGGCCGGGACCGGTGACACCGGGGCGTCCCAGTCGATCACGTACCGCTGCTCGGGCGCGAGCATCCTCTCCGGGTTGAGAACGGTCTTCAGCATGACCCGCATGAGGACCGGCATGATCGCACCGGCGATGGGGCCGGGGGCCTTGGTGCGGTTGATCCGCGCCGCCCGGGCCGCGATCCCCTCGACGCGGCCGCGCCGCAGCCGCTCGTACTCGGCGAACGCGGAGGCCACGTCCGGCAGGTCGCGCAGGCAGCGGGCGAGCTGCACCGCGCTCTCCACGGCGAGCGAGGCGCCCTGTCCCGAGCTGTTCGAGGGCGCGTGGACCGCGTCGCCGACGAGCACCATCCGGCCGCGATACCAGTGTGGGACGCGCGGCATGATGTGCAGCGATCCGGTGACGAGCAGGTCCTCGGCGCGGGTGGAGCGCATGAGCTCGGCGCCGGGGTCGTCGTCCGCGAAGGCGGCGCGCAGCTTCTGCAGCCACGCGGTGCGGGGCACCTGGCGCGCCTCGGTGAGGGACATCGGCCGTTCCTGCGGCAGGTTGACGCCCCACCGGGTGCCGCCGCCCGGCTCACGCCAGTAGAGGTAGTAGCCGCCCTTGCCGTAGGTGAACGTCATCGTGCCGGGCGGCACGTCCACCGTGTGGCGCGCCACCGACTCGAAGCCGAGCAGGCCGGTGAAGTCCGGGCCGGGCGCGTCCGGGTCGATCAGCCTGCGCACGGTGGAGTGGATGCCGTCGGCGCCGACGAGGATGTCCCCGGTGGCGGTGGTGCCGTCGGCGAACACCGCGGTGACCCCGGCCGGCGTCTGGTGCGCGTCGACCAGCCGCCTGCCGTACGTGATCTCGATGCCCTCGGCGAGCGCCAGGTCGTGCAGGATGCGGTAGAGGTCGCTGCGGTGCACCACCTGCAGCGGCGGCAGGTCGGGCAGCATGGGCAGCTCGATCCGGCTGCGCCCCAGGGCCAGCACCGTGCGCGTGATCGGGGTCGCGACCTCGCGGACCGCCTCGTCCGCGCCGAAGATGCGCAGGGCCGCCAGGCCGTTCGGCGCGAGGGCGAGCGTGCCGCCGACGCCGTCGGCCGTGCTCGGGTACGCCTCGTACACGGCGGCCTCGATGCCCGCCTTGTGCAGGGCGAGGGCCGTCACCGGGCCGGCGATGCCGCCGCCGATGACGATCGCCTTTCTGATCGCGGTCATGTTCCGTCTCCCTGTGGTCGGTCGTGCGGGGACGAACCGGCCTGGGAGAGGCCCCGGCTATCCTCGTGGTTGCCGCCTCGGGCCGGGAGCCTTCCCAGGTACGGTTCGAGGACCGGGCCCTGGTAGGTGTTGCCGCACCGTGCCAGGGCCCTTTCGTCACTCGCCGGAGCGGGAGCGCTCCGCGAGCGCGCTGAGCTCGGCCGGCACCTCGCCGGTCTCGTGTACGGCCCGCCAGGTGTCGAGCCCGGGGAAGGTGCCCGACTCCAGCTCGGCGAGCAGCGAGCGGATCCAGGCCGCCTCCGCCTCCTTGAGGGCGAGGTCGTACTCGTTCTCCACGAGGAACAGGCGGGGAATGGTGCGGGCCTGCTCGGCGAGCTCCTCACGCTCGGCGGCGATGCCCTCCTCCAGCAGGCCGAGCCGCCGCCGCAGCAGCTCGACGGCCTCGTCCGGGTGGAGGGCGGAGATCACCGATAGGCCGGCCCGGAAGCGCGGCCGCTCGTGCATCGGCGTCGAGATCAGCTCGCGCGTCCAGTCGACCAGCTCCTCGCGTCCCGCGTCGGTGATGCGGTACACGGTGCGCTCGGGACGGCGGCCTTCGCGGGTGCTCTCCACGGCCACGATCAGGCCGTGCTTGGCCATGTTCCGGATGACCGTGTAGAACGACCCCCACTTGAGGTCCATGTCCCGCTCTTTGCCCCAGCCGCGCAGCGCCGTGGCGATCTCGTAGGGGTGCATGGGCCGTTGCACGACCGCGGCGAGCACCGCGAGCGCGAGCAGGTTGCCGACCTTCCGCCGCTTCGCCATGTGCCGCCTCTTCCCGGATCACTCGCTGCCGATTACTCGCCTGCGAGTATACGTACGCAAGTATTCCTCCACAACGGCAGAGGACCGCGGGCCTGGGGCGAGCATTCGCACGTCTCGCGGCTAACGTGAGCATCTGACGCCGCCCACGCCCCACGGGTGGGCTGCAGCAGGCCGGCGATGAGGGGTAATCGAGACGAGCACTGCAGGAATGGCGTGCCGCACGCCGATACCAGCGGGCTCGAGCGCTTCAACGAGCGCAGAAGACCGCTCGGCGCACTGGCCGTCATTGATTGTTTTGGGGCAGCAGATTAGGGGGCACGTCTGAGCCCATTGTCCTGGATTCTCTATCTCGGTCACCACGACAGCCACGATGCGGCCCGGCCAGGGCAGATATGCCGCGGCCGCCATCGTCGCCATCATCCCGGCCAACGCATTACGGGTCGGCTCCTGGGATGATGGTCCACCGCCTGGATCTCGTAACGCACGTACTGCCCGGATCCACGATCGTCCGCACGTGCCCGGCGGCTTGGCCGCTCGCCGGCAAGGCGTCTCGCTTACCGGCCCTCGCCGACCCGCGGTGACAGGGCCGTTCGCGATACCGGTCCTTCCTCAGCCGGACCGGACGGCTACGCCAACAGCGGGGTCCTCTAATAAAGGGGTCCTCTAATAAAGATGCGCACCATTACCATCACGGCGATAAGCACCAGGATGGGGCACCAATGCGGTCGGCGTATCTACATCAGGTCGAGCACATCTTTCCTTGGGAACTGATCGGGCGTGAAGCCGAGCTCGCCGAGCTGAAAGACTTCTGCACTGGTGACCACGACCGGACGTACCTGTGGTGGCAGGGTCCGCCGTGGGCGGGCAAGTCGGCGTTGATGGCCACCTTTGTCGTGCATCCCCCACCGGGGGTGCGGGTGGTGTCGTTCTTCATCACCAACCGCTTCGCCGGCCAAGACGATCGCCACGCCTTCGTGCACGCGGTTATCGAACAGCTGGCAGAGCTGCTGGGCCAGCCGATGCCCCATCGGCTCAGTGCAACCACACAGCAAGAGTGGTATGCCCGGCTGCTGGAAGAAGCGGCACAGCTCTGCCGTGAGCGTGGCGAGCGCCTGATCCTGGTGGTTGACGGGCTGGACGAAGACCAAGGGGTACGGGCCGGTCGGAGTGCGCACAGCATCGCCGCATTGCTGCCGGCGGTGCCGCCCCATGGGATGCGCGTCGTGGTGGCGAGCCGGCCCAACCCACCGGTACCCGGTGATGTACCAGGGCGCCATCCGCTGCGAAACCCGGCGATCGTGCGGCAGCTGAGCCCATCCCCCGCGGCGCAGGTGATCCGGGACGATGCCGGACGGGAGCTGGATCGGCTGTTGTTCGGCGACCGAGAAGGGCGTGACCTTCTGGGATTCATCGTGGCGGCCGGCGGTGGATTGAGCTGCGGCGACCTGGCGGAGCTGACCGGCATGGCACCCGTGGAGGTGGACCGCCGCTTCGCACGGTATGCGGGCGCAGCGTCAGCACCCGTGGCGGCGTCGGGCGGCACGAAGGCGGCGCCAAGGTGTACGTGCTGGCGCATGAGGAGCTCCACGCCACCGCGGCCGAAGCCCTGGGCGAACGTGACCTGGCGCGGTATCGGAACACGATTCATGCCTGGGCGGACACGTACCGGGATCGGGGCTGGCCGGCCGGGACACCCGAGTATCTGCTGCGTGGTTATCACCAGATGCTGCGCGCATCTGGTGAGGTGCCGCGGAAGGTGGCCTTCGCGACCGACCGGGGGCGCCTGAATCGGATGCTGGATGTGAGCGGAGGGGATGCGGCCGGCCTGGCTGAAGTGACCACCTGCCAGCGAATCCTGTGCGAGCAGGAGGAGCCGGATCTGGACGCGCTGCTGCGCCTGGCCCGCACCCGGGAGTTCTTGGCCGATCGCAACGCCCAGATCCCCGTCGATCTGCCAGCGGTGTGGGCTGCGCTGGGCAATGTGGTACGTGCCGAGGCCCTTGCCCGCTCCATCACCAACTCCTTCGATCGGCCCATGCACTCAAGGAGCTGGTCCGTACCCTGGTCGAGATCGGGCAGCTCGATCGAGCCGAACACATCGCCCACACCATCACCGACCGCGACCACCATGCCCGGGCGATCAGCGACCTGGCCACCACCTTCGCCAAACGCGGGCAGCTCGACCGGGCAGAACAGGCCGCCCGCACCATCACCAGCCCCTACTACCAGGCCCGGGCACTGGGCGACCTGGTCAGCGCCATGGTCAAGCGCAGCCAGCTCGACCGAGCCGAGCACGTCGCCCGCACCATCACCAGCCCCTGCTACCAGGCCCAGGCGCTCACCGACCTGGCCATCACCTTCGCCGAGTACGGCCAGCTTGACCGGGCCGAACCGCTAGGCCACCACGCCGAACACATCGCCCGTACCATCACCGACCCCGACCACCGGGTCCGGGCACTGGGCAACCTCGCCGCCACCATGGCCAAGTACGGCCGGCTCGACCGAGCCCAACAGCTCGCGCAACAGGCCGAACGAGTCGCTCACACCATCCCCGACCCGGCCACCGGGCCTGGGCGCTCAAGGATCTAGCCACTGCCTTCGCCGAATGCGGTCAGCTCGACCGAGCGGAACAGCTCGCCCGCACCATCACCGACCCCCACCACCAGGCTTGGGTGCTCAGCGACCTGGTCGGCGCCATGGCCACGTACGGACTGCTCGACCGAGCGGAACAAATCGCCCGCACCATCACCAACCCGTACCACCTAGGCCGCGCACTGGGCGACCTGGCCGCCATCATGGCCAATTCCGGTCAGCTCGACCGGGCCCAGCAACTGGCCGAACACGCCGAACGAGCCGCCCACACCATCACCGACCCCTACGACCGGGCCCGGGAACTCAGCGACCTCGTCACCACCTTCGCCGAATGCGGGCTGCTCGATCGAGCAGAGCGAATCGCCCGCACCATCACCCTCCCCGACCGCCAGGCCCATGCGCTCAGCAAGCTGGCCGCTGCCATGCTCAAGTGCGGCAGGCTCGACCGAGCCCAGCAACTGGCCGAACACGCCGAACGAGCCGCCCACACCATCACCGACCCCGACCGCCAGACCCGGGCACTGGGCGACCTCGCCGCCACCATGGTCAAGTGCGGGCAGCTCGACCGAGCCGAACACATCGCCCACCACGCCGAACAAGCCGCCCGCACCATCACCGACCCCGACGAGCAGGCCTGGGTCCTTAGCGACCTGGTGACCACCTTCGCCAAGTGCGGGCTGCTCGACCGAGCCGAGCACGTCACCCGCACCATCACCAGCCCCTACCACCCGGACGGGGCGCTCAACGACCTTGCCACCGCCTTCGCCGAATGCGGGAATCCTGACCGAGCCGACAATGCGCCCGCACCATCACCAACCCCTACTATCGAGCACGCGCTCTGAGCGACCTGATCAGCGCCATGGTCAAGCGCGGCCAGCTCGACCAAGCCGAGCACGTCGCCCGCACCTTCACCGATCCCGACCACCAGGCCCGGGTACTGCACGCGCTGGTCAGCGCCATGGCCGAGTACGGCCAGCTTGACCGAGCTCAGCAGGTGTCCCGCACCATCACCGACCCCTACCACCAGGCCCGCGCACTGGGCGACCTGGTCAGCGCCCTGGCCCAGTGCGGCCAGCTTGACCGAGCGGAACAACTAGCCCGTAACGCTGAACAAGCCGCCCACACCATCACCAACGCCTACTACCACGCTCGGGCTCTCAGCGACCTGGCCACCACCTTGGCTGAGTGCGGGCATCTCGACCGCGCTGAACAAGTCGCCCGTACCATCACCGACCCCAAATACCAGGCCCCGGCACTGTGCAACCTGGTCAGCGCCATGGCTACGTACGGCCGGCTTGACCGAGCCGAACAAGTCGCCCGCACCATCACCGACCCAGCCTCTATAGCAACGGCAGTAGCCGTGATCATCACTCACGTGGACCGGAAGCGGGCGCGTGGACTGCTGGCCTGGGCATTGACCCGGAGCCGACCACACATGCTGTTCTCGCTGATCGCGGACCTTGATCCCGAGATACTTCTTCGGCTGGCCGATGAAGTACGGCGTGGACCTCACAGCTGTTAACTCACCATTTCGGGGTGAATTGTGGTGATCCGGAATTATGCATACACAGAATGCAGAGATGCACGGTTGCACGATGGTGAGAACAGAAATTAGGAGATCCGCCTTATCGGCCCTCATGTGAGCTCGTGACAACCTTTTCGCCCGCCGGCGCCTCGACCTGCGCTTCAACCTCGAATGCCGTCGACCCGCCTGGGCCGCGACCCTGCCAGCACAGCAGGGCTAGACCCGGAGGAATCAGCAGGAAAGGTGTCACACCTAGTTCAGGCGCACGCTGTCATGCCAGCGGACGCCAGCGCTGGGCCGACCGACGAGCACTGAATGCGCCACGGCTTCGCCGCTGCCGCCGACCTCCGGAGCGCTGATCCAGGACATCTCCCGCCGAGCCGGCCGCTGCGGCACCGTGGTCACGAGACCCTCTACCGCAGGCAGATCCGCCCGGTGCTCATGCAGAGCGCGGAGACGATAGACGGCCAGTCCGCGGCGCGGTTACGCGGAAATGTGCCGGCGAATGTCAGGTTCGTCACGCAACGGTACTCGTCCGGCAAAACGTATTCCGCGGGTGGGCGGTACTGGGTTCAAACCAGTGACCCATCCCGTCTGCCGCCAATCGTCCCATGGGGGCAGCCTGATCTTGCTCCCCGCGCACGCGGGGTGATCCCTCCCCGCGGATCAGCTCGTCCCACGCGGGATGGTGCTCCCCGCGCACGCGCGGATGATCCCGTCGGCTACAACGCCACGATCGCCCCCGGCACCACGGTGAACATCGGCTTCCAGGCCACCCACACCGGCGACACCGCCAAGCCGACCGCCTTCACGCTCAACGGCGTCCCCTGTACGGCGGCCTGACCGGCACGGCGGCTTCAGCCCGCCCGGAAGGCCGGACCGGGCGCATGACACGGCGGGCCCGGCCGTCGCCGGGCCCGCCGTCCGGTCCTGATCACGCGCCGTGATCGCGAACCTGGCCCGGGTCAGGCCGTCAGCGCTGCAGCGTCAGCAGGGCCGGCCGGTACGGCAGAAGGTCGTAGTCCCCGCCGGAGTTGGTGGCGCGTCCCTGGTAGAGCAGCTGCAGGTTGCACGGATCGACGGTCTTGGTCTGGTCGGGGTTGGTGCGCACCAGATCGCCGTGGCTGATGTCGTTGGTCCAGGTGGCGCCGCTGTTGGCCTTGCCCGCGAACGGGTTGCTCTCGGTCGCGGCCTGCGGCGTCCACGTGCCGTCCAGGCTGGTGGCGGTGAAGGAGCGGAAGTAACGCCACCCCTGCGAGCCGATCGCCTCGACGAGCATGAGGTACTTGTTCTGGCCCTTGAGCGTGTAGACCTCGACCCCCTCGAACAGGTTGTAGGTCGAGTCGCTCATGACCACCGTCGCGGACGAGCCGAAGTTGCCGGGGAAGTTCTGGATGGGCATGCTCGCCCGGTAGATCTTGCCGTTGTCCCCGGCGAAGAACAGGTACATGTTCTTGTCATCGCCGATCAGCGTCTGGTCGATGGGCCCCGTCGCGGAACCGGAGATGCTCCCGGTGAACAGGGGCTGCTCCTCCGACCAGCTGTACGGGTTGCTCGGATCGGTGGAGG
>Ga0181858_1001585_pt1 | contig 11047 bp, 9 predicted proteins | sample NewIslPassag4_SG_FD_130749 | JGI IMG/M metagenome (GOLD analysis project Ga0181858, IMG submission 130749) | Feedstock adapted compost microbial communities from Newby Island compost facility, Milpitas, CA, USA - Passage 4_SG | ecosystem: Engineered > Solid waste > Feedstock > Composting ...
CCTGGTGAGCGGGCCTGGGGTCCTTGCCTCGTCGGCCACGCGCCCTCGCGGTGGCCGTGCCTCCGGGCCGGCGCCCCGCCTAGTGCGGGACGGACGCGACGACCCCGAGGCGGGACTCGTCGTGGTGCGCGTCACGACATGCGGAGGGAGGCTAAACCAGGAGTGTTACCTCACTGTTACAGGGCCGGCGCGCACTGCCACGTCCCCGAGCGCCGTGCGGTGACGGGCGCGGGGCCTCCGCGGCGCGTGGCCACGGCCGCGGGGCCGCCGCGAGGCAGCGGAACGGCGGGGCCCGCCTCGTAGGCGGACCTCGTCGCGCGCTTACAGGGTCTCGACGCCGCTGGTCAGTCGAGGCCGTGCAAGAGCACTAGCTTGATCAGGTTCTTGTAGAAGGTGACCCCGTCCTCCGGCGACAGCGTGTCCATGAAGAAGCCGAGCGTGACGGTGCGGCCCTCGTTTCCCGGGACGATGGCCGCGGAGCCGTCATCGAGCTCGCCCCAGACCTCGCGGTCTGTTGGGGGCTCGTAACCTAGGGTGGTAGGTGCCCTTTCCCAACGCGTCGGCGATGTCCGGGAAGATGGGTTCACCTCTCTGGTCCACAGGGCAGTCTTCGCCATCGTCTCGGCTCGACAAGCCCGACCCATCTGGCGGCACAATTGCTGTGCATTTACGGTGCGGGTGCTAGTAATCCACGCTATGGCCGCGCCCATCCAGAGTATCTCGCGTACTTAGCGCAGCCTCAAGCCGCCCCAATATACATGGGGCAAGTTGCGTCAGCGAAAGGTATTGACCACATCCCAAGATGCTAAATGCATATGGCCCGTTCGTTGGCTCGTAGATGGTAGAACCAATCTACTAAACGAATACAGCGCACTATTGTCGGCCGAGAGCGAGTCGCACTTCGGCAGCGAATCATGCATGAGTGGCACGCAGCACGCGATCTACAGTTCGAACGCAAAGCCTCACCAATACAGCAATATCACTTCGAATTGTGGGCCATGTCTAGCGACCAAATAGTGCGTAAGCTGCAGGCAGCCTGCCAGCGTCACGTTCGCCCACCTCATCTACAGCAAGCCCGGCCACCCCGCTGCCCAGGCACCACGGCCGCCAAGGCCCAACCCGCCAGCCATATTGTGAGAATCACTCAGCAAGCTACTACATCTATTCCGCTCCGCGTACAGCGCGGCTGTCGTGATTTCTCAGCTTGACGAGAGTTCATACGCCTAAGATACCCTTCTGGCGGATTGCGTTGCCGGGTGGAAATCAAGTCAATGATGTCACGAGTCCACACCGCCCGTCTGCCCTCGGTGTTGCACGTGTACCACAATTGTGCAAGATGCGATTATGTTACACTCAGTTGTAGCCGCTACGTCTTCGATGAGTCTAGCCATCATCTCTGATCGCGCCGCTGGCCGGAATCATTAGCGAAGTTGAATCTCTAGGTGGCCAATCTCTGAATCCTCTCAATTGTTTACTATCAAATCTGCCATGCGTGTCCTGATATCAGCCTATGCATGCGCTCCCGGAAGGAGTTCTGAACCGGGAGTGGGCTGGCACACCGCCCTCCAAGCCGCCCGCTACCACGACGTGTGGGTTGTAACGCGGGCTAACAATAGGACAGCGATCGAGCAGGCAGCATCTCTAGACCTCCCATCGACGCTCCGATTTGTGTACTACGACTTGCCGCCAGCCGCCCTGCGGCTTAAGCGTCTACCCTATGGCAATCACGTCTACTATCACTACTGGCAAATCGGGGCCTTAAGTCTAGTACGCCAGTTACACAAAGAGGTCAATTTCGATATAGGCCATCATGTAACGTTTGCTCGCTATTGGTCGCCAAGTTTTCTGGCCCATCTAGATATTCCTTTCGTTTGGGGCCCAGTGGGTGGAGGTGAATCGTCACCCTTACCCCTCCTGAACGAGCTCAATGCGCGTAGCCGGTTCGAAGAGCACCTTCGCGTCTACGCCAGATTGCTCGGTGAGAAAGCACCTTCAGTACGCGCCACAGCTAGATCATCGTGGCTCGCACTAGCAACAACGAGAGAGACAGCTGCCAGACTCCAGCTTCTGGGTGCGAAGAGAGTAGATGTAAGGCCGGCGATAGGCCTAAGCGACTTCGAAGTACGTGAGTTGGCCCGCCAATCTACTGAGATTGAGTCCCGACCTCTATTCCTGAGTGTTGGTCGACTACTCGGATGGAAAGGCTTCTCGCTCGGGATTCGATCCTTTGCTAGGGCTGCAATCAAAGAAGCTCAGTACGTTATCGTAGGTGGCGGACCTGAACTCAATCACCTGAAGCGATTGGCACGCGAGCTTGGTGTAGAGAATCAGGTACGTTTCCTTGGTAGACAGCCCAGAGAGGTAGTTGTAGGTCTCCTTGCAAGAGCAACCGCACTAGTACATCCAAGCTTTCACGATTCGGGAGGTTTCGTCTGCCTTGAAGCTATGGCCAGTCGCCGGCCGGTACTCTGCCTTGCTACTGGCGGTCCGGCAGCACTCGTTACGTCCGACTGTGGAATACTGATTGAACCGCTGTCTCGCAGTTCCGTCATCGACGACATGGCCCAGGCCATGCGCAGACTCGCTAGCGACACCGTATTGACGCACCGCTTGGCAAGCCGCGCGCTAGATCGAGTTCTCCAGCATTTTACTTGGGAGCGTATTGGCCAGGAACTCCTATATCTCTATCAAGAGGCTAGCCCATGAATCGGACACTCTTCGCAGGTCCCGCTCTCGCTCCATGGTGGCTGTTAGCGATTCTTGCAATCGGTACAGCTTTTCTGACCGCATCCTGGCCTTCGCCTTCTTCTCTCGCAGTTGCGCTTCTCTTCTTCCTAGCCCTCTCGCTCTTCTTCAGAACACAGCTTCCTAGACTTTTCCTCACCGCTTTGTGCATCTGCTTATTGGGATATGCAGCACTGGGCCGTGCCTTTGCCTACGTGCACGTGGGACCCGCCTACGTTGGGGAGGCTCTGCTTGTGCTCGGCATCCTCGCTGCACTCGAAGCGCGAAGGCTGCACCTGGTTGCTCGCTCACCCGTGATTGTCGCACTATTACTTTTCATGTGCTTAAGCTCCATTGCAACCGTGCCGCATATACCTACGTACGGTCTATATGCGTTGCGCGACGCTGCCCTATGGGGATATGGGCTCTTCGCTATAGTTGTTGCATCCGTGCTCCTACGAACGCAGGCACTGTCATCGCTATTACGCACTTACGGGCGCTTCCTTCCCTATATGATTGCGTGGTTTCCCATAGGGATTGGCCTATCGAACACCGATATACTGAGTTCTATCGGGCTCAATTTGTCCTTGAAGCCAGCGGACGCAGCTGTCCATCTCGCGGCGGCAGCAGCATACCTACTGCTTCTTGATCGCGACCCGCAGTGGGGCCGACCTGCGCGGCCTAGGGCAGCTACATGGCTATTTTGGCTGGTCGCGACCGCACTGACTCTAGCGTCGCGGACGTCTCTCTTGGTCGTGGCAGCGGTCTTGATGCTCGTTTCACTCATGCGGCCACTCAATGTCCGCCTTTACCACCTTCTCTTCATAACCCTCACGTTCATAGTAGTCGTATTAGTAGTTGATCCGAGGCTCGAGATTAGAGGGCGCACAGTCTCTGTCACGGACGTCTATCAACGGATCGAAGGCATCTTCGATCAGTCTGAAGACCCCGGCGCGGAAGGCTCAAAGCAGTTTAGGCTGAATTGGTGGACCGACATCATCCGATACACATTTACTGGAGACCACTTCTGGACGGGCAAGGGCTATGGTATCAATCTTGCCGATGATGACGGATACCAAGTCACGCGAGATGGGTCCTTGCGAAACCCCCACAATGGCCATCTTACCGTTCTAGCTCGGTCGGGCGTGCCCGGTTTCGTCGCTTGGATCTATCTGCAGTTCGCTTACCTAGCAAGCATGATTCGCGCTTACCAGCGATCACGCATGCAACAAGGGCAATTCACTTCCGCGACCTACCTTTGGCTCATATGCTGCTGGCTCGCCCTGGCTATCAAAGCGTCCTTCGACGTCTATCTTGAGGGTCCACAAGGTGGCATCTGGTACTGGACCATTATTGGAGTCGGGGTGGCCGCCACTATCGGGCAAGATCGACGAGGCTCGCGAAGCGAGAGGGCCAGTGCGAGTACTACTGCTTCACAACTACTATAAGCTTCCAGGTGGAGAAGACGTGGTCTTCGCCGCCGAGGCGGACTTACTGAGGCAGTACGGTCATACCGTACACACGTATACGGTCCGCAACGAGGCCATCGATGACATGAGTAGGTTTCGCCTCCTGACCTCCACCTTCTGGAATGTCGAATCATATCGTAAGGTGCGTGAGCTCCTATCGTCATTTAGGGCAGATGTTGTCCATGTCCACAACACCCTGCCGCTTCTCTCTCCTTCGGTCTATCTAGCAGCTAGGGCAGAAGGCGCCGCAGTTGTACAAACGATTCACAACTATCGCTTTGCATGTCTCAACGGCTTGCTAAGGCGTGACGGCATGGTTTGCGAGCAATGTCTAGGCAAAGTCGCACCTTGGGCTGGTGTAACGCATCGGTGCTATCGAGATAGCCGCGCCGCGAGTCTTGTGCTTGCAAGTTCTCTGCTTTTTCACAAGATCCGGGGAACCTACGCCAAGGAAGTGGATGCGTATATTGTGCTCACAGATTTCGCTCGCGAGAAGATGGTAGCGGCAGGCCTGCCTAGAGAGCGACTACATGTGAAGCCGAACTTCGTTGACGTGCCAATGCGAAACGCTGCCTCAAGCGGCCGCCACGCTCTATACGTAGGAAGACTCTCCACGGAGAAGGGAGTCGATACTCTACTTGAAGCCTGGCGCCATCTGGAAGGCCGCATTCCTCTACGAATCGTCGGAGACGGTCCGCTCGCACACCTTGTTGCGGACGCAGTCCGTCGGACAGACAGTATCTCCTGGCATAGCTGGCTTCCTCGCCATCAAGTGTTGAAGGAGATGAGCAACGCGGCCTTTCTGGTCCTACCTTCCACTTGGTACGAAGGGTTTCCGATGACCATGGTGGAGGCCATGGCCGTAGGCCTTCCCATTATTGCGAGCAATATCGGAAATCTCGCGGCCATTCTGAGGCACGGAGTTACCGGCCTGCTCTTTGAGCCAGGGAACGCACAGGACCTGTCCGAAACGGTACTACGTATTCTAGGTGAGCCAGGACTATTGCGCGCGCTGAGCGAGCAGGCGAGAGCGGACTACCAAGCAAAGTACACACCGCAGGCAAATTACGACACCCTAATCAGGGTCTATGAGCGAGCAATCGCGATTGCGGGTGAGCGCTCAGCCCGCAAATAGCCCCAATTGGCTATCACATCCTCGTTAGGATGCAGCCTACCGACAGGCTCCTCTTGAGTCAAGATTCCTAGATGCTTGATGGGCTTTCAAGACGACCTCTAGATATCGCGACGCAAAATGCCAGTCCAAGCCATACTTTTCGCCAAGAGCACAAGTGCTGCCCAAATCGAGCACCAAGCCCTCACGGCCCTTTCGTCGTGAGATTCTCGAGTCGCTCGAGATGACCGAGGCTCTCTCTGGCCGCTACTGATGCAGAGCCAATCAGGGCCTTTGGTGACATCCTCCCTACAAGCATATCTTCGAGAGTGCGCACCACGCTGCGCTCCTGTGCCACAGCGAATACAGCATGCTCCGCGCCGATACTCCGCATGAAAGCTCTAGTCTTGCCTTTGCCGGAAAAGCTCAAGAAGGGTACGCCGTAAGACAGCGCAACAACGCCCAAATGCAGTTTCGATGAAACTATCGCGTCAAGGGACCCTAGGAACGCGGCCGTCTCCTTTGGATCCCGGTACCTATGTAGCTGGACGCTTTCTCCGAACGCCGTCGGCATAATCTCATAAGATGCGGCGGCATCGACCAAGTGCGAGCGAATGAAATGTAGAACAAGTCGCTTATGCCGTAACGTCAGCTCAAGTAGTGCTCGCATCAGCCGGGCTCCGGTCCTTCGATTCAAATTGACCCCGAGATGAAAGCGATCATCCCTTCCATCTTCACGCCGCAACTGCCAACGATTCGCAATAGAAAGCAGAACATCCGGATAGTAGGTAGCCTGCTTGCCCAGGACTTCTAGAAGTTTTACGTCGCTAGGCAAGCGCACTGTCGCCGGACCACAGTGCGAACTCTTGAAGAACGCAAGCCTCTCTCTCGAAAGCCGCGACAAATCGTCTTCCCCGTCCCCGCCGATTGAAATCGGAAACACTGTCAGGCCGCTCCGTCTGCATGCGCTCCGAAGCTCAAAGAAGTCTCGTTCAAATGACCTGGCATAGGGCCGAAGCACTCTTCGAATTGCCGATGCTTCACCCAACATCATTCCGCCTCCAATGATGGCGAAGGCGGCCCCACGAAAAAGCTCATCCAGCGAGTTGACTGTACGAATTCTGTAGCGACTGGAGATCGCGCTATCAAGCCTGAAGGCGATGGGTTGCGCACCTTTGGCCGCAAGTACCTCGGAGAACAGAACCGCCATTACGTCGTCTCCGAAGTTTCCGTGATTGTATGAGCCCCATATCGCGACCTTCATCGCCCACACCTACACGCAGCGCTCATTTTGTCCTCACTGCGGCCGGCTGCCTGATGAGCTCCATACGCCACCGTTGCGCAGCGTTGTCTGGAGTCTGGCCATCGGCAACCGCTTTGCGGAAGAAATCGAGAGCGGCTAAACGGACGATTGCATCGGCTTGCCGCATTGTCAACTCAGGCACCATCAGCCTCAGTGCACTCACCGACTTACGAAGCGCGTCCGACGGTGAGTTTCTATGAACACTCTGACAAATGCGTAGGGCATAGTACGCATGGTCAAGGTAAGGGAATCCAAGTGGATCGTAGAACTCCCAGTCTATTGCACGCAAGACGCCGTCTCTGGTCACCAGGAGGTTCCACGGGACAAAGTCCCCGTGCTGACCTGAGGCAGGCCAACTCCGATCGGACAATGCCACCAACCAGCCGTGCAAGTCTTCGGGAGCGTCCGGCTCGAGCTTCCGGATCCAGGGGTGATCATCAATATCGAAGCTAACCGGGCCCATTAGTCGCCGGGCGAAGTCCACCACCTTTTGGTCGGCGGCTAGGCGAACTCCAACATGCTCGCCTTCGATAAACTCAGTCAATAGTCCGTAGCCATCTAACAGTTCTCCCGACTTCAGCACGCGGGGCCCTAATCCCTTCGGTAGACTATGCAGAGCGGCGGCCTCTGCCTTTAGTCGACTAACGTGTGCCACGTCCTCCGCGTACTTCAAACAGGCACGCGGTCCCAAGTCATCTTCCAGAATCACGACAAGACGCTTCACTGGCTGCCTGCTCGTGGCTACTGACACTGGGCGCGCGCCCGGCACCGCCTCATCGATGAACCCACGAACCAAACTGTACCTGCCCTCATCGATGCGGCTACAAGGGAAGCAACGGAGGGCAATGCCAAGTCTAATTGGCAACAATAGCCCCTTGGCTCGTCTACCATATGCCGGAAATCTAGCACTATGTCGCCAGCGTTGCTTCACATTCTCACTAATTAGTACGATCTTCCTGTTCACATTTGAGGACACTCTGACGACTTTCGTGCCCTCCGGGAAGAAGTCCGATGCAGTCGCTTTCAAGACCTTCTCGCGGCGATGCGGTGAAGCGTTCTGCGGTTCATTTCTCCAACTATGATTCTCTCGACCTCGTAGCACACCTGATCCAATGGCCACGCCGCGTCAACTATCCTCGCGTTCGGAAGTGTCGCAGCCAGACTCCGATATGCGTCGAGCTGCCGTTGAACCTCATCTAGGGTTAACTCCTGCTTTCGCTCTAGCACCTGTTCGACGGGCGCCATAAGGAAGACATACACGTCTGCTCTTGGCAAGAGCGCCGTGAATGCACGAGCTGCCCAATCTGGTCCGCCGTACCTATATCTTGCGGAGTCAACTAGCAAGTCCTCACCATAACGGTCGAATAAAAGAAGGGTAGACGCAGCTTTCCACCAATAGAGCCGCAGAACATAGCTGGACCAATAATCCAGTAGCCAATAACCAAGCTTGGAGAGTGAGGCAATTGGAGACCGAGCCTTCATTTCATGTGGCCTTGGCACGCCTCCGACGCCTTTGGGCTCGTGATCGAAGTGCGGCCTAAAGTGGTACCTGCGAACTCTGCGAAAAAGCGGCTTCAAGACTTCTCTAGTCTCGCTTATGACACTGCTCTTGCCAATTCCATCGGGCCCGAGTAGGCACACGTGCAGGCCCGTGGGCGCAGCGACTCTACGTAGCCCCCTCTTGAGCTCCCGGTACCATGCCCAAAAGAGAGACACATCCAGCCTTCGAACGCTGCGTCGAAGGCGCTTCAGATTGTGTGCAATGACCACGAAAGAATTTGAATCAATGGCCGCCTGAATCAGCTCAGCGTCGGCAGTGCCAAGAAAGCTCCTGGCGACTTGAAAGCACTTAGATGGTTCGCGTGACCAAAGCCTCCGCAAATAGGCGAACTGCTCGGCTTCTAGGTTGCCCTTCTCTATTCGCTTCAACAAGTAATACGCGAAAGCCATCTCGGGCCTCGGAGTTCGAAATCCGAACTCAGAAAGCTCCGCTCCGTCCAGCAAGTCCTCGGCCCTAATCAGCAACCGGCCTCTGCGAAGGTAGTCTGTGCAGGCGTCAACTTTGAGGTAGCCGAGCCTACTCCCCTGCCAAAATGCCAGAACGAAATAGCGCGCAGACTCCTCATGATGAAGCATCTGCGCCAAGCAACCTCCACGCGCCTCAGCGAAATCCGCCAGAAGCCCGGACAGCCTGTCGAACCAGAGTGGAGAGACCACTATGTCAATGTCATTTGCTGCACTCTGCCCAACCTTGGCAGGATCTCCGACGACCACCAATGGCATCGACTTTGAAGATAGAAAGCTAAGCAGTTCTCGGGCTAGGTCAGTTCGAACAAGCGCCCGGGCTTCGCGCAAGGGTGTGCCAACCTTCGGTGTGTCGGTAGGCCTATGCATTGGTTCCTCTAAGGCGCAGCGCATTTGCCAGAAGACTACTCATGAAATCCAACCTGCAGCACTTCCACGCAGCATGCCATTTGATGTCCAAACTCCCGACGTTATAGCTCAAGACCTGGCAGGCCGGTTCACGCTAGGACCGGCCGAGTCGAAATGCCATCACAATCGCGGCAACCAAATACGCCACAAGCCATCCCGTGACCGCACCTCCCACGCCTAATCTATAGATCAGAAGAGCACCCCAAAAAAGTGCGACTAGACTTGAAGCAAGATACCCTCCAAATACTAGCTCAGGCCTCTGCATGGCCTTGTGGCTATTGGCGAACGCACTCGTGACGGCCGCGACTATTGGAACCAAGCCCATCATCGGAACTAATCGCGCGACATCCAAGTATGTCTCGCCGTAGGCGAGTCTAAGCGCAGGCTCCCGAATCAGCGAGACCACCGCCCAGTAGGCGAGCGGGCCAATGCCCAGCCCTATCGCCAACCTGGCAACAGCTTGCTTTCGGGAGTATCTGTTGCCCGCCCTGACGAGATGTGGCAAAACTAGACCACCAATGGCAGTATTGAATTGCATTATAGGCAAGAACAAGTTCAGCAGTGCGCGAAAACTTGCGGCGGACTCTAGGCCCCACCAGATTGGAAGAATTAGCGTCGGAGCGTTCCCAGGAAACCACGTAAGCATAGCGCTTGCTGTCGACCATCTCGAATAGCTGTCTAAGCCATTATGTAAAGGCCCCTTGCTTGACGTCCCTTTGAGCGGGATAAGGCCAAGCCTCTTGGCCAAAATATAGGCTGGTCCAATGCTAGCCCCGGCAATTATCAATGGAACTACAGCAGCACTGAGCAGGCCAAGCTGATTAAGAAACAGAGCCCCTACCACCACCAGAACTGCGTACTGCCCAGTGGCTAACGCCGCGAGCCTCGGGGTATCGATGACGTAGCAGGCGCGGCGCAGGAGGCCCTGGAAAAGTAGCAGTGGTTCCGCCAGGCCGAAGGCTAAGAGTGGACCGCTCAGGGGATTGTCAAGGACGCGAAGGACCAGCCCAACAAGAGCCAGAATCATCGCTGCCGCGATTGCAAACTTCCAATGCCGGCGAGTGTGTTTCGCAAGATACTGTGTGAAGGCTCTGCGCTCGAGGTGTCCGGCGCTGAACACCACCATCGGCTCAACGATGCTAGCCGCATGCAGGCTGATCGTAAGCGCGTGAAGCGAAGATGCGGCCGCAAAGGATCCGAAATCCTGCGGGCCCAGCAATCGGGCTAGGGCTATCGTTAGTCCAAAGTTGGATGCGGCGAAGAGGCCTTGGTCCAAGACGGCCCATACGCCCCTTGCGAACCAATGTCGCGCACGTGGCCCGAGAAGTGCACTGGTTCCCTGTATGGGACCGGCGCTGGTTTCAGAGTCAGACAATCGACGATTAATGGACCGCGAGAACCTCGGCAAAGTGCTCAACCGTGGCTCTTAGTCCCTGCTCAAGCGGTGTGGAAGGCGACCAACCCAACACGTCCCTTGCCCTACTTATGCTTGGTCGCCTCTGCTTGGGGTCATCCGCGGGCAAGTCCTTGTAGACAACTTTGGACTGCGAACCCGTGATTCTCTTCACACGTTCCGCAAGCTCAAGCATCGTCGTCTCGGTTGGGTTACCCAAGTTGATGGGCCCGACAACCTCGTCTGGTGAATTCATGAGTCGAACGAGCCCATCGACCATATCATCTACGTAGCAAAAGCTTCGGGTTTGGCTGCCGTCGCCGTAGACGGTAATAGGCTCGCCCCTCAATGCTTGAACGATGAAGTTAGAAACTACGCGTCCATCGTCGAGAGCCATTCGTGGTCCGTAAGTGTTGAAGATGCGCGCCACTTTAACCCTAAGACCATGTTGGCGGTGGTAATCGAAGAAAAGTGTCTCGGCTGCACGTTTACCCTCGTCGTAACAGCTCCGCGGGCCGATGGGGTTCACATGTCCCCAGTAGTCCTCGGTCTGCGGGTGCACTTGCGGGTCCCCGTACACCTCGCTGGTGCTGGCTTGGAGGATCTTCGCCTTC
>Ga0181858_1001587_pt1 | contig 11039 bp, 10 predicted proteins | sample NewIslPassag4_SG_FD_130749 | JGI IMG/M metagenome (GOLD analysis project Ga0181858, IMG submission 130749) | Feedstock adapted compost microbial communities from Newby Island compost facility, Milpitas, CA, USA - Passage 4_SG | ecosystem: Engineered > Solid waste > Feedstock > Composting ...
CGCGCCCGGTTGGGAGGACAAGGCCGCCCGGGGCGATCCCGCCGCTCAACAGTGGCAGGAACATTTCCGGCGACTGGGTGAACAGTTGGGGTTCAAGGTTTGATCACATGAGCGGACAAGCTCCCCCGGCTCCGGAACGGGTGGTGCCGCGCGCCACCTACCGCCTCCAGCTCCATGGCCAATTCACCCTGCGCGACGCCCTCCGCCGCGTCCCCTATCTCCATGCCCTGGGTATCAGTCACCTCTACGTCTCGCCCCTCACGAGCGCCTGCCCCGGCAGCACCCACGGCTATGACGTGTGCGATCCCACACGGCTCAATCCCGAACTCGGCACGGAAGAGGACCTGGCCGCACTGGTGGCGGAACTGCGACGGAGGGGCATGGGACTGGTCGTGGACATCGTGCCCAACCACATGGGAATCTGTGGTCCCCACAACCCTTGGTGGGGGGATCTGTTGAAGCACGGACCCGCAAGCCGTTTTGCCCGGTATTTCGACGTCGAATGGGAGGCACCCATCCCGGACTGCCGGGGACGGGTTCTGTTGCCCGTGCTCGGCGATCTCTACGGCCGTGTGCTTGCGCGCGGGGAGCTCAAACTCGTGCGAGAATCGGGTGAAATAAGGGTTGCTTATCATCAGCACCGCTTCCCCCTCGACCCGGAAACCCTGCCGGACGCGGCGGATCTGGATGACCCGGCTCTGGCCGCCTTGTCCGCCGATCCCGAGGCATTCCATGCCCTGCTCGAACGCCAGCATTACTCCCTGGCCTGGTGGCGCCGGGGGCTGCGCGAGCTGAATTACCGCCGGTTTTTCGACATCGCACCCCTCGCCGGCGTGCGTGTCGAGGATCCGGAGGTTTTCGAGGCGGGTCACGCCCTCATCCGCCGCTGGTACGAAAAGGGATGGATCGACGGACTGCGCGTGGATCATCCGGATGGTTTGCGCGATCCCACTGCCTACTTCCAACGGTTGCGCGCCCTTGCGCCCGGGGCATGGATCGTGGCGGAAAAGATCCTGCAGCCGGACGAAACCCTGCCGGAAGACTGGCCGGTGGACGGTACCACCGGTTATGAATTCATCCGACGCGTCACGGGACTCTTCGTGGATCCTTCCGGCGAAGGGCCGTTGACCGATTTCTACGCCCGGTTTACCGGCGAACCGGCCGAGTTTGCCCGCGTGCTCGAACAGAGCAAACGTCTCGTGCTGGACGACCTGCTGGTGACCGAGATGAACCGCCTGGGGCGTCTGCTGCAGGATCTGACCGAACGGCACTGGCGCTACCGCGATCTCTCTGCGGAAGACCTTCGAACCGGCCTCACGGAGTTGATTTGCCAGTTGCCGGTCTATCGCACCTACGTTCAGCCCTCCCGGGAAAAGGTGGCGCCGTCTGACGAGGCCGTGCTGGCCCGTGCTTTCGAGAACGCCCGCCGCCGGCGCCCCGGGTTGCCCGCCGAGGTTTTCGACCTGCTGGAGCAGGTGCTGCGGCTGCGCATTTCCGGCCCGGTCGAGGAGGAATTCCTCCTGCGCTTCCAGCAACTGACCGGACCCGCCATGGCCAAGGGCGCGGAAGATACCGCCTGTTATCGCTTCAACCGCCTCATTGCCCTCAACACGGTCGGAGGCGATCCCGCCCGTTTCGGCCTTTCCCCCGAAACGTTCCTTCACGAATGCCGCGAAAGCGCAAAACGTTGGCCGCATTCCATGCTGGCCACCTCCACACACGACACCAAGCGTGCCGGCGACGTCCGCATCCGCATCTGCCTGCTCTCCGAGATCCCCGACCGGTGGGAACAGGCCGTGCGTACCTGGTCGGCCATGAACGAGAAACACCGCCGCAACGGTTGGCCGGATCGCAACCTCGAGTACTTCTATTACCAGACACTCTTCGGTGCCTGGCCCATCTCCGCGGACCGGGCACGGACAGTCATGATCAAGGCCGCGCGCGAGGCCAAACAGCATACCTCATGGCTGCAACCGAACACCGCCTACGAGCAGGCACTGGAACATTTCGTGTGTGCCACGCTGGCTGACACGGAATTCCTCGCCGCTCTCGAAGCGTTCGTGCAGCCCATCCTCGAGGCCTGGCACATCCATGCCCTGGGCCAGACCCTTTTGAAACTAACCGCCCCCGGCGTGCCGGATTTCTACCAGGGGGACGAGCTTTGGGAACTCAGCCTGGTCGCCCCGGACAACCGCAGGCCGGTCGACTTTGACCTCCGCGAGCGCATGCTGCAGGAGATGACATCCATGACCGTCGAAGAAGTCTGGCGCCGCCGGAAAGAGGGATGGCCCAAATTGTGGGTCATCCAGCGAACCTTGCAACTGCGCAAGGAACATCCCGATGCGTTCCGCGGCGACGCCACCTGCGACCTCGCCGAGGTCCGGGGCAGCAAAGCCGCGCATGTCCTGGCTCTCCTGCGCGGCCAGCGAATCGCCGCTGTCGTGCCCCGCCTGGTCCTGCGCCGGGGAGGCGATTGGGGCGATACCACCGTGAGCCTGCCCGAGGGCCGCTGGACCAACGTTTTCACCGGCACAACCCTCGCCGGCGGCACACGGCCCGTTCAGGAATGGCTCGGTCCTTTTCCCGTGGCCCTTTGGTTTCGCAAGGATTCCGCATGAAACAAACGTTCCGTGTCTGGGCAATTCTCCCGAAGCGCGTGGAGTTGGTGCTGGCGGACCGACGCCTGCCCATGACCCCCGGCCCCGGTGGTTGGTGGGAGACCATGGTTGACGTCGCTCCGGGCACCGATTACGGGTTCCTCCTCGACGGCGAGGGACCGTTTCCGGATCCGCGCTCGCCCTGGCAGCCCCACGGGGTCCATGGCCTCTCCCGTGTCGTGGACCACGGCGCCTTCGCCTGGTCGGATCATGACTTCCGACCGCCGCCGCTGGCCTCGGGCCTCGTCTACGAGTTGCACGTGGGCACATTCACTCCCGAGGGAACGTTCGACTCCGCCATCGGCCGCCTCGACCACCTGGTCGAACTGGGCGTGACCCACGTGGAATTGATGCCCGTGAACGAGTTCTCCGGCGAACGGGGTTGGGGATACGACGGCGTGGACCTTTTTGCCCCTCACCATGCCTACGGAGGGCCGGACGGACTCAAGCGCTTCGTCAACGCGTGCCATGCCCGTGGCCTGGCCGTCCTGTTGGACGTGGTGTACAACCACCTGGGACCCTCCGGCAACTATCTGGGACGTTTTTCCCCCTATTTCAATGACCGATATCACACGCCCTGGGGCCCCGCCGTCAATTTCGACGGCCCCTACAGCGACGAGGTCCGGCGGTTTTTCTGTGACAATGCCCTCATGTGGCTGCGCGACTACCATTTCGACGGGCTCCGCCTCGACGCCGTCCACGCCATTTTCGATCAAAGTGCACGTCCGTTTCTCGAACAACTCGCCGACGAGGTCCGCGAGCTCTCGCGCACCCTTGGCCGGCCGCTCCTCCTCATCCCGGAGAGCGATCTGAACGATCCCCGCCTGCTTTGGCCGCGGGAACGCGGAGGTTTCGCCCACGACGCGCAGTGGAGCGATGATTTCCACCATGCCCTCCACGCCCTGCTCACCGGCGAGCGCAACGGTTATTACGCCGATTTCGGTGCGTTCGCGCACCTCGCCAAGGCCCTGCGCCAGGCCTACGTCTACGACGGTTGTTATTCCCACTATCGAAAGCGATCCCACGGCCGTAAACCCGAGGGCCTCGATGGATCCCGGTTCCTGGGCTACGCGCAGAACCATGATCAGGTGGGGAATCGGGCCCGCGGCGAGCGGCTCTCCCACCTGCTCGATCAACGGCGCCTCAAAATCGCCGCTGCCCTGGTACTGCCCTCGCCTTTCGTGCCCCTGCTGTTCCAGGGTGAGGAATGGGCCGCGTCCAGTCCTTTTCTCTACTTCACGGATCACCGTGAACCCGAGCTGGCCCGGGCCGTCCGGGAGGGCCGCCGCCGGGAGTTCGCCGCGTTTGGTTGGAAACCCGAGGAGATTCCCGATCCACAGGACCCCGACACCTTCGCCCGGGCGAAATTGGATTGGTCCGAGATTCACCGGGAAGGGCATGCGGACTTGTTGGCTTGGCATCGGCAGTTGATCCGGCTGCGCCGATCCGAGCGCGCCCTGCATGCGGGCCCTTTGGACTCGGTACAGGTGGTGTTCGACGAGACGGAACGATGGCTCTCGTTTACGCGGCCGCCCTTCGGGATCGCCGTGAACCTCGGCGCCTCTGCCCGGATGGTCCCGCTCCCCATGCGGGCTCGCACCCTGGTCCTGGCGTCCGACCCTGCCGTGGCCTTGCGGGACGGCGGTGTATGGCTGCCGCCGGATAGCGTCGCGATTCTCAAGGCCTGAGCGGTTCAGACCCGGAACCCGCCGCGGCTCCGGTTGCTGGGGCGGTTCGCTCCGACAGGTCCGGGTCTCGAACCGATGCCGGGGAATCTGAACAGCGGCACGTCCGATCGACTGCAATCCTCCGGGTTCGTCCTGTCCATCCCCACCGGCCCGGGGTGGCACGGGCCGAGCCGCACCCGGTCCTTGCAAGACCGCGCACCCCAGAGCTGTCTCCGTGGCTTCCGGCGCACAGGATGGCCGGGAGGAATTCCTTTGGGATTGGCAGATTCGAGCCGTGGGCGCACACTCCTCCGCCGTGGGAAAATGAACCTGGCGGAACAGGTCCACCGGGCCGGCGTCGTGGGTGCCGGCGGTGCCGGTTTCCCCACCCACGTCAAACTCTCCGGCCGTGCGGAGATCGTCATCGCCAACTGAGCCGAGTGCGAGCCGCTCCTTCACAAGGACGCTGCCATCATGGAAAACCACGCCGCAGCCCTGGTACGCGGCGTGCAGCGAGCCATGGAAGCCGTGGGCGCGTCGGAGGGCGTCATTGCCATCAAGGCAAAGCGGGTCCGGGCCGTCGAGGCCGTGCAGGCAGCCTGCCGGGGCACAGCGATCCGCATCCACCTGTTGGGCGATTACTATCCCGCCGGTGATGAATACGACCTTGTTTACACCGTAACCGGGCGGCTCATCCCGCCGCGTGGGATTCCCCTGAACGTGGGGGTTCCTGGTCAGCAACGTCGAGACCTTCGTCAATGTGGCCGCCGCAGCAGACGGCCGGCCCGTCACGCACAAGACCCTGACAATCGCCGGCACGGTGAGGGATCCGGGGACCTTGCGGGTGCCGATCGGAACCCCTTACCGTGATTGCATCGCGGCCGCGTGAGGCTTGCTCACCGACGAACCTGTCCTGGTTGTCGGCGGGCTGATGATGGGGCAGGTTGCTGATGATCTGGACACTCCCGTGACCCAAACCGCCACCGGCGTCGTGATCCTGCCACGATCTCATCCCGTCATCCGCCGCAGGCTCACGCCCGACAACCTGCGTGCACGCATCGGCAGGTCGGCCTGTGACCAGTGCCGCTATTGCACCGAGTACTGTCCGCGTTACCTCCTCGGTTATGCGGTGGAACCCCACCAGGTCATGCGCACGCTCGCTTTCACTGCCAGCGGGGCGGAGCTGTTAAGCCGGTGGGCCGCGCTCTGCTGCGCCTGCGGATTGTGCACCTTGTACGCCTGTCCGGAAGAACTCTACCCCAAGGAAGCTTGTGACGAGGCCAGGGCCTGTCTACGCCGCGCCGGCATTCCATGGACCGGATCCACCCGCATCAGACCTCATCTCCTGCGCGAAGGTCGACGAGTCCCGATCCGGTCTCTCATCCGCAGGCTCCATGTCACGGAGTTCGATCGGCCGGCACCGCTGCGCGACGTCACTCTCTCTCCCGCCCGGCTCACGCTGCCCCTCCGGCAAAGCGCCGGCGCGCCGTGCATACCCCGGGTTCGCCCCGGCCAACGCGTGCACGCCGGCCAGGTCATCGGCCTGCCGCCCGAGGGAACGCTGGGAGCCCTCTTGCACGCGCCGGTGCATGCCACGGTCCGCACCGTTACCGATCAAGAAATCGTACTGGAGCCATGATCGGGATCGTTCCTCTCCTCCGAGCTTTTCCGGCACGGTCCCGGCAGGTCCCGGGAATCGGAGACCGGCATCCCGGGCTCTCTTTCGTGCACCGGGACAGGGGAATCTTCGGGCAGGAAACCATCGAATTTTCGAACCCCCACCGTCGAGCGTTCCGGAAAGCTGATTCGGATGCAATGCGCTCTCTTGCGCACCGGAGGTTCTGAACCCATGACGGAGACATCCATCGGCCTGACCGAACTTTCCAGCGTGGCGGCCGGCTTTGCCGTTGCCGACACCGTTCTCAAAGGAGGCAATGTCCGGCTCCTCCTCTCACGGTCCATCTGTTCGGGCAAGTACATGATCCTCGTGGGCGGGGACACGGCAGCCGTGGAGGCGGCCGTGGCGGCGGGCGCCGAAGCGGCCGACGGTTGCCTGATCGACATCGTCACACTGCCCAACCTCCATCCTGACGTCTTCCTCGCCCTGGGCCGAACGCAACCGGTCGAACCGACCGGCGCCCTGGGAATCCTGGAATCGTTCAACGTGGCCGCCCTCGCCCGCCCGGCCTTACTTGAATCTGCCGCGGTTCCTCAGAGCCCCTCACGAATCGGCGTTCGGGCATTGGCCCGCTTGGAGGAACCTGCCTCCGCGGCCGGCGGGCGGAGAGGAGACGGGCCCCGCGGCAAACCCCGGCGGAGGTTTCACCCACGGCGACCGGCGTGAAACGCGGGTTATTTGCGGGTTACTCTCGTCCAGAGCCTCAGCCAGCGGCTCAACTGGGCAAAGACCAGAAACTCGTTGTACACGCGCAGTTGGGCATTGCGGCCCCAGCGTTCCAACGCCGGGGGCTGTTGCATCATGTCATCCAGCACGGCAGCGATTTCATCGGGATTGGTCGGGTCGCTCACCATCCGACCGTCCACACCATCCCGCACCTGCTGGCGCAGTCCGCACGCCGAGCTTGCCAGCACCGGCACCCCTTTCCACATGGCTTCCGTGACGGTGAGACCAAATCCCTCCCGGAGTGAATTCTGCACCACGACCACCGAGGAGCGCTGGAGTGCATTCACGATGAGGGCATTGAGCTTCCGCGAATCCATCGGCAGGCTCAGGATCACAATGTCCCGCTGGCACTCCGGCGGCAGTTCGCGATATCGGGCACACAATTCCTCCAGCACCTCAACCCCCTCCGGATCGTCCTGGATGGAGTCCGGATCCGGACCCGCCAGCACCAGTCGCACGATCTCACGCCTTCGAGTGTGCCGCATCTGACGGTGGTTCGCCGCGGAAGGGCGGCATTCTTTGAAGCGCAAAAAGCCCTCCATCAAGGGAGCAAAACCTTTCAGGCGATCCCAACGGGACACCTGCGTCACAATGGGCCGGTAAAGCAACCCAATCTCGTCCGGCTCGGTCGCCGGCCCGAACCGGCCGTCTGCCTGAAGCCTTCGCGCCGCTGTGGGGAATGGTGCCGTCAACACCGGCGCATGCGTCCGTGCCAGCCCGGCATTGCAAAGAATCCCCACCAGTTTGTGCGGGTGCAGGACGCGGTTCTTGTGGCTCAGCGGATCGATGGCAGGATGGATCACCGTGGCTCGACCCGCCAGAAAATCCGGGATGTACTCCGGTGCCGAAAACACCGCGTGATCGTACACCTCCGCATGGGGCCGCAGGAATTGCCACGCCGCCCGGGTCGCTTCGTTGTGCTCATCCAGCCCAATGTGGCAGCGCCATATCGCCTTGATCGGCAACTCGCGCCGCAACAGGCAACCGGCCCCCAGCGGCTGGGGATCGTGAACCACCAGGATGTCGTTCGGTCGCAGCAGCTCGCGAAGCCGGTCTGCATTCTCCCGACTCACCGCGTCATACAACGCCTGTGCGTCGGCATCCAGATGCGGCGTCCCCTCTCCGTGAATCAGATTGTGAATGTGCTTGGTGAGTTTGAAGAACTCCGGACGGTCCGATTCGATCACCGCCCAGTTCACCTCCAGGCCCAGTTCGCGCAACAGTTGCACCTGCGTGGGCAACATTTCCGCCACACCCCCGCCCTGCGCGGTGGAGTTCACCATCAACACGCGCCGGCCCTGCAGCCGCGGCACGAGCGTCCGCGCCTCCGCCCGCAAATCCTCCACAGCGCGCGCCAAATGCGCAAATGAGGCGTAGTCATCCAGCGACAGCGTTTTTTTGACCTCGACCAGTTTCATCGCCTTCCTCCGCTCCAGATCCCGTTCTTTACTCCCTCCCACGAGCCGCCCGGTCCGGCAGCCCCGGCCGGACGTTTTGCCCGGCGCATGGGAGCCCCCGTTCGTCTGCCGCTCCTCTCGCCGCGCTTCGGCGTCCCTGCAGGCCGGCCGCGGGGCCTTGCGCACCCGCGTCCCTCATGGTTCAGCGGTCGTTGACTCTTGCAAATACCGCACAAACCGGGCTGGGTACCCGGATGGAATGTCCCGTGTACAAAAGTCTCCCCGTCCGGGCATCCACGCGAAACACCACGACCGTGTCGCTGTCCTGATGGGCCACCAAACACCAGCGCCCGTCCGGATCCAGGGCAAAATGCCGCGGTCTGCGTCCCCGCGTGCTCTCCTGTCCCAGCAACCCAATCCGGCCGGACTCCGGATCCACGCGAAACATCGCGATCGAATCATGGCCGCGGTTCGATACGTACACCCACTTCCCGGACGGATGCACCGCCACCTCGGCCGTCGTGTTCGTGGAGGGGTCGACCCCGGGTGGCAGCGTGGAAAGCGTTTGCAACGGATCCAACCGGCCCGACCTCTCGTCCCACCGGCAGGCGGTCAGCGTCGAATCCAGCTCGTTGACCACGTACGCGTACCGTCCATTCGGGTGAAAAGACAAATGCCGCGGTCCGGAGCCCGGAGCCGTCGCCAGAACCGACACCGGAGCCTCCTCCAGCGCGCCACGCCACAGCCGCCACCGGTAAACCCGGACCTGGTCCAGCCCCAAATCGCATACCAACACATAACGGCCCTCCGGACTCGGCAGGCTCTGATGAGCATGCGGCCCGCGTTGCCGCTCCGGGTGAACCCCGGAACCCGTGTGACGGATCACCTGCCTGGGATCGCCCGGCCGCCCCTGCCTGTCCACCGGCAACACCGCCACACTCCCGCTCCCGTAATTCGCCACGAACAACCAACGCCCACGCGCATCCGTGGAAACGTGGCAAGGGCCGTCCCCGCCCGATGACCGTTGTCCCAAAGGGCGCAACGATCCTGCCCGGTCGTCCACGGCAAACCCGGCCACCCGGCCACCGCTGCCCCGGCCATCACCAGTCTCGCTCACCGCGTAGAGAAAGCGACCGTTCCGAGCCGGGCTCAGAAAACTCGGGTGCGGCAGCTCCGCGCAAAGCTGCGGCGGCGTGAGCCGGCCCCGGATGCCGTCGAAACGCGATACGTAAATCCCCCGGCTTCCGCCGCCCGTATACGTGCCCCAGAAAACCCACCAATCCCACTCCACCGCCCGTCCGGCTGCGAGACCCAGTATCCACACCCACAAAGCCACGCGAGGCCCGTGCATGCCCCGAAAAAACACGAATTCCCCGCCATGGCAAGTCCGTCCGGACCCACCGATGGCAGGCCCATCCTCTCAAATCATGCCCGCCTCCACTGCCACCCCCTGACCGGGCGCTCGGCTCCGGCCTCGAGCCGGGACCGAGGAAACCTTGCTGTCCGGACCCTCCGACTACTGACACCACCGAAGCTGCTGCATGGCCGGCCGCCTGCAGGCCGGATGGATTTGTCGCGCCACCGCTCGCACCGACAGGCCCGCGCTGAACACGCGAACCTGCGGCTCGGGCAGTACCTTCAATGGGAACGGCGCCAGTGGACCGGCGGCAATCGCACTTGCAGGCTCACCGGTCCGGCCCGGGCCGCGCCGGATGTCCGCACTCTGCGGAGCGCGGAGATCCATGAGTTCAACCGGCGCAGTCCGCCCACGCTTTGTGGACTCGCCCTCGCGGACGTTGTGATGTCCACGACCTTCCCTGAAAAAGTGGCCGGATCGACCCATGAACCCGCCGGTTGACCGCCCGCGCCCGGTGGGTCATCGGAAAGCGCCGCACTCTCCCATCCAAGGGATCCATGGCGACTGTCAGCCCCACTCTCGACGATGGTAAAGAGGCCTTTCGGCGCGGCATCCCGCTGCGCGCCTCCGAGCCCGCCACCCTGGCCCCCGACGTGCAGGGCGAATTCGGATCCATCCCTCCTCGATCGGCCATTCGCGCCAACCGGTCCCCGGTTATCCCGCCCCGGAACCGCCCATGCATGCACGCGGAAAACACCGCCCTTCTTTTCACGTGGCACGCGGGGCCACCCTGGTCGGCCCTGCAGCCGGCCTGGCGCCGGACGAGGCCCGGGCATGTACCCGGACAAGCTCGAGCTCCGAGCCGGGCAGCTGTATGAGCAGAGCCCGGCTGTGACGCATGCGCCCTGCGCGCGGCCATGCATGCCACGAAGTCATCCCGCCGGCATTACCGGCGCGTGCTGGAATCCATGACCCAGTCCAACCAGGCAATAAACAGGGCGGCCGGCAGGAGCCAAGGCCAGATGGCGAAGCCCAGGCCAGCTACAAACAGGCAGACCATCGCAACCATCATGCCCAACACCACCATCAACAGCGCCATGCCCGCAGAGTAAAACGAATGGAAACCCCGCTCAAGATCTTTACGCGCGCGGCGCACGGGAACCCCGGCAGCAATTGGACGAAATTGGCCGGGCCATACGCGACCAGGGCCCCACCGTGTGTGAGCGCAACGCCGGTCCGGTCAACAGGACGGCAGCAAACCAGCAACCTGCACCATGGCGGCCACATCCATCGGCGAGCCGTAACCATGCAAATCCGTGCTTACGGCGCAGACGGCCTGCTGGCAGGCCGCTCTGGTGTGTACCGGCAGTGGGCCGTTTCGCCCTGTCTCCCTCATGGGCGACAGCCGGGCGCAGCCTCATGCCGGCGCTGCACAGATGGCGTGCCGGTCCTTTCATCCTGACCGGCCTGCTCCGGGCGGTGACACGATAAATGGTCCTTGGGCAGGCGCCGGGATACCCGTGTCGGCTCCTGTGGCAAGGCACATCCTCTGCAGCC
>Ga0181858_1001589_pt1 | contig 11019 bp, 12 predicted proteins | sample NewIslPassag4_SG_FD_130749 | JGI IMG/M metagenome (GOLD analysis project Ga0181858, IMG submission 130749) | Feedstock adapted compost microbial communities from Newby Island compost facility, Milpitas, CA, USA - Passage 4_SG | ecosystem: Engineered > Solid waste > Feedstock > Composting ...
CAGACGAGGAGCTTGCGAGGGCTGTTCGCCTCATCAACAACCGCCCTCGAAAATGCCTGAACTGGAAATCTGCTTACGAAGCATTCATGGATGAGCTGTCGCATTTAGCTTGACAATCCGTCGAGAGGATACCTTACTATCAAGCGACGCGTTATCTCTCCGACCCGTCATACCTGTCGAAATATCTGAAGGCTCCGTTCCCCGATCCGGAGTTCGCAAGATTGTTCATGGCGGCTGTTGAGGAACAGGATCGGGGCAAGAAGCTGGAGGCATGCAAGTTGCTCGTCGAACATGTTTTTCACAAAACCGGGGGGTTTGACATCGACGGCTGGAGGATCAGGACGCCGGTTGGGTGAAAGAAGTACAATTTCGCAGCCCCATTTGAACAGTATGCAAAAGACATGTGGAAAGGGCACGCTGTTCAAGCCATGAAATTCTGCTATGGCAGGTTTTCGCCTCAAATCACGACTGTTACGGAAGCGGGCCTTGTACAACTGGAATTTGACCAAAATCATACGTGCGTGAGCAGTACGCCCATGGAAATCATACGATTGGTGTGATTCAACCAGGTTCTCCGGGCCCTAACGTGCAAGGAGGGAGTCGTTTGTTCCGCGGCTTGATCATCATGCTTGTTTCGGCCTTAACGCTCATCGGATGCAGTCGGAGTGATGAGCGGGACAACCAATTGGAACTTCTGCAGGCGCAAATCGACGAAATGCAGGCGATCATTGCGGAGAAAGACGCCGCGATCAAGCGGCTGACCGATGAACTGGCGGAGCGGGAATCCGAAGACTCACCCCTGGACGAAGCCAAACGGGAAGTTCCGTGGCTTGACAAGTTGAACGTGTATACCGAGTGGGATAAAGTCGTCATCCGTCGGCATGAACATGATCCCGCTGCCGCAATCGTCGACGATCCGTTGTTTCTGGAGAGCATCAAGTGGCTGCTGCACATCAAGAGGGCGGCGATTGCCGAATATCCCAACGGTATTCAGACCGATATCGAGTCATACCTCTACGAACTCCACGAAGGTGACCGCCAATATGTGATCCGGGTTGTGGATCGCGGTGTAATCGAGGCGGGGCGTGATCGATGGTATTGGGAGGTTGATCCGGACATCCATCTGCCGGGAGTGGCCTTCATGCCCCGGCCGCCCCATGTCAGGCATGACGGTCTCATTGCGAAGATGGCGGCCGCCGGCGCGGTCAGACGGGGGGATCAATACGTTAAGTTTTCAAGTTTCCGGGCGCAGTCTCGCATTGCACCGTTGACGGAGGGCAGGCGATTGGAGGAGCAGCCTGATGATCCGGGAGAAATGATCGAACGTTTTACGTTTTATTACTATGGAGAAGAACTGGTCATGGATGTATACGAGAATCATGTGAAACTGTCCGATGCAACTTCGGAAGAATGGTATGAGTACGAAGGCGCAGGAGTGCAGTTCACGGTGGAAGCCGGCTGAAACGGTTTTGTGGAGGTTAAAGCGAAGTGTCCGACATGGATAAACGGGTTGTTCAAAAGACAAACCGAATGTATTGGGATATCAAAGGAAATGATTTCTTGCAAGCCATCGTGCTTCCTTACTACGGGGCGTATATCTCGGAAGAAAAATGGCAACTGGCGGAAAGAGCCGGGATGTTTCCTGTAACGTTTGTGATCAAGGCAAGAAAAGCATAATCGGAACTGCTTGTTACGGCAAACCGCATCTCAGGCGTACATACGAAAGGAACGGATGATCATGTCCCGGTACCTCCTCGGTAATGATGGGGTTTTTCTACGAAGAACCGAATTGGAAGATCTGGATTATGTTCTGAGTACCGAGCAAGATCCGGAGAACAAACGCTTTGTTTTTCAATGGTCAAGAGAACAACACGAAGAAGCGATCGCCAGCGATGACGCTCTGCATCTTATTGTGGAAGACGCGGAGAGGCGGAAGATCGGATATGTCATTATTCGGGGCCTGCAGAATCCCCACAATTGCATCGAGATCTTTCGAATCAACTTGAGTGTGAGGAACCAAGGCTACGGCAAGAAAGTGCTGAAACTGGTGCTGGATGATTTGTTTAACCATTGGAGAGCCCACAGGGTATGGCTGGATGTGCGCGAAGGCAATGAAAGAGCCTTGCAAGTCTATCAATCGCTCGGATTTCAGGTGGAAGGCACGTTGCGTGAATGTGTAAAGACGGAAGACAAATATGAATCACTAATTATAATGGGAATATTAAAGACGGAGTATTGCAGAATGCGCGGGGGGTTCGACGATGGTCAAGTTGGAACTGCTCAGTGAAACAGATTTTCCGCAAATCGTAAGTTGGGTAAATCAGTATTCCAGGGATTTTATGGTGCAGTGGTCAGGCAAAACTTTCGAATATCCTTTGACCGTTGAACAAATGAAAGCTCATTATTCCAGGGGGATTAACTCGACAGAATCCGATGTGTTCATCTACAAGATCATGGATGACGGTCGGTTTGTAGGATCGGTGCAATTATGCAGATTTAACTGGGAGACCAGAGAAGCCGTTGTTGGTCGATTCTTGATAGGCGAAGAAACAAACCGGGGAAGAGGAATTGGCAAGAAGGCATTAAATGAACTTGTCCGGATCGGATTCCAACAGTTTGGCCTGGAGACAATCAAATTGAATGTCTACGAGTTTAACAGACAAGCCATCAAGTGCTATGAGTCAGTCGGGTTCAGGAAGAGCCTGTATCGGGAAAAGATGTATCAGGACAGCAATGGAGTTTGGTGGAACAACTTTGAAATGACATTGAGGAAAGAAGATTGGCTGAAACCGTTCAAAGAAGGCGTTGCTGCAGGGGAGTAGAAGCCGGACGCCTGCCCAAGTTTCCGACCATGCGGCGATTTTTTATAAAGGCAAGATCGGTTGTATCGGACTTCACGGAATCGATTGGAGCAACAGGAAGGCCTCGATTGACTATTGGCTTGCATCCGAGTTTCAAGGCAACGGCATCATGACAAAGTCATGCAAAGCGATCGTGAATTATGGCCTTCATGATCTGGGTCTGAACAGGGTCGAGATCAGAGCCGCAGAGTTCAACACGAGAAGCAGAGCGATACCCGAGAGGCTTGGCTTTACGCAGGAAGGGATCATCAGACAAGCAGAGTGGCTGTACGACTATTATGTGGACCATGTCGTATATGGCATGCTGTCAGAAGAATGGAAAACCATGAACAAATGAATCGAAGCAGCGGAAGTGATCGTTTCTTGAAGCCATTATTGTTTGACAAGGTTAAATCGATCATAAATGACTGGGACCCGGTCGAATTGTTGGCCATGCATTGTCCTGATGACGAGTACCATTCCGAAATCAGGGCAATATGCAGATATGTGGAAGAGACGGAACCGTTGGATGAAACGGAGTTGGGGACATTTATTTATCAAACGTTCAAGGACTATCTGGGAAAAGAATTCAGAGAAAGCCTGGAAAGTTGCATTGTAATCGGCAGAAAGATATTGAAAAGTGTGTTGGATGGCTAGATAACAAGCGACGATTGGACTGGCGAATGCCGGCCGGACGTCGGTGGAAGCGTGCGGGGGGATGGACGGATGCCGAGGATTGTGCTGGCTTTTCCGGAGGGGCGGCACAAGGCGCTGACGATGAGCTACGACGACGGGCGGGAGGCGGATCGGCGGCTCGTCCGGATTTTCAATGATCACGGGGTGCGGGGGACTTTTCACCTGAACGGCGGGCTGCTCGGCGAGGACGGGCGGATCGGCGCGGAGGAAGCGGCGAGGCTGTACGCCGGACACGAGATCGCGGCGCACACGCTGACGCATCCGACGATCGCGCGCTGTCCCAGGGAGACGATCGTCCACGAGATCATGGAGGACCGCAAGGCGCTGGAGCGGATCACGGGCGAGCCGGTGCGCGGCCTTTCGTATCAGAACGGATCGCACAACCGGATGATCCGGGAGATGCTGTCCCATCTCGGCATCGCCTATTCGCGCGTCGTGCCGTCATCGGGCGGGTTCAATATGCCGGACGACTGGTACGAGTGGATGCCGACGTGCCATCACAAGGATCGGCTGATGGAACGGGCGGAGGCTTTTGTCGGACTGGACAAGCGGCAATACCTGTACCTGTTGTACGTGGGGGGGCACAGCTACGAGTTCGACCTGGACAACAACTGGGACCTGATCGAGTCGTTCTGCCGGCACATCGGCGGGCGCGCGGACATCTGGTACGCGACGAACATCGAGATCTTCGACTACATGGAGGCGTTCGGGCGGCTGCAGTTCACGGCGGATTGCCGCGTCGTCCGCAACCCGAGCGCCCGGTCCGTGTGGCTCTACGCCGACGACCGGCTGTTCGAGGTGTCCGGCGGGGCCGTGGTGGCGCTGGCGTAATCAGCGGATGGTGCGGAGAGGCAATATACTGCATTTTTACATCATATTGTGCCGAAAAACGCCGGTACCGCCAGATATACTGCAAAAATGCAGTATATTCTCCCGACTTGCGAAAAATCGTCCAAATGTAATGTATTTTTGCATTACATTATAATAAGGCCGGCCGGGAAGTCCGCTGAATCGCTCCTGACCGGCCGTTCCGCTTCCCCGCGTCGCTTCCGCCTCGCGGATCGCCTGCTGCGCGAGCAGCCGCATCGTCACGTCGTCCATCGGCGGGTTGGAGAGCCCGAACCGGACGTCGCGGTACAGCCGCTGCAGCGGGTGGTTCATCGACAGTCCGTGGGCGCCCGTGATGCGCAGCGCCTTGTCGACGACCGCGATCGCCGTCTGCACGGCGAACGACTTCGCGGCGGCCATCTCCGCCGGATACACTTCCGGATCGTACGTCCCGTCGTCGTACTTCGCCGCGACGGCGTACAGGAAATGCCGCGCCGCGGTCAGCTCCAGATCCATGGCCCCGAGCAGCTGGCCGACATTCGGCGCATACAGAATCGGCTTGTCGAGCGAATTGGGCTGGTACGAAGCGGCGAATTTCAAAGCTTCGCGGCGCGCGGCCAGCGCGATGCCGAGATAGCAGGCCGGGACGTGCAGCAGGAACGGGTTCGGCGCGTGGACCGGCTGCTTCGACGTCTGACGGACCCGCGCCTCCTCGGGCACGACGACGCCGTCCAGCACAAGGTCGTGGCTTGCCGTGCCGCGCATCCCGACCATGTTCCAGGTCGGCTCGATCGTCATCCGCTCCGCGCCGGCGGGAATGAGGAACTCCGTCATCTCCCCGGTGTCCTGCATGACGGCGGTGACGATAAAATAATCCAGCACGGGCGAAAACGTCGAGAACGTCTTGCGGCCGTGGATGCGGTAGCCCTCCGGCACCCGGACGGCGTACGTCTGCGGCTTGCCGCCCCGGGACGGGCTGCCGGTCGCCGCTTCGGACGCCATTTTGTTGATGAGCGCGCCGCGCTTCACGATGTCCCCGAAGATCCGGTCCAGCGTCTCGTCCGGCCACGGCCGCCGCTGCGCGATCTCCGACAGCACGCTCACGTGCCATCCCATGCCGAGCGCCGTCGCCGGGTCGCCCTGGGCGATCCGTTCCTGATACAGCACCATCTCGTAGACGGTCATGCCTTGGCCGCCCCGTTCGCGGGGGACGGGCCAGCCCGGATAGCCGATCTCCCTCAGCGCCGCCACGAATCCCTCGGAAATCCGGTTCTCCGCATCGGCGGCGTGCGCGTCCGCCATGAAGCGGTCGGCCAGTTCGCCGAGCCGCGCCAGCCGTTCGCGTTGCTCCTCCGTCCGCGCGAAAGTATCCATGCCCCATCACCTGCTTCAATCAACTTCGAACAACTCGCACTCGTTCTCAAGATATTGGCACAATTGGCCGCAGGGTGTCAAGTATTCGCGTCACAAGACGCCCCGTCTCGGACATCATAATAAAAGACATTTTATAGCCTTGTCTTTTTATAAGACCAAGGCTATCATTAATTTCGTGGTACAATACGACTGAACGGCCGGATCAGCCCAGCCGCTCAGCATACCGGGAAGGAGCTGGATACGGATGAAGTACAGGATCGGCGTCATCGGCGCGGGCTCGATATCCGAGTTTCATCTGGACGCGTACAAGGTGCATCCGGATGTCGAGATCGCGGCCATCTGCGACGTGAACGAGGAGCGGGCGCGGGCGAAGGCCGCAAAATACGGCGCTTCCCGCGTGTACACCGACTACCGGGAACTCCTGAGCCAGCCGGACATCGACGGCGTCAGCGTCTGCACCTGGAACAACACGCACGCCGAGATCTCGATCGCCGCGCTGGAGGCGGGCAAGCACGTCCTCGTCGAGAAGCCGCTCTGCAAGACGATGGACGAGGCGCTGCGCGTGCAGGAGGCGGTCGCGCGCAGCGGCAAGGTGCTGCAGGTCGGCGTCGTGCGGCGGTACGGCGCGAACGCGGAAATCCTGAAGCGGTTCATCGACAATGGGGAATTCGGCGAAATCTACTACGCGAAGGCTTCGTGGCTCCGCCGGCTGGGCAACCCGGGCGGCTGGTTCGCCGACGTCGAGCGCTCCGGCGGCGGCCCGCTGATCGATCTCGGCGTCCCTCTGATCGACATCTGCTGGTACCTGATGGGCAAGCCGAAGGTGAAGTCGGTCAGCGGCAACACCTACAAGAAGCTGGGCAACCGTTCGAACGTGAAGCATATCGAGTACTACAAGGCGGCCGACTACGATCCGTCGTTCAACACGGTCGAAGATCTGGCGAACGCGCTCGTCCGCTTCGGGAACGGCGCTTCCCTCATGGTCGACGTCAGCTTCACGCTGCACGGGGAGCAGAACGGGGTGGCGGTCAGTCTGTACGGCGAGCGCGGCGGAATCATTTTGGAACCCGAGCTGAAAATCATCTCCGAAAAGTTCGACACCATCCTCGAGATCGCGCCGCAGATGGACCATCCCACGTTCGACTTCAACCAGGCGTTCGCCAATGAAATCGCCTGGTTCGTCTCGACGATGGCGGGCGAGAAGGAGACGCTCAGCCCGGTGGAGGACGGCGTCGAGCTGATGAAGATTCTGACCGGCATCTACGAGTCGGCGCGGCTCGGCAAGGAGATCCGGTTCTGAACATCACAACCCGACGGGGGGACGGACGAGCATGGTCAAGCTGAACAACAAGATCGGCGTCATCGTCGACAGCTTCGGCGTCGGCGTGCGGGAAGGCCTGAAGAAGGCGAAGGCGGTCGGCGCGGAAGGCGTGCAGATCTACGCCGTCAAGGGCGAGATGGACCCGGACAACCTGTCCGCGGACGCGCGCAAGGAACTGAAAAAATACATCGAAGATCTCGGTCTCGAGATTGCCGCGCTCGTCGGCGATCTGGGCGGGCACGGGTTCCAGGATGAAGCGGCCAACGCCTGGAAGATCGAGAAGTCGAAGCGCATTCTGGATCTTGCCGTGGAGCTCGGCACGAACGTCGTGACGACCCACATCGGCATCGTGCCGGACGACGCAAGCGGCAAAACCTACGCGACGATGCAGGCGGCCTGCAGGGAGCTGGCGGAGTACGCGGACTCGCTGAACGCGCATTTCGCGATCGAGACGGGACCGGAGCCGGCCGCCCATCTGCGCGCCTTCCTCGACACGCTCGGCAGCAGGGGCGGGGCCGTCAACTTCGATCCGGCGAACTTCGTCATGGTGACCGGCGACGATCCGGTGAAGGGCGTTCACATCCTCAAGGATTACATCGTGCACACCCACGTCAAGGACGGCGTCCGCCACAAGCCGATCGACCCGCGGCTCGTCTACGGCGCGGTCGGGTTCGACTCGCCGGATCACGACCGGATCATGGAGCTGCTCGCGAGCGGCGAGTATTTCGAGGAAGTGCCGCTCGGCGAGGGCAAGGTGGACTTCGACGGCTGGTTCCAGGCGCTGGTCGACATCGGCTACACCGGGTACCTGACGATCGAGCGCGAGGTCGGCGCCGATCCCGAAGCGGACATCCGCAAGGCGGTGCAGTTCATCCGGGCGTACCGGCAAGCTTGAACACAACATTGAAGCGGGGAGTGGATGGGCTTGAAGCTGGGCCTCAGCAGTTACAGCTTGTGGCAGGCGATCCGGGAAGGCCGGATGACGGTCGTCGACGCGGTGCGGTGGACGGCGGAGCAGGGGTTTGAGCATTTCGAGGTGGTGCCGATCGGCTTCGACCTGCGGAACAATCCGGAGCTCGTCGATGAGATTCGGCGGACGGCCGAGGCGTGCGGCATCGCGATCTCGAGCTACACGGTCGGCAACAATTTCATCGTCGACACGAAGGAAGCGTTCGAGGAGCGGATCGCGGAGCTGAAGCAACATGTGGACATCGGCGCGCGGCTCGGCGTGAAGCGGATGCGCCACGACGTGGCCTCGGTGCCCGTGCCGGAGGCGACGATCCACCGGTTCGAAGAGGAGCTTCCGCGCCTGGTGGAAGGGTGCCGCCGCGTGGCCGACTACGCCGCACAGAACGGCATCGTGACGAGCGTCGAGAACCACGGCTGGTTCGTCCAGGCCGCGGACCGGGTGCAGCGGCTGGTCAGGCTGGTGGACCGGCCCAACTTCAAGACGACGCTCGATGTGGGCAACTTCATCTGCGTGGACGAAGATCCGGTCGCCTCGGTGAAAAAGAACCTGCCGTACGCCTCCATGGTGCATGTGAAAGACTTCTACGTGCGGCCGGCGTGGATGGAGATGGGCGAAGGCTGGTTCGAAACGGCGGCGGGGAACTGGTTCCGCGGCGCGATCACGGGATACGGCGACCTCGACCTGCGGTCGATTCTGAAAGTGATCAAGGAGTCGGGGTACGACGGCTATATCTCGATCGAATTCGAGGGGATGGAGGACTGCCTGGAGGCGTCCCGTCTGTCGCTGGCGAACGTCCGCCGGTTGTGGGAACGTGTCTGATTCCGGGTTCAGGGAGCCGGGCGCGCTGTCCATCGGCATGATGGGGCTTGACACGAGCCACGCGCCGGCGTTCACGAGACTCCTGCACGACGCGGATCATCCATTTCATGTGCCGGGCGGCAGGGTGACCTGCGCCTGGCCGGGCGGCTCGCCGGATTTTGCGCTGAGCGCCTCGCGCGTGGAACGGTTCACCCGCGAGCTGGCGGCGGAGTTCGGCGTGCGCATGCTGGAGTCGCCGGAACAGGTCGCCGAGCGCTGCGACGCGGTGATGCTCGAGGCGGCCGACGGCCGGGCGCATCTCGAGCTGTTCCGGCGCATCGCGCCGTACGGCAAGCCGGTATTCATCGACAAGCCGCTCGCGGTCGCCTCCCGGGACGCGGAGGAGATGCTGCGGCTGGCCGAGCGGCACGGGGTGCCGGTCATGAGCTGCTCGGCGCTGCGGTTCGCGGACGGGCTGACGTCGCCGCGAGCGGCCTTTGGCTCGGCAGGTTCGCCATCTGGTGAGGCGAATGAATCCGTCGTTGCAGGCGCGATGGGCTCGTCCGTGGTCGGCAAGGACGGCGTGTCCGAGGCCGGCAAGATGGGCTCGTCCGTGGTCGGCAAGGACGGCGCGTCCGGCGTCCGGACGAAGGAGACCGCCGTCGTCGGCGCCGACGTTTTCGGCCCGATGCCTTTTCAGCCGCCGCTGCCGGGGTATTTCTGGTACGGCATCCATGCGGTGGAGATGCTGTACGCGATACTCGGGCCGGGGTGCGTCCGGGTCAGCGCGATCGCCGTGGAGGACCACGACCTGATCGTCGGCACCTGGGCGGACGGCCGGATCGGCACGGTGCGCGGCAACCGGGCGGGCAGCTCCGCGTTCGGCGCGCTGATCCACCGGACGGACCGCATCGAATTCGTCGAGGCGCCCGCCGATCTGATGCCGCTCTACGCCGCCATGCTCCGGCGGGTGCTGGAGATGTTCCGGACCGGACGGCCGGGAGTTGATGCGGAAGAGACGATCGAGATCATCCGCTTTCTCGAGGCGGCGAACGAGAGCCGCGAGTCCGGCGGGAAGATGATCCGCTTCGGAGCGGTTTGATGGTTGGGGTTGTCCGGCCGGGCAGCCTCAAATTCGTCGGGCTGTAGCGAGGATACCGCGTTACAGCGGGGTCCGGAGCCCGCGCACAGGCGCTGCAACAAGGATACCGCGTTACAGCGTTGCCGCGGAGCGTCGAAAGACGACCGAAATCCGGCGTTAAGCTGAACTGCCGCGCGGCCGGGGCACGGCTTTTTTTGCGCCAATATAAAGACACAATAAAGTCCTGTCCTTATATCAACATGGGCGCTATGATGGGGATGGGAACGTTGAGACAACCGCTGCACAGCGTCAAGGAGGAGAAATCATGAGAACGGTCGAGGAACTCGAAGCCAGGCTGTCGGAGCCTTCGGAGGAACTGATCCGGGATCTGGCGAGCGTTGACGGCGACATCATCATTCTGGGGGCCGGCGGCAAGATGGGGCCGAGCCTGGCGAAGCTCGCGGTGCGCGCGATTCGCGAAGGCGGGCTGAACAAGCGGGTCATCGGCGTGTCGCGCTTCTCCGACGCCGAAGTCCGCGAGGATCTGGAGCGAAGCGGCGTCGAGATCATCGCCGCCGACATTCTGAACGAAGACGAATTGAAGAATCTGCCGGACGCGGCCAACGTGATCTACATGGTCGGCTACAAGTTCGGCACGACGGGCAAGGAGCATCTGGCCTGGGCGATGAACGCGTACCTGCCCGGCCGGGTGGCCGAGCGGTACAAGGATTCGCGCATCGTGGTCTTCTCGTCGGGCAACGTGTACCCGTTCACGTCGATCCACGGCGGAGGCGCGGACGAGAGCGTGGCGCCGGAGCCGATCGGCGAGTACGCGCAGTCGTGCCTGGGACGCGAGCGCATTTTTACCTACCATTCGCACAAAAACGGCACCCCGATGCTCATCTACCGGCTGAACTACGCGATCGACATGCGGTACGGCGTGCTGCTCGAGATCGCCCGCTCGGTCTGCGAGGAGCGCGCGATCGACCTGACGATGGGCCACGCCAACGTCATCTGGCAAGGGGACGCGAACGCCATCGCGCTGCGCTGCCTCACCGCGTGCCAGACGCCGCCGGCGATCCTGAACGTGACCGGGCCGGAGACGATGTCG